>Ga0126372_10001130_pt1 | contig 10557 bp, 7 predicted proteins | sample PanSoiMetaPlot_6_FD_92762 | JGI IMG/M metagenome (GOLD analysis project Ga0126372, IMG submission 92762) | Tropical forest soil microbial communities from Panama - MetaG Plot_6 | ecosystem: Environmental > Terrestrial > Soil > Tropical forest > Bulk soil | place: Panama | collected 2016-02-17
GAGGGCCTGCGCGGCATCGACCCAAAGACTGTCTTTGTCTTTGCGCGTAGCGGCGGCAAAGTGGTCCTCACAAATCACTCGATGTAGCCAGCACGCACAACAAATCTGTACCACGCAGGAGCGTCGCATGAAGCATCCTTGGCACGATCTAAGCCCCGGAGACAAAACGCCAAAAGAATTCGACACTGTGATCGAAATTCCGCTGGGTTCCAACATCAAATACGAACTCGACAAACCTAGCGGCCTCATCCGCATGGACCGCGTTCTCTACTCAGCGGTGTACTACCCCGCGAACTACGGCTTCATCCCTCAAACGCTGGCCGAAGACCACGACCCGCTTGACGTACTCGTCCTTTGCCAGGAAGCCGTCGCGCCGTTGACCATTATCCACGCGCGCACGATCGGCCTCATGACCATGATCGATTCCGGCGACAAAGATCACAAAGTGATCGCCGTCGCCACCGCCGATCCCGAATACAGTGCCTATCACGAGACGAGGGATTTGCCGCCGCACAAGCTCGCGACCGTCCGCAGATTTTTTCAGGACTACAAGCAGCTCGAAGGGAAAAAAGTGGAAGTCGATAAAATCCTGCACGCAGCGAAAGCCTATCCCGTCATTCAAAAAGCGTTGGGGCGATACAAGGACACATACGGCATCCTGCAGACGCAGCAGTAGCATTCACCCCAAAATGGGTATCGCCGTTATTGCAATCCGAATCGTACTGACGGTAGGATTGTAGAGTAGGCTGAATCCGGAGTACTTCCCTCGCAGGGTGCCCGTGAACAAAGAGCGACGAGAACCAAGCTACGCAGCAGCGGGCCGCGCTGCATTCTCCAGGTGTTTGCTGATTAGATCCGCGATCCTTGCGTTGCTGATACTCGTCGCCGGACTTTCCACGCTCGCGAAAAACAGTCTTTATTATCCGAAATCACATCCAACGCACTACGTCTCCATCGCCAGCAAAGCGCGCGTGGCCCAGGCTCCCGCCGAATTTGAGCCAGCGCCCTTGATTGCCGTGGCGCGTGTAGTGCCTCCTCAGCCGGTAGCGCCCGTGTCGAGTCGTCCGCACGAGCGCGACGAAGCTCCTCCGATTCTCGAAGTCGGTCTGTTTCTTTCCCTCCAACATCGACCCCCTCCTTCCTCGCTCCTGCAGCATTAGCGCGTTTTCCCCGGTTCCGTATGATGCCGTTGGAGAAACGAGCCGACAAGGGAGCATTCCATGAAGACCGAGCCATTTCCGGCGGCCCTGCTCGAAGAACTGGGCCGGCTGAGCACGTGCGTAATCGACAGTGCGATTGAAACGTTTGGCGTTCGCCTGAGAAATACGGGCTTCGCCGATTCGAGCATCCGCTCCATTTTTCCCGGCCGTCCGCCGATGGTCGGATACGCCGCCACGGCGCGCATTCGCAGCTCCGATCCGCCGATGCAGGGACATAGCTACTACGACCGCACCGACTGGTGGAACCATCTGCTCACCATTCCGAGTCCCCGGATCGTAGTCATACAGGACATCGATAGTCATCCCGGCCTGGGGGCCTTCGTCGGCGAAGTGCACGCCGCCATCTTGCAGGCGCTGGGCTGCGTCGGCTTGGTGACGAATGGCGCCGTCCGCGACCTTCGCGAAGTCGAATGCCTTGGATTCCAGATGTTCGCCGGCAACGTTTCGGTGTCACACGCATACGCCCACGTTTTTGATTTTGGTGGCAACGTGGAAGTTGGGCATCTCAAGGTTTCCCGGGGTGATTTGCTGCACGGCGACCTCCACGGCGTGCAGACCGTTCCGCGCGAAATTGCCGAACGGATCCCAGCGAAAGCTCGGGCAATTCTCGAATGCCGCAAACGAATCGTTGGAAGGTGTGATTCGCGCGACATTTCGTTGGAGAAAATCCGCGCCGCAATTCAAGAAGGAAAAGAGCTGCAATGAGCAACCCACTAGCTGGCAGCACAACGTCCCGGAAACACGCTGGCATCATCGCCGGCGGTATCGCGCTCGCGCTGGTTGCAGCCTTTGCCGCAGGATGCGGCAGGGGAAGCAAGGCGCAGGCAGACGATCCTGCCAACGCGCCGCACGCAGCCGTGGTGAAAGTGGCCCGGCGGAATTTGGGCAGCAATCTTGAAATCGCGTCGGAGTTCCAGCCGTATCAGGAAATCGACGTGTACGCGAAAGTGTCCGGCTACATCCGCAAGCTGGATGTGGACTGGGGCACGCACGTGAAACAAGGTCAGGTCCTTGCGGTTCTTGAGATCCCCGAACTCGAACAGCAGATCCAGCAGGACTCCGCCGCAGAAAACAAGGCCGCGCAGGACATCGAACGCGCTCGCGAAGAGTTGCTGCGCGCGCAATCCGCCTACAAAGTGGCGCATATCACGTTTCAGCGGCTGGCGGATGTCCAGAAACAGCGGCCGGAGTTGGTAGCGCAGCAGGATATCGACGTCGCTCAGGGCAAAGATGCGGAAGCGAGCGCCAGCGTGTCTGCCGCAAAAGATGCGCTCGCTGCCGCCGAACAGGAAGCCCTGGCCGCAAAAGCGGCGTGCGACAAAGACCGCGCGCTCTACGCCTATTCGCGCATGACCGCCCCGTTTGACGGCGTCGTTACGCAAATCTCCGCCTACACGGGGGCGCTGCTGCCGGCCGGCACTTCGTCGAATAAGGGTGATTCCGCACTGTGCCACTTGTCCCAAATCAGCATGCTAAGGCTGGTGATTCCGGTGCCGGAGCGTGCGGTGGCGGACGTGCATGTGGGCGAAAGCGTGAACGTGAACGTCTCGGCGCTGAAACGCGCGTTCACAGGACAAATCGCGCGATTCTCGAATCAAATCGATCCCGCTACGCGCACGATGCACACCGAAGTGAACGTCCCGAATCCGAAATATGAGCTTGTTCCCGGAATGTACGCTTCGGTGCAAATCCCCTTGCACACCGCGATGAACGTTTTGAGCGTTCCGGTACAGGCCGTGCAAGCGAACGGCAACGGCGAAGGCCATGTGTTGGTGGTGGATTCCTCGAACCGAATCGAAAAGCGCGATGTGAAAACGGGTCTTCAGACGGCGAACGAAATTGAAATTCTGTCGGGGCTGAACGAAAACGAATCGGTAATTTTTGGCGAGCAAAGCCAGTATCGGCAAGGCCAGGTCGTGACGCCAAAACTGATCGAGCCGGCGGGAATGGAGTAGGCGCCGATGCCGACCTTTTCCATCAAACATCCCTACTTCATCATAGTCCTCTGCCTTTTTGTGTGCGTCCTCGGGCTCACAAGCCTGTTTCAAATGCCAGTGGACATGTTCCCGCCCATCGAAATGCCCGTCGTGCTCGTGGCCACTTTTTACAACGGCATGCCGCCGGAGCAGATCGAAGCGGACATCACCGACACGTTCGAGCGCTTCTTCACGCTCGGCAGCGGCATGGATCACATGGAATCGCGCTCGATGGCCGGTGTGAGCCTGATCAAGATTTTTTTTCAGCCAGGAACCGACGCTAACGCCGACGTCACGAATATCTCGAATCTTGCCATGGCGGATTTACGCCGCCTGCCGCAAGGCACGCTCCCGCCGGTAGTGCTGAAAGTCGATGCGTCCAGCTTGCCTGTCTGCCTGCTCACCGTGGAAGGCCAGGATCTCAACGAAACGCAGCTGCACGACTACCTCCAATTCCAAATCCGCAACCAGGTTGCCGGCGTGTCCGGTGCGACGGTACCGCCTCCCTACGGCGGACGCCTTCGCCAGGTAATGGTGTACGTCGATCCGCTAAAGCTCCAGGCGCACGAGCTCAGCCCGATGGACGTTGTCCGCGCCACAAACGAATCGAACTTGATTTTGCCTGCTGGCGACGTCCGCCTGGGCCCGCTCGACTACAACATCTACACAAACGCGCAGGTGCAAACCGCCGCGGGCCTGAACGAGGTGCCACTGAAAACCGAAGGCCAAAAATCCGTCTTCGTTTCCGACGTGGGTCGCGCCGTTGACGGCTCCTACCTGCAGTACAACATCGTGCGCGTCAACGGCCAGCGCGCCGCCTATGTTCCGGTGCAAAAGCAGGGCGGCGACACCAACACCATCGCCGTCGTTGACGGGATCAAGAAGGTCATCAAGACGCTCCGCGACATCCCTGCCCAGCTAAAAACGCATGTCGTTTTCGACCAATCCGTTTTCGTCAAGGAAGCTATCTCCACCGTGCTTCGCGAAGGCGCGATTGGAGTTGTGCTCACGGCGATCATGATCCTCGTATTCCTGGGAAGCATGCGGGCCACGTTCGCGGTGTTCTTATCCATTCCGCTCAGCGTGATGATCACCTTCTTCGTCCTGCACCTGATGGGCAAAACGGTCAACGCGATGGTGCTCAGCGGCCTTGCACTCGCCTTTTCGCGCCTCATCGACGATTCGGTCGTCGTCATTGAAAACGTTTACCGGCATATCGAACTCGGTGAGGACCCGAAGGTCGCGGCGGTGAAAGGCGCGAACGAAGTCGCGCTGGCCGTTCTCGCCATCATGCTGGTGGCGGTGGTTGTATTTTTCCCGGTCACCTTTCTCTTTGGCGTAAGCAAGTACCTGTTCGGCGCGCTTGCGCTGGGCGTCGTGATCGCGCTCCTCGCCTCCTACTTCGACGCTGTCACGGTGGTCCCACTTTTCTGCGCACACTATTTGAAGGCGATTCACCAGGGAGCCGGCGAGGCCCATGGCGAAGGCACCGCAAGCGGGAAGAAATCCCGGGGCGCGCGATTTTATGCAGCATTCAACGCAAAATTCGAAAAATTCCTGAACTTCTATCAGACGTGGGTGGAAAAGGCGCTCGACTATCCGCGCCAAACAGTGGCCGGGATTCTGGCGCTCTTCGTGCTCAGCTTCGCGCTCTATCCATTTCTCGGCGTCTCCTTTTTCCCGAAAACCGACGCCGGGCAATTCGTGATCAATGTAAAAGCGCCGACAGGCACCCGTATTGAGATCACCAATACCGAAATCAAAAAAGTCGAGGCGATTGTCCGGAGCGTGGTGCCCAAGGATGGGCTCACGTCGATCGTATCGAACATCGGCGTGATGCCCGACCTCTCGTCGCTTTTTACGCCGAACTCCGGCATGCATACGGCGTTCGTCGAAGTCGGCCTTACCCAGGACCACCATACGAGCAGTTTCGATTACATGGAGCAGGTGCGGCGAAAGATTGCGACGGAATTGCCCGAACTGCGGACCTATTTCCAGTCCGGTGGCCTTGTGGACGCCGTGCTCAACCAGGGCATGCCCGCGCCGATCGACGTGCAGGTCAGCGGAATGGACCTGCGACGCGTGGACTCCGTCGCCGAAGATCTCGCCCGCCAGTTCAAAGCGTTGCACGGCGTGTCCGATGTTTACATTCCGCAGGACATGGACTACCCCACTTTGCAGATGAATGTGAACCGCGCGCGCTCCGCCGAACTCGGCCTCAGTCCAAAGGAAGTCGTGGACAACGTCATTACCGCGCTCACCTCCGACGTGATGATCGCGCCCAGCTACTGGGTCGACTCCAAGACCGGCAACAATTACTTCGTCACCGTCCAGTATCCCGAAAATCAGGTCAAGTCGATCGAGGACCTGAAAGCCATGCCGCTGCACGCGCCGAACCTGAGAATGCCCACCTACTTGAACCAAGTCGCCGACGTGACACCCACCGAAACGCCTACCGAAGTAGATCATTACCAATTGCAACGCGCGGTGGACGTTTACGTTGCGCCTACCGGCGAGGATCTCGGCAAGCCCGAAAGTGCCATTCGCAAAATCCTCGCTTCGACGCAGTTGCCGTCGAACATCCGGGTCAATGTACGCGGCCTTGTCACCACGATGCGATCATCATTCAAGAGCTTCGGCCTCGGCCTACTGCTCGCCATCCTCCTTGTGTACCTGATTCTGGTCGCGCAGTTCGCCTCGTTCGTCGATCCGTTCTTGATCGTCCTCGCCGTCCCCACCGGGCTGATCGGTGTCATTTGGACGCTCGTGCTCACCGGCACAACCCTGAACATCCAGTCGCTGATGGGAATTGTCATGTTGCAAGGCATGGTGGTGTCCAACAGCATCCTGATCGTTGACTTCGCCAACGTGTTGCGGGCGGAAGGACAGGGCTTGCGGGACGCGGTTGTTCGCGCTTGCCGCATCCGGCTGAGGCCGATTCTGATGACTTCGCTCGCCACGGTCGTCGGCTTGCTTCCCATGGCGTTCAAATTCGAGACCGGCAGCGAAGCCTACGCCCCGCTAGCTCGCGCGATCATTGGCGGCTTGCTCACCTCGATCGTGCTGACGATTTTCATTGTTCCGGCCGCATATCTTCTGATCTATCGGCGACGCCCAGCGACGCCGGCCCATGGTGCAGTGGCGGAGGCCCGCGGATGAAACGCTATCCTTTCTTTTGCATATTTCTGATCGGCACCAGCGTCTTGCCCTCAGCGCGCGCGCAGGCACGGCCGCAAGCTCCGGCCCCTCAAACCCCTGCCGAGCAGGCTCCCGCCGGGCACGCTACCGTTGCCGCGCTCACACTGAAGCAAGCGGAGCAAATCGCGATTCAAAATCATCCGCAGTTACAGGCCGCCGCATTCGAAGCCGATATCGCGAAAGCGCAGGTGCAGCAAGCACGCGCCGCATATTATCCGCAGGCCTACGGCAGCCTCACCGGCATCGACGCAGAAAACAACAGCCGCATCGCCGCCGGCGCCTTGAACAATCCGATCATTTTCGACCGCTACGCGAATGGTGTGACGGTTGGACAAATCGTCACAGACTTCGGCCGCACGCACGAGCTCGTCAAAAGCGCGAACCTGCACGCAAAAGCCCAGCAGCAGAACGTCGTCGCCACGCGCGCTGACGTATTGCTGCAAGTCGATCAGGCTTACTTCAATGTCCTGAAGGCCCAATCCCTACTGCAAGTGGCGAAAGAAACAGTCAACGACCGACAGGTGGTCGCCGATCGCGTCAGCGAGCTCGCAAAGAACCAACTCAAATCGGGTCTCGACGTCAGCTTCGCCAAGGTTGACCTGGCGCAAGCGCAATTGCTGCTGATTCAGGCGCAAAACGACTTGCAGGCGTCGTTCGCGCAGCTTTCCGCCGCGCTGGGTTACGGCGATGTGCGAACCTTCACGCTTTCCGACGAGCCTTCCGCTGCCGCTGCGCCACCGCCTGACTTGGCGTCGCTCATCCAGCAAGCTCTGCAAAACCGTCCCGAGCTAATCGGCCAGCGATTTGAAGTCAGCTCTCAGCAGTCTTTTGCCACAGCCGAGCGCGACCTGTGGTTCCCCACCATCACTGCCATCGGTGCCGCCGGCTTGACGCCCGTTCACGATGCCAACTTGCAGCCCCGCTACGCCGCGGGAGGCTTCAATGTCACCGTGCCTATCTTCAACGGCCACCTGTTCGGCGCGCTGCGCAATGAAGCGACCGCCCAGGCCAACGCGCAATCTCAATTCCTCCGTGATTTGCAGAATCGCATCGTCCGCGACGTCCAGACGGCCTGGCTCAACGCCAACTCCGGTTTCGAGCGCCTCGCCGTCACACAACAACTTCTAGACCAGGCGCAGCAGGCACTCGACTTGGCCGAAGCGCGCTACAAGCTCGGCCTTAGCTCGATCGTCGAGCTGAGCCAGGCGCAATTAAATTCGACCCAGGCAAAAATCGCGCAAGCCAGCGCGAAATACGACTACCAAACACAGTTGTCGGTACTGAATTTCCAGGTGGGCGGCACGTCGTAGCACTCACCGGTTTATTTCGAAAACAGAACCGACGCCTCGGCGGCTACGCCGTCTCGGGCGAAGTCAAGGCTGCGATTCCGGCTCGCCGAAACGGCGGCAGTGGCGGCGGAGAAGTCTTCGAGCCCTCGGCAGCCTGCGCGAACTCGATGAGAAACTCCTGCGCGTTAAAACGGAAACCATTGCGCGTGGTTGACATTCGGCCAGCCTCTGTCGCGCGCACGTATTCGCCGTTCGGCATCAGGATCCGCGTTTTCTGCGTGTCCGCCAGATACGGCCCGATTACTTCCATGAGGACCTTGCGGCACGCATCGGCATCGCGCAGGTGGAACATCACCTCCACTCGCTCATAGATATTGCGGTGCATCCAGTCCGCGCTGCCCAGGTACACTTCCGTCTTGCCGCCGTTGCCAAAAACAAAAATCCGGCTGTGCTCCAGGAAGCGCCCGATCACGCTCCGCACCCGGATTCGGCTGCTGAGTCCTCGGATTCCTGGCCGCAGCGCACATGCGCCGCGCACGATCAGTTCGATCTGCACGCCCGCTTGTGACGCCCGGTAAAGCGCCTGAATGATTTTTTCGTCCAGCAGCGCATTCACTTTCGCCACGATGAAAGCCGGCCGACCCGCCCGCGCGTGCGCCGTCTCGCGATCAATCAGCGACGCACAATTCTTCCCCAGGTTCAGTGGCGCCACGAAAAGCGGGTTGTAGTGCGGGCGCTCGGAATACGACGTCAAATAGTTAAACACCTGGTGGACCGACGTGGTGATGTGCGGCTCGCTCGTCAGCAAACTGAGATCCGTGTAAAACCGTGCCGTGCTCGGGTTGTAGTTCCCCGTTCCCAAATGTGCGTACCGCCGGATTGCGCCGTCCGCCTCGCGCCGCGCCACCAGTGCCAACTTGCAATGGGTTTTCAATCCGACCACGCCGTAAAACACCTGTACGCCCGCTTCCTGCAGATTACGCGCCCAACGAATGTTCGACGCCTCGTCGAACCGCGCCTTCAACTCCACCACCACCGCCACTTCTTTTTTCGCGGCTGCTTCGATCAGCGCGCGTACGATCGGCGAATTCTCGCTCGTCCGGTAGAGCGTCTGCTTGATCGAAAGCACGTCGGGGTCTTGAGCCGCGCTTTCGATGAATCGCACCACCGTCGAATACGAATCGTAAGGATGATGCAGCAGCAGAAATTGCTTCCGCAGCCGCTCGAAAATTGACGACGCCGCGGGCTTCAGTGCCACCTCTCGTGGCGTGAACGGCTGATACTTCAAATCCGGCCGCGGCGTTTCGTCGTACAGCTGGAAAAGCCGCGAAAGATTGATCGGCCCGTTCACCATGAACACTTGCCACGGCGCCAGCCGCAGGCTCACTTGCAGCCGGTCCACGATTTCCTTGTCCGCCGTCGATTCGATTTCCAGCCGCACGGCCGCTCCTTTTCGGCGCCGATGCAGTTGCGTATCCACCGAATCCAGCAGACTGCGCGACTCCTCCGCCTCCAGATACAGATTGCTGTTCCGCGTGACGCGAAACGCCGCCGCCGAAAGAACCTCATACCCGTGATACAGCCGTTCGGCAAACGCGTGCACGATGTCGTGCAGAAAAATGTATTCCACCTTGCCTTCGGCCGACGGCAACCGAACAAGGCGCGGCAGCGCCCGCGGCACCGTCACCACGCCGAGATACGTCTGCGACGCGCGCCGTTTACGCCGCACCAGAAACGCCTGGCACAGCGCCTTGTTCAACACGTGCGGGAACGGATGCGCTGGGTCCACCGTCACCGGCGTCAGCAGCGGCTCTACCGTCTTCGAGTAGAAATTCTCGATATGCTCGCGCGCTGCGGGATGCAATTCCGAAAGTCCCAGCACCCGCACCGATTCCCGCGCCAGCGCCGGCACGACTTCCTCGCTCCAGCAGTCGTACTGCGACTCCACAAATTTGTGTACGTGGGCGGAAAGCTCAGCCAGTTCTTCGGCGGGCGTTTTGCCGTCCGGCCCCGGATCGCACGCGCCATGCTCCACTTGCTGAAGGAGCCCCGCCAGCCGCACCTCCACAAACTCATCGAGATTGCTCGCCGTAATGGCCAGGAATTTCACCCGCTCGAGCAAGGGATTTGCCGGGTCACTCGCCTCTTCCAACACGCGCTCGTTGAACTGCATCCACGAGAAGTGGCGGTTCAAGAAGAGCTGATCGACAACCGGTGCTTTCTTGCGGGGCATCGCGGGACCTCTGAGGCGCCAGAGGGTACCGTGCGATTGTTACGGACGTGTTAACGCCACTTGGATCGTCGGTAGGCTGAGGCCCCTACGATCTTCCAGGGCCAGTATCGAACGTGGCGTCCTCAACCGGAATGGCGCGAATGCCCGTTTCCCTTGCCATTGCCGTGGCCGTTTCCGTTCGCGCCGGCATGGAGCGGCACGGCACCAACTGGCAGCAAATCGCCCGTGAATCCCGCCCGGATCGCGCCCAGCAATTCCCTTTCAAATCGTCGGCGCTGGTTTTCCGTCGCAGACGGTGCCAACGGCACAGAGGCCGCGGTCCTATTCATGGCGCGGGCGGCCGCGTGCGCCTGCGGCTCCGGATGTGCCTCGAGTATCTGCGAAATCCCGGCTTTCAACTGTGCGAACACAGACTCCGCACTTTGCGTCGCATCAATCGTCTGAAAGCCAAATTCCTCGCCCAGGCAGTCGAACTCCGTCAGCAGCGCGGCCTGATAATTCCGAAAGCTCTCATACACATCGTGACCGGGGAAAAGGTCCATGCCCGATTCCCAGTAATCAAATCCTCGGGAAAACACGACTCGTGGAATCAGCTCGTCAATGCTCAGCCGCAAATAGAACACCGCGTCCGGCTTCAGCGC
>Ga0126372_10001131_pt1 | contig 10545 bp, 8 predicted proteins | sample PanSoiMetaPlot_6_FD_92762 | JGI IMG/M metagenome (GOLD analysis project Ga0126372, IMG submission 92762) | Tropical forest soil microbial communities from Panama - MetaG Plot_6 | ecosystem: Environmental > Terrestrial > Soil > Tropical forest > Bulk soil | place: Panama | collected 2016-02-17
AATCCGTGGATCTTCCGCCAGATCGCGCAGTACACCGCGACAGGTCGGTACGATCAGCCGGCCGAGTCGGATCGCTATGAAATGATCCGGACATACTTCAGCATGTTGATTGCAGAAAACTTTCCCGACGCGCCTGGCAAGATGAAGCAGTTCGCTTCGTGGTTCACTCATGGCGTGCCTGGTGGGGCTGCACTGCGGAAGGCGATCTACGAGGCCAAGGAAGGCAGCGAGATTCTCAAGCGCGTCGAGGATTTTTTCGAAGCACGACTGGTGTCTGGCGTCAGCGTCTCAAGCGTTCCTGCTCCCGCCGACTCAGCCCCGTTGGAATGGGCCGCCGAGCCCTAACTTCTAAAGAGTTTCACGTGCGTGAAGAGTATTCACCGCTAGAGTCTGCTTGCCCCACGAACCTAAACCGGCTGCAGATCTGTGTCGGGAGCTGGATGCCCGAGGATTCGCAACATCGCCACCACCTGGCCTTTGTGATGAAACGCGTGAGTGATGACATGCAACAGGATGAAAGCCGGGCTCCGCAGCTCGCCGCCCCAATCCACGGGGCGCTTTGCCAGCTTTGCGTTTAGTTCTGCTTCAGTGAGGCCGCGTACATAGGCTCGGGTCGCTTCTTTGATACGGTCCTTGGCAGCTTGCAAGGCCACCATTGTTGGACAATCCTCTTCACACCAGCCGTCGAAAGATTTGTTCTGCAAATCATGCACCCAGCCTTCCTCACAGGTCAGGATGTGCACAAGCTGCTTCCACACGGTCGGATGGCCGAATCCTGGAATCGGCTTCCGCCACAGTTCATTATGCACAGTCGCGACATGGCGCAACAAGAGGTCCATGCGCTCATGCATGAGAGTGTGCAATTCGATGATCCCGTCTCGGTTGAACATCTCTTACCTCGGAAATGGAGCAGCCGCTTTCAATTTTCCTCCTTCGTCCTGCTCGACATACGCCCATGGCACCGTGTCGTCATGAGTGAATACCGTAAGCCACCGCTCGGGGACAGCCTGCGCGTAGTACCGCTTTTTGCTGTCGATCGTGTCGATCGGCGACAGGTCAAAGGCCATCACCCACGTTAGATCGATGTGCGCGCTGGTGGGCATGAGATCGGAGATGTAGCAAGCCGTCTTGCCGCCGCTGCTCACAACGACCGCCTGCATATACATGGTGTGTCCGGGAAAGACTCGCACCGAAATACCCGGCACGATTTCCTGTTCATCGCGCAGTAAGGTCATCCGGCCGGATTCAATCAGCGGATTGTAGTTGTCGCTGATATAGCTGACGGCGTCACGTACGTGCTGTTCCTGCGCGTGCTTCCATTCGCCTTCTTGCACGAAATACTTAGCCCTGGGGAACGTCGCCACCGCACGATCGCCCTTCCTCACCGTATTCCAGCCGCAATGATCGAAATGTAGATGCGTGTTAATGACAATGTCGATCTCGTCGGGCGCAATGCCGGCCGCCTGCAGATTGTCGAGCAACTTCGCAGGTTGGCCGTACACTTTTACCATCTTGTCCGGGAGTTTGTTGCCCATGCCGGTTTCGATCAGGATGTTTTGGTTGCCATTCCGGATGAGCAGAGAGTTCAACCCGGTCTTGATGAAGTTCTTTTCGTTAGCCTGGACCTTGCGAGACCACATCACCTTGGGAACGACCCCGAACAAAGCCCCTCCATCGAGTGGGTACGTACCGTCAGAAACCACGGTCAGTTCGAAATCGCCTAGGTTCATCTTTCTCACGGTCGCACCTATTTCAATTCCCGCTCGAAGTGTTCTTCGATCAATTGGAACAGGTGCGTGCGGGCGGCCTTCCCGGCGATCCCGTGAGTCTTGTTTGGATAGATCATCAACCGGAAGGGCTTGTCGGCTTTAATGAGAGCATCGATCATCTGAACGCTATTCTGGAAGTGAACATTGTCGTCGCTCGTTCCGTGCACGAGAAAGAGCGACCCATGCAACTGTCCCGCGACTTTCGGAAGATTCCCCTGCTCGTACGCTTTGGGACTGTCTTTAAGCAATCCCAGGTAGCGTTCTGTGTAGATGCTGTCGTAGTTGCGCGGGTCGGTTACGGGTGCCACCGCGACTCCAGCTCTGAACGCGTCTGAATGCGTCAGGCCATAAAGTGTCATGGTTCCTCCGCCCGACCATCCCCAGAACGCGACACGATCTTTGTCGAGTTGCGGATACTGGGCTAACAATTGATTCAGAGCCGCTAGCTGGTCTTTCAACTCGATCACGCCGTACTGGTGATAGATGCTCGCGCTGAAAGTTTGCCCCCGGTTGGGAGTACCGCGGTTGTCGACGGAGAAAACAGCAAAGCCCTTCTGCAGAAGAAATTCGTGGAAGAGAAAAGTTGTTCCGTCCCAGTCGTCGGTGACAACCTGCGCGGCGGGCCCGGAGTAGACGTACATCACGACGGGAATTTTGGCTCCTGCGGCATTCGGCGGAAGCAGAAGTTGGCCGTGGAGTGTGGTGCCGTCCTCTGCTTTGAATTCGAGAAATTTTTGTGGAGTGAGACCGTAGTCTGCAACGCCACGCGACTCCCACACCGTGCTGCACGCACCGCCATCCCCGCCGCACAGCGACCACTTCGGCGGAGTCGATGCATTGGAGTACCGGTTGAGCCAGTATTTTGCATCGTCAGAGAACGAAGCTGTGTGCCAGCCCTCCGGCTGCGATAGCCGCCGAACATCCCCTCCGTCGAGCCGCACCGAAAATACTCCACGCCTGCGTGGGTCGTCCTGGTTCGATGTGAAGTAAACGGCGTTCTCGTCCACCGCCTCGACGGCAAGGACTTCGTAATCCCCCTTTTCGAGTTGCCTTTCGAGCTTGGCATCCGCATTCAGCGGGCTCTGCTTGTCAAAGCTGTAGAGGTAGAGATGAGTGTGTCCGTCGCGCCAACTCGCCCACAGGAAGCGGTCGCCGGACTTCAAAACGCGGAACACGTCATTCACATTGACCCAATTCCCCGGACTCGACTCCGTGAGCACCTTCCGCGAACGCCCTGACTTTGCGTCAATGAAATAGAGGTCCATCGTGTCTTGTGCGCGGTTCAGAACCTCGGCCCACAAAATGCCATCGCGCACCCAGCCAAAGCGGGGGACGTAGACGTCGGTGTCTTCCGTGAGTGAAATCCACTTTGGGCGGCCACCCTTTGCCGAAATCACACCCAGCCGCACTCCCGGATTCGGGTCGCCAACTTTGGGATATTTCTCCTGTTCAACCTTCGGGTGGGTGGGCAGCCAGTCGGTGATGGGATACGTCGGGACCTGCTTCTCATTCATTTGCAGGAAGAGGATGTCTTTGCTATCGGGCGACCAGAAGTAGTTGCTGCGTACGTCGAGCTCCTCGGCGTACACCCAGTCGACCTCGCCGTTCAAAAGGTTCTCGTCGGTATCGTCAGTAAGCTGATGTTCGTTCTGCCCCTTTAACGGCTGCGCGTACAAGTTGTGTTTGCGGAGGTAGGCGATGTGATTTCCGTCGGGAGAGAACTTCGGATCTTCGCTGGCGTCGGGCGAGGAAGTGAACTGGACAGCCACCCCGCTTTCCAGACTATAGACCCAGAGTTGACCGTTCGCGTTGAAGAGCAAGGATTTCGAGTCCGGACTCCACACATAGGCAGCGACGTGATACCGCAGCACGCGCTCTTTCTCGCGTTCGTCCTTGATTTTCGTGGCGTCGGGCGCCAGACTCGCGAGCTTGGCTTCGCTGACCAGCACCTTCTTCTCGCCGGTAGCGGTATCGACATACCAGAGTTCGCCGTGCTCGCCCGAATCGTCGCGCTGAACGAATGTGAGCTTCTTTCCGTCGGGGCTCCACTGTATGGCTTCAGGAGCGCGTCCCGTAATTCCGCCGTCGGCAAAGATCGCCTCGATGGTTAGTGGGCGCTTCGGGGCGCCCGGATCGGAAGCCTGCGCATCGAGAAGCCGAGTCAGGAATAGACAGACGAACAAGAACGGGAATACACGTTTCAAGGCTTTCTCCCGAAGATCAAGAGTCTGCAGCGAAAAAGTAGAGCGGAAAAGTTTACACCCCACGCGACCTTCCACGCTGCGACATCAGCAGCCGGCTTGCTCGAGCGTAGCTGACACTTGCGTGGACTTTGCTCTTCCCGCAGAATCATCCTCCCACGAGGAGACGCTCATGAAGATGGACTTTCTGGTGAAGACTCTGCTGGTTGTGATCGCCGCGCTGCTCGCCGTAAATGCATTTCGACCGCTGGTTGCGCCGCCTATAGTTCGCGCCCAAGGGGGAGAAGCCTACCCCTTCTACATCGAGCCTGGAGTCACCATGTTGCGAGCACCGGACGGGAGCCGCCAGGTGTACGGCAAGGTCGTGGTCGACCTGCGCAATGGAAAGGTGTGGGGCTTTCCAACCTTGTCGCAGGATGTACCTTATCCCGTCGACCAGGTGAATCCGGGGGCGCCGACTTCGCACCCGTTCCTATTGGCGAAGTACGCATTTGGGGACACCGACCGCTAGGTCCCCGAACGCCCCGTCACCAGATGGCGGTGGGCGATGTTCTCGCTGTGCGGGTCCTAGGACGCCATCGCAGAGCGTCATGGTACCGGAGCCCGCGCACACAAGTTCGCGCCGCACACTCCAAACCCCTCATTCCGCGCGTGCTAGAATAACTTCATTCCATGCTGCAGGACCTGCAAAACCTGATGGAACTCCAGGTTGCTGACAAGGAAATCCTGCGCTTGAAGGAAGAAGTAGCCGCGCTCCCCAAGCGCGTTGCGGTCATCGAACAGAAGTTGGCCGCCACCAAGGCCAATCTCGAAAAGGCGAAAGCCGCCGCCAAAGCCGACGAATCTGCCAAGAAGAAGTACGAAGCCTCGATCGTCGACGTCCAGGGCAAGATTTCCAAATTCCGTGATCAATCGCTGGCCGTGAAGACCAACGACCAGTACAAGGCTCTGATGCACGAGATCCAGTTCGCCGAGCAGGAAATCCGCTCGAACGAAGACAAGATCCTCGATCTGATGGTGAATGCTGAGGCACGGGAGAAAGACGTCAAAGCGGCCGAGGCAGAACTCAAAGCCGAGACTGCCGAGATCGAGAAAGAAAAAGAGCAGGCGCGCCAGCGGACGGTGGAGGACGAGAAACTCCTGGCTGAATGGAACGGCAAGCGCGACAAATTGCGCAGCGGCGTGGGCGCCGACATCCTGCGACATTACGAGCGGGTTATGAAGTTTCGCGGCTCGGGCATCTCGGAAGTGAAAGATCAGAAATGCACCGCCTGTCAGGTCATGCTCCGACCGCAAACGTATAACGAAGTGCGTGCCGGGCAGAAAGTCATCGAGTGCGAGTCCTGCCAGCGACTCTTGTATTTCAATCCCGAGAACGAGGCTAAGATCGAGCGGACCAATCTAACGACCAAGCGCCGCGCGCGTCCGAAGGCCGATTCGCAGCAGGCCTGGTTCTATCGAGCAGATTTTGGCGAGGCAGGCGAAGTGCTGCTTGCTTTTGTGAATGGGTCGACTACGTCGACGCGCCGTGTCTACGAATTGCACACCGGACGAGAAATAGGCGATATCCTGTCGCGCGAAGGCAGTTTCCGTCTCGCATTCCCAGAAGACCTCAACAATGCCATCCGGCTCAATGGCCAGTGGGACGAAGAAGAAATCGACAGCTGGGGAACCGAACTGCCAATGGTCGTTCTCGATGCGCTACATCGCGATCTCGACATGGCACGGGCCGAATCCAGCCATACTTCGCACGCACACGCTGCGGATAGTCCAAGCGAACATCCCGCGGCGAGCTGAAAACTTCCCAACTGCACAGAATCAAATCCGCGGACGGAACGGTGGCCCACTGGCCTACCGCCGGGGCACGGAAGGTTTCGATGCGGCCACGAATCTTTTCCGGGGCAGCATTTAAGATGGCTAGATGCCCGCCAAGCCCCCGCGCCTAGCTCTGCAAGGACGACACCAGCAGAAAGCAGATTCCCGCGCGGGTCCAAGCGTTTTCGTCTCGCCGCGCGGCGCCCACCGTCTGAAATCCGGTCACGTCTGGGTCTATCGCTCCGATGTCGTCTCTGCAAACGACGCTGGACCGGGTGCCATCGTCCGGGTCTGCGACGAGCGCGGCCGCTTCCTCGGTTCCGCCCTCTACTCCACCAGTTCGCAGATCGCGCTGCGGATGATCTCGCCGTCTCCGGTTGGGGATCTGCCCGTGCTGCTGCGGGAACGGGTGCTTGCTGCGATCGCCTACCGCAAGTCTTTGGTTCGCGACACCGACGCTTATCGCGTCATCTTCAGCGAGGGTGATTTCCTCCCGGGTCTGATCGTCGATCGCTACAACGATATCCTTTCCCTTCAGGTTCTGACCCAGGCCATGGACCGGGAAGACTCCCGTGGCGCCCTGCTAGCTGAGCTTTTAGAAAACTTCGAGAATGCCACCATCGCGGAGCGCGTCGAGCCGCACATCCGCGAACTTGAACAGCTTCCGCCACGCGATTCCACGCTGGTCTCAGGCGATAAGAACCACACTGTATTCACGATGAATAGCGTGCGCTTTCACGTCGACGTCCGCGAGGGCCAGAAGACGGGTGCCTTCCTCGATCAGCGGGAAAACTACGCTGCCGCCGCGGCTTACGCTCATGGGGAGGCTCTCGACGTCTTCTGCTATCAGGGCGCGTTTGCCCTCCACCTGGCGAAGGTTTGCTCTCAGGTCACCGGCGTCGACAGTTCACGCCCTTCCCTGGAAGTCGCCGACAAGAATGCGCTCCTGAATCAGCGCGAGGTGGAGTGGATCGAAGCCAACGCGTTCGACCTCCTCAAGGACTACTCCGCTGCTGGACGCCAATACAACACCATCGTTCTCGACCCACCCGCCTTCGCTAAGAGTCGCAAGAACCTCCAAACCGCGCTTAGAGGCTACAAGGAAATCAACCTACGCGCCCTGAAGATGCTCCGACCGGGGGGCGTGCTGGTGACCTGCTCCTGCTCTTACCACGTCAGCGAAGGCGAGTTCCTCGGAGTGGTCGCCGAAGCCGCCCGCGATGCCCGGAAAACCCTCCGAGTGCTTGAGCGTCGAGGCCAGGCCAAGGATCATCCGGTTCTGATAGACGTGCCGGAAACCAGCTATTTGAAGTGCTTTATATTGTCAGTAAGTTATTGATTATTAACCATAAATGCTTGTCTTGCCATACTTGACAATATCATACTCAACTTTTATGATTCGTTTGTGCTAATTGTTCATCTAACAGTTAGTTGAGACAGCATCAACCAAATTTTTCAATATCAAGTTTTGGAGGTTCGCAGCTATGACAGTAGTTACCCGTTGGGATCCTTTCCGCGAGTTTTCCACTCTGCAGGACCGCATGAACCGCTTGTTTCGCGAGTCCTATGGGCCTGAAGGCCGGGAAGAGTTCCTGAGCAACACCAGCTTTGCGCCGCCGGTCGATGTTTACGAGGACGAGCATGGCGTCAGCCTGAAGATTGAAGTCCCGGGAATTGACGAGAAGGACATCGATGTCCGCATCGAAAACAACATTCTGACCGTGCACGGCGAGCGCAAGTTTGAGAAAGAAGAGAAGCAGGAGAACTTCCGCCGCGTGGAGCGTCAGTATGGAAGCTTCACCCGTACCTTCACCCTGCCCACCACGGTGGATGCAGAGAAAGTCTCGGCCAACTACGACAAGGGCATCCTGAAGATCGGCCTGCCCAAGAAGGCCGAAGCGAAGCCGAAGCAGATCAAGGTCAACGTTGGCACGGAGAAGACGCTGGAAGCCAAAGGCCCCGGCAAGGCTGCCTGAGAGCAGTCGTTGGTCGCTCGTCGTTGGTCGTTAGCAATTCAGTGGAGGCCGGGGTTTTGCCCCGGCCTATGTTGTTGGAGGACAATGCTGACGATGGGCCTAGATGGATGAGGTCAGAACACTCGCGAGCGAGTTTCCCCAATAGGACAACAGAGACAGAAAATAGCAAGTGATCAAGCTCTATAAAGCCGGCGATGACCTCCGATATTGGGAGGCCTGGAGTACCGACACGGAGGTGACCGTTCACTGGGGAGTCGCAGGCCACGTCGGCGAAACCCGGGAGTTTCAACTTAAGCCAGGCGAGAATCCCAACGCGATCATTGCGCGTGAAGCGAAGCAACCGAAGAAGGACGGATATCGAAAGATGCCAGCTTCGAAGTTGCAACGACTGGTCATTCAATATCGAGTAAGCGGGATGGGAGAGGTGTATGACTTGGATAAACGCGCCAAAGTTGAGGAGCTGCTAAACGAGTGCCTCGGTTGGAAAGGGCTCGGGCATTGCGATGGAGGAGACCTGGGCAGCGGAACCATGAATGTGTTCTGCTTCGTCGTGGACGCTAAGACGGCTGTGCCGCATGTGCTCGAAGAGTTAAAGGCGAGCGGGATGATCGATGGCGCAATTGTCGCAATCGGAGAGGAAGCAAAGGTCGTCTGGCCCATGAACTTTGAAGGGACGTTTTTGATCTAAGGCGCCAACATCCGCCCTTTGTATGTTGGAGCTAGGAGAAGATTGTGGCAATCCGTTGGGACAAATTCACAGTAAAAGCGCAGGAAGCTGTTCAGCGCGCGAACGATATTGCGTCGGAGCACGGCAACCCTGAGTTGTTGCCCGTGCACTTGCTGGCGGCACTGCTCGAAGACAAGGAAGGCATCGTTCTGCCCGTATTAGAAAAGCTGGGCATCGGCCCCCAAGCGGTTCTGAACGACGCCTATCGTGAAATCGGTAATCTGCCCAAGGTCTCGGGCGAAGGGGCGACCCAGGCGACCATGTCGCCGGCGCTGACGCAGCTCATCGATCGTGCCTTCAAAGAGGCAGCAAATTTCAAAGACGAGTACGTTTCCACCGAGCATCTGTTGCTGGCAGCGACTCAGGCTAAGCGCGACTCGGCCCAGACGATCCTCGTGCATCACGGCGCAACCTACGATGCCATCCTCAAGGCACTCACTTCGGTTCGCGGATCGCAAAAGGTAACCGACCAGAATCCCGAGGCGAAGTACCAGGCTCTTGAGCGCTACGCGCGCGATCTGACCGAGCAGGCACGGCGAGGTAAGCTCGATCCTGTGATCGGACGGGATGAAGAAATACGGCGCGTTGTTCAGGTTCTTTCGCGACGCACAAAGAACAACCCGGTTCTTATCGGAGAGCCCGGCGTTGGCAAAACTGCTATCGTCGAGGGCCTCGCACAACGCATCATTTCGGGCGACGTCCCCGAGGTTCTGAAAAACAAGCGCGTGGTCGCCCTCGACCTAGGGTCAATGCTGGCCGGAGCGAAGTATCGCGGCGAGTTTGAAGACCGCCTGAAGGCAGTTCTCAAGGAAATCGAGGAGTCCGACGGACAGATCATCCTGTTCATCGATGAGCTGCACACGCTGGTCGGAGCTGGCGCCGCCGAAGGTGCCATCGATGCCTCGAATATGCTCAAGCCCGCTCTGGCGCGTGGACAACTGCGCGCGATCGGCGCCACCACCCTGAACGAATTCCGCAAGTACATCGAGAAAGACGCCGCCCTGGAACGCCGTTTCCAACAGGTTTACGTGGGCGAACCTACTGTCGAAGATACGATCGCAATCCTGCGCGGCCTGAAAGAACGGTACGAGGTACACCACGGTGTGCGCATCAAGGATTCGGCCATTGTGGCTGCCGCTACGCTCTCTCACCGATACATCAGCGACCGCTTCCTGCCCGACAAGGCGATCGACCTGATTGACGAAGCCGCAGCTTCGTTGCGCATTCAGATCGACTCGATGCCCACGGAAATCGATCAGCTGGAGCGTCGCGCCATGCAGCTCGAAATCGAAAAGCAGGCACTGAAGAAGGAAGACGATCCGAACTCCCGCGAGCGGCTGGCGACAATAGACAAGGAACTCGCGGAAATCCGCGAGAAATCGAACGCCCTCAAGGCAGCCTGGAAACAGGAGAAAGATCTCATTGGGCGTCAGCGCGCATTGAAGGAAAAGCTCGAGCAACTGCGGATCGAAGAACAGACGGAGGAGCGCAAGGGCAACCTGCAGCGCGTCGCTGAAATTCGCTATGGTCTCATCCGCCAAACAGAAGAAGAGCTCAAAAAGCTTACGTCCCAGCTCGAAAAAACTAGCGCCCGCCGCATGTTGAAGGAAGAAGTCGACGAAGAAGACGTGGCGCGGATCGTTTCGAAGTGGACAGGCATTCCGGTGTCGAAGATGCTGGAGAGCGAAGTCAAGAAGCTGGTCACGATGGAGGACCGCCTGCGCCTGCGAGTGGTTGGACAGGACGAGCCATTGCAGCGTGTGGCCAATGCCATCCGGCGCTCCCGCGCAGGCCTGAGCGATCCGAAGCGGCCGATTGGCTCGTTTATTTTCCTGGGGCCTACCGGCGTCGGCAAAACCGAACTGGCTCGTGCCTTGGCGGAGTTTCTCTTCGACGACGAGCACGCCATGGTTCGCATCGACATGTCGGAATACATGGAGAAGCACACGGCCGCGCGGTTGATTGGGGCACCGCCGGGGTATATTGGATATGAGGAGGGCGGGCAACTCAGCGAAGCAGTGCGGCGGCGGCCGTATAGCGTGGTTTTGTTCGATGAG
>Ga0126372_10001132_pt1 | contig 10540 bp, 7 predicted proteins | sample PanSoiMetaPlot_6_FD_92762 | JGI IMG/M metagenome (GOLD analysis project Ga0126372, IMG submission 92762) | Tropical forest soil microbial communities from Panama - MetaG Plot_6 | ecosystem: Environmental > Terrestrial > Soil > Tropical forest > Bulk soil | place: Panama | collected 2016-02-17
GGCCGTTGCCAGGGCACACGGCATCGACACCATGTTCACGCTGTCCGGCGCGCACGTGTTCCCGCTGTACGACGGCGCGGTCAAGGGCGATCCGCCGATGCGCCTGATCGACGTGCGGCACGAGCAGAGCGCGGTGTTCGCCGCCGAGGCGATGGCCAAGCTGACCCGCGTGCCCGGGCTGGCCGTGGTGACCGCGGGACCGGGCGTGACCAACGGCGTCAGCGCCGTGACCACCGCGCATTTCAACGGCTCGCCGCTGCTGGTAATCGGCGGCCGGGCACCGCAGGGCCGGTGGGGTTCCGGCAGCCTGCAGGAGCTCGACCATCCGCCGCTGCTGGCGCCGGTCACCAAGCACGCGGGCACCGTCGACTCGGTCGACAAGATCGCAGATGCCGTCGACGGCGCCCTGCGGCTGGCGTCCGCGCCGCACCGCGGTCCGGTGTTCCTCGACGTCCCGATGGATCAGCTGTTCAGCCACGCCACCGTCGACTTGCCACCGGCGCCGATTTCGGAAAAGGCCCTGCCCGACCTCGATGCGGTCGAACGGATCGCCGCGCTGCTGGCGAAGGCACGCCGGCCGGTGCTCGTGCTCGGCTCGGACGTGTGGACCGACCGGGCCGAGTCGGCGGCGCGGCGCGCGGCCGAGACCATCGGCCTGCCCACGATCACCAACGGGATGGGCCGCGGCGTGCTGCCAGCGGGCCACCCGCTGCTGGTCACCCGGGCCAGGTCGAAGGCGTTCGGCGCGGCCGACCTGGTGATCGTCGCCGGGGCGCCGCTGGACTTCCGGCTCGGTTACGGAGTGTTCGGCGGCCGGGACGGCGACGCACCGGCCGCCGTGTGCCATCTCGCCGACTCGCCCGGCCAGCTGGCCACGCACGTCGAACTTGCCGGCGGCGCGGCCGGAGACCTCACGCTGGTGCTCGACGGCCTGGTCACCGCCTGGGCGCGGCAACCCGCTCGGGCCGACATCACCGGCTGGGTCGCGCAGTTGCGAGACATCGCCAGCGCGGCCGTGGCCGCCGACGCCAGCGAACTCGACAGCGACGCCGACCCGATCCACCCCGCGCGCATCTACCGCGAGCTGGGCCGCCTGCTCTCCGACGACACCGTCGTGATCGGCGACGGCGGCGACTTCGTCTCCTACGCCGGCAGATACATAGAGCCGAACCGGCCCGGCTGCTGGCTCGACCCCGGTCCGTACGGGTGCCTGGGCACCGGGCTCGGCTACGCCATCGCTGCCCGGATCGCCAGGCCTTCGGCACCAGTGGTGCTGCTGCTCGGTGACGGTGCCGCCGGGTTCTCACTCATGGACGTCGACACGCTCGTCCGGCATCGGCTGCCGGTCGTCATGGTCGTGGGTAACAACGGCATCTGGGGGCTGGAAAAGCACCCGATGCAGTTCTTGTACGGCTACGACGTGGCCGCGGAGCTTCAGCCGCGGACACGCTACGACGAGGTAGTCAAGGCGCTCGGCGGGGCGGGCGAGACCGTGACCAAGCCGGCCGACCTCGGTGCCGCGCTGCGACGCGGGTTCGACTCGGGCGTGCCGTACCTGGTAAACGTGATCACTGATCCGGCGGTCGCGTACCCGAGGTCGACCACCGGCGTGTAGCTCCAACGCCGCGCGAGCCGAGCAGCAAGACCACAAGCCGAGTTCCAAGACCGCGGGCCAAACTCCAAGGCCCGCAGGCCGAACTCCAAGCCGCAAGCCAAACTCCAAGGGCCGCAGGCCGAGTTCCGAGGCGCTAACCAAGCCGTTCGAGGAAACGCCGCCGGTCGACGACCGCGCGGACCACCTCGCCGCGGCCAACGACCTGACCGGCGGCGTTGTCGGCCTCGGTCGCGATAACGTCGAACCTCAGCCGCCGGCCGTCGACGTCGACCAGCTCCGCACGCACCCGAACCGTGCTGCCGACCGCACTGGCCCGCAGGTGCTCCAGCCGAACGAGTGTGCCGACCGAGGTCTGGCCGACATCCAGCCCGGCGCTCACCGCGGCCACCGTGGCGGCCTCCGCCAGCGCAACCAGACGCGGCGTCGCGAGCACCGGCACGTCCCCACTGCCGACCGCCACCGCCGTGTCGGCCTCGGTGACCATGAGCTCGACCTCGGCGTGCAGACCCGGCCCCAGCGTCATGCCTGGCACCTTACGGTGCCGGCACCGCAAGGTCTGCAAGGTCTGCGCGAGTTCGCCGCCTCCCCAGCGTGAACACGCCCGATCATCCTTACACTTACGGTGCCGGCTACGGGCCGGCACCGATCGAGGCCTGGCCGGGGAGGAGTGGACCAGCCAGCCGCCCGCCCAGCCGGCAACGGCCCAGCGGCCACCGGTACCGAGGCCAAACTGGTGAGCCTACCGCTGAACTGGTGAGCCTCCCGCTGAACTGGGACGACACGCGCCATGTCGAAGACCGACGCTATGACCCACCCCCTCACACGTCAATGAACTAATGAACAGGCACCATGCGCTCGGCGCGAAGCGTCTCCCCGGCTACAGCAGATTCGTGTACAGCAGCCGGTTAGCGGTATCGGGCGGTACCCCGATCAGGACGCCCTGGGGGGCAACCGTAAGCAACCATGCGGAGACCGTCGGGCTCGGCTGATCGCCGAAGGTCTCCTTGTACATCGCGGCCACCCCGGCCACGTGCGGCGCTGCCATTGAGGAGCCGGAAAGCGTCTGCACGCCGCCATTGAGCCACGTCGAGATGATCTGCACGCCCGGCGCGTACAGCTTGACGCAGGGTCCGTGATTGTTGAACGAGGCGGCATGGTCGGTGCGGTCCGATGCCGCGACCGCGAACGCACCGGACGCGCCGGACGGCGAGAAGTTACATGCGTCCGACCCCGATGAACCGGACGCCACCGACACGAACACCTTGGACGCGGCTAGGTTATTCACCGCGTTGTCCAGCGACACGGTCTTCGAACCACCCAGCGACATGTTCGCCACCGCGGGCCGTTGGGCATTCGCGGTGACCCAATCCACGCCCTCGATGACGTCCGCGGTCGTACCGCTGCCCTGGCAGTTGAGCACCTTCACCCCGCGCACCGCGACCCGCTTGGCCACACCGTAGGTCGCCGAGCCGACGGTGCCGGCCACGTGCGTGCCGTGCCCATTGCAGTCGATTCCGTCGCCGCCGGTCGCGTCATAGGCCACCGCCGCACGCCCCCCGAAATCCGGGTGCGTCGGCGAGATGCCCGTGTCGATCACGTATGCGGTCACACCGGTGCCGGTCGCGTTGAACATGTATTGGTTGTCCAACGGCAGCAGACGCTGGTCGATCCGGTCCAGGCCCCAGGAGGGAGTCGGCGTCTGGACGGAACTCGCGTGCACAAACTGGTTCGGCTCGATCGCCGTGACGTTCGGGTTGTGCTGCAACGCGCGCAGTTGCGCGCCGGTCAGCTTCGCCGCGAACCCATTGAGTGCGTGGTGGTACGCGGCGCGCTCGGCCACTCCCGTAGCGGCGGCCACGGCCGGCTCGGCGACGCCGGCTTTCAACGTGACGATGTACTCGTCGGGCACCACCTGTCCGGTCGCTGCCGACACCGCGACAAGCGGCGGGCCGGCCTCGGCGGGCAGTCCTACTACCGACAGCGCCACGGTCAGCGGCGCCGCGGCGATCAGGGCCGTCAACGACTTCCTCATTCGATCTCCGCTTCGTACAGCGATCATCATTTTAGAACGGTGATTACGACGCTATAGACAGACCCAGCGGACGTCAATTGGATAATCGGGCTCACCGCTTACGCCAATAGCGGTAACCAAGCGGATCACGAGCCCGTAGCGGTGGCCAGGCTCGCGATACAATGATGACCTCCGCGCGGCAGTCCAAACGAACCCAAAGACCTCGCCAGTATCGAACGATACGTTGAGCCCTACCCTCACCTGGCCAGACTCCGACACCCTGACCCGCGAGGACGTACGCCTCCGAGGTAGCCCAACCAATTTCTCGACGCTAGATACGATCTCACCTCCGAAGATCAGACTGACCTTGCCTTCCGTCAGCTCATCAACAACACCGCATAGGCGGCCAGCTAGTGCTCGACCATGTAGCCGTCGCCAGTGACATGGGGTAACGCGGCTTCGGCGTGTCGACGCATCGCTTGGAGGGCGACGCCAACCCTTGGATCCTCCGGCGACAGTTCCTCCGCGATCCGTCGCCAGCACCATGCGCGACTCGCGTTGAGCCCGTACAGATGGGCGATCTGACCGTCGATGGAATCCGAGACGATTGCTGGAGTAAACAGCGCCGCCGGCCGCTCGTCGGCGATTCCGGGCAGAAATGCTGACAGCCAGTCCGAGAATTCGCCAGCTGGTAGCAGTTGCGCCATAAGTTCGATCTCGCTGAGCGCCGGCGACAGGAAATCTGAGCCTGATGGTTCCCAGCCGCCCGGGTAGTTCGGCGTCGCCGCCGAACCACCGGATCGCCACCGTAGTGATGCCGTCGCGCAGATCGCCATCGTAAGCCCGCGCGTACGGCAGCGCACGGGACAGCCCAAACGCGCTGTTCTGGTGCACGCCATGGCGGACCGGATAGGTAGCCTTGCCGAACCAGCGTTTGAAGTTGTCGGCGACAGTCTCTGCTAGCGGGACAAAGTTTTCCGCCCAGCGGCGGGCGTCCGGGTCGTCCCACGAGGCCAACTCGTAGGCCAGCCGCAACGCCCAACCCCAACCGTACGGTCGCTGACGCGGCCCATAATCGGGATCGGTCATATACCGGGCTTCGGCCTCGATGGCGCCCAAGGTGAACTTCGCGTCGAGCACGGCGCGGATCTCCCCGGCCGGGATCGCCGCCGGAACCACCCGCAGCAGCCGGACAAGCAGCCAGTGCATCTCCACGCACGAGTGCCAGTCGAAGCTGCCGAAGAACACCGGAGTGCGCTCCCTTGGACGGCGCGGCAGGTCGTCCGGCCCGCGCATCACATGCCGCAGGTCGGACGGGAATTCCGTGGCGATGTTGCTCAGCGCCACCCGCGCATAGCTGCCGGCATTGACACGCAGCGTGCTCGCCCACTCGTCCATGCCCATCACTATCCACGGCATCGGCCGCCCACCGCCCTAACGCAAGCCATTGACCGGTTGACCAACCCAAAACAGCGACAGCCGGTTGATGGACCAATGCGTCGGCAGCCGGTTGGCCGGGCCGTCCGGCGCCGCGACCTGCTCGTCCGGCGGCAGCCGACTTTGCCGGGTAATAGGGCACGAAACCGGCGGGGCCGACACGAGGACGACCGTTTCCGAACCGACGCCCAGCTTAACGGTGACCTCACCATCGGGACCTCCTAGCGGCCTTGGTCGACAAGCTCCACGTTGGCGTCGGCGACGGTGTAGCCATATGTCCCCCGTGGCGCCGCCTCGCCAGTACGAGTCTTCACATCACCCCTCCTAGAGGATCGGTCACAGCCAGTCACCGGGCCAGGAACTTGCCCGCAACCAAGACTCTACCGTACTATCGAACATGTGAGCGATAGCAAGTTGGAGCTTGACGAGGCACTGACGGAGGCGCAGGCCGCCGAACGGGCGATCGCCGCTGCTCAGGCGCGGCTACTAAGAGCTCTGGCTCGAATCGCCGAACTGTCGCCGGACCCTAACGGCACTGCCCCGTTCGGCGAGTTCACCAGTTGTCACATCGCACCGGCGCTGAACTGGACCGACAGCACCGCCACAAACCAACTGCGCCTGGCCGTACAACTTACCCGACGACTGCCAGGAACATTCGCGGCGCTCGAACGCGGCGATATCGATATCCGGCGGGCGCGCGCGTTGGCCGAGGTCACAGAGCCGCTGTCTGTGGAGCAATGTGAGCTGGTAGAGGCTCGTGTGCTGCCCAGAGCAGCATCGCAGACGGCGCCGGCACTGCGTCAGTCCGCCCGCCGGCAGGTGCTCAAAATCGATCCGGAGGGTGCTCGACGGCGGCACGAGCAGCGCAAGAAAGGCCGTCAGGTGCGAGTAAGAGCCGAAGAGGACGGCATGGCCAACCTCGACGTCTACTGCACCGTCACCGACGCCGAGACCGCGTTCGCGCACATCGACGGCTTGGCGCACACCCGCCACAGCGAGCTTGACCGGCGCACGCTCGACCAACGTCGCGCAGACGTGGCGATCGACCTGCTGACCGGCCGCATCCACGCCTGCGGCACCCCCACTGACGCCCTGGCTGATGACGATCAAGCAGGCAAGAACGACCTAAATGACAACGGAGTTGCAGCGAATCGCGACTGGACCAACGACACCACCAGTTGGACCAACCACACCAATTGGACCAACGACTCCCACACCACCCACAACAACACCGGCACGACCCACACTGACCCCGGCACGACCCACAACAACGCGGACGGGCTCGACAGTGACAGCAGCAGGACCTACGACGCCCACAGGGCTGACAACGACAGCAAGACCAACAACGACAGCAGGGCCAACAACGACAGCAGCGCCAACGGCGACGGTTGGACTACCTGCCATAGCGAGACCACGGCGAGTGATCGGGTCGGCCGTGAACACCGATCCGACCGCGGTGGATGTAGCCGTGGTAGCGACCGGATCATGGGCGGTGGACGATCCCAGGTTCATGTCACCATGCCGCTTACCTCGTTGATCGGACTGGATGACCTGCCAGGTGAGCTGGCCGGATATGGCCCGATCCCGGCCCAGCTGGCCCGCGAGTTCGCAGCCGACGCCACCTTGCGGCGGCTGGTGACCGACCCGCTGTCCGGCACAGTGCTCGACGTTGGTACCACAATGTATCGGCCACCGACAGGGCTTGCCGAATTCGTCAAGGCACGGGATCAGCACTGTCGATTCCCTGGGTGCAGGCGTCCAGGCCGGCAATGCGACCTCGACCACGGAATTCGTTTTCCCGATGGGCCGACGAGCTGTGCCAACCTGTGCTGTTTGTGCCGCCGCCATCACCGGTTGAAGACCAAGGGCGGCTGGCTGGTCAAGCTTGACCCGGACGGCACCGCCACCTGGACCAGCCCGACTGGCCGTGTTTACGTCACAACGCCGGAACCGGTAATGGAAGTGGAATCGGAACCATCACCGCGACCAACTCCCGCCGCATCCGGACGGCCGCGATCAGGAGGCCCCTAATGATCGAACGATTCTTTGATCGTGACGCCGGCTGTGGCCATAATGGCTTCGATCTGGATGTCGGACAGGTAGGCTCGAAGCTGGCCGGCGAGTGCGATGTCGGGCTACGCCTGGTGGGAATGACCGGCGAGCAGGCGGTCGGCGATCCGGAAACGCGAGTAGTGCGGAGCCGGCGCGTTCGGGGTGCGGCGCAGGTCCCGCCGCAGGTCCTCAAGCGAAGTCATAGCTCGCTCCGCACGGCCCACAAGTCGGGGAAGGCCGGTTTGAACAGGGTGCCGCGCAGGTACGCCGCGCCGGGAGAGCCACCGGTACCGCTCTTGTCGCCGATGGTGCGCTCGACCATCTTGACGTGCCGGTACCGCCATTCCTGCATGCCTTCGTCGACGTCGACGAGCCGCTCGCAGACCTGGGCCGGGCCGGTGTCGTCGCGGTAGACATCGAGCAGGATTTGCTGCACGGCAGGTGATGGCTCAAGAGGCAGGCGGACGTCGCGGTCGAGCACTTCGGTCGGCACCTTGTAGCCGTGTAGGGCGAGGTAGCGAAGAAAGGAGTCGTATATGGAAGGCTGGGTCATGGCCTCGGCGATGGTCGCGCGGGCCGCGCTGCCCTCGGGGTATTGCTTGAACGCCCTGCGGTCGCGCCGGCCGAGCACGGCCTCGATCTCGCGGAACTGGGCGGACTGGAAGCCGCTGGCGGCTTCGAGGCGGTCGCGGAAGCTCAGGAATGAGCGTGGGGTCATGGTCTCCAGGACGTCGATCTGGGCGACGACGACCTTGAGGATGGTGAGCACGCGCTTGAGAGTATGCAGGACATGCGGGGTGTCGCCGCCGTCAAGGCGGCGCCGCAGGTGACGCAGCTCGTGCAGGAGCTGCTTGAACCACAGCTCGTACACCTGGTGGATGACGATGAACAGCATTTCGTCGTGTTCGTCGGAGCGCAGCCGCTGGGCGCTGAGGATGTCATCGAGCGCGAGGTAGGAGATGTAAGTGAGCGCGGCGTGCTGGGAAGCGCCCGTCTGGTCGGCCATGGCTGATATCACCCCGGTTATCGCTCCTGGCTACTTGACACGACCAGCCCAGTGTGCACGGCCACGGCGCTGCCGCAGGTCGAGATGGCGCCGTCTGGAAGTGCAGCGGCAAGTTACGCGCCGGCGGGGTGGGTCGTACGCTTCTGCTGTGGAGGTCGGTGTCGGAGTCGCCGACCGCGATTCCGGGCGCCGACGGCGCGCAGCGGCGCTCCCGCCGCGGCCGCCGAGGGCGCAGCAGCCGAGGGCGCGTCCCCCCGAGGGGCGCAGCGGCCGAGGCCGCCGAGGGCGAGGGCGAGGCGACGTTTGAGAGGCTCACGGGCTGCTGGTCAAGCTGATCCAAGAAACCGCTGTGTAACGATCTGCATTCGGAGCGTATCGGACCAGTGCGGCGTGCCTCACGTACGTCCATTCGGGCAGTTGTGCCGATGGCCTGCGATCACCAAGCTTTGCCAAGTAGGACATGGGGAGGCAACGCGCCGGTGCTTCGCTATCAAGACATCCCGTACCAGTTCAACGTCACGAGCTACTTCGTCGACCGCAACCTCGCCGAGGGACGCGGCGAGCGCCCGGCCCTGATCGTCGACGGGCGCGCGGTCAGCTACGCGGAGCTGGCCAGTACGGCCAACCGGATCGGCAACGTGCTGCACGAGCTCGGTGTGCGGCGCGGGCAGCGGGTGTTGCTGGCGTGCGGCGATGGGCTCGAGTTCGTCGCGTCCTGGTACGCCGTGCAGAAGATCGGCGCGGTGACCGCCGAGGTGTACACCTACCTGCAGCCCAAGGATTACGCCTACTACCTGGAGTACACCCAGGCCGAGGTGCTCATCGTCGACACCCTGACGCTGCCCGGCGTCCGCGTCGCCGCCAAGGACGCCAGGTACCTGCGGCATCTGCTGGTGATCGGCGCGATCGACACCGACCTGCGCGGCAACGAGCTGGATTTCGAGGCGCTGGTGTCGCAGGCTCCGGTCGAGCTGCAGCCGGCGCCGACCACCCGCGACGACATCGCGATCTGGAAATTCACCACCGACAGCACCGGCGCCCCCAAGGCGTGCGTGCACCCGACGCACAGCCCGCTGCTGTCGTTCGACTGGTACGCCAGGGGCGTGCTGGGCATCAACGCCGACGACGTCGTGCTGCCGGTGCCGAAGCTGTTCTTCGACTTCGCCCGCGACCTCACCGCGCTGTACCCGTTCGGCGTCGGCGGCGCGGGCATCGTGTTCGGCGAGCGCACCACGGCCGATCGAATCTTCGAGCTGATCGCGCTGCACCGGCCAACGATCCTGGTCAACGTGCCGACCATGATGAGCGCGATGCTCTCCCACCCGGACGCGGCCACGCAGGACCTGAGCTGCCTGCGGCTGTGCGTCTCGGCCGGGGAGGCGCTGCCGGCCGAACTGCACCGCAAGTGGAGCGAACGGTTCGGCGTCGAGGTCATCGACGGCATCGGCTCGTCGGAGGCGTACCACATCTACATCAGCAACCGCCCCGGCCAGTCCCGGCCGGGCAGTGTCGGGAAGGTGGTGCCCGGCTACACGGCGCGGGTGGTCAACGGCGACGGCAACGAGTTGCCCGATGGTGAGGTGGGCACGCTGGAGGTCTCCGGCGACACCGTGGCGCTGGAATACTGGGAGGCGACGGAGAAGTCGGCCACAACGTTTCCGCACAGCATGGCCGAGTACCTCGGCCAGACCAGGACCGTGCGCAGCGGCGACCTGTTCACCCGCGACGCCGACGGGTTCTTCCACTACCGGGGCCGGGCCGATGACCTGCTCGAGGTCAGCGGCGTGTGGGTGGCGCCCACCGAGATCGAGCACTGCCTGATCGGCCACCAGGACGTCCTGGAATGCGCGGTGTCCGGCTACACCGAGGAGGGTCTGACCAAGCCGCGCGCCTACGTCGTGCTGCGGCCCGGCGCCACCGTCACCGCCGACGAGCTCATCGAGTACACCCGCGACCGGCTCGCACCGCACAAGCGGCCGCGCCAGGTTCGCTTCGTCGACCACCTGCCACGCACGGTCGACGGCAAGCTCGACCGGCGGGCGCTACGCGAGCTGGCGTGACGGCTCGCCTTGTCGTGGCCGAGCCCCACCCCCGTGGGCGACACGGCGACTACAGGGAGCATCCGAGGTGCCATCAACTTTGGCCGGCGGTGAGGATGACGGGGCCGTCGCGGGTAATGGCGACGGTGTGCTCTGAGTGGGCGGCGCGAGTGCCATCGTCGGTGTAGAGCGTCCAGCCGTCGCCACCGACGCGATAACCGTCGCGGCCCCCGGCCAGAAACATCGGCTCGATCCGCTCCACTGTTTCCGCCGTGAACAGCCACTTCCCCTTGCCCTGCCCGTCCGTCTTGCGGGCGAGAACAATGCGCCCCAGATCGCCGCTGGTGAAGACATAGCGCGGACCATCGGGTTCGTCAGGA
>Ga0126372_10001133_pt1 | contig 10538 bp, 3 predicted proteins | sample PanSoiMetaPlot_6_FD_92762 | JGI IMG/M metagenome (GOLD analysis project Ga0126372, IMG submission 92762) | Tropical forest soil microbial communities from Panama - MetaG Plot_6 | ecosystem: Environmental > Terrestrial > Soil > Tropical forest > Bulk soil | place: Panama | collected 2016-02-17
CGCCAGAGGAGATTGAAGAGTACTACAAAAAAAACCTGGCGAACTTCGAAGAGCTAAAGCTGACGCATTTGGTTCTGCCCAAATACAATTCTATGAACCTCAAGGATGAGGACTTTCACAAGAAGTCGGAACAGTTGATGAACGAGTTACGCGAGCGTCTAGCAAAAGGGGAAGACGCAGAAAAGCTGCAGAAAGAAGGCTTTGAACAATTGGGGCATAGGAATCCGCCGCCGACCATGATGTCTCCCGCGCGGAGAGGTCAGTACGCCAAGGATCAGGAAGACCAGTTGTTTGCCCTGAAACCAGGTGAGGTCACCCAAGTCATTACGCTGCCTTCGGTCTACGTGGTGTACAGGCTAATCAGTAAACGAATGGTTCCTCTCGATGAGGCGCGGGAGGATATTATTCGCGCGCTCACCAAACAAAAGGTGGAAAAGGAAACCAAAGAGCTGACAGAAGCAGTGCACGCTGACTATGACACTGCGTATTTCGGACCGCCGCCTCCAGGTTCGCCAGCTTCAACTCCCGTCGCCCGGCCGCAATCACAGGGTCAACCGAAATAATCTTGGGTGGCCGATGCGTAACAGGCGCGGGTCGTGTACCGATGTCGGGTCACGCCGCCAGATCCGTTTCCGCCGCCGCAACCGCGCAGGTGACAAAACCGTTTGGCATGGCCCTAGGTGATCGCGGTTCCGTAATTTTACGTGACCTCCAAGGCAGCCGCCCCAAAAGTGAGCAACCGGGGCAAAGTATCAGGGGGTAAAACTTGTGGGCGCGATTCGGCCGCTGCCATTTCCCTCTGTGATGTCACGTTGATCAGCAGGTGTTTGAAACCGATTCGCGATAAGCCCTTGGATTGGTTTCGTCGCCGCCGTTGGCAACTTCGGGGTGGAGTAGCTCCCCCCGGCGTTGTTCTCGCGGCTAACTCAATCGGGATCCAAGAACGGAATCCACATCAGTGGTTGTTCACGACGCGGTGAGCAGCTTTTTGAGGGCGTCGGTCAGCCTCAAAATCGCCTCACCTTTCGAAACCATTCCATTGCACGCTTCGCCGCAGATCTCCCAGTCAGACGGTTGCTCGATCGAGACTCGCAGCCTCTTGCGAACCGCCGGGCCGTCATCCGCAATTAGAATGCGCTTGGACACAAATCAAAACCTCGAGCGCACGTTGCTTGAAGACCAATCTGTTTGCCAGAAATCCGCAATCTCCTCCACCAAAACTTCCCCACGTTTGAGGCCGCGGGGACTGTTGCGCCTGGCAGAGAACGAATCGTTTCCGTCGCCGGTGCGTGCAAGCTGCTAGTACCTCCGGTGATACTTTCCGTCGATCGCGAATCCTCCGTTTTCGTCGCGCGTGACACTGGCCGCCCATCGCTTATTGAATTGGTACTCGCCTTGTATGATTTCGCGCTGCGCCGAAGTTACGTCGGTCGCAAAAGTAAAGAGAAAGTTGCTGGTAACCCGTTTTTGCATTGCGATCCGTGCCCCTGGGTCGGAGTTGTTGCCGCCCAAGGTTGGGTCGATGGACAAACTGGAGAGCCCGGCTAACTTTTGCACTCCACTGCTGACCTGACTCGCCGCACCCTGCGCCAGAAGAGAACTCGCGCCCAGATTTGAAGGTGACGCCGACGCCTGTTCCGTGGTTTGTCCCCGCGCAATGAGACTGATGATGTCGGCGGTCGGCAGCTGCGGGTCGGAAACATAACTGGTCTGCATTTTGTCGAGCGGCCCGGTAAATCTCAGGCTCAAGTTATATTGGCTGATGGTCGTCGTAAGCAGTACGTTGAGAACCGGTTCGGTACGGTTGGGATTGGAGAACTCGATGACTCCGCGCTCAATCTTGTAGCGCTTGTTCATGAGAAAGATGTCGCCGCCGGTAAAGGCCGTCCTTCCCACAATCACCGGGTCGGCGGCGGTGCCGATCACGCGAAGATTGGCTTGTCCTTGCAGACTCACCTCACTGCTGCTGAGATTCAAATCTCGCGCCGTCTGCAGGTTAATGTTCAGCTTGAGATTTTGCGCCATGCCGGCGCTGGGGGTGGACTCCGGTCCCGATTGGACCTCTCCGGCGAGGGTTGCCAGATCGAAGTTCGGAGTGAAGCTCAAGCTGTTGATGAGTACCCGGCCGCTCAGATTGGCCGCGTCACTTGTGCCGACAAGATTAAGTTCACTATCCAGCAGCGTTCTTATCGAGTCTTCGTAGCGGATGCGAATATTTTTTGCTTGCAGCGCGACATTCATTTGCAGCTGCCCTCTGTACCCAACTACTCCTGTGGCCGAGATCTGACCTCCGCCGGACTCGCCGTTCAGGTGGGTGATATTCACCTGGTCATTGGCAATGTCGAGAACCCCATTCAGATTCTGAATTCCGAGCGGCGCATCGGGGGGCGTGACCGATACGTTCTGCACGCGGAGCTGCCCCTTCACCTCGGGATGCGTGGATCCGGCGCTGCCGCGGACGTCAAGCAAGAGTTTGCCGGAAGCCTGGACATCCGGAGCGAGAAGCCGCACCAGTTGCATGTCGACCGCGCCCACGGCAGAGAGCGTTACCGGAGCGTTGCCGTAAAGCGGGAGCTGCCCTTCGAAGCGCAGCGTGGTGTCGGTGCCCGCAATTTCCGTGGGATCGAGGACAACAACTGAGTTCGCGTAGCGCAGGTGAATCGGCCTGGTGTTGCCGAGTTGCAAGCCTTGATACTCGGCTTTGAGGGTTGGAATGGTGAGCTCGGCCCGCATGCGAGTCTTATCCTTGAGAGGTCCTTCGGCAGATGCATGCACTTCCAAAATGCCGCGGGGCCCATTGCTTTTGACGGGCGTGTACAGGGCAAGCAGGTCTTCGATCGGCATTCCCTTGGTGTCGAGCGTCAGGCGCGCGTAAAGGGCACCGGTCAAATCGACACTGCCGCGGGCCTTTACGAAAGTCTTGGCCACTTCTGAGTCAAGCCCCAGCTGTGCCTTGTGATCGGCCAGGTTGAGATCTGCTTTTACCCCTGCAACCTCGGCCTGCCGAATTTGCAGGTGAGGGATTTGAACCGTCGCGGTCAGTTGGGGATTGTCCAGTGTTCCGCGGCCGCTGGCGGTCATGTGAACGACACCAGCGACTCCTAGATTTCTTTCCTGCAGCGGTTGCAGCTTCGCCAGCGTGATACCAGCAGACTCAAGATGAATGTCGTACGCTTTGGTTTTCGGGTTGAAAGTAAGATTCGTGGTAGCGGCCCCGGCTGGCGTGCTTACCTGTGCAACCGACTTGATCGTGTTGCCGTCGCCTTCGAATTGAACCGAAAGCTGCTGCAAGGCCTGACCATAGACTCTCGCCTGCTCAAGCCGCACCGAACCCTTGCCTGAGGGACTCAGTTGAGATCCGCGCATCGTGACATCGACTGATACATTGCCGGCGACCGGATACTCGAGCTTAGCGGCTTTTAGCAAGGGCGCGATTGCCAGGCCGCGGGAATTGACCCTTAGGTTGACTGGACTCGAAGGCAGGTACTGCCAATTCTTGAGACCGGAGCTGAGCGCGAAATTCAAATAGCCCTGGTGTGCGTTCACCAGCGAACCGTTCTCGATGGAAACTGCGGATTTGCTGGCCTGCAACCCGAGCTGCAGACTGCGCCATTCCGTGCCTTCGAATTGCAGGTTTCGGCCGCTGAGTTGTCCACGAATCCTCGGATCATTGCTGCTGCCCAATACCATCAAGCGGGCGTCAGCAACACCGGCCAGTTTCATCGGCCGTGAAGTGGGACCTTGACCGCCCGAGTCGCTCCGGAACGCCGCCGCCAGAGAGTCCAGCTCTCTGAGGTCTGCCGCATGCGCCTTCACCTCCAGGTTGAATCTGCTTCCGGCGGTTCCAATGATCTGCAGGCGAGTCTGTGGAGTGTGCAGGGAGGTGTCTGTGAGCGTTGCAACATTCGTTCGCCCGTCGTAGTTCACATGGGCTACGCCATCCAGGGGAATGGGCGCAGAGCCGGCAGAGGCACTTGACATTGCTCCCTTGAAGTCTATGTCGCTGTGGGCGCCAATCGTGGCAACGCTGCCGGTCCAGCGAGCTTCCGCCGTAGCCGAAAGCTTTCCTTCGACGGGCAACTGGCGAAGACTGGCATTTTTCGAAGCTGATTTTGCTGCGGCGACCGATATCCCCTGCAGTGTCGCATGCAGCTTGGCGACCGGAGTTGTGTCCAGATGCTCGATGGTTCCGGCTGCGGACAAATGTCCATTCAGCAGATCTGCCTCAAGCCTATGGGCATCCAGATTTCCCTTGGCCAGCTTGAATTCTCCCCGCACGTTGCGGATCGTGCTACGAAGATCGGGAGTATTGACCGCGAATTCTTTGCCCTCCAATTGCCCGTCCAGGACAAGTGCGCGTAACGCAGGCGCGTTCGCCTCGTATTGATAGCTCAAAGAGCCGGCTAGAGTGATGTCGCCGAGGGGAACCAGGGGCTGGTTTCTCAGCACAGAATGTACATCCTGCTGGCGGATCGTGACTTTGTATTTTCCCTGCGCCGCCGGCTGAGAATAGTTCTTTACATTGCCAGCTAATTCGATGGTGGAAGAGGCCACTCTCAGAACCAGCGGACTCAACGTGAACTCCGAAGGTGTCGCGTGGAAACTGGCGTTCAGATCATGGGGCAGTGGCTTTATATCCCCATATTGCAGGCGTCCCTCGCGGTACGAGAGTGTCCCATGGTAGCGGTTGCTCAGAGGTTCCGACCTCAACTCCAGTTGCAGTTCGTGAAGTTCAGCATCCAAAGGCGTTTTGACGTCGTTGTAGTAGATTTCACCGCGGCTCAGAAGGAGATGTTGTATTCCGAGGTCGAAGAGGTTGGTCGAACCAGTGCTGTTGGACGGCGGCGGCGCGGGCAGATTGGTGCTGCCGTCCTTGCGAACTTGGAAATTCACCACAGGGTGGCGCAAGACGATCTCGTTCAGATCGATCTTTTTCCGGAGCAGAGAAACGATTTTCAGGCGAACCATAAGTTCATCGGCCTGAAGCAGCGGCGGCCGAGACGGCCGCTCCGTCCCGCGAATCGTTATGCCATACGCACCAACGGTGAGAGTCGAAGGATGAAACGCGAAATTTTCGATTCCTACGTGAGCTCCGGTTGCCTCGCTTGCCTGCTGCTCAACTTTTGCAATCACGTATTGATGAAACGCCGCACTACGAAAAATGAAGTAGCCGAAAAGTCCAACGACAGTCGCCAGGAGAATGAGAGCGATTGCGGTCCAGCCGAGTTTTCTTTTCCACGTCATGACAACCCCAAGATCTACACCCGGTCAGAAGGCCTGACCCAGGGTGATATAGAACTGCGTGGCTTTTATCCCGGTCACGGGATTCAAGTTTCGACCAATGTCGAAGCGGACTGGTCCCACCGGAGTCGTATACCTCAGTCCGACGCCGACGGTGTTCGTGTAGTCCTGAATGAAGCGGCTGACCCCGATGGGACCGTAAACATTTCCCCCGTCATAAAAGACGGCTGCGCCCAAACCATCCCGGATTCCCAGGGGGAAACGAAGTTCGGAATTGAATATGAACAACTCGTTCCCTCCAACCGGCACCCGCAGGTTTACGCACGTCGAGGGAACTTGTGGATTCGAGCACGCTGGTACCGTCCGCTGGGGACCGGCGCCATTAATCGGGAAGCCGCGGATGGTCGTTTCCCCACCCGAGAAGAAACGCTCGCTCGTCGGGACGTCGCTGTTTCCATAGGACTTCGCCAGCCCCAACGTTACTCGGTTCGCCCAAACCATCTTGTGGAATGGCCTGTAATAAGCGCTCTGTCCCAGGAAACGAGCGAAATTGGCGCTCGAACCCAGGAGCTTGGGAGTGATGCCCAGATCGAGCGTCTGGTAAAAACCTCGGCTCGCGTCCAGTGGCTTGTCGCGGGTGTCTCGAATCCAAGTTGCCGAAACCGTTGACAGCCGCAGCCTCTGATCCTGCGGTAGCACCAGGTTGGGAATCAGAAGATTGGAGAGGACGGTGCGACGGAAGCGATAGCGCAGCTGTATGCGGCGCGTCTTATCCTTATTAAGAGGCTTCTCCAATTGCCACGAACCCTCCGCCAGGCGAGCTTCGAAGGTCGGATTTTCCGTCGTCCGCTCAACCGATGCACTGTAAAGAGAACTCCAGCTCGAACCCCGGAAATGGGGTTGCGTGAAGGTGGCCAGAGCACGTTGGTCGAGTCGGGACATCAGCAGGGACACCGATGCCGATTCCGCGAGGCCACGTATGTTGTAGCGAGTGAAGCTGATGGAACCGCGAGGACTGACGAAGGTCTTTTCGGCAGCGGTGAAATTTGGTGCGCCCGAGGTGACCGGGGGCAGTCCGGGAATGGCGATGGTTCCTGAAGGAACATTTCCTCCACGTCTGGCGACCTGCAGACCGAACCCATATGTGACCTCGTTTCTGCCAGCCTCGTGCACCTTGACCAGAACGTCTTCGTTCTTTTGGTCGGTAATCGGTCGCCGCGGTTCTACGCTTGCCCAATCAAAGACATTTGTTTCCTGCAACTGGCTCTCGCCCCGCAGCAGCTGTCCCTGGCTCAACGGCGTCTCGGGTGAAACCTTCACGGTCTTCTGAATCAGCGATGGGCGCGTTCGGTGATTCCCGATCATGACGACTTCGTCCACCTTCACCTGTTGCTTTTCGGTAATCGTGTACGTGACATCAATGGCGTGGGGATCGTTGGCGACGCGGACTACTTTTGAGTCGAATTCTGAATTCAGGAAGCCACGATCCAGGTAAGTGGCCAGTATCCGGCTACGGTCCTCGGCCAATCCCTTGGGAGAGAATGGCTGGCCGGTCCTGAGGTGAAAGCCGCCTTTGGGCGCGAGTTCCAATCCCGGAATCGACCGGTTGCCTTGTAAGGTAAAGTTTTCCACCAGTGTCTGGGGGCCTTCGATGATCCGGAACGTTACGTAGACCTTAGGTTCACGGTCAATGACGTCAGGCTCAACTTTCACCTCCTCGTATCCCCGATCTTTGTAAATGGCCTCGATCCCCTTCACACTCTGGTGCAGCAGTTTGTTGCTGAACCTGCCGCGAGAGATCACCAGACGGTGCGCTTTAATCGAGACTTGCTCCATCAGCTCGCTCTTGCTGATGTGTTCGTTGCCGCGGAAGGCGACCTCCTGCACGCGGTGGCGTCGCCCTTTGTTGACGTTGTATACGAGGTTGATGTTGGCGGGTTGCTCCTGAAAGTTGGTGGTTACTTTCACGTCGAAATAGCCTTTGGCCTGGAAAAAATCGATCAGGTTTTTTCGTCCCTCGTCTACCAAATCCGCGTCCACAGCCCCTTCGGAAAATATTGGGATTAGCTTCTTGATCTGCCTGCCGCTCAGAAAAGGTATCCATGAGAGCTTCGCTCCCTGCACCCGGATCCTGACCACCGGGCCGGGCTCACCGTGAATCACAATGTCAGCCCGATTGGTCTTAGGGTCATAGTGCGATTGCTCAAATTGCAGCTTGTTCGCGAGGCGATGCTGTTTGACCAGATCTCGCTTCATGAGTGCGATGGCAGAGTCGATGCGCTTGGGCGTGTAGGGCTTGCCAGGTTTCAGTGAGGCGCCTCGTGCTTTCGCCCAAAGGGTTCGGGTTGCATGGAGCAAACGCTTCGCCTCTGATTGGTCGGCTCCCTGGATTTCGGTGTTTCCGACCTTCGCCCGCTTGCCTAAGACGGTGTGGAACGCGACATTGGCCAGCATGTGGACTTCGTCGAAGCTAGACTCTGCCCGAACCTCAGCGCGAAAGTAGCCAGCCCGGTTCAGGAAGTTGAGAAGGGCGGCTCGCGCCTTATCAACCAGCTGTTCTTTATAGGGTGTCTGGTTGGGAATGTCGACGACTTGCAACAGGCGCGTGTAGGAGAACGTTTTGACCGCTCCCGGAAATTCGAGTAGCCCGAAGTAGAGCGCAGGCTCAAGCGTAAAGGTTAAGTGCAGGCCCGCCGGCTCAGGCTTTACCTCAAGCTCCACCTTGGTGAAACGGTCGGTCGCTTTCAGAGCGGAGACCGTCCCCTCCACCTTCGCATTGGAGTAGGCCTCACCAGGATGCTGCTGCACTAAAGGTTGCAAAGATTCGACCGAGATGGTTGGATGCGCGACGAGGTCGACGGCAGCTACCTTCTGGCCTTCATATGAGACCTTGTTGCTTTGCGCACTCTGCTGAGCATCGCAAGGAGCGAGCCCGGGCAGAACAACGAGAATGGAAACAACCAGCCAGCGCATCATCGTGGTCCAGAAGTGGGGCTGAATCTTCTACGCGCTCAGAGGCCATGTTTATACAAAAGATGCAGCTTTAGGATGCCCTTCCTTTTTTAAGAGATGCCACTCATCTGCAAAACCTGAAAACTCACTTCCCTATGCCGCATCCCGAGCTGATGACGCTAGGAATCGGTACCGTGCGGAAAAGGTGCCTCTATCGAAAAGATCAGCAGTTTTTTCTTGTCGCAATGGTGAACCGGGAACCGCCGAGGCACAGGCGACGATGCCCTTTCCCGATCAGGTCGCGTCCGTATGGCCCCAAAGTTAGAGATCCATTTCTCCTAATTCGTACTGCGCATTCTGACCCGATTCAATCCGGAATATGGTGTATTTGCAGCCGAACCCCGGTAGCGATTGTTTTTCAACCTACGAACGCGGAAACGCCGAGTTCTCGGGTATTCACGTTACAAAACATGCATCCAAGCGGTCGTGAGGCTGGCGGCGGTCCAGTACGCATTGAAGCACACGTACGGCGACGTGCTCCGAAACCACACCTTGCAGATGGCGGCTGCCCTCTCGTACTACTTTGTTCTGTCCTTGTTTCCTGCCCTGATCTTCCTGTCGGCAATAGTGACATATCTGCCAGTCCCCGACCTCTTCAACCAGGCGCTGTTGATGATGTCACGCTTTCTTCCAGCCGACAGCATGGTTCTCGTGCGTAGAGTATTAGCGGACGTGATCTCGCCCAATAAAGGGGCGCTTCTTTCTTTTGGTTTCCTGGGAACCTTGTGGACCGCGTCGGGAGGGTTTGCGGCTGCGATCGAAGCGCTGAATATGGCCTACGAAGTCGAGGATGACCGTCCCTTTTGGAAAACCCGTCCTCTGGCTGTCGGGCTAGCCATATTGACGGGGGTTCTCGTACTCATCGCTCTTTTTGTGATGATTGTTGGACCGCGGTTCGGAGAATGGCTCGCAGGGCGCGTCCACCTCTCGGGCCTGTTCGTGATGCTTTGGCCCTACATTCACTGGTCGATCGCGATAGGCTTTACGGTCATGGCTGTTGAGGCAATCTATTACCTTGGCCCCAATGTCAAACAACGCTTCTTTGCGACGTTGCCCGGTGCGACGCTCGCGGTTGGTTGCTGGATCGCGTCATCGTACTTGCTGGGTGCATATTTTCGACACTTCGCCAATTTCAACAAGACCTATGGCACTCTCGGCGCCGCAATCGCGCTGATGGTGTGGTTGTATTGGACCGGGTTTGCCATGCTTCTGGGTGCGGAACTCAATTCGGAGCTGGCCAAACAAAGCAGTAAGGGAAATCTGGAAACAAAGACTGCGACAGCGGAAAAAAGCACACAACTCTTGGCTGCCATGCAGCACCTAAAGCATCCGGTAGAGTCCAGCGACAAGCCATCGCAAGGGAAGGAGTCTCCCGTGGCTACATGTGAAGTCTGTGGGAATCAGTACGACAAATGCTTCGACGTCATCTCTTCTGGGACACGCCATACGTTTGACAGCTTCGAATGCGCCATTCAAGCGCTTGCGCCTGCTTGCGAGCATTGCTCGTGCCGCGTCATCGGCCATGGAATAGAAGTTTCCGGCCGCATATTCTGTTGTGCCCATTGCGCAAAATCGTCCGAAGCGTCGGCACCCGTCCAGGATCGTGTCGCTTAGGTGTTTTCGCCGGCAGACCGCATACCGATTCCCTAGGGAAGGCGTCCGGCTTCGTGGAGTATGCGCACTCCTAGTTTGCAGGTCTCGTCTTTTTATTTGGTGACCACCAAAGCTGTGGTGATGGCCCAGACCAGACTGATAGGTCTTACATCTTTTTGCTAAACACCGGGGGAGCCTTAGGCCAGATCGAGTTTAGGATGCCTTTTGTGCCATTCCGTTCCGCGCTCGTAGGCGTTCGCCAGCGCCAGAACGGTTGACTCCGCGAACGGTGCCCCAACAATTTGGAGACCAATCGGCAGACCGGTGGTCGTAAAGCCGGAAGGGAGGGAGAGCGAGGGCAGCCCGAGGACAGAAAACGGAGCTGTGTTGCGGATACTCACAATGGTCGGGTCGGCACCCTGAGCGACTGTTGCCGGCGGGCCGAGAAGGGTGGGCAAGATCAGGAGATCGACATTGGCAAATACCATTCGGACCTCCCTACGGAGCAAATCGAGTTGACGACGTGCCTCTAGGTAAGCGGATGCCTTCATTTCTGCGGAGTTCTGGCCCTGTACGCTTGCGTTGGTCGGTGTGAGGAGGCGGCGGCGAGTGGCGGCCTGATATTTTTCAGGTGACTCGGCAAGCCACTTGGAGTGATAGGTGTAAGACTCCGCGCCCGCCACCTTCGTCCA
>Ga0126372_10001134_pt1 | contig 10535 bp, 5 predicted proteins | sample PanSoiMetaPlot_6_FD_92762 | JGI IMG/M metagenome (GOLD analysis project Ga0126372, IMG submission 92762) | Tropical forest soil microbial communities from Panama - MetaG Plot_6 | ecosystem: Environmental > Terrestrial > Soil > Tropical forest > Bulk soil | place: Panama | collected 2016-02-17
GGAAGGGACTGGACGTAGCCGTTATCCCCAATATGACTTTCGATGATGAGCATTTGGTTGTCGCGCTCAACTTTGATATCGAGAAATAGTGCGTTGGTGGAGCTACCCGCCTCCCGATCGTGCACTCTGAAAGAAATCGCACCGAAGTAAATTAAGGGGCATCTGAGTCTTATTCGGACTCGTGCGAAGATATAACTGAACCGTGGCAGCGCCCGACCAAATCCAGACATCGACGTTCCGCCGGGTCTTCAAAGCCTTTCAATATCGCGATTTCCGCCTCATGTGGATCGGCGCGTGCGCCTCGAGCGTCGGCACCTGGATGCAGATCGTGGCGCAGAGTTGGCTTATTTATCGGCTTAGCCATTCGTCCGGATTATTGGCGCTGGATCAGGTCCTGGGTGGAGCACCGATTTTCCTGTTCTCGATTATCGGCGGAGTAGTGGCGGACCGTCTCGAGCGGCGAAAGATCCTGCTCACCTCGCAATACGTACAAATGGCCAGCGCGGCCACTCTGACCATCCTGGTGATTTTTGGCCTGACCCACGTCTGGCCGATCCTGTGCCTCTCATTTGTTTCGGGCCTGGCACAGGCCTTTGGTGGCCCCGCCTATCTCTCGCTGATTCCCACGCTTGTAGATCGCGAAGATATGCCGAATGCCATCGCCTTGAATTCGATTCAGTTCAATCTGGCCGTTACCATTGGCCCCGCGCTGGGCGGGCTCACCCTGGCGCGGTTTGGAGAAGAATGGTGCTTCGGGTTGAACGCATTATCGTTTCTCGCCCCAATCATCTCGCTTTCCATCATTTCTGCGCAATTCATCCCCGAGCCTGCCAAGGAATCAATGTTTGAAAGCCTGAAGGGGGGCTTCAAGTTCATCTGGCATCACGGGTCGATGGTGGCGATCATCGTGCTCGCGTTCGCAATGACCTTTCTTAGCATGCCCATGCGAACCTACATTCCCGTCTTCGTGAAGGACATTTTCCATCGCGGTCCGGAGACCTTCGGCACTCTTCTCTCGCTCATGGGAGTGGGGTCGATCTGCGGATCGTTGGCTGTAGCAGGACTGGGAAATATTTCGAAGAAGGGCCGTTTCGCGTTATCAATGCTGATCGTTCTGGGAGCCGCCATTGCAGGGTTCGCGGTGTCGAGGTCCCTGTCCCTGAGCTATGCCATGCTGCTCGTGGTTGGCGCTTCCATGATGGCCGTATTTGCCACCGTCACGTCGCTGGTGCAACTGATCGTGACCAACGAAATGCGTGGGCGGGTGATGAGTGTTTATAACTTCGCTTTCCGTGGTGGCATGCCCATCGGGAATCTGGTTTCCGGAGGGCTGGTCCCGGTCTACACGGCTCCGCTGGTTCTGAGTGTCAATGGAATCTTGCTCGTGATGGTAGCGTTGTACTACCTGTTGGCACAAAGACGCGTGGCAGCTTTGTAACGTGGCGAGATCAATCTTCAAGACCCGGTGACATCACTTTTTCCGCTCGCATGCACAATTCCTGGACATCACTGTTCCATCACTGTTCGGGCGCCAGGCGGGCGTAGTAGCCTTTACGCACGTGCACTTGCAGCGGTTTGCCATCCTTCACGGCGGTGACCTTAAGCTTGCGGTAACTGCCATCGGGCACAAAGCCGGCGGGCTTATAAGCGATCAGATAACGGCTGCGGATAGCCTCGCTGAGTCGATCGAAGAAACGGTCGATTTCCCCCATATTTCGCGGATACGTCGATTCTCCGCCGGTGCGGTCGGCGAGCACCCGCAACACGGCATTGGCATCGGTGTGCAAGTCAAAATCTTCCGAGGTATTTAACGAATAGATGGTGATTCCAGCGGCCTCTGCAGCTTCGATGCTCTGCTGCAGGCGTCGGTGGCTGGAGTTGTCTTCGCCATCGCTAAGAATCACGAGCACTCGTGCAACCCGATCTTTGTCCGGATAGGCGGCGAGCTTCCAGGACGCATAGTAGATTGCATCGAACACAGCCGTGCCCTCGGAGTGACGGGTAATCTTGTCCACGCCATCACTCAAAATTGAGGAATCACCGGTGAAATCCTGCGTCACGTCGACCTGGTTATCAAACCCTGCCACAAATGCCAGGTCAGATTCCGGATTCAGCACTCTGTCCAGGAACTTCTTGGCGGCGCTCTTTTCGAAGGAAATCTTGTGTTCGACTGAGCCACTGGCGTCAATCAGTATTCCCAGCCGCAGCGGCAGCTTCGATTGCGGCAGAAACTGCAATACGTGGTCCGGAGGCCTGTTATCGTCGAGAATGTGAAGGTTGGAAGCATCGAGACCATTCACCATTTTTCCGTGTTCGCTGACGGCGAGGAGAAGCGCGGTTTCATCTACAGCCTGGCGAATCGTGAAGCCGTTACTCCAGCTCGAAGCCGCGAATGCCGGGCGGGTTTCGGCGAAACCGGGATCACGTTCCACGATGGATGGGGAAGCGATGGTACTGGAATCACCCGGGGCGTCCGCCGGGGCGGCGACTGTTCTGAGTTCCGATTCGAGGTACGGAGTGTTGGGGAACGTCTTCGCCTTCACCGTGCCAGGAAGGACTTGGATGCCGTGAGAATCCATCGATTGGGGCTGCCGCTTGTTTGACTTCGTCAGATTGTCGAGCTCCTGACGCGCAACCGCCGAAAGCGGACCGGCGGGTTCTTCGTTCAGGAAGGTGGTCAATTGAGATCTGCCGGAGTTCATGTCGTGAAGGTTGAGCGCAGCCGCGGCCGCGATGTAGTGGACGTCGCTCATCCCATGATGGTCGAGCCGATGGATGTGTTGGACTGTATGAAGGACGCCCGCGTACTTGTGCGCTCCGTTTTGTGCGAAGGCCAGCACATTGAGGATCTGAGGATCATTGGGACTCAGAAGAGCCGCCTTCTCCAGGCTGGCGTCGGCTGCGGCAAAATCGTGGCTCCACAAGGAGAGCATGCCGAGATATAGATGCGACGCCGGCAGTTGATCATCGAGCTGAGCAGAAGTTTCGAACTCTTCCTTCGCTCGCTTGTCATTCTGGTCGAAATAGGCAAGGCCCAGAATGAGGTGAGCGGAAACATATTTAGGATAAATCTCAACGGCCTTTTGCAGGCGTCGTATGGCATCTTTTGGTTTTTGAATTCCCAGAAGCGAAATTGCCTCTCTTAATTTTTTGACCGCATTCTTGGGCGCCATCATGTCAAGTGCCGACACGGTACCGGTGAGGAACTGCTCCGGTTGGCTGGCGTCTCGCTCCCGTTGGATGGCATCGAGGATCAGATCCTCCCGCCGGGCTTGGTCGAAGTCTAGCTGTGAAAACGGGGAATTCTGTGCGCTATCGAGATACGGAAGCTGGCGCTGCGCGAGTACAAAATCGCACATACAGAGAAGGCCCAGCGAGATGCGCCATAGACGAGTGAGTTGGATAGACCACCAGGCTGAAAGGGAGCCGGAGAACACTTGCAACATACGACCTCTGAGTCATCGTGGCGCGATGCCGCGAAGAGATATTTCTACTCAGAGCTAGATGGCAGAGTTCCCAAAGGAAGGACTAGCCCTGGCAGAAGCAACTGTAGGATGACAAAGCGCGGGAAAAGGAGGGCGGAAATCGGATGAAAAATGCCGGCAGTCAAAACCTTGACTGCGCGGCCGGCTACCCCATGCTGTCGAGCTGCCGGCGGAATTGGACGCCAGGCATGTCTTGGGATTTGCGCCTCAATGAGATTGCCAGTCGACCGAGTACACGTCCTGGGATCCTTCATCACGCAACAACAAAGGCTCGTCACCGGGAGTGAGCGCCAGGGCGGTGCCGTAACGGCCGGTCGCAGGGAAAGTTTTGAGATCAACTACGTCTTCATTCTTCCGATCACGAATCCGAATTCGCAGCACCGCGCTTCTCTGGCGGAAGTCCAGGACGTAGACGAACTGCCCGTCGTGGGACCAGTTGAGCCAGCCCAGCGAACCCCGCGACAGCTCTGTCCATTGTTGTGTCTGAAAATCAAAAAGCAGAAGCACTTTCGAATCCCCGGAGAAGGCCGACACATAGCGTCCATCCGGAGACCAGCGGGGCGAGTAAAGGCCGTTGGAACCCGGAAGACTCGAAAGCTGGCGGCTGGCAACATCGAGAATGCGGATCGCCGACGACGGGTCGTTCGACTGGCCGGAAAAGATGATCTTGGTTCCATCCGGAGACCAGTTCGGATCAAGTTGCTGGCTGTGATCATCGGGCAGCAAGAGACGCGGACTGCCGCCTTCCGGAGACACCTCGTAAATGCGGGCTGGCTTGTCGGCGCCCTGCGCAAACTGGAAGAACAGGATTGTCTTGCCGTCAGGCGACCAGCGTGGCAGTAAAGGTGAAATGGGAGGAGACGTCAGCTGCACGCGCTCCGATCCGTCGATCCGGCTCCGCCACAGGATTCCTTCCGGATAGGTGGTGTAAGCCACCCACTTGCCATCCCTGGAAAACGCAACGTACTCCGCCGAGATGCCGCCGAGAAACGGCACGAACTGGCGGGTAGCGGAATCGTAACGCCTGAGTTCACCGCGGTACGTTCGGCCGATGACGAAGAGCTTTTTGCCATCTTTGCTGGGTACCGGCGACGACAACGTCATCGGGCTTGAGGTTAAGGCAATGGGTTTCGGCGGCGACCCGAAAATTCCTCCGCTCTTCGGCAGAGTCCAGATCTGTCCCTGCGACTGGAAGACGAAGTATTTCCCATCCGCCGTCCACTTGCCGCAGCACTCATCAGGAGGATTGTGCCAGCCTTCGAGCAGGGGATGCAGTCCGGTGCCGTCAGCCGAAACTTCGCGTTCCACCTGCAGCCCGACCGTCCCGGCCGTTTCCGAGGAGTCGAATTGCAGGCGCGAGCTGTCCGGAGACCACGTGACATTGCGGATGTCTCCATTGACACCGACTAACTTGCGCGACTCGGAACCGTCAGGCCGGGCAAGAAACAGATCGCCCAGGTTGGTGTAGGCGAGCTGCTTGCCATCGGGCGACAGCGACGCCGTTTCAGCCACGAAATCCCCGATCCGGCGCGGCGTTCCACCTAGTATCGGAACACTGGTCAACGGACCCTTCGGGGGTGCTCCCTGGCCCTCAATCACCAGAAGCTGCGAACCATCCGGTGAAAGTCCCAACGGGACCATGTTGGTTGACGTGGCTACATCGATTTTTCGAAGCTGCCCGCCCGACGTCGAGAGCTCCGCGATGTCGTGCAGGGAAAAATTGGAAGAACTACCCGCTCCGATTGCCAGGTACAGTCGTGTGCCATCGGTTCCAATTAATGCTTTGTGCTGCCCATCATGTGTGAGTTGCTCATAGTTGGCGACTCTCGGTACCTGTGCGGGCTGGAGCCAGAGATAAGTCAACACCCCGCCCACCAGCACCAGAATGATGGCGGCAGCCACCGTCGTTAATCGGTGCCCGCGCTGTGGTGGTGCCGGAATCGCGTGCTCCCCGCTTCCCGTCCATGCGGGGTCGGACAGCGCTTCTAGCGCGAAGGCGAGATCCGACGCGGAATGAAACCGCTGTTCCGGGTTCTTCTCCAGGCACCGGCGGATCACACGTTCCAAAGCAGGTGGTGCATCAGGCGAGAGTTGGGCAATTGGCGGCGGTTCTTCGTTGAGAATCGCGCTAACCGTATCGGCCTCTGTCGCCCGCTGAAACGTCCGCTGTCCCATGACCATCTCGCACAGAATCGCTCCGAGTGCAAAGATGTCAGTGCGATGGTCCGTCGCGAGCCCGCGCACTTGCTCCGGCGACATGTAACCAACGGTCCCCAGGGCCACGCCAATCCGCGTAATGGTGGTGGCCAACGCGGTGGGAGACTTGCTGGGGAGAACCTTGGCCAGCCCGAAATCGAGGATCTTGATGCGTCCGTCTTTGGTGAGAAAAATGTTGTCGGGTTTCAGATCTCGGTGAACGATCCCTTTTTCGTGGGCCGCCGCCAGTCCGCGTGCGATCTGCGCGCCATACTGAATCGCTTGTCGAAAGGGCAATGGGCCACGCCGCAGGCTCTCACCCAGAGTCTTTCCTTCCAACAGTTCCGAGACCAGGTACGGAGAGCCCTCGTGGGTTCCAAACTGATACACCGAAAGAATGTTGGGATGATTCAGCGCGGCAGCTGCTTTTGCCTCGACTTCGAAACGATGCAAACGGTCAGGATCGGCTGATACGAGGGGTGGCAGGACCTTGATCGCAACATCGCGATTGAGGCTTGTGTCGCGGGCCCGATAAACCTCGCCCATGCCGCCGGCGCCCAGCGGACCAAGGATCTCGTACTGACCAACCTTCGTGCCGGAGGCTAAACTCATGTGCGGCACAATTATAACGCCGCCCGAAAATGGTCAATGTCGCCGGTGTTCGGCTCCTAGACTCTGGTTCGCTCCAGAGTCGTCGGCTCAGCGGAAGTTGCTGCGGGCACTGCCGTTGCGGTCGCCTGCGGCTGGGGCGGCAGAACGGGGCGTTTGATGGTGAACCGCTGAATCTTGATCTCCCCACGTTCATAGACCGCGAGCAGGGCCGCAACTGCAGCCGGATCGAGCCGCTTTCCGGCCAGATTCTTGATAATCCCCAGCGCCTGGTCCGGTGTGTGCGCTTGCTGATACGGGCGGTTTGTAGTGAGCGCGTCAAAGGTGTCGGCGACAGCAATCACGCGGGCGAGCAGGGGAATCTGATCACCCTTCAATCCGTACGGATATCCGCGTCCGTCGAGCGCCTCATGGTGCAATTCGATACCAGGCAACATTTCCGCCAGTTGTGTGACCGGACGAAGGATGTTTGCTCCCTTGGTGGTGTGCGTCTTCATCACCTCGAATTCTTCTTCGGTGAGCGAGCCGGGCTTCTTCAGAATATGGTCTTCGATGCCGATCTTGCCGACGTCGTGCAGTTGCGCCGAGACCTGCAGGATTTCCATGAACGCCAGCGGCAGATTCATCTCCTTGGCGATCATCAAGGAGTAACGCGTGACGCGGTCGGAGTGACCGCGAGTGTAAGGATCCTTTTCGTCGACCGCTCCGGCCAACATCTGGATCGATCCCATAAACAGTTCGCGGTTCTCATCGTCAGCGCGCTTGAGGTCTTCGACGAATCGTTCGAGTTCTTCTCACATTGTGTTGAAGGTCTGGGCCAGTTCTCCGATTTCGGTGCGACTCCACAGGTGTACGCGCTGCGAAAAATCTCCCCGGGCCAAAGCTCGGCTGGACTCGGTGAGCACATGCAATGGATTGGTGATGCGCCGCGCAGCAAATATGCTTACCAAGACGCTTGCCAGGACCGCGGCCAATGCCAGGAGCCGGGCATTGCGCTGCATTTCATACATATCGCGATAGGCTTCGCGCTGCGGTTTTTGCACGATGACCGCCCAATCGAGAGAAGCGACCGGGCTGTACGTGCCCAGCATCTCGACCCGCTGCTTGCCGCTGTTGATATTGAACTCGCGGGTCTCGGCCAGCTGCGCTTTATTGCCGGCATCGACAAACGCCCGGACGATGTCCAGGTTCTTCATATCCTGGCCGGTGGCAAATTCAGAAGTGGCGGCGGCGACGAGGCGTCCCTGTGAGTCGACAACGTAAGGTGTCAGTCCGCCCCCGCTAACCTCTCGCAGGCGTCGAATCAGGAATTGCAGATCCACCACCGACGCAATCATCCCCAGAAAACGCGGTCCATATTGCACCGGTACCGCGACCAGGAAAACCGTTCGAGTATTCTTGCCCTCACCGACCACCAGGGCCTGTCCGTTGTAGACTCGCCCATCGCGGGCCGCGGCATAAGCACGTTCGAGCTCGCGCTGCAGAAAGGCATCGGGAGTAATGTTTCCCGAAAAGATTCCCTTGGCTTCGGAGTTCAAAAGGCTGGCGTAGGCGATCTCGTCTCCAGACGAGGACACGAAATTCTCAAGCAGGGCGCGCAGTTCAGGTGCCTCAATATTCTTTTCCCCAATATCGCCACCAGAAGCTACCTGCACCGAGGACGCCAGATTGGTCAGCATCACCCGCAACGAGTGCTCGTGCTGCGACAGATCGTCGGCCACCGACCGGGTGATCGTGTTCTGCAGCAACATCTCGTTCCGTTTCAGGTGCTCGCCGTTGCTGCTTTCCACCTGCGCCGAATAGAAATACATCGGAATGGTGCTGATCGCCAGAAGCACACCGAGAATGAGATACAGGATCGGTATGCGTGCGTGGTTGGAAGCAGTCGCGGACAAGTCTTTCCCCTCACTCGTCGCAGACGCCGAAAGCGAAGTGGCGGCGGATCCGAAGAGTATCTCTTGAATTCTAGCGGGGAATCGGCAGGTTGCAGCCACCGGCGCCGGGTTGGGAGGTTACCAAAGTACCGGGGGAACGAGTACCGCTGGCCCACTCAAGACCCGCAGCCCCTGAGGTTGCAACCCTGTGACTGATGCCAACAGTGAATCAGTTCAGCAGTTTCTTCAGATCGCTCCAATGCACCAGCACAATATGGTTATCCTCAATCGCCTTCTGGAATTCCGGGCTGGTCACCACATCGTAATCGCGCCGCCGCCAGGCGGCTCCATAGTCCGGATGATCCACCATCACGGCCTGCGATTCAGCGTCATCGTGAGCCAGGTGGACGATCATTTCTGTCAGTCCTGGCTTGAGATTCTTAATGGCATCGAGATAGAAATCCTTCCAGTTCGCCGCCGGGACGCTGGGATTGGCAATGACCACGGAATCCAGCAGGACATCTTTTTCCGTCAGCAGCGCCTTGCTTGCGGGCGCCATGTCGGGTGTCAGCATTGCCAGGAACGGCAGCTTGTAGTCGTGAGCGACTTTTATGTAAACCGCTGTCAGATCTGGACGCGCGAACAGGACGCCCATGTGGCTGTCGAGATGCGTGGGATGGATTCCCGCCGCCATAGCGTGCTCTACCTGCGCCCGCAGTTCGCGCTCGGCCTCCTCGGCTTGGATGTGCTGGAGTGCAGGAGCAACTTCGGGCCATAGATATCCGTCAGGATCGAGCAGGCTGGAGACCTTGTCTTTGGATTCGATCGGACCCCAGCGATACGTCTTCCACTCGGCAGTCAGTGTGAGATGCAGGCCCAGATCGGCATCAGGATGCGCCTTGGCATAAACGGCGACTTCAGTCAGCCAGGGACAGGGAACCATGATACTGGCCGACGTGGCGGCATGCTTATCCAGTGCGTCGAAACTGGCATCGTCTTCGGAGTGCGCGACCCCGAGATCGTCGGCGTGGACGATCAGCAATTTTGCATCCCGGGCATAACCGAGACGCTCGGCTACCGTTCTGGTTTGGGCGGATGCGTGATGGACGGAACACACAAGCAGGAAAATTGCTGCGCGGAAAATGACTCTGTGCATGGGGACTCCGCAATGTTTAAAACGGTAAAGCGTAGCACGAGCATCGCACGATTGCGATATTCGGCGCGAACGGCGGCGGGCGGTATGACGCCGCGATCTCCTGGATGTTTTCCCTGCGAACTCTGCAGCAATCAATGCAGACTCGGCCGAAATGGCGGCGTGCGGGCAGCTAGCTGGTTTCGCTCTTTCCGCTGCGCGTCATCAGTTCCTGAATCGCTTCCTTCGGAGACTTTCCGTCATGCAAGATGGCATGCATCTGCTCGGTAATAGGCATCTCCACTCCGCGCGCATGCGCAAGTCCGACGGCCGCAGTCGTGGTGAACACGCCCTCGGCAACCATGCCGTGCATGCCGGCAATGATCGCAGCCAATTTCTTCCCGCGCCCCAGCTCTACGCCAACACTGCGATTGCGCGACAAGCCACCCGTGCAGGTCAGGACCAGGTCGCCAAGCCCGGCCAACCCGGCCATGGTTTCTGCCCGGCCGCCGCATGCCACCACCAGACGGGTCATCTCGGCGAGACCTCGCGTAATAAGTGCCGCCACGGAGTTGTGCCCAAAGCCCAGGCCGTCGGAAATACCGGCCGCGATGGCGATGATGTTTTTCAGCGCTCCGCCGAGTTCCACGCCGACCACGTCGTTGTTGGTATAAACGCGGAAGGCGGCATCGCTGAATTCCCGCTGCACGATGCGCAGCAATGCAGGATGCCGCGAGGCGACAGTAATTGCGGTCGGATCGCCGCGGGCAACTTCTTGCGCAAATGACGGGCCGCTCAGAGCGCCGATGGAAGCCGGATCTTCCCACTTCAACACAGCGCGAATCACTTCCGTCATCCGCAACAAGGAACCTTCTTCCAGGCCCTTCGTGGCGCTGACCACCGGGATCTGCGGCGAAAGCAGGGGCCGCATCTGTTCGAACAGTGCGCGGCAATGCTGCGAAGGCATCACGCTCACCACAATCTGTGCGCCCTGGAGAACGGCTGCCAGGTCGTTGCTGGCAGACACGGATTCGGGAAGGCGCCGGCCGGGCAAAAATCGCTGGTTTACGTGATCCCGCATGATCGACTCGCACACATCCGGCTCAAGGACCCAAAGGCGCACACGATGCATTCCTTTGCGCCCGAGCACGCTGGCAAGGCCGGTGCCCCATGCGCCGCCGCCGATGATGGCAATCTCGCTCATTTGCGACCTGGGGAAAATCTCGGTTCTTGTCCCGA
>Ga0126372_10001135_pt1 | contig 10533 bp, 10 predicted proteins | sample PanSoiMetaPlot_6_FD_92762 | JGI IMG/M metagenome (GOLD analysis project Ga0126372, IMG submission 92762) | Tropical forest soil microbial communities from Panama - MetaG Plot_6 | ecosystem: Environmental > Terrestrial > Soil > Tropical forest > Bulk soil | place: Panama | collected 2016-02-17
CCTATAGTGGCCTCGCAGCCCAATCCACGTTCGAGGTCGGAGGAGCACTATGCGAGGCCACGAGCAGGTCATCACCCTCCTGAACGAGGTCCTCACAGCCGAGCTGACGGCGATCAATCAGTACTTCATCCACGGCCGGATGTGCGAGAACTGGGGCTACGAGCGGCTGTGGAAGAAGCTCCGCGAGGAATCGATCGGTGAGATGAAGCACGCCGACGAGCTGATCGAGCGCATCCTCTACCTCGAAGGGGTTCCCAACGTCCAGCGCCTCGGCAAGGTGAACGTCGGCGAGACCGTGCCCGAGCAGCTGCGGCTCGACCTCGAGCTCGAGCGCGACGCGATTCGCATGCTCAACGCCGGGATCGAGACGGCCCGCAGCCTGAGGGACAACGGCAGCCGCGACCTCCTCGAGCACCTCCTGGAAGGCGAAGAGAGCCACGCGAACTGGATCGAGGCCCAGCTGACCCTGATCGCGCAGACGGGCGAAGGCAACTACCTCGCTCAGCAGATCAAGAAGGACGAGTAGCGCCCTCGGTCGCGGTACCCGCGTAGTCCTTCCGGTGGAAGTAGTTCGCGTTGTAGAACTCCAGCACCAGATCGCGGTAGACCGCCCGCGGATAGCGCGCGGGATTCGCGGCGCTCACGCACGTCGGCACGCAGTCGATGGCGGCGTCGACGTTCGGGCTGTAAAAGAACGCGATCGAGTAGCGATCCGTCCCCGAATCGTTCAGCACGCCGTGCGGCGTCGACAGGAAGCGGTCGTTCGACCAGCGCTTCATGATGTTACCGAGGTTGACCAGGAACGTGCCGGGAATCACGGGCGGCGCCATCCATTCGCCGCTCGGCAGGCGGACCGCCAGGCCCGGCACGTCTTCCCGCGCGAGCAACGTGATGAACGAGTTGTCGGTGTGCGGCCCTTGCCCGAACTGCTCGTCGTCGTCGGTCTCCTGCGGCGGGTAGTGGAGGAAACGGAGATTGATGTGCGCCTCGTTACGGAAGAACGGGGCGAAGAAGTCCGCGGAGAGCCCGAGGGAGCGCGACAGGATCGGCAGCAGGCGCTCGCCGAGCTTCTCGAGCGTCTTGAAGTACGTGACCATCGCCGCCCGCATGCGCGCATGGCCGTCCGGCCACTGGTTGCGCCCGCGCAGCGGCGCGCCGGCGACGACGTCCGGGTGGTCGGCGCCGCGATCGTGGCTGATGAAGAAGCTCTCGTTGAAGTTCGGCCGGGTGGCCTTGTGGACGGTCGAATGCCGCTGCATGCTCTCGTTCACCGCCATGTAGCCGATGTTGTTCTCGTTGATCTTCAGCGAGCGCTTGGTCTCGATCGGCACGTCGTGAAACTCGCGCGAGGCCGCGAAGGCGTCGTCGATCACCGCTTGCGGCACGCCGTGGCCGGCCAGATAGAAGAAGCCCACCGTCTCGCAGGCGCGGCGCAGCTCGATCGCGACGGTCTCGATCGCGTCCGGCTCGCCGCGGAACGCGGGCCCGACGTCGATCAGGGGAATGGCTTTCGTAGCCGTCTCGATGTCCTTGACCGCCAGCGCCTTGAAGATGTTCATGCCGAGATCGTACCGCTGCCATGGCCGCGGAGGCCAGCGGTTTGACAGACCTCCGGGCTGTCTCTAGGGTAGTTCTCGGAACACGGAAGAAGGAGGCTGAACGCGCATGCGCCAGACGTCACGCCGTGAGTTCCTGACCGTCGCCGCCGGTTTGACGGCGCTCGCGGCCGCGGCGCCGCCGACCGCAGCCCAGACGCCGCCGCTCGCGCCCACGCCGAGCTGTGCGGGCTCGGCGCCACCGACCGCGCGTCAGACCGAGGGCCCGTACTTCAAGCCCGACTCGCCGCTCCGCGCCTCGCTCCTCGAGCCCGGCATCGCCGGCACCAAGATCGTCGTGACCGGGATGGTTCTATCCACGACCTGCCAGCCGGTGACGCGAGCGCTGATCGACGTCTGGCACGCCGACGATCGCGGGGCCTACGACACCGGCGGCTTCCGCCTGCGCGGGCACCAGTTCACGGACGACCAGGGCCGCTATCGCCTCGAGACGATCGTGCCCGGCATCTACGTCGGCCGGACGCGGCACTACCACGTGAAGGTCCAGGCGCCGAACCGGCCCGTGCTCACGACCCAGCTCTACTTTCCCGGCGAGCCGGTCAACGCGAGCGATCCGATCTTCAGCCGCGAGCTCGTGATGCGGGTGAGCGACGCCGGCGACGTCAAGGCCGCGACGTTCGACTTCGTCCTCGATCTCGGACGGCGATGACCGACTTCGCGAGCGAGCTGCGCGACGGGATGCGCATCGACTGGGATGTTCCCATCCGCGTCGACGACGGCCTCGTGTTGCGCGCCGACGTGTTTCGTCCGCCGGACGACGGCCGGCACGCCGTGATCTTGACCTACGGTCCGTACGGCAAGTGGCTTCACTTCGAGGATCTCTACACGGACCAGTGGCGCCGGATGATCGAGCAGCATCCCGACGTGCCCGCGGGCTCCACGAACAAGTACCAGAACTGGGAAGTGGTCGATCCCGAGAAGTGGGTGCCAGACGGCTACGTGTGCGTGCGCATCGACTCGCGCGGCGCCGGGCGCTCGCCAGGCCATCTCGACATCTGGTCGGCGCGCGAGGCGAAAGACCTCTACCAGTGCGTCGAGTGGGCGGCCGAGCAGTCCTGGAGCAACGGCAAGGTCGGGCTGAACGGCATCTCGTACTACGCGATGAACCAGTGGCAGGTCGCGGCGCTCGAGCCGCCGCACCTGGCCGCGATCTGCGTCTGGGAGGGCGCCGCGGACTACTATCGCGACCTCAGCCATCACGGCGGCATCCTCTGCGCCTTCGGGCGAGCGTGGTTTCCGTCCCAGGTCATCCGGGTCCAGCACGGCCGCGGCACGAAAGGCTACCGGAGCCGGATGAACGGCGATTGGGTTTCGGGCCCGCCGACCATGACCGAGGAGGAGCTCGGCGGCAACCGCCGAGACTTCTACGAGGACTGCTGGAAGAATCCGCTCGCCAGTGACGAGTACTGGCGCTCGCGCATGCCCGACTGGTCGAAGGTGAAGCTGCCGCTGTTCTCCGCGGCCAACTGGGGCGGGCAAGGGCTCCATCCGCGCGGCAACTTCGAAGGCTTCGTGCGCTCGGCGTCGAAGCAGAAGTGGCTCGAGGTGCACGGCATCGAGCACTGGACGCACTTCTACACCGACTACGGCGTGAGCCTTCAGAAAAAGTTCTTCGGCCACTTCCTCAAGGGCGAGGACACGGGATGGAACAAGCAGCCGAAGGTCGTGCTGCAGGTGCGCCATCCCGGAGAAAAGTTCGTCGAGCGCCACGAAAAGGAGTGGCCGCTGGCGCGGACGAAGTGGACCAGGCTCTACCTGAATCCGGCCGATCAGAGCCTGGTGCGCGCGCCCGTCGCCCGCCGCGGCGCCGTCACGTATGACGGCCTGGGCGAGGGCGCGACCTTCCTCACGCCGCCCCTGCCGCGCGAGACCGAGATCACCGGCCCCATCGCCGCAAAGCTCTTCGTCTCATCGCAGAGCACGGACGCCGACCTCTTCCTGATCGTCCGCGTGCTCACGCCGAACATGAAGGAGGTCGTCTTCCAGGGAGCCCTCGACCCGCACATGCCGATCGCCCAGGGATGGCTGCGCGCCTCGCACCGCAAGCTCGATCCGAAGCTCACGTTGCCCTATCGCCCGTACCACACGCACGACGAAAAGCAGCCGCTCGCGCCGGGCAAGGTTTACGAGCTCGACGTCGAGGTCTGGCCGACGTCGATCGTCGTTCCGGCGGGCTACCGCGTCGGGCTCACGGTGCGGGGACGCGACTACGAATACCCGGGCGGTCCGTCGACGGGGCTCGGCACCTTGGGCGCGGTCTTCACTGGTGTCGGACCCTTCCAGCACAACGACCCACGCGACCGGCCGGCCGAGATCTTTGGCCGCAAGGTCACGATCTACTGCGGCCCGGGCCGTCAGTCGTACGTTCTGCTGCCAATCATTCCAGGCCGCTGAAACAGGCCTGGCTTGCTAGCGGTTTGCGGGCGCGCGGTGGATCGCGCGCCAGATCTTCTCGGGTGTCAGCGGGATGTCGACGTGGTGGATACCGAACGGTGAGAGCGCGTCGACGACCGCGTTCACGATTGCGGGGGGCGCCACGCACGCGCTGCCCTCGCCGACGCCCTTCACGCCGAGCGGGTTCAAGGGCGAGGGCGTCACCGTGCGATCGACGACGAGCTCCGGCATGTCGTCGGCGCGCGGGATCGCGTACTCCATGAACGTGCCCGTCAGCAGCTGGCCGTCCTCGCCGTAGACGATACGCTCGAGCAGAGTCTGACCGAGTCCCTGCGCGAAGCCGCCGACGATCTGGCCGTCGATCAGCAGCGGATTGATCGCGTTGCCGCAGTCGTCGACGGCGACGAATCGCTCGAGCTTGACCTGCCCCGTCTCCCGCGCCGCGCGCACGACGGCCAGGCCGGCGCCGAAGCTCCAGGAGGGCTGGTCCTGACGGAAGAACACGGTCGCCTCGAGCCCGGGCGATTCCCCGGGCGGTAAGCCCATCCCGCGATGGGCGAGATCGCCGACCCGGTCCCAGCCGACGAGTTTCTCCGGCACGCCCTTCACCTGAAAGCCGCCGCGCACGAGCTGGAGATCCTCGGGGCTCGCCTCGAGAAGCCGGGCCGCGAGCCGGCGTCCCTTGTCACGGACCTCGGCCGCCGCGCGGGCGAGAGCGTTGCCGCCGAGCCCCGTGCTACGGCTGCCGAACGTGCCGATCGCTTGCGGCGCGCCCAGGGTGTCGCCGTGACGGACGATCACGTCCTCCCAGGCGACGCCGAGCTGATCGGCGACGATCTGCGCGAACGTCGTTTCGTGGCCCTGGCCGTGCGGGCTCGACCCGGTGATCGCGGTGACCTTGCCGCTGCGCTCGACACGGACGACGCCACTCTCCCAGCCGAGTACGTTCGTCGATTCCACGTAGGCCGCGACGCCGATGCCTACGATCTCGCCGCGGCGGCGCGCCGCGGCCTGCTCGTGACGGAGCTGGTCGTATCCGGCGAGCTCGACGACGCGGTCGAGAGCGCGCGCGTAGTCGCCCGAGTCGTACGCGGGACCGAACGGTGTCCGGTGGGGGAACGCGTCGGGCGCGACGAAGTTTCGGCGGCGGATCTCGACGGGATCGAGGCCCGTCGCCCGCGCGGCCTCGTCCATCACGCGCTCGATCAGATAGACGCCGACCGGTCGCCCCGATCCCCGATACGGCCCGGTCGGGGCGGTGTTCGTGTAGACGCCGACGCTCAGGAGCTCGGCGTTCTGGATCCGGTAGGGGCCGAAGATGTGCGTCGAGGCCGACATCGGCGGCACGAGCGACAGCGACAGGAGATGAGCGCCGAGATCGAAGACGGCGCGAGCCCTCAGGCCGACGATCTCGCCATCCGCGGAAACTGCGCCCTCGGCCTCGGTGACCGCCGCACGCGCCTGGATCGTGGTCAGCAGATCCTCGGTGCGCGTGGACATCCAGCGTATCGGCCGGCCCAGCTCGCGCGCGAGCGCCGCGGCGACGACCTCCTCGCGGTAGAGCGGCCCCTTGACGCCGAAGCCGCCGCCCACATCCGGCGCGATCACGCGCAGCTTGTGCTCGGGAAAGCCCAGCACCGCGGCGAGGTCGGCGCGCGTCAGGAACGGGTTCTGCGTCGTCAGCCAGAGGGTCAGCTCGCCGCTTCCAGCGTCGTAACGCGCGAGCACGCCCCGCGGCTCCATCGGCGCGCCGGCGAGCCGGTTGTGATCCAGACGGACTTTGACGACGTGCGCCGCGCGGCCGAACGCACCGTCGACGTCGCCGCCCTTGAGCGGCCAGCTGAAGGCTTGATTGGTCCCGAGCTCGCCGTGCGCGAGGGGTGAGCCCGTTTCGAGTCCGCGCTCCGGGTCCGCGACTGGCGGCAGCGGCTCGTACTCGACCTCGATCAGCTCGGCCGCGTCGCGCGCCAGCGCCGCGCTCTCGGCAACCACGGCCGCGACGGGCACGCCGGTCGAGTCGACGACGTCGCCCGCCAGATACGGACACGGCGCCTGCTTCAGCCCGGGGATCGTCGCCATGAACGGCAAGGGCCCCAGCGGACCGAGATCGGCCGCCGTCGCCACGCGCACGACGCCCGCAACCTTCCGCGCCGCCTCGATCCGGAGCGCCGTCACGCGTGCGTGCGCGTGCGGGCTTCGCAGGAACACGAGATGCGCGAGACCCGGCAACGTGATGTCCTCGACGTACTGCCCGCGGCCGGTAACCAGCTTGGCGTCCTCGCTACGCCGCAGCGGGCGGCCGATGTAAGGCTCGCGATCGCTCTCGCTCATCGGCTCACGCGGTCATCGTGTGGCTCAGCTCACCGATGCCCTCGATCCACAGCTTCACCCGGTCGCCGGCCTTGAGGAACACTCGCCGCGGCATCCCTACGCCGGCCGGAGTCCCGGTCAGGACGAGATCGCCGGGCTGGAGCGTGACGCGCGACGACAGCATCGCGATCTGCTCGGCGGTGTCGAAGATCATGCGGCTCGTGATCGAGTCCTGCATGAGCTGGTCGTTGACCCAGAGCTTGAGCCCGAGTTTCTGCGGATCTCCGAGCTGGTGGGCCGGCACGATCCAGGGTCCAAGCGGGCACGAGCCGTCGAAGCACTTCTGGCTGAGCCAGTCGTGATGGAACGGCGAGGTCTCGGGGTTCTTGTCGCGCCGCATGACATCGCGCGCCGAGAGGTCGTTCGCGATCGTGTAGCCGGCCACGTGCGCGAGCGCCCGCTCCACCGGCACGTCGTGTGCAAGTTTGCCGATCACCGCCGCGAGCTCGACCTCCCAGTCGACCATCTGGGAGTGGGCCGGCAGCCTGACCCGCGCGCCGGGCCCGACCACCGAGCTCTTCGACGTCTTGACGAAGTGCCACGGCTTCTCGCCGAGCTCCTTCATCGTCGGGCCCGCACTCCGACCCTGCGCACGCGCCATCTCCGCCATGTGATCGGTGTAGTTGGCGCCGGCGCAGAAGATGGCTCCGGGATAGAGAATGGGCGCCAGCAATCGGGCACGGGCGAGTGCGACGCCCTTACCTCGGGCTTTTCCAGATTCGAGCCGCTTGGATGCCTGATCGAGGAGCCGGCGGGCTCGCGTCCAGTCCTCGAGTATTCCCAGCATGCTCGCGTGCGCCGGAACCTTGGTCACGTCGGCCGCGTCGTACACCATGTCGCCGATCGCCACGCCGGCGCGCGGGCCCCGGCCGGTTTGAAAGCTCAGGAGCTTGTAGGGCATTGCGCGAGTCCTCCTTGGCGGGAGCTTGCCGAGGGCCCGACGATACCATAGCCTCTTGCAGGCGACCGATCACCGTAGACCGGGGGAGAGCATGGAACAGCTGACCAAGAACGTTTTCATCGAGACCGGGCTCCGCGGGTCGAATCACGGCTTCGTCACCACCACGGACGGCCTCGTGCTGATCGACACCCCGCACAAGCCGAGCGACGCGATGCGGCTCCGGGCCGATCTCGAGCGGCGCGGCCGGCTGCGCTACATCCTCAACACCGAGCCTCACGGCGACCACTGGACGGGCAACGCGTACTTCGACGTGCCCGTCGTCGCCCACGAAGGCGTCCGCACGCGTATCTTGACGACCGACCTGCCCGCGCACGTCGCGCGCATCGCCTCGTTCGGGCCGGACGAGCCGAAGCTGCTCGAGGGCTACAAGCCCAACGCGCCGGTCATCACATTCGAGAGCGAGATGAAGCTCCACGTCGGCAACCACACGTTCCGGCTGGTCCACATGCCCGGCCACACGGCCTACCAGGCGGCGGTGATCGTCGAGGAAGAAGGTGTCGTCTTCACGAGCGACAACATCTTCTGCAAGGTCCACACGTGGCTGCAGGAAGCCGATCCCGAGCTGTGGCTCACCGCGCTCGCATCGCTCCGCGGCCTCCGCGAGGACACGTTCGTGCCCGGCCACGGCCCCGTCTGCGACAAGCGCTACCTCGACGAGCAGGGCACGTTCATTCGCGAATGGGTCGACTACGTGCGCAAGGCGGTCGGGCAGGGAAAGACCCGGGAGCAGTGCGTCGCCGAGCTGACCGCGATGACGGATCGCTACCCGATGGACGTCGGCCAGGACGGCATGGCGCCGATGGTCATGAAGATGAACGTGGCGAACCTCTACGACTTCGTCACGGAAGCCGGCATCCACCGGCGCAACTGAGCGACCCGATCGAGCGGCGTTGCTCGAAGTCTCCGGCGACCGCTAGCGCGCGGCCGGCCAGGCGTCCAGCGACTCGGGGTGCCGGTCGGCCCCGGCCTGCACGCGATAGAGGACCATCCGCGTCAGCGCCGTGACCTGATGCACCTCGCCCGCCGGGAAGATCACCGTGTCGCCCGCGACCAGACGGCGCTCGGTGCGGCCGTCGTTGAACAGACCGCTGCCGCTGATCACGTGGTAGATCTCGTCGGCGCCCGGGTGGCGGTGGATCGGCGAGGTCTGGCCGGGCTCCCAGCAGGCGATGCTGATGTCGCTGTGCGAGGTGGCCATCAGGCTCTTGTGCACGTGGTGCTGCGGCGAGAACTCTTCCGCGTTCTTCAGGTCGACGAAATCCATGTGCCCTCCTCGGCGTGGCGCCGATGCGTCGTCACCGGCATGGTAGCAAGACCCGCCGAGAGGCGTCTCGACGGTTTCCGGAACGGGTGTTGACATGGTGTTAGGATTAAGTCATCCTAACTTCCCCTGGATTGGCACCTTAACCTGGGAGTCGGAGGGGTGCGATGCGCAGAGCGCTCACCGTGTCGATCGTTGGTCTCCTCGTCGGTGTCGTCGCGCTCGCCGGAGTCGCGTCGGCCGCCGACCCGCGCCCCGAGATCGCGCTGACGATCGACAAGGACCAGTTCCAGCCCAGCGAGATCAAGGTCAAGGCGAACACACCGTTCACGCTCGTCGTCACCAACAAGAACGCCAAGGCCGCGGAGTTCGAGAGCAAGGACCTCCGCGTCGAGAAGGTCGTACCCGCCGGCAAGACCGTGAACGTGTTGATCCGGGCGCTGAAGCCGGGAAGCTACGCGTTCTTCGACGACTTCAACAAGACGGCGACCGGCCGCATCGTCGCCGAGTAGCGCGTCACGATGGGCGGCACCTTCGTCATCACGCTGCGCGAGGGCTTCGAAGCCGCCCTCATCCTCGGCATCGTCTACACGTACCTCCAGAAGATCGGCGCGGAGCGGCACTACGGATACGCGACCCGCGGCGGGCTGCTCGGCGTGCTCGCCAGCATCGCGCTCGGCGTGGTCGTCACCGCGCTCTCCGGCCCGCTCCTGGATCTGGGCCCGGACGTGATCGGGCTCGCGGTCATCTTCGTCGCGGTGGTCGTCCTGACGTGGCACGGCTACTGGATGCGCCAGCACGCCCGCGCGATGAAGGGGGAGGTCCAGCGGAAGATCGACGAGGCCCAGGCGACGCACCGCATGTGGATCATCGGCGTGATCGCCTTCACCGGCGTGTTCCGCGAAGGGGCGGAGACCGTCCTGTTCATGTGGGGACTCCTGACGCAGGCGACGACCACGTCGGGCTGGGCGAGCGCGCTCGGCGCGCTGCTCGGCCTCATCATGGCCGCCTCCCTCGGGTGGGCGATCTTCCGCGGCGGCCGATACGTCAGCCTGCAGAGCTTCTTCGGGGTCACGTCGATCTTCCTGCTCCTGCTGGCCGCCGGCATGTTCAGCACCGGCATCGGCCGCCTGGAAGTCATGGGATTTCTTCCGGCGACGCCGACCGCCTGGGACACGACATTCCTGCTCGACGATCACGGCGTCGTCGGCGGATTCCTGAACGGGCTCATCGGCTACCGCTCACGCCCCACGATGCTCGAGGCCGGCAGCTATCTCCTCTACCTCATCGTCGCCGGCACGCTCTTGCTCCGCTCGGACGCCTCGAGCCCACGGTCGAGCTCGCCCAAGGGACGGATCACCGCTCACGCCGCCTGACGGCGCGAATCGCGCGCCGCCGTCGCCGCATTGACTTCCCCCGACCACGCGCTACCATCCTGCCCGAGAATCACGACCTGAAGCCTCAGCGAGGAGGCCGCATGGCGACCCGGTCCATCGATCGTCGAGCATTTCTCAAGGGCGCGTCCGCAACGGCCGCCGCGATCGCGGGCGCGCCGTTCATCACGCCTTCGCGCGTCGCCGCCGCCGGCGAGCGACTCGTGGTCGCCGTCGGTCAATGGGGCATCGAGACGCCGTTCGCGTGGCGCTCGAGCCAGTCCGAGAAAACTCTGTGGGACTGCGCGTACGACCCCTTGATCATGCGCGACCCGAAGACATTCGAGTACCGCCCCGGGCTCGCCACCGAATGGAAGCCCTCGAACGAGCTCAGGACATGGACGTTCAAGCTGCGCTCGGGCGTGCAGTTCCACGAAGGCTTCGGTGAGATGACTGCGGAGGACGTCAAGTTCACGGTCGAGCAGAATCTCAAGCCCGATGCGCAGGGTGGCTCGGCGCCGTTCTTCCGCACGCACCTGGATCGCATCGAGACGCCCG
>Ga0126372_10001136_pt1 | contig 10530 bp, 16 predicted proteins | sample PanSoiMetaPlot_6_FD_92762 | JGI IMG/M metagenome (GOLD analysis project Ga0126372, IMG submission 92762) | Tropical forest soil microbial communities from Panama - MetaG Plot_6 | ecosystem: Environmental > Terrestrial > Soil > Tropical forest > Bulk soil | place: Panama | collected 2016-02-17
CGTGGGTGCTCATGGCCACGAGGGAGCAACCTTTCTGCTTGACCCATTTGATGATTTCGTCAGCGGGTTGTCCGTACGCCAATTCGGCATCTGCGGGAATACTCGCGGACTGAAACTCGGCCCGGACTTTTTCCAAATACGCAGTGTCCTCCGTGATTTCCGGGCTGACCGCGTCTGGTCCATAGGTCCTAGCAGCCCATCCATCGGCAACATGGAGCAACACGACGCGACTGCGCGCCAGCTGCGCGAGCTGCTTGACGTGTTCGATAATCGCTCGGTCACTTGGCGTTCCGTCCAGGGTCACGAGAATGGTGTCGTACATGGCTGTTTTTATTTCTGACGTCGCAGCATCAGCCTCCAGCAAGGACCTGCCATGCTGCCTTGAGTGAGTCCGGCAGACCGTAAAGGTCCATGACGCTGATCAGAATAGCACTGCTCCAACCGGCAGCCAGTAGGAACGGGCCGTTCTTCCAAGTCCCCATTCGCCTGCGGGAACTCGTGAAGTGGAGGAGTGGGAACATAGCGAATGGGAGTTGCAGCGCCAGCACCACCTGACTCAAGGTCAGCAGATCGGTCACGCTGTTATCGCCCCGCAGGCCGATAATGAGGACTGCCGGCAGGATGGCCAGCGCCCGGGTGATGAGTCGACGCACCCACGGCTGGATGCGCCAATGCATGAAACCCTCCATGACGACCTGCCCAGCGAGAGTGCCGGTGATGGTGCTACTTTGGCCGCTCGCCAGTAGCGCCACCGCGAACAGCGTGCTCGCGGCGGCCGTACCCAACAACGGCGCCAGCGTCAAATAAGCAACCCGAATCCAATCACTGTCGGCGCTGAACCTCACAACGTGCCCACCCGATACGGTGACGCTCTCCTTCCCAAAGAACACCGTCGCCGCGAGCACCAATATCGCTGCGTTTACTAAGAACGCGACAGTCAGGGCAGCCGTTGAGTCGATCGTGTTGAATTGGAGGGCACGTCGAACGGATGGTTCGTCCTTCTGCAACTGGCGGCTCTGAACAAGGGCCGAGTGCAAGTACAGATTGTGGGGCATCACCGTCGCGCCGATGATACCGATAGCGACGTATAGCATCCCCGATTGACGGAAGTGCGGCGCAACTAGTGCCCCTCCCATCTCTAAAAAGCTCGGTTGGGTCTGCGGCAGAACAAAGATCTCGATGAAGTAGCACACACCGATGGTCGCTACCAGCAGCAGCACAATGGCCTCTATGGTTCGCATCCCAAATCGTTGCAAGGCCAAGAGCAGTATCACATCCAAGCCGGTGATGATGACCGCCCAGAGCAGCGGGATATGAAACAGCAAGTTGAGGGCTACGGCACTCCCGAGTACTTCTGCTAGGTCGCAGGCGCCAATAGCTATTTCGCTCATCAGCCAGTTGGGCCAACGGGTCCACCGGGGATACCAGTCGCGGCAGCACTGGGCAAGATCCTTACCCGTCACGACACCCAAGCGAGCCGAAATGACCTGCATGAAGATCGCCATCAAGCTGGCGAGGCCGACCACCCATAGGAGTCCATACCTGAACTGAGCACCACCTTGAAGGTCCGTGCCCCAGTTGCCGGGATCCATGTAACCCACGCTGACGAGAATCGCCGGGCCGACGAAAGCTCGCCATTGCTCCCAGAAACCGGCCTGATGGTGCGGCACCTCAACGGAACTGTGCACTCCTTCCAAAGACAGGTGGCTGCCCACGGCTACACCCCCTGAGCCGAATCGACCACCAACGTCGAAACCTGAATTCTTCCTTCTCATGTGCGTGGTCTCGGAACCTGCGCCGCCCCAGGCAGACTTACCCCGCAACTTCGCGATATTGCCACAGCGAACTTCTCGCCTTCGGATGGCAACAAAGCTACGCAGCCCCTGAGTTTAACTGGAATATATCATGTAGAGTTAATCAAGGTTAACAATGATGCTGCAATTGTGCTTTTTGCGACCCAGATTTTGTCAGTGGCCGGACCCCCGAGGTCGATATTCTTTTTTTTAACTGCCAGGGAGAGAGTGCCATCTTAGTTGCGGGTCCGGACTCTGAAGCGGGTGCCCGGTCGGATTCCCCTCTGGTCCAGGAACTCCAAGAGCTTGCGGTCCCTCTCGTAAACGCTGATCACTTGGTAAGCTGGGCCCATCTCTGCTTCACTCAAGAGACATACACCCTCTTTCGTCGTTCCTCGGCGATTCTCAACGCGAGGGCGTTAGCATGGGGACAGACGCCCCTATTACCCAGCTTTGCGACCAGTTGTTTTTCAAATGCAGTAGAAACTGCGTGCTCCAGCCGCTCCGCTTCGTCGTGGACTTCGTACCATGCCATACCGAACGTCTCGGACAGCATGCGTTCAATCAGGTGATGTCAAAGGATCGTTCGCTCAGCAACCTCCCGACCTTCGGAGGTGAGTTGAATACGTCCGTCACCATTCACAGTGACCATGCCGTCTTTCGTTAGCCGCTTCAGTGCGGCAGTTACGGCAGGCGGTGTTACGGAAAGCCAATGAGCAAGGGTAGCGGCGATTACGATCTGGCCTTCCGCTTCAGCCTCAGAGACCGCTTTCAGATAATCCTCTTTCGAGACAGTGATCATCGTGCAACCGATTTGGGTGCAGTCTACCACCAGCGCCCTAGGCGAAGGTCGAAGGTCGATCCGGGAAGGAGGTCCGCAGTCGTGCAGATGCGAACGCGGATCATGAATCAGTTGCGGGCCGTCGTCCTCACGAGGGAACTCGCGGTCGCACGCGATTGTGGAGAAGGCTAGCCGGGTTGAGCTGATTGGACCGCCATCGAAGGTCAGCTCTACCAACCACTCGCCGCTCTGCTTAATTTTTTGCGCTGGATTATCAAGAATCGTTTTCCCAACCAGCTTTTTTTGTTTTTGTAGCTGAAAATGGCGAATTGATGGTAGGTTCTCGATGTGCTCGGACAACAGTTGCACTAATCTCGATCGAGTTGATGGCCGCTTCAAGGCCTTCGTGCTGCTGTGGTTGAGTTACACTTTGGTGCAGTTTAATAACGCGTGCTGGCCGCTTATGAAGTGGCGTTTATCTCACGATCCCCCTTATGCGTTAAATGCGATCTGTCCTACTTCTTCCGCTCGAATTTCCATTGCGAATTCTGACCCAGCACGAGCAAGCGTAAGCCGTCGCCGATCATTTTTGTGGAAGAGAAACACGCCTTCCTATGCTAGTAGCCATGCAGATGTTCCCTGAAGTATGAAGTTTGTTGGAGGGTCCGCTTTTGCGTTGTGCAGCCTCTTCGTAAACGCCATTCTTCGCGTCTCGCATTCATACTGACGGTCAAGGATCGAACCTCCAGGATTTCCTTCGCCAACTATGTTAGTTGCCGATGAGGACGGGCGTACAATTACCACCGTTCTTTAAAGGTTTAAAACCAGAAGAGGAAATTTCAGTACCCAATGCAGATACCGTTTGGCTTCTGCTATGAATAAAAGATCTTTTATTAAGCTCTTCGCCGCAATGTTTGCAAACCCTGTAATCTCGCCTTTGTTTGGATGGGCGCCAAGTGACAGACTGAAGAACTGGGCGGGCAATCTCGAATACAGTACTAGCCGCTTGTATTCTGCCAACTCGCTTGACCACGTACGCGGTTATGTTAAAAAACAGACGAAACTAAAGGTCTTGGGCACGCGCCACTGCTTCAACAACATAGCGGATAGCAGGTTTCACTTCCTGTCCTTGAAGTTGATGGACGAGGTGGTTGCGCTGGATCCGAAGGCCCACACGGTGACGGTCGATGCGGGGATGACTTATGGACAATTGTGTCCATACCTGCATACCAAGGGCTTTGCGCTACACAATCTGGCCTCATTGCCCCATATTTCAATAGCTGGAGCGTGCAGCACCGCAACGCATGGTTCTGGCGAGAAAAATGGTAATCTCGCGACGGCGGTGTCGGAGCTGGAAATCGTCACAGCGCGCGGCGAAGTGGTCCATCTCTTCCGCAAGTTAGACGGAGAAGCCTTTCGGGGAGCCGTGGTTGGACTTGGGGCGCTGGGCGTAATTACCAAGATCACACTCGATGTTCAGCCAACCTTCATGATGCGACAGTATGTGTATGAAAACATGCTGCTCCGTGACATGAAAGATCACTTCGACGCTATCGAATCCAGCGCCTACAGCGTAAGCCTGTTTACCGACTGGCAAAAGCAGCGTATCAACGAAGTATGGATAAAAAGCCGCGTCGAAGAAGGACCGGCGTTCGATAAAGCGCCCGAATTCTTCGGAGCCAAACGTGCTACCAGGAACCTACATCCTATTGCTGAGTTGTCAGCCGAGAATTGTACGGAGCAGATGGGCGTGCCAGGACCGTGGTATGAACGGCTGCCGCACTTTCGTATGGGTTTTACACCCAGCGCAGGCAAGGAGTTGCAATCCGAGTACTTTGTACCCCGGCAGCATGCGGTCGAAGCAATTCTGGCAATGGAACGGTTGCGCGATCTGATTGGTCCGCATTTGATGATTTCCGAGATCCGGGCGATCGCGGCGGACAATTTATGGTTGAGTCCTTGTTATGAACAATCCTGTGTAACGATTCACTTTACCTGGAAACAAGATTGGCCTGCGGTCCGCAAGCTACTGCCCGTAATCGAAAAAGAGCTGGCACCGTTCGAAGCCCGGCCGCATTGGGGTAAGCTGTTTACAACATCTCCGACGCAACTGAAGTCTCTCTACAAGAAGATCCCCGAGTTTGTGCAATTGACGACAAAGTACGATCCGCGGGGCAAATTCCGCAATGAGTTCCTTGACACGAACATCTTCAATAGCTGACACCGTTTTCGCGCTTGCAGGGAAAAATGACTAAGTTTTGACACCTACGGGATTGTCGACTTTCCGAGCGAGATCGGAAGGTTCCTCCCGAAAATCTCGATCTGTCTGAGCGGAGGGCAGTTATACTTCTTTCACGATTTCCCCCTACTCATGAGTCATTTTTCTTGCTCTGATTAGCGGGCGGTCCTTAAGGAAAATCCTATGAGGTGCTCTGGTGCCCGCCAACGCGTAACATCCTCCAGGAAAACAGCAAGCTATCGAGACGTGGAGGAGCGTTTTTGGTTTGTAATGGAAGTCGCAGAGCCCAACGTAAGGTGGGATAGCAGTTCAGACGCAAGCACGACCCCGATTTCGGGCGGTTGCATCGGGCGTTTGCTCCGGCGGTCTCTGCTCAGCGAAAGGTTCGTTCTTGATCGGTGGTGGTAGTCGAAGTAGGAAGCAAGCATTCGGCGGCGAACTCATCAAACATGATCACCTGGTCGAGGTACCCGCGCCGAATGGATCCTATCACCCGTTCCACGCACCCTCGCTGCCAGTGCAAACGCGGCGTCGACAGCACCTCTGCTCCCGGAAGTCATGGCCGAAAATTGCATCACGATCTAGCAGGTAGCGTGGGGGTTGGTCAAAGGGAAAGGCTTCTCGCAGTTGCTGGCCGGTCCACTCAGCGGTCGCGTTGAAGTGGAGAATGCGGCCACGTTTCTCCATTTGGCCTTCATCACTTTGTGTCTGTGGTCGTCCCCCCTATTTGCGCTGGAACCGCGTTGACTTCTCTTAACATGTCCAGGAGGACAATAGTGACCGACACGATAACCGGTCCAATGAAGATTCCCATAAACCCGAATGCCTTTACGCCTCCCAGCAGTGCAAAGAAGATGAGGAGGTTGTGCATCTTCGCCCGACCGCTTACGATGTAGGGCCGCACCACCGCGTCGATCTGTGCAATCACTGCTACCCCCCAGCCCAACAGAATCAACGCCTTGATCCAGTGACCGCCCAGTGCCAGTACCGCCGCGGCAGGCGCCCAAACCAGTCCTGTTCCGACTACCGGGATCAGCGATGCCAAGGCTGCCACAAGGCTCCACAGAACCGGTGAAGACAAGCCCAAAGCCCAAAAAGCAACTCCCGTCAGCAGTCCTTGAGCCAAACCAACTGCAATGCCGCCATACACGCTGGCCACAATGGTTTCGCTGATGCGCGATACGAGTCTTGTTGATTGCTCGTGTGTCAGCGGAAGCACCACTGCGATACGCCGCTGAATCCACCCTCCGTCACGGAAAAGAAAGAACAAGGTGAAGAACACAACAACAATTTCGAGCATCACGGACAGTACGTTGTGCACTGCTCTTCCGCTTACCCCGACCAGGTATCTGCTCGCGGCATCTACCCATCCGAGTAAAGTCGACCGCAGATCAAGCCGCGACAGATCGACATACCTTCCCACCAATCTGACCGGCTTTTCGAGCAGGTGGATCAAATATGTGTTAACACCACCCTGAGTAACGCTCTTTTCACTGAGCGACTTGTAGACGTCGCCGAGTTCCTTGGTGACCACGACGCCTAGCACGATGGCTGGAATGGCGACGATCAGAATCACTAGGACGGTCGATATCGTTGCAGCGAGGTTTGGTCTTCGAACAGAAAAATAGATTCTCGCGTGGATAGGATGAAAAACCACCGCTACTACGACAGCGGCGAAAATAGCCGTAAGAAACGGCTGCGCGACAAGATATGAGAGATATAGCGCGAGGGCAGCGAGCGCGAACAAGAACCACGTGTTTGCCTGTTGCCGCACGCACAATTCTAACGCTCGGGGTGGTTCCAACCGAATCTGGCCGCGTTTCACCTATTCGCACGTAGCTGCTGTTTGGGAAATATACCCGGGATGCGTCCCTCTCTCTCCTCTTCCGAGCGCACAGCGAAACCCCGAGCGGTCGGACGAACTGGACCAGCAAGAGGTTTTTCTTGTTCAACCGATCAGAACACGCAAGTTGCGCATGATTCCAGACCCAGTGCTCGAGGAACTCGAAAGTCGCATAAAAGCCCGTGCTCGTCTGCACTGGAATTGTATTGTTTGCGGCAGTGACTTCTTCGATAAAGCCAGCCCTCCAGGATTCGATACTTCTGTCTTCTACTTGGTTCAACGGGTGATCGGTTCCATTGGGCGCGAGTGCCTCGTCGACAGCACCTCTTCTATCCCCAGGTCGCGCACGTGTTGTCGGAAGTCATGGCCGAAAATCGCATCGCGACGCAGCAGGTAGCGTGGCAGTCGCTCAAGGGAAAGGCCGACCGCTAAGTGGACCGGCCAACAAGTGCCAGAAGCCGCAATAGTGAATCTGAGATACGAATCATGATGCTCGGCGATAACGATTTCTAGGGGCCGCCTAGTTGGCGAAGCCCTTCTCACATCCCCTGATTCCAACTCTTGCCTTTCCAGTCAACTTCATTTCCGAGCGCTTGGGGTGGCGATGTCCCTTGCCATTGCCCTGCACTTCAACGCGCAGGTCACTGTCAAACCTGGAAATTAGCACTCTCGCTACACTGCTGCATCGAAATTCATGGTTGGCCCAAGAAGTCTCGAATAGCATCCAAGAATCGTGATGCCGCGAATAGGAGAAACTATAGAAACTGTAGCCCACGATTGAAAACGTTGTAAGCCGCTGTTATGGCCTAAGTATAAGGATCACAAGTAGATAGCAGAACTCAGGGTATTAGAATCCCTCCTTCTCCGCCACGCTTGGAGGCCCCCATGAGCGCACGATGACGGTGAAATATTTCTCTTTCAGTACGGCACACTATTCGCACACCGTACAGCGCAAGGTTTTGAATCGTTGCCTCCCAGACAGAAACAACTATTGGAATATCTGTCGTTCCGACTCTCTTTGCGGGAGTCTAAAAGGTTTTCTACGCGTGTTTTTCGCCGGCATGGTGTGATTCCATCACAACTTCCGGATGGCTCGTTATCCTGTAACTGTGAACGGGAAACCATCGACGTAAATCTGCACGGGGCGCTAATCTCGACTGCTGTTTCTTGCGAGTCGGAATGAGAATCGAGATACACGTAATACAGGTGGATCGACGTGCGCCAGCCACCAGGTTGTTTACGTTGATCCTGATCGCCCCAGATTATGCGGGATTTGGTTTGGAAAAACCGGAAAACATTTGGGAGTCTCTCTGCCACCCGGACGATTAGAGCGAAGGTGATTCTCAGTGATCGTTACGTGTCGTCTGCCCCTACCAGATAAGCACAACGTTACAATAGTTCGTGCACACATCGGGCGTTACAAATTCCGAACAAATACGGGTAGGATCGCCAACCATAAGAATTTGGAACGATGACCCCCAGTACAAATCTCAAGTGGGAATTCGATCTTCACGAAAGTGAAAGCGCGCTGCGGTACACGGCCCGATCGCACGAAGATCATTCTGTTTTCAATTTTGCGGCGGCAGAATGATGGACGAAAATCCGACGATCAAACTTATCAGAGGCGTCATAGCGCCTGTGGAGAGAATCACGCCGCTCATTTCGAAATCGCGCGCACGGCGACCAGGGAAGAGTTGCCAGGCACGGCGTTCTCTACTGTTGTGGTGCGGAGGGCCTGGAAATAGCTTGGAACGGTCGTGTGATCGGCCGAGAGGTTCATCAAGGCTTTTCGCAGCTCCAACATTCGCTCGGGATTTATCAAGTACTCGATGGCCGCTTGCGATCCCTGCGTATAAACGCCATGAATGAACAGAACGCGATTGTCACTTCGTTCATTTGGAAGCATCAACACCAGCGCGTAGTCGCGCCTGAGCTGGTTCGTGACCGGATCGAATTCCGGCTTGTAAACAGATTGCTCGCCTTGCTGGGGGGGCGGTTCAGAATCACCCCGCTCTGAAAGTCGAAGCCTTCATTGAGAAAGACCCGGCCGCTTCAGGACTGGTTCCCGCCAAGTAGGATTGTATTGTTGGCCTTGATCTCTTCCAAGTTCACGAGTCGCGATTGTCATCTGCCAGCAGTCGCCGTGCGTTTACGCCGAATTGCTCTCAAGCTCCCTACGAACGGATTGAAGAAGGCGACGTTAGTTCGTCCTTCCTCTTGATCCAATTGAATAACAATCGTGCAGGTTTTTCTCCGTTGCACTGCTGTTTCTCCTCGTTAGCGATGAACCTCTGTTCCCGTCATCCGCTCAATGGAATGAGCATCATCAGGCCACCCACGGTTAAGAGCCCTCCCGCAAACGAAATCGCAAACTGAAGGATCCGTTCGCAGAAACGGACATCCTGAGCTCTTTTGAGCTCCAGGCTGTGAACGTTCATGTGTATCCCTCCTCGAAATCCAAATATGACCTTGCGGGTTAAGCGCGACTATGAGACCAGTCGGACCGACTCGCGACCCACTCTAGCGTTGCGTATGCGATCCAGCTCACGGCCGAACTGCCGGCCTATCCTTCCGTCGCACCGTCGATGGCACGAACAGATCAACGTCGCGTTCCTCGACGGCGACCTGCCCGACAGGCAGGATGTCCACGTTAATCCAGCACCGAGTGTCCGTCTTCCCGTCCGCACCGATGCGCACCGTAATCTGGCCTAAGCGCCTGCCGAAACGACCGAGCCCAAGCCGTAACCGCCTCTCGATGTCGAACTTGAAGCCATCGGCAAGATCAGCATCCGGGATGTGATTCGAAGCTCCATCCAATCCTCCTTGCTTGACCTCAATCTAAGGGTTCGCGTCGGTTAATAAAATGATATAAATGCAAACATTTTGATAAGCCTAGATTAACTGAATCGGCGGTGGACACTTTTTATGGAATGGCTGAATTACCATCACCTCTTTTACTTCTGGACTGTTGTCAAAGCGGGGAGTATTTGCAAGGCAGGCGCTGAGTTGCGTGTCTCTCCGCCTGCCATCAGCTCGCAACTGAAACTCCTGGAAGACCAGCTCGGCGAAAAACTGCTAGCGCGATCTGGTCGACGACTTATGCTGACGGAGATGGGCAGGATCGTTTTCAGTTATGCGGAAGACATCTTTAGTTTGGGCCGCGAACTGCTCGACGTGGTGAAGAACCGCCCTATTGGCCGTCCACTGCGGTTGGACGTCGGTGTGGTTGACGTGATGCCGAAAGTCGTGGCCCAGGCTCTGTTGGAGCCGGCGCTGCGCATTCGGGAGACGATACGAATGGTCTGCCGCGAGGCCAGCTCCGATCAATTGCTGGCCCGGCTGGCAACGCACGAACTCGATGTTGTGCTCTCCGACTCTCCGGTCGATCCCACCTTGAAGATCCGCGCTTACAGTCATCTGCTGGGAGAAAGCGGGGTTATATTTGTCGCCGGTACGAAGATCGCAACTCGCTATCAGCGCGGGTTCCCCCAATCGCTCGATGGTGCACCGATGTTCCTGCCAACCGACAACACAGCGCTGCGGCGCAACCTCGATTTCTGGTTTGAGTCAAGGCGAATCCGGCCGTCAGTCCTTGGCGAATTCGAGGATTATGCGCTATTGCGAGCCTTCGGCGAAAGCGGAACCGGCGTGTTTCCGATGCCTTCAGTAGTACAGAAACAAATCCAGAAACAGAAAGGATTGCGGGCAGTGGGTGTGACGAAGGAGGTTCGAACGCAGTTTTACGCGATCAGCGCCGAACGGAAACTGCAGCACCCAGCAGTTCTTGCCATTCGCGATGCCGCCAAAAGCAAATTGTTTAGTGAGGCCCCTTTTGTCAGAAATCACCGGGATTGACGTACGGATATCACCACAG
>Ga0126372_10001137_pt1 | contig 10528 bp, 9 predicted proteins | sample PanSoiMetaPlot_6_FD_92762 | JGI IMG/M metagenome (GOLD analysis project Ga0126372, IMG submission 92762) | Tropical forest soil microbial communities from Panama - MetaG Plot_6 | ecosystem: Environmental > Terrestrial > Soil > Tropical forest > Bulk soil | place: Panama | collected 2016-02-17
AAGGAATTCGATTATGCCGTGGTCGACTACGCCAGGGGGAAGCCACTTGACGAGATCGCCGGAGTTTCTTACCTCGAGAACGGCAAAATCGTCCACAATCCCGATGCGCCGCAGATTCAAGACCTGGATGCGCTTCCTCATGTAACCGACGTTTATAAGCGCGATTTGGACGTCACCCGCTACAACGTTCCATTTCTACTGTATCCCTATGTCTCGCTTTATACGACTCGTGGTTGCCCAGCGCAGTGCACCTTCTGTCTATGGCCGCAAACGCTCAGCGGACATCCATGGCGGAAACGCTCGACCGATGATGTCGCGGGCGAGATGGCTAGAGCCAAACATTACTGGCCCGACGTCAAAGAATTCTTCTTCGATGACGACACCTTCAACATCCAGAAGGCTCGTACCATCGAACTGTGTTCGAAACTGAAGCCCCTAGGGCTAACCTGGTCGTGCACCTCGCGCGTAACCACCGATTTTGAAACCCTCAAGGCGATGAAGGAAGCCGGCTGCCGCCTCCTCATCGTGGGTTACGAGTCAGGAGACCAGCAGATTCTGAAGAACATCAAGAAGGGAGCCACCGTCGAGCGGGCCCGGCAATTCACCAAAGATTGCCACAAACTGGGGCTCGTCATTCATGGCGATTTCATTCTCGGGCTGCCGGGCGAGACGCACGAAACCATCAAAAACACCGTTGCCTTCGCCAAGGAACTGGATGTCGAAACCATCCAGGTGTCTGTGGCGCACGCGTATCCGGGCACCGAACTCTACGATTACGCCGTGAAGAATGGTTTCATGGTTAGCACCAGCAAGATGGTCGACGAAGGTGGTCATCAGTTGGCGCACATCCAGTACCCGGGTTTGCCGGCCGATGAAATCCTGGCTGCAGTGCACCGCTTCTATGACGAATACTACTTCCGTCCCAAAGCCGTGTTCCGCATCCTGAGAAAAGCAGCCTTCAACGGCCAGGAGCGCAAACGCCTCTACAAGGAAGCGAAAACCTTCCTGAAGGTACGCGCTATGCGCAACAAGATGGTCAAGGACAGGGCGCAAAACTCGGACAATACCCCTCGATCGGAGTCCGCCCCCAAAGCCTGGGAACAGACGGTTTGAGCTACCGCAAATACCTGGTAATGGCCGGCGTTACGCTGTTCTCAGCTATTGGCGACACTTTACTCTCCCGCGGCATGAAGGAACTGGGAAATGTGTCGCTGAATCACGTTTCCCATGTGCTCCTGGCGATCTCCAATCCTTGGGTGGCCATCGGCATTGTGTTCCTGATTTCATTTTTTGCCTGCTACGCCACCGCGCTTTCCTGGGCAGATCTTACCTATGTGCTTCCCGCGACCTCAATCGGCTACGTCATTCTGGCGCTCATAGCCAAGTACGGCTTACACGAACACGTCTCGACCGCGCGCTGGATCGGAATCGCTCTCATCAGCATGGGTGTCGGTGCGGTTGCCGGTGGCCCCGAATTAACCCACCATCAGCATCATTCGAAACGCCGTGAGGACAGGGCTGAGCCGGTATGTGTAGGAGGTTCGCGGTGAAGAATCTCTACACATGGTGCGCCATACTCGCCGTGGTTTTAGCTTCTACCAGTGGCGATGTCCTGCTGTCGCACGCTATGAAAACAGTAGGGGACGTTGGTGCGCTGCGCCGGCGCAATGGTTGGTTGTTTCTAATGCGCCGCATTTTCGGTACCCAGACGTTTCTATTAGGTCTGGTCTCGATGGCTCTCGCCTTTTACAGCTTGCTGTTTGCATTGTCGTGGAATGATGTGAGCCTGGTAGGTCCTGCCGCAGCTTCCCTCACCTTCGTAGCCAACGCGTTTGCCGCCCGAATCTTCCTACACGAAAATGTGGACCGCCGCCGCTGGATGGCTGCATTGTTTGTCGCGGGCGGCGTATTTTTGCTCGCCATTTAATACCTGGTCAGCCAAGCGGGCATCTCCGATGCCGTCTCCCTGTTCGCTCTAGCGACGCCAAAATTCAATGTCTACTTGGGAGACCTTCGACGAGCCTTCTTCGACGCCTGATCTCGACCGGGTTTCACCCATCCCCGCTGGGGACTACTAATCAATTAAATTTGCTGCATGCATTTTTCAATTCTTGACACCCGCGTCTTGGATTGTTTGGGTGCAGAAAAATAAAAGATGTATCCTGTCTGCCGTCCGGGCGTTAATGCGTCAAAGGCAGGGACCTCACCCAATTTATTTCGAAATTCCTCAGGAATTTTGAATCTGAAGTTTTCTTATATTTCACTTTTCACAGTGTCTTTTTCCACGTCAATGGCTTCATGCATGTAGGCTTTCAAGATGGGTTCCATCTCAACAATTTCTCGAACATTGGTGAACCGAATCTGGCGCTCCGCCTGCACATTCTCGGTTTGTCGGATTAGAATGCCCTTAGCATTCTGCAACAAGGCGCCTTTGAAAAACAGAAGCGCACAGTATTCTTTAAATCCATGCATTAAAACGATGTTTCTTTTGTGAAACGTGTAACAAGAATAGCCCCACTTCGATTCTTCGCTCAGCTGACAGCCAAGAATGATCATTCTCAATCTCTCAAATTCTTCGTGCCACTTTTTGGCTTTCCTGAAGAATCCATCAACCTTGGGAATTCATGGGAAACATCTCCTCGATAGCAACCGCCCGCCGCTGCGGCGTCTTGTCAGGCTGATCTGTTCGAAATAAGTCGCCGGAGGACATGGCGTTTCCATATCCACAATGCCGAAAGGACGAATACGGGACGGGTACGGACGACGTTCCCGCTTGGCGGACCTCATGTGCATTTGGCCACTATCAACGTAATGTCGTCGGCCTGTTCATGAGGGCTGAATCTTCGGGCCTGGTCTGCAACTGCTGCCAGCAACTCCAAGAGGGGTAGCTCACGATAATGCCGAGCGGCTTCGAGCAGGCGCTTTTCGCCAAATTCTTCTCCCTCACCATTCACAGCTTCCGTAACACCATCCGTGTAGAGCAGCACGGCGTCGCCTGGCGCCAGTTCGCGTTCTTCCATCGCGCAATCCCATTTCTCGAACAAGCCCACCACCGTGCAGGTTGCCCCGAGCCGTTCCAAACCGTCGTCGCCCCGTAAGAGCAAGGCGGGCGGGTGGCCGCAATTGGAGTAACGCAGCTTGCGCGAGTCGTCGTCGTATTCGGCGAAGAATAGCGTAGCGTAATCCTCCTCGGCAGTGTTTTCGTAAAGCAACTGATTCACCGACCGCAGAAATCGTTCGGGGTGTTCCCAAGCCGTCGCGCTCTGGCTGCGCAGAGCTGCTTGGAGATTCGCCATGAGCAGAGCGGCTCCGATACCTTTGCCCGCTATATCTGCTACTACCAGGCCGACTCTTCGATTGCCGAGATCAAGAAAGTCGTAATAGTCACCTCCGACGGTACGAGCAGGATTGCAAATCCCCGCGTAAACCAGCGTTCGAATCGACGGCTGGCGTTGCGGAAATAAACGGGTCTGCACTTGCTTGGCGATTGCCATGTCGTGCGCAGCCTCACGCTCCGCTTGCAGCTTGGCAGCCTGGGCGCGACGCTCTGCTTCCAGTGCCCGTGTCGCCTCATCGAACTCGATCAGAGAAAAACTGTTTCCATCCACATCTTCAAAAACCGCGTACCTGGCTTGCCCGCTTCCCCAGGAAGGTTCCATTGGTGGGAGCGGGAAGCGGACTCCGCGTCTCGACCATTCTTGGAACACACTACGCACGTCTTCGGTAAGAAAGCTAAATCCGGTGTTTTGGCCGATTCGCAGGTGCTCCGCCGATCCTTCGGGTGGAACAACCAGGGCCATCCCAGGCGGGCCCGCGCCTGCCGCTCCAGGGAGCCAACCAGCCGCCGGCGGAGCGACAATGATCCACCGGGCTCCTTCGGGAGTTGGCATGTCCACAATCGCTTCGAAAAGCAGCGTTTCCAAGAAGAACCGTCGGCTCCGCTCCTGATCCCGGACCCAGAGCGTCACAAAGTTCAACCGGAGAAAGGGCTGCAGCAGTGCCGCTCGGAGTGCCACGGCGTAGGGACCAAGCACTCCTTCGGGATGCGCTGAGGATTCCATCGCGACTGATTATTCCACAGAGTTGGAATCGAAGTCGTGAAGGCATGCGCGTGCCACGGCCGAGCCAAAAAGCCGGGTACGCCGAAAGGCAGCGTCGCAGAGTGCGGCCGGCTCCCCGTTCAGTCGGTGCGTCGCTCGCTGCGCCGCCTGATGGCATACGGCAGCACAAACAAGTACAGACCGGTGAAAAACTGCAAGGCAAGCGGGATCACCGCCGACAGGCCCAGCGAGTTGGTGTACTTCTTCTCTGCTATAGCGACGATGTTGATGAGCACAGCCACCGTAAAGGCCATGGACAGCCAGCGGTGTGTCAGCCGAATCCATTTGTTCCAGTTCAATCGGACCTCCTTCTGAACACGAGCCCGAGGTGCATCGGGGACACTTACAAGTAATGCAACCGCCTTCGGCGAGAGCGGGTCGTTTTTCCAACTTCTCACAAAGGCGGCGACAAGTGGGCACCCTAAACTTCGCGATCCTCTCGATTCACGACTTTTGGGCAGCCTGCGGCTGCCAGTTGGGTGTTGTAGCGCCGAACTGCTTGGCGTACTCGGCGACCAATCGCTGCCAGCCGGCGAACTTCATGGCGTCGGCACCCGCGAGGCGGCCGATGGGAGTTCCGCTGAGAAAGCGATCCAGAACATCGAAAGCTATGTGCCAACCCGCGGCACCCCACGAGATGAAGCGGCGATCGATGGTGTGCCATAGCGTCAGGCGCGTGCCGCCGCCAAGGGCTTCAAGTTCCCACCGGGTATCGTTGTACTCAAGCACTCTAGGCGCGTCGGCTCGCGTCACTTTTGTTTCCAGCGGCGTGGGTGTTCCTACCCAGGTGAGCTTCACCGTCCCGACCGTTCCCAGGTTTCCATCGGACACGAAGGGCGCCCACTCGCGCAGATGCACCGGGTCGGTTAGCGCCGCCCAGACTTTTTCGGGCGAGTGGCGCAATTCTCTAACGAGAATGAGTGTCCACTTGTCCTTTTCTACCCCTTCCTTCTTTACCTGCGCCCCATATGCCGGACCCGGTGTGTACTGCGCGCGATCGATCATCTGTCTTCCCTTCTAGCTCGGCGCTAATCGGTCATTGGCCGTTGGTCATTGGTCGTCTGCCAAAATCCCGTGTTGCGCGGGTTTTTATACGTCCACGTTACCAGGATTCCCTTCTCGAACGCGATTGAGCGAGCTGATCCAACTTGCCAAATGACGGGCAACCGTCAAATGGGGTTATCAGTTAACCGGGAGCGCCCGGCTTTCCCGATCCAATCGACGAGTTGCCGACCATCGGGAAACGGATGAGCAGGCGCATGGAATGTCATGAGTTCGCGGCCCGAAATACCAAATAATGTAAGGCTATACTGGCATACTTATTCGTCCCGCAAGGCTACCATAGGATCAGTCTTGGTGACACGACGAGCGGGTACATAACTGGCTAGCGCGGTCATAGCGACAAACACGAAGATGGCGATCAGGAAAGTGAATGGGTCTGTGATGCCGACCTGGAAGAGCAGAGAACGCAGAACTCTGGTAAGAATCAGAGCGGCGGCCACCCCGGCGAGCAATCCCACCACTGCAAGCTTCAGGGCCTCGAGAACCACCATGGCCAATACTTCAGAGTGCTGGGCTCCGAGCGCAAGACGAACCCCGAATTCTCTCGTGCGCTGGGAGACCGAATACGCCACGACTCCATAGATCCCGATTAAAGAAAGCGATAATGCAATCGCGGCGAAGCTGGCGAGCAGAAACAAAATGAAACGCCGGCGTTGCAGAGAGCCAGAAAGCACGTCTTCCATGCTGGCTACTTCACTCAGGGGCAGAGTCTTATCGATTTCCCAAACGTTGCTTTGAATGGCGTTTGTCAGAGTTGATGGGTGCAACGCGGTACGAATGATTAGATAAGTCGAGAGTGTTCCACGATCAAACTGCGCAAAGCTGTAGTAGATGGCCGGAATTATGGGCGCATCCAGGGCATCCTGTCTGACGTCACCCACCACGCCGACCACTTCTCCGTTCAAAGGTTCGCCCCAGTCCTTCATGGTGATGCGTTTCCCGAGCGGGTTCTCGTCTGGCCAGAAGTCGCGCGCCATAGTCTGGTTGATCACTAACACGACCGGTGCGCCCGCCACATCCCGCTCATTGAAGACCCTGCCCTCGAGTACCGGAATCTTCATGGTGTGGAAGAACTCGGGTGTGGCGGTGAGAATCTCGGCTGACGGTTCCGCACCGGGCTGCCCCCTGAATCCTGGTATTTCAAGATCAGTTTCGGGAGTCCCGCGGAACGGCAACGCATTGCTCGCGGCCACCGACAATACGCCGGGAACAACTTTCACTTGGTCCAGCAGTTTCTGGAAAAAATTAACCTGCTGCTGGAAATTCGGGTAACCTCGCTCGGGCAGAGCAACCGACATGGTCAGCATGCTCGACGGATCGTATCCCGGATCAATTTCGAGCACTCTTATAAAGCTCTTGACCAGCAATCCCGCCCCAATCAAAAGCACCAACCCCAGACTGATTTGTGAAGTCGCAAGCGTCCACCGCAGATCCTTCCGCATTCCTCCAGTCAAAGTCCTCCCGGCTTGGGAGAGCGCGTTCTGAACCACAACTCTGGACTGACGCAAAGCGGGCAAGGTCCCAAACGACAGGATAGAAGTCACCGAGATCAGGACGATGAAGCCCACCATACGCCAATCCATGGAAATCGTTTGGGGAACTGGAATGGCTTCTGCTTGTGCGCTCGTCAACAGTTTTACTGCCCAATAGCCCAAGAGCGTTCCTGCGGTTGCCCCAAGAACGCCCAGCAAGGAACTCTCCGCCAGCAACTGGAGAATAAGCCGTCGGCGACTCGCACCCAATGCAGCTCGAATCGCAAGTTCCCTTTGTTGAGATGAGCCGCGTGCCAGCATGAGATTCGCCACGTTCGCGCAGGCGATTAGCAACACGAACCCCACCGCCCCCAGCAGGATCATCAGCGCGGGCCGAACGCCTGTGGTCATTTGATGGTGCAACCGATCGGCCGTAAACACCAGGCCCGGGTCATCGACTCCTGGACTTTGATCTTCGATCCGGCGGGCCGCCGAGCGCAGATCCGATTGCGCTTGCTCGAAGGAAATTCCGGGTTTCACTCTAGCCAATACGGTGAACAGGTGCGCCCTTCTATTCTCCGGAAGGGCGGTATCGGCTGTTAAAGGAGCCCAGGCATCAACCGAGGAAGGAAAAGCAAAATCGCGCGGCATTACTCCCGCCACCCGGCAAGGCTCTCCATACAGCATTACGGGAGTTCTCAGAACGTCGCGCCTGGCCCGGAAGCGTCTCTGCCATAAGCCGTAGCTCAGAACGACAGCCTCCTGTGCATGCGAGTGAAAATCGTCGCTCGTGAAACCGCCCCCCAAGAGGGGCCTGACTCCGAGCAGAGAGAAAAAATCTGCGGAGACTCGAGCCACATTGATTGCTTCCGGAATGTCTGTCGTACTCAAGTTCGCGGGAAAAAACCCGATAAGCAGCTACCTCTGAAAACGCCTGGCTCTCATCATGCAAGTCACGGAAATTGGCACCAGTGATATTCAGATCGGCCGCGCTCGAATGTCTTTCCTGAATTTGCAAAATCTGCCCGGGATTCAAGAACGGAAGAGGTTTCAGCAACGCCGCATTCAATAGGGTAAAAATCGCCGTGTTTGCACCGATCCCGATGGCCAGGGTCACCAGCGCCAGTACGGTGAATGTAGGAGTTTTCACAAGTACTCGGATTGCGTAACGGATGTTCTCGAGCATTGCTTTATGCCTTTTCCGCAAAGATCCCGTCTATTCGACGTGGCATCACCTACCGGGTGAGCATTGGGCAGAAAGAGATATTCGGAAAACTAGTGAGAAGCGCAAAGTTGTTAGCGTAACCCAAGAAACCGGTGTTGCGGGTTGCATTATCTTCCGCGCCGGTGCGGGCACGCTTTGATCTCTCATGCGTTCCTTTTGCGAACGGAGCCGTCGCCCTCTACTCCGTATTCAGCGCTATCCGCGGATCGAGTTGTGAGGCTCGGATGCCTGGCAGCAGGCATGCGAATACTCCTATCGCTCCGAGCAGGAAAACTGAGGAAAGAAAGATCCCCGGGTCCAAAGGAGTGGTTTCGAACAAAAGCTGCGAGAGTGCGCGAGTAGCGAGCAGCGAGAGGCCTACGCCGAGTGCGATGCCAACTGCGACTAACGATCCTCCCTGGTGCAGCACATTTCGCAGCACGTCTTGCCGACTGGCACCGAGGGCCATGCGGATGCCGAATTCGCGTGTGCGCTGCAATGTCACGTACGAGACCACGCCATAGATGCCGAGCCCACAGAGACACAATGCGAGGCCGGCAAAGGCGGTCATTAAGCCGACGCTGTACGTGCGCCGAGTCAGTGTGCGGGAAACCACCTCGCGCATAACCGTGATCCGCTCGACTGGCTGGTTCGGATACAGCGACTGAATCTTCACCCGCACGCTGTTGGTCAGCAGCGCAGGATCGCCGCCTGCGCTGCGCACGAACAGGTTCATCGAGGCAAGAACGTGGTTGGTGTCGTCCTGAGTGTAAGGCATGTAGATCGCTGGTTCGCTGGGTAGATCGAGCGCCCGCTGCCTGACGTTTGCAACCACGCCCACAATCTCCCGTGGTGGCGGCGGCCGATTATTGCGGCTGCCAAGCGCGAGATAGTTTACGGTAATGTGCCTGCCGATTGGATCCTGCCCCGGATAGAAGCGCCGCGCTGCCTCGGCATTGATGATGACGACCGACGGCGCATTCTGGTCGTCGTGATCGGAAAAATAACGTCCGCGCAGGAGCGACGCCCCGAGCGCGTGGAAAAAGTCCGCGCTGATCCAGCAGCCCTCGGCAGATGGAGCGTGGGCAGGATCGTTCGGCCGGTCATCGAAGCTCAGCGCCGCACCCATCGCGTGAGCTCCCGGCATGCAATCGGAGACAGCGGCCGAGTTCGCGCGGGGCAGGCTGGCCACCCCGCTTAGTACGCTGCGCCAGAAGGAGTATCCCTCGGGTCCGAAATACGTTGTTCGCAGATAGGCGCTCAGGACTTTCGTCGGCTGGAATCCCAGATCGACTGACTGCACACGCACAAAACTGCGCACCAGCAAACCCGCGCAGACGGTGAGCACTACTGCGCAGGCGATCTCAGCAACGATCAGGGCCGAGAACGGGCGTCGCTGCGCTTTGCCGGTTTCCGTGCGCCCGCTTCGGAACCCGGAAGAAAGATCGAGACCTGAGAGCACGCTGCTGGGCAGAATGGCGAAAAGCATGCTCGTGAGCGCCACCAACCCGATGCTTACAGAAATTGCAGGCACGTTCAGGCGGAGGCCATCTAGACGCGGCAGTGCCAAACCCGGAATCTGTTTGACCAAACCGACCGACAAGGAAGCGAAGGCGAGTCCCAACATCCCGCCTACCGCGCTTAGCAACAGTCCTTCCACAAGGAGCTGCTGGCGAATTCTCCCCCGGCTCGCTCCCAGTCCCAGGCGGATCGCCAGCTCAGGTGAGCGCTTTACTGCGCGCGAAAGCAGCAGCGCCGCCGTGTTCATGCAGGTGACGAGAAGCACTAATGCGACCGCAACCATGATGATGCTGAGCTGCTTCGTGACCGGTCCCACGATGAAGTCTTTCAGCGGCGTGAGTTGCACCTGCACATCGTTCGGCTCATCTCGCCCGCGGCGTACGATGGATGTGAGCTGCTGTTCGGCAACGTCCCGCCTCACTCCTGGCTTCAGCCGCGCGACTACATCGAGGAACTTGTTGGCGCGCCAGTTCATGAACGGCCATGCCGGTTCTGTCGTCAGCGTTAGCCAAATGTCGGTATCCGGATAGAGGTCCGACATGGTCGGAAGGACGCCAACTATCGTCTGCGAAGCGCCGCCAATCGTGATCCTGCGCCCGATCACCTGAGGATCGCCGGCTAACCGTTCCTTCCAGAACTTCGACGAGATCAGCACCGAGTCGGTCTCGAGCACCGAGTAGTCTTTCGGCGTGTAAAGTCGTCCCATAATGGGACGGATGCCCATTACGCTAAAGAATTGCTGAGTCGGGCCCGTGCATTTGACCACGCGGGGAGCGCCATCGCCAGTCCACGGCTCGGAGAAATATCCGATCGCCGCTGCAACTTCAGAGACCGTCGTGCCCTGATCGCGGAAGTCCCGGAAGTCCGGCCCCGAGGCCAGCCGCCGAGCGTCGCCCAGCGAGGCGGCATGCGAGCTAACCACGTAGAGATTGCCCGGATCGGGAAAACGCAATGGCGCGAGCAGAACGTGGGCGAAGACGCTAAAAATTGCGGCGTTGATCCCGATGCCCAAAGCCAGCATCAGCACCGCGATACTGTAGAACCCCGGCGAGCGCCGCATGCCGCGCCAGGAATACCGCAGGTCGGCAAGCAGATGGTCGATTGTCGGCAGCCGCAAGAACTCTGGAAGCCAGTTCATCCGGACCACCTCCGCGGGAGGAAATTACAGC
>Ga0126372_10001141_pt1 | contig 10521 bp, 8 predicted proteins | sample PanSoiMetaPlot_6_FD_92762 | JGI IMG/M metagenome (GOLD analysis project Ga0126372, IMG submission 92762) | Tropical forest soil microbial communities from Panama - MetaG Plot_6 | ecosystem: Environmental > Terrestrial > Soil > Tropical forest > Bulk soil | place: Panama | collected 2016-02-17
GCTGGAGCGCGAATTCGGGCTCGACCTGATTACGACTGCTCCGGGAGTGCGTTACAAAATCAGGAAAACCGATGGCGAAATAGTCGAAGTAGATAATCCTTCAAAATGGCTGCCGCAAAGCGAGATTGCGAAAGTCGAAGAGCCCATCATCCTCGCAGTGATTCTCACGAACGAAGAGTTCGTCGGCGGCATCCTGAAGCTCGTGGAAGAAAAACGCGGCAAGCAGAAGAGTTTCGAGTACGTCAGCGGTTCACGCGTCATGCTGCAATACGAATTGCCGCTCAACGAGATCGTTCTCGACTTCTATGACCGCCTGAAGTCCGTCTCCCGCGGTTACGCTTCGCTCGACTACCATCTCGCTGGACATTGGGAATCGCCGATGGTGAAGCTCGATATCCTCGTCGCCGGCGATCCCGTGGACGCGCTCTCCCTAATCGTCCACCGCGACTTCGCCTACGAGCGCGGGCGCGCGCTGGTCTCGAAGATGCGCGAACTCATTCCGCGCCAGATGTTCGAGGTCGCGATCCAGGCCGCAGTCGGCGCGAAGATCATCGCCCGCGAAACCGTGGCTGCGATTCGCAAGAATGTCCTCGCCAAGTGCTACGGCGGCGACATCACCCGCAAACGCAAGCTGCTGGAAAAGCAGAAGGAAGGCAAGCGCCGCATGAAGCGAATTGGCCGCGTCGACATTCCGCAGGAAGCCTTCTTGGCCGTACTCAAAGTCGGGGAAAACAGCTCGTAAATCCGTATCGTTTTGGAAGACGACGGCAGCTTCACACCAAAGTAGTAATACTCGTAGATGTGCAAATCTCAAGAGTTGCTTGAAATTTTCGGGGCAACTGTTGCGATTTGCGACGCTCCCTCCGACCAACCTAACCACCTTGAACTTCATCGGCTTAGCGCCGAAATCCCGTCAGCCTTTCGCCGACCACTTGGTCGCTGGGGACCGTTATGGGAAAGCGGATATGCCCATTCCACAGTCTTTTCCACAGCCGCGCGCTGTCGGCGTGACAGCGGTCACGAGCGCCCAGGAGCATACTGGAATGGGTTCCCATTCGGTAACCATGGAGCCCCTATTCCTCGGGCGAGATTCCGCCTTCTGCTAGCGATTCGAACCGTGTGGAGTGCTTGATAAACGCGAGGTTCACGCGTCCAATTGGGCCGTTGCGCTGCTTGGCGATGATGATTTCGGCGCGGCCCTGCAGATCCGGATCATCCTGCTTGTAGACCTCTTCTCGGAAGATAAACATTACCAGGTCGGCGTCCTGCTCGATCGATCCTGACTCGCGCAGATCCGCTAGCTGCGGACGATGGTCGCCGCCTCGGCTCTCGGGCGCGCGGCTCAACTGGGACAAGGCAATCACCGGGACACTCAACTCTTTTGCGAGCGCTTTCAGTCCTCGCGAAATCGCCGACACTTCCTGCGTTCGATTCTCGAAACGCTTCCCCCCACCTGACATGAGCTGTAGGTAGTCCACGACGATCAGATCAAGCGACCCGCAAGATTGTTGCAAGCGCCTAGCCTTCGCCCGCATTTCGCTCAGCGACACGCCCGGCGTGTCATCGATATAAATGTGCGAGCCAGCTAGTTCTTCCATCGCCCGCACTACGCGCTGCATGTCATCGCGCCAAAGCGAACCAGTGCGCATCTTGTGTGCATCCACTCGCGCTCGCGAACACAGAAGGCGAAGCAGCAAAGCCTCGCGCGACATTTCAAGAGAAAAAATCCCGACAACTTTTCCATCGACGATCGCGGCATTCTCCGCCATGTTCATTGCGAACGCAGTTTTGCCCATCGACGGGCGAGCGGCGAGGATCACCAGATCCGATTTCTGCAGCCCGCTGGTCATCTCATCAAGATCGTTGTAGTGCGTCGCCAGTCCCGTAATGCGCTGCCCGCGCTGCAGAAGGGCATCTACCGAACCAAACGAATCCTTGACGATGTCCGTGATACCCAAAAAACCACGCCCGATGCGCTTTTCCGACAGTCCGAAGATCGCTGCTTCGGCATCATTGAGAATGTCTTCCGCTAGATCGCTTTGATCCGTCGCGCGCGCAATGGCCGCGTTCGACGCATGAATCAGGCCGCGCAGCAGCGCCTTGTCGCGAACGATCTTGACGTAATGCTCAATGCTCGGCCGATCCGGAACGCCGTCCAGCAGCGACGAGACATAGGCCATGTCCCCAATCGCCTGCAGTTCTTTATTGCGCTCGAGTTCCTCAACCAGCGTAATGATGTCGATCGGCCGCGACGACTCGGCCAGGTCGATCATCCGTGAGTAAATCCGCCGATGTGAATCGAGCGAAAAATCTTCCGGGCGAAGATGCTCGGCAGCCTGGTTGTACGAGAGATTGTCGAGCAGAATCGCGCCCAGAATGGAGCGCTCGGCCTCGACATTCGCCGGAAGTGTGCTGATGTAATCGGTTGTTGCCAAAGCCTACCCGCGCCTCACCCAGGACGAGATCATTCGCTGCTCAACAAACTTTCTCGGCGCAAGATTCTCGCGTTCCGAAAAACATTCGCTGAAAATTGTCGAGAGCGAATCGCACTATAACGAACGAACCCTCTGTGGATGCGAAGTGGTTTTTCGGAAATCTGCGCCGCAACCAAAAATTTCTGGCTCCCGACTTGCAGATCAAAACTTCCATCCGAAAGCCGAGAATCTCGTCCAATATTCTAAGCGAACAAAAAGCGAAATGCTAGATTTGAGGTTGCTCGAAGATTGGGAACACGGTTCAGCCGTGAAAAAGCCGAACTTTTAGGTGCATATCTATCAAGTTCCGTGAAGATGCATCGAAGTAACCGACGACCGACGACCGAAAATACAAATGCGGTCCGGGCCAGCCACCCGAACCGCATTGTTTTGGCGGAAGTCCTGCTTTCCCTTTTCCACGCACGAGGCATGGGCTAAATCGACCGCTTACCTGCACTCCGAAGAGTCCGGGCACAGCGCCGACTCGCAAGTTTTCAATCGCGAAGCGAACTTCGCGAATCAACCTGCAGCACTACGGTGGCCAGCAGCCAGTCCTGCCGTGTGTGGAGGACTCTTGAGGAGGCCGCAACGCCCGGGCAACCAGTGCGCGCCGAGACGCGCTTCCTGGAGGAACCCTCCTGATCATTCACCCTCGAGAATCATCAGGCACCGCTGGCTCTGCCGCAATGCTCTGGCAGGGCACGCAGGAAATCTCGCTTGAATGTTGATCACTGTGCGCTATCGCTCGCGCAGCATCAAGAGCAAACACGCGCACCGCTGTGCAGAAACTGTGAATGACAGAACTTCCTTGTGGAAAGCGACGGAAAACCAGTACTCAGTTAATTCGTGAACCCCTGCTTTCAATTTCGATTCTTCACCTTCCACTTTTTTCTTCACAGCTTTCAGTGCATTCGCCTGAGACCTAAGACCTGAGACCTGCCTTTGTGTGGCGCGCACTCTTGTGCGCGAAATTTCTGCGAGGACATTCCGCGGGAAGCCAACTCTAGTTCTCTCGGGTGCCCCACCCTACCGCGCTCTTTGCGGAGGGTGGGTTCGATTCACGTGTAGCGCGCACACTCTGTGTGCGCGAAATTTCTGCGAGGACGTTGCGCGGGAAGCCGTTACCAGTCTCGTGCTCGCGAAGGGGACTCTACACTCGTACCGCGATTCATTTCTCCGGTAATACCTCATCTTCCGCGGAAACTTCCTCTGCGTCTCCCCACCCGCCAGCCCCCGGCGACTCTAGACGAATGCGCTCTCCCGCTTGCAGTCGCACATTGAACTTCCCCGGCAACTCGTGAACGCTGCCATCGTTTCGCAAAACGGCCGCTGTTCCAGCCTTGCCCTCAGCACCACCCTGCAAGCCCCACGGACCACGCGTCCGCCGGTCCCCCAGCAACGTCACTTCCGACTCAGTCAGCACTTCCAATTCGCGCACCACACCATCCCCACCGCTATGTTTCCCACTTCCTCCGCTTCCACTGCGCAGCCCATACCGCCGCACGCGCAACGGGTACGCATACTCGAGCGCCTCGGCCGGAGTATTCAATGAGTTCGTCATGTGCGTGTGCACGCCCGACACTCCACCTCGATCCGGCCGCGCACCCATCCCTCCCGCAATCGTTTCGTAATAAGCAAACGGCTCTCCGGTTCGCGGATCGATGCCACCGATGGTGAGATTGTTCATCGTTCCTGATGCAGCCGCCGGGATCCGATCGGGCACAGCCTTCGCCAACGCTCGCATCAACACATCAACGATCCGTTGCGAAGTCTCTACGTTTCCGCCCGCAACCGCGGCCGGCGGATGCGCATTCACCACCGTCCCCGGCGGCGCAACCACCTCGATAGGACGCATCAACCCCGCAGTCGCCGGAACGTCCTCGCGCATCAGACACCGAAACACGTAGAAGCACGCAGAGTATGTGATCGCTTCAACAGCATTGATACTGCCCGCCACCTGGGCATCGCTGCCCGTGAAATCGATCGTGACCAGCTTCACCGAACCAGTGCCCCTCCTCTGCGGTTTCCGTGCCCTCTCATGAAAACTAATCGCAACCGCAATCTTCACTGGTCGCTCACTCACGCCGTCAGAATCCAGAAAATCTTCCGCGCCGTAGGTTCCCGCGGGCACCTGCGCCACGAAAGCACGCATGATCTCCTCCGAGTACTCCAGCAGATCCGCAGAAGCTTTCTTCACTCGCTTCTCCCCGTAACGTTCGCAGATTTCTCTCAGTCGAGCCGCACCCGTATGACAGGCGGCAATCTGCGCTCCCATGTCACCCTCGCGTTCCCGCGGAGTACGCACGTTGGTCAGCAACAGATCGAGCACATCCCGCACGGTCTTTCCGTCGCGCATGATCTTCACCGGCGGAATCCGGAAGCCCTCCTGATAAATCTCGCGGCACAGGCCCATCGACCCCGGATACGCACCGCCAACGTCGGCATGGTGAGCCCGTGACGCAACGAAGAAATCCGGGACCACACTCGCGCCCGTCCTTCGCGAACGCCGCCCGCGCGAAACTCGTCCGTTCCTTCCTATGTACACCGGCGCAATCACCGTGATATCGGGCAGATGCGTTCCTCCGGCAAATGGGTCATTCAGCATCACCATGTCGCCCGGCGCGAACCCACAGCGATCCACTGCCGCCGCCACCGACATTGGCATCGATCCCAGGTGCACCGGCATGTGATCCCCCATCGCAATCACACGCCCCTCCGAATTGAACACCGCGCACGAATAATCGCGCCGCTCTTTGATGTTCGGAGAAAACGCCGTGCGCCTCAGTGCAGCGCCCATCTCCTCTGCGATGGACTGAAAAACATTCTTGAAGATTTCGAGTTCAACCGGATCGCGTGCCATGGCAGTTGGTCGAGACTGGAGTTTACTAGCCCTCGCTGCCGGGAAGCGGTCTGTTTCCAACGCAGAATTCAGTTGACATGTCTGTAACACTGCCGCAATATCTGGTATTAACAAGTGGGCTCACACCAAGGGTTGGGCTCCACTGGAAAGCCGGGCTTGAATGGCCCGAGCCGAAGCAACCTTGCAAGGGAAAAAGTTCACGGAGGAAAACACTTCATGGCAACCAAGAAAAAGGCTGCGAAGAAGAAAAAGAAACACTAACCGTCCTTGCGAGACGATACTCGCAAAGAACCCAAGGGATTTTCACAAAAGGCCTCTACGGAGAAGCACCTCCGAGGAGGCTTTTTGATTTTCCTCTGCAATATTCCTCTCGTAAGAAAACGCGGCCCACCGAATTCGTAAGCGCATATCCCCGACCGTTCACAATATTCTCCGCAGCCAACCCTCTAGGTGAATGAGCGCATCGTGCCGAAGACCGAAGACCAATAATGCCCTCTGGCACGAATTGGGGTTGTTCAGAAACTCGTCTTCATGCTAGAAACGGCTGAGACAGGAATTCTGGCCTTCCTGCACAATGGCGCCGCTTCTCACTGACTGCATGAGTCCCAGGAAAAAGAGCAACGCTAAACCACACAACACGAGCGAGATTCTGATCCCCGAGAAGCTTTACTTCCGGATCGGCGAGGTCGCGCGCCTTTGCCGTCTGCCTGCGTACGTGTTGCGTTTCTGGGAGACGGAGTTCCCTCAGCTCAAGCCAGTGAAAAGCAGCACCGGCCAACGCATGTACCGGCGCCGCGACGTCGAAAACGTCGTGCGCATCAAGCAACTTCTTTACGCCGAGGGCTACACTATCGCCGGCGCGCGCCAACACTTGCGCGACGAGGGAAAGGGCGAAAAGAAGCAAGTGGCCCTGCCGTTCCCTATCCACTCACAAGCGGAACTGAAGCATATCCGGCAGGGACTTCAGGAGATCCTGACCATCCTCACTCCTCGCCGTTAGTTCTTCCGCGGACCGTACTCAATCGCTTAGACGCGCGCCCGCGTCTTCCCACCGAAAACGTAGCGCTCCCTGTTGACAACTCCAGTTCAGCTGGCTTAACGTGCGCTGGTCGCGGCGCTTGACTTGAGGTAACCGCGCCTCTTTCCCGTTTGGGTTGTTCCCTCCCGGCCATCGGTCCGTGTTTCGAGGGTAGCGGTTGCGACCGGATCCGCCTAAGCCGTAAATCACCACACATGAGTTCTAGATGAGTCACTGGAACGTGTTCGACCCCGTCTTCCTGTCCGAAGTGAAAGACAGAAACGCCCAAGATTCCAATCTTTAAAGAGGGATGTTGTATGACTTCCGAAGCAGTTCTCAGAACAAAGGCACCCAACTGGGCCGCTCTCCACCGAAGAAAAACACCCACGTTCACCGTCACCTCACTAATCGCCATCGCCGCGTGCTTGCTGGCGATCATGGTGAAACCCACTCCTGCGAACGCCGAGACAACTATCTCCTGTCCGCCGGGCACCTACGACATGCTCGACTGGATGACCATGGACTCCGATCTCCGCTCCACCTACCACATGGAAGGCAGCAGCAATCCTATCTACACCGTGATGGACTCCGGCAAATTCTATTGGGTCAAAAGCGGCCAGGGATACCCGTGGGATATCCAGCTTTATGACAGCAAGTACATCTACTTGTGGGTGACGGAGCTCTCGTGGACCGTTCCGCAGAGCTACAAGAAATTCACCAACAACACGAATCTCCCGCTCGTGCCAAGGTGTGCCGTCGCAGGAAGTCCGGGCTCGACCATCAAAGTCGCCAATACGAATTACGACTTGCACACGAACTGCTCGAACACTTGCTCCGTAACTCTCGGAATACAGAATGCACTCAACGAGGTGTGGGGACCGTACAACTTCACCTTCGGCGGAGATCTACCCAGCAATCTCAAGACCCTGGTGATCAGCTATCGGTACAACTGCTCCACGAACTATGCCACCTGCATGGACAAAGAGGAGTATTACGTTACCCAACGATATGGCCTGGTGCAGTGGGTTCACTACGTCTTCGCCAACGGTTCATGGGGACAAGTGCAGAAGACAGTTTTGAATCAGATGGTGGTGGGTGTCGTGACACCTTACTTTCCTTGCTTCTGAGCATATGGAAGCGTAGGTCGGTAATTCGCAAATCAGAATCGAAACAGCGGCCCAACGAAGACTTCCCCCTGGGAACCTAGCGTGCTGCCCACGTGCACAATACAACCGTCGCCGCAGACGACCGTCGCTTGCGGATCAATCAATACGGGCACATATTCTGCCTGGATTTTGAATCCGACGTGTCGTGTCGGATAGAACCTCACCCCCCCGCCGATCCCGAACGAGAAGCGCGTGAAGCTGAAGTCACCGCGATTGGAAATGTGGGTGGCGCCCACGCTCAGCATCACGAACGGTTTGATCCACGGCCGTAACTCCTCCAGCGTGTACTCGTGGCTGAAGTCCCCGTGAAACTGGTCAAGGATCACGTGCTGGCGCGAGAACGGTGGAGACACATTTTCCGAGTGGAAATAAGAATCCTGCCTCGCCCAGCGGAACTCGACCAACCCGTCCTCCTGGAGGCGCACCCCGAACGAAGCTCCAAAGCTTGGACTCGAATCAAGCACGACCCTTGGATTCGTCCCCGACACATGAGGTTCAAGGGGAAAGCTCATGCTCGTGCGATAGCCGATGAATGGCGTGAAATCAAAATGCAGCGGCTTTTGCTCAAACGGCTGTTGCGCACTGAGAGTGGGCGAGAACACCATAAAAAGCAACGCCGTGCCGAATGCAAAAGCATCAATCGTCTTTTTCTGCACCTATGCAGCTCCGGTTGGGACGCTGAGACGATAGCACGGGACACAAATGATCGAATTCCGGCACTACTAACAGGTAGCGGCAGCCCCACCCTCGCGCTTTTCGAATGGGAACAAGACAACGTCCTCTCCATGCAGACTAGTAAGCAGGTTGATTGAGCTCACGCACGCGTCCACATCATTCCTCACTCAGTGGGTGCCCCATCCTAAAAATCGCGTACTTTGCGATTTTAGGGTGGGGATTTTCCCGTTCCCATTTCGGAACACCATTCCCACTCCAGTGATCTAGGCGCTTGCGCGCTCGCGATCACCCCCGGCAATGTGGAGTGAGGAGTCCGCCATGATCCAAGTTCTCGTACATCACGAAGTTGCCGATTATCGAAGCTGGCGCACCGTCTTCGACGCCGCCATTGATTTCCGGCATGAAGGTGGTGAGTGCAGTTGCCGTGTCTTCCGCAAGGCCGGCGACCCCAACGACCTCACGCTCTTGTTCGAGTGGGAAGATCTCGCGCGCGCCCAGTGCTACATGAATTCTGACGAACTGCGCAAAAAGATGAAGCAAGCGGGCGTAGTGGGCACGCCCGAAATTCTCTATTTGTCAGAGATGTATACGATCCGGCGCAGCGCCGCCGATTGATTGGCAAGAACCCGGCCGCAAGTCTTCCGCGGCGCCTGCTCGCGGCGCACCGCTATCGCGCTGTTTTCGCGGAAGCCCCTGTGTTAACAGCCTCGTCCAGCAAGACGCGGCTGGCACGTTGCGTTTCCTGGATCAAGGTCCGTTCCTCAGCCGACTCGCCTTCGCCCTCTCGCGACATCACCGAGCCTGCAGCCAGTGCGAATCGGAGCGCATCTTTCTGGTCTTCGAAGTAGAGGATCACTTGCCTGGCCGCCATACACACTTCTCCTAAGGTCGAAAATCGTGGCGCGCTTCACCCCTGCGGGGTATTCTCGTGGCCAATTCTCTCTCCCGAAAGTAGCGTTCTTGGTACACACAGAGCAAAATAAACAGCTCCTTCGATTACTCTGAGCCAACCCGGGGTCCGCGCCACGCTATCTGGGTTTTGCGCGAAAAGAGGAGTGCCATGCGACGTCGCGTCTTTTGTTCCCTGCTCTTCTTTCTACTATGCCGTTTCGCGGTCGCCGATGAGAAAAGCCGGATCATCGCGCTCGAGAACTCCTGGAATCAGGCCGAACTACACAACGATGCCCACGCCGTCGATATGCTGCTCGCCGACGATTTCGTCATGACCGTCGCGGACGGCTACACGATGAACAAAGCCGCCATGTTGGCCTCGGTCCGCGATACGTCTTACAAGCCCGACGTCCTGCAATCCGACAACATGCAGGTGCACATGTACGGCAACACCGCCATCGTCACCGGATCCTATCTGGAAAAAGGCAAAGACAAAGGAAAACCCTTCGAGCGCCGCGGCCGCTTCACCGACACCTGGGTGAACTTCTCCGGCGAGTGGCGCTGCGTAGCCAGCCACTTCAGCGTGAAACCGTAACTACAACGGAGCGACAGCCGTTCGTAGGTAACGCCCTTCATCGATGGAGCGACGGACGTCCTCACCCGTCCTTCAAGGGGACGCGCTCGCTCGTGTGGCCCGCACACTCCTGTGCGCGAATCCCCTTAAACCCGCCCCTGCCTGCGTTAATTTCACCGTCTGTCCGATTGAAATTTGATGTACGGAGCGACGGGCGTCCTAGCCTGTGTGACGCCCACACTCCTGTGCGCGAATGCCCGTCAAACCCGCTCCCGCCACGCACGGCAAGCACCAAACACAGTCGCGCAGCGACGACAGAGACTAGCCCCGCACGTCAGAGTCTGTGTGAGAACGGGGTTTGACTTTTGCTAAGTTGGGCAGAGTGGTTTCGACTCTGCGGTTGTTATCAACGGGTCGCGTACAGCCGACCCAGGTTGTAGGCGAGGACTGCCAGCATCCATTCTGTTCCGACTTTGTCGACCCCGCGTAACCGGAACTGCCGCATTCCTCGCTGCTCTTTCAGGACTCCGAATACCGGTTCCACCATGGTCTTGGGTTGCGGATAGCGTCTTCGTCCGTGCTCGGTTCTCAGTTTGCGCCGCATCGCCAGCAAAATCGGTCCGGTGGCCGGCCTGCGTCCGATCCCTTCCGCCGGCGGTCCACCGTTCAACTCACGCGCCAGGCTGGGATCGGGACTATAGACATCGAGGCCGCGCCGGTTCAACTCCGCAATCGCGCCCTGCGAGTAAAAGCCGCTGTCCGCCAGCACGCGGCGTGGTCGTCGACGACATCGCCTCTCCACCTCGTCGACCAAGGGCACTAGAGCCACCGCATCGTGCGCGTTCTGCGTCACGCGCGCGGCC
>Ga0126372_10001142_pt1 | contig 10519 bp, 12 predicted proteins | sample PanSoiMetaPlot_6_FD_92762 | JGI IMG/M metagenome (GOLD analysis project Ga0126372, IMG submission 92762) | Tropical forest soil microbial communities from Panama - MetaG Plot_6 | ecosystem: Environmental > Terrestrial > Soil > Tropical forest > Bulk soil | place: Panama | collected 2016-02-17
CGCTTTCTCAGGATCGCCGGATTGACATGATGTAGGCCATGGTGAGAAAGGTCGCGAGCCTGGCGCGGAGTTCGGTCGCGATGCTCGTGCCCTGCGCCAACAGCACGAAGAATGGTCGAGCGCGTTTTGCGGCGGCGGCGCCTCTTTAGGGGCGGGCTGAGAGATCTGGGCCTTGCGCGGTTTTCGTCCTTGCGGCTTCTGTGTCGGCGCGGCCATTGCCCCTCCTCTTGGGCCTCACCCATCGAGATCACCAGGTGCCTGCCTGCGTGGGCATGACAAGAGCAAGCTGAGGGCTTATCCACAATCCGGCGTGGGTCCCACGCCTCGAAAGGAGCGCCGCATGGCGATTTACGAGCTTGATGGCGTCAAGCCGGAACTACCGGCGGACGGCCTCTACTGGGTCGCCGAGACCGCGGCGGTGATCGGGCGTGTGCGGCTTCATTCCGATGTAAGCGTCTGGTACGGATCTGTGCTTCGCGGCGACAATGAGTGGATCGAGGTCGGCGCTCGCTCGCAAATTCAGGACAATGCCACCCTTCATACTGACCCCGGTTTTCCACTTACCATCGGTCATGACTGTGTCATCGGCCACAATGTGGTGCTGCATGGCTGCACCATCGGCGATGAGAGCCTGATCGGCATGGGAGCGATTGTTTTGAACGGCGCGCGCATCAGCGCTAACTGCTTAGTTGGCGCCGGTGCGCTGATCACAGAAGGCAAAGAGTTTCCGGACAACTCCGTGATCCTCGGCGCGCCAGCGAAACTCGTGCGCGAGAGCGATGAGAAGGTCAAGGCCATCACCACCCGTGCCGCAGATGTGTATGTGAAGCGCTGGAAGCGCTACGCCGCGGGGCTCACGCGCATTGGATGAGCACAAGCGACAAGTGGCAGTTCTTCATCGACCGGGGCGGCACCTTCACCGATATCGTCGCGCGATCGCCTGACGGCACGCTTCTCACGCGAAAGCTGCTCTCGGAGAATCCCGAAGCCTATAAAGACGCGGCGATCGCCGGCATCGCCGATCTGCTCGGGGTGCCCCGCGGGCGCCCGCTGCCGTCGCATCTAATCGCAAGCGTGAGAATGGGCACCACGGTCGCCACCAACGCACTGCTCGAGCGCAAAGGCGATCCGGTGCTGTTGATCGTCAGTGAGGGATTCCGCGATGCGCTCGAGATCGGGCACCAGGCGCGGCCCAAGATTTTCGCTCGACGCATCGAGAAGCCATCCATGCTTTACGCGCGTGTGGTCGAAGTGCCAGAGCGCGTGCGCGCGGACTGTACGCTAGAAACGAAGCTCGACCTCGACGCAACGCGCTCGGCCCTCAAGGCGGCACATGGTGACGGCATCAGGGCCGTAGCCATCGCCTTCATGCATTCTTACGCTTACCCGGCGCATGAGATCGAGGCAGCGCGCATCGCGCGGCAGATGGGCTTCACGCAGATTTCGGCGAGCCATGAGGCGAGTCCGCTCGTCAAGTTCGTCGGCCGCGGCGATACCGCGGTAGTCGATGCCTATCTCTCGCCGCTGCTTTGCCGCTACGTCGACCGCGTGGCCGCTGCGTTGGCAGCGGGCAGCTCCAACCCAAGGCTGCTGTTCATGCAGTCTTCGGGCGGGCTGACGTCGGCGAGACTGTTCAGAGGCAAGGATGCGATTCTGTCGGGCCCTGCGGGCGGCGTGGTCGGTGCAGTCGAGACCGCGAACGCGGCAGGCTTCGCCAAGGTCATCGGCTTCGACATGGGCGGCACCTCCACCGACGTGTGCCACAATGACGGTGCCTATGAGCGGACCCTCGAGAGCGTGGTCGGTGGTGCGCGGGTGCGCACGCCGATGATGCTCATTCATACCGTCGCGGCTGGCGGCGGCTCGATCCTCCACTATGACGAAGCGCGCTTCCGTGTCGGCCCTGACTCGGCCGGGGCCGACCCAGGGCCGCTGAGCTATCGCCGCGGCGGTCCGCTGACCGTCACCGATGCCAATGTGATGACCGGTAAGCTCCTGCCCGAGTTCTTTCCGCGCATTTTCGGTCCTGGTCAGGATCAGCCTCTCCATGCGGCTTCGGTGCGCAAGGCGTTCAAAGCACTGGCGGGGAAGCTCGGAGACGGGCGGACTCCGGAAGAGATCGCCGACGGCTTCATAAAGATCGCCGTCGAGAACATGGCGAACGCTATCAAGACCATCTCTGTGCAGCGCGGATATGACGTCACGGAGTACGTGCTCAACTCGTTCGGCGGCGCCGGCGGGCAGCACGCCTGCCTCGTTGCGGATGCGCTCGGTATCAAGACCGTGCTGATCCATCCTTTGTCGGGCGTGCTGTCCGCCTACGGCATGGGGCTCGCCTCGCTGCAAGCCACGCGTACGAAGAGTGTGCTCAAGCGCCTCGACGATGGAGGACTTGCCGCGCTCGCCGAGCTTCGCGCGCCCCTCGAAGAAGAAGTGACGCAGGAACTACTGCGGCAGGGCGTCGAAGGCCGAGCTATCGCCATCACCGCGCAGGCGCATCTGCGCTATGCCGGCACCGATAGCTCGCTTCCCGTCCCCGTGGCGAGCTTGCGCAACATGCACGCTCTGTTCGAAGTGGCGCATCGGCAGCGCTTCGGCTTTGTCAGCCCTGAGAAGGACATCGAGATCGAGGCGATCGAGGTCGAAGCCCAAGGCGGCGGAGAGCCGATCAAGGAGCCTGAGGTCCCGAAACAGCCGGCTGCGCCTCCCAGACCTCACGCCAGTGCGAAGCTATTCACCGGCGGGAACTGGCACGACGCATCGGTCTTTCTGCGCTCGGACGTCGCTCCGGGGCACGGCATCGAGGGACCAGCCCTCATCATCGAGGACCATCAGACGGTGGTGATCGAGCCTGAATGGAAGGCCGAGGTCACCCCGCGCAATCACCTCGTGCTGACGCGCGTCGCCAAGAAGAAGGCCGCCCGCGTGAGCAAGCGCGCCGACCCGGTGATGCTCGAAGTCTTCAACAATCTGTTCACCTCGGTCGCAGAGCAGATGGGCTACGCGCTGCAAAACACAGCGCGCTCGGTCAATATCAAGGAGCGGCTCGATTTCTCCTGCGCGATCTTCGACGCGCGGGGAAGGCTCATCGCCAACGCCCCGCACATCCCGGTTCATCTCGGCTCGATGGATAGGAGCGTCGAGACTATACGCCGCGAGCTTGGCGAGAAGCTCAAGCCCGGAGACGTCTACATGCTGAATGCGCCCTATAATGGCGGGACACATCTCCCCGACATCACCGTGGTCACGCCGGTATTTGGCGAGAATAGCCCGGACCTTCTCTTTTTTGTCGCCGCGCGCGGGCATCACGCCGACATCGGCGGGGTCGCACCGGGCTCGATGAGTCCCAGGGCGACGCGCATCGAGGAAGAAGGAGTCTATATCGATCCGTTCAAGCTCGTTGCGAAGGGCCGCTTTCGCGAGGAGGAGGTCTTCAAGCTTTTGACCGAAGCCTCCCACCCTGCGCGCAACCCGGCGCAGAACATTGCCGACCTCAAGGCACAAGTTGCAGCGAATGAGAAAGGCGTCATCGAGCTTCGTAAGATGGTGCGCCATTACGGGCTCGACACCGTGCGCGCCTATATGGGCCATGTGCAGGACAACGCAGCCGAATGGGTCGCGAGCGCCATCGCCAAGCTCAAGACCTCGCGTTTCGCGGTCGAGACCGATCAGGGCAACGTCGTCAAGGTGGCAATCAAGGTCGATCGCAAAGCAAAAAAGGTGATCGTCGACTTCACCGGCACAAGCGAGCAGACAGGGGACACGTTCAATGCACCTGAGCCGATCACGCGGGCTTGCGTGCTCTATGTCTTCCGCACCCTGGTCGATGACGACATTCCGCTCAACGCCGGCTGCCTGCGCCACATCAAGATCGTGGTGTCCAAGGGTTCGATGCTCAAGCCGCGCTATCCGGCGGCGGTTGCGGCGGGAAATGTCGAGACAAGCCAGACTATCGTGAATTGTCTCTACGGCGCGCTTGGCGTGCTCGGCTCGGCGCAAGGGACGATGAACAACCTCACCTTCGGCAACGAACGCTTCCAATATTACGAGACGATCTGCTCAGGCGCGCCAGCCGGCGAGGGCTACGACGGCGCTCCTGCGGTGCAGACACACATGACCAATTCTCGGCTCACCGACCCTGAGGTGCTCGAGCTGCGCTATCCGGTGCTGCTTGAGCGCTTCGAGATCGTGCGTGGATCAGGCGGCAGGGGAAAGTGGCGCGCGGGCGACGGCACGCTTCGCGTGATCAGATTCTTGGAGCGAATGGACTGCGCGATTCTCTCAGGCTTTCGCCGCGTGCGACCCTTCGGACTTCACGGGGGCGAGGACGGCCGCACTGGCGAGAACTGGGTGAGGCGAAAGATTGGCAGGCTGGAGCGGCTGAAAAGCTCAGACCAGACCGTGCTCGATGCCGGCGAGGCCATCATTATCCAAACGCCTACAGGCGGTGGCTTCGGCAAGAAGAGCGAGCGGCGGTGAGGCGTCATCAATTTGCGCTAAGCTGGCGTTGTGCGGCGCCCACCGGGAGATAGCCCATGGCGAAAGCAAAAAGAAGAAGTCGGACCGTTCCAGCGGTGCTTCCTTGCTGGCGCCCACAAGCGCAGCCTCGATCATTGCGGCCACGGTCGATTACGAGCCGTGAGCAGGTGCATGTCGTGGAAGCGGATCTTCGGCTGAAGCACCGTTCGGACCTGACCGATGCGCCGCGGCTGCTGGCCGTAGGCGACCTGCAGGTGGAGAATTTCAGAACATGGCGCGACGCCGAAGGCAGGCTGGTATGGGGTGTCAACGATTTCGATGAGGTCGCAGAGATGCCCTACGCGGTCGATCTCGTGCGGCTCGTGGCAGCGCTATTTTCGCGGAACGGGAGAACAGACTCGCCATTGACGCGGCGAAGATCGAGACTTGTCAATCTGCCTCAATCTCGCTGATCTCCATGACGATTGGCGCGTGATGATGCGCGGTGATCGCACCGAAGGCATTGCCTTTCACTTTGACCTTCTTGCCGACGAGCTGCTTCAGGCTTTGCGCGACGGCCTCGTCTGAAGAATAGACGTGGATCGTGTCGGCGCTCGACACTTTGTCGATGTCGTCCGCGCCGCTCAAGCAAACGGGAGCCGGCAAGGCGAGGATATAGGCTTTCTCCGGACGGTCGTTGGCGTCCTCGAAGGTGCCGAGCGAGAGAATCCCTTCGGCGACCTCGCCATTTTGATTCGCCTTCAGACACTCGGCCGATGCGGTCGACGCGCCGATCAAAGCCGCAAGTGCGAAGGCCACAAAGCCCGGTCTCATGCATCCCTCCCCACGAACATCATAGCGAGGATCGACGCCGAAGACAGCTTGGAAGCCATAAAGGTAAAGAAAGGGTGCGGGACCAAGATCCCGCACCCTCGCCTTTCGTTGCCTCTCTACTCTTCGCTCGTTCGCAGGAGCGCTTCGCCTCCGTTACGCAGCAGAGCCGCCGCCGCGACGCTCAGCCATGAACTGGTCAAACTCGGCCTTATCCTTGGCGTGGCGCAGGCGCTGCAAGAAGGCCTGGAACTCGTCGACCTCCTCCTCGAGCCGCCGTAAGGTTGCCTCACGATACTCGTCGAAGGCGCGGTTGCCGGTCGACTTAAGCGGGCTGATGCCGCGCCGCCAACGCATCACCTCACGCCCGAACTCGCTGTCTTTCCACTCGCGTTTCCAAGCTCCGCATCCCATGCGTCCACTCCAGATCAGATAGGCCAAAACGCCAAGGCCGATGGGCCACCACAGAATGAAGCCGACGATCATGGCTGTGATCCATGCCGGCTTCCCATACTCGTCTAAGGTCGCAACCACGTGCATCGAGGGTCCTTCCTTCAGTGTGAATGTAATTCACATTCACATAGATGCCCCCACCCCGTCCAGAGTCAAGGGGCGACACAAAATGTGATCGGGAACATGCGCTTTGTCCCACGCCAGCTCCCACAAAAAAATCTTAATCTTCGGCAGGCTAGCCTCATCCCGGAAATGAGGACTGCCGCGTCAACGGGGGCGTTCGTTGAGCCTTTTAAGCCACAAGCTTGCGGCTTCAGCCGCCGCGTCAATGGCGCTCGCGCTTTTTCTCTGCGCGGGCGGAGCACGCGCAGGCTCCCTTAAGGATGCAAAGCCTAACGACCGGGTAGCGACTGCGCACGCCATGCCGATTCAGGGGATCGACGTATCGTACTGGCAGGGCGACATCGATTGGGAGAAAGTCCGCGACGCGGGCGTGAGCTTCACCTACATCAAGGCGACCGAGGGTGGCGACCGGGTCGATCCGAAATTCCTCGAGAATTGGGAAGGTGCGAAGCGCGCCGGCATAGCGCGCGGCGCTTACCATTTCATCTACTGGTGCCGTCCCGCCAATGAGCAGGCGCTATGGTTCATGCTGAACGTTCCGGCCGATCCCGATGCGCTGCCGCCGGTGCTCGACGTCGAATGGAACAGCCATTCGAAGACCTGCCCCGGGAAGGTCGATCGCGAGACCGCGCTCGCCAAGATCAAAGTCCTGCTCGACGCGATGCAGGCTTATACGGGCAAGCGGCCAATCATCTACACCGACCCCGTGTTTCACCGCGAGGTGCTGCAAGGCGAATTTCCCGATTATCATTTCTGGCTGCGCTCGGTAGCGGCAGAGCCCGACGCGATTTACGGGCCACGCTCCTGGGCGTTCTGGCAGTTCACCACGACAGGCAAAGTTCCAGGCGTTGTGGGCAAAGTCGACCGCAACAGCTTCAACGGCACGCAGCAAGACTGGCAGAGCGTGCTGAAATGGCTGCAAGCAGGCCAGTAGCCAGCGGTCCTTTTCGTCATTCGACAAGGATGTGGCGGCGAAATACGTGAAGGACTTTGCCAATGTGCACTTGCTTACGGTCGAGGACGTGTTCGGAGGCTGGCCGAAGGTGCAGTAAGAGCACCTCACCAATGGGGCATTCTCGACCAGCTCTATGTGAACCGCTGACTCCCGGATCAGGACCTGTGTTGCGCGCCCTTGCCATCAGCCAGAATGCCGAGTCCCTTCAAATAGACTAGCATCGCACTTTCAAGGATCTCTTCAGGCTTCATAGGCACTTTGTGCGCCTGGAGGTCGCCTTGCGCGAACAGCGTGGCGACGCCATGCGAGATCGCCCAGATATGCAGGCTCATCAATTTGAGCGGCGGGCGTTCGGATTCCGGGAGCTGGCGGCAGAGCGCCGCCGCTGCGTGCTGTAGCACGTCAAACGCACGTTCGGCGGCGGTTAGCGCCTCGCCGTCTCCACCGGGCAGCACGCCGGTCTCGAACATCACCGTGTAGCTCGCTGGCTCGTCACGCGCGAAGGCGAGATAGGCTTTGCCGAGATTGTCGAAGGCCGAGAGCGGAGTCGGCACGCCGTTGCTCCAAGCCATGTCGAGCCGCGCTGCGAAACGCTCGAAGCCATTCTTGGCGACTTCGGCGAGAAGCGCGTCGCGATCGCGGAAATGGCGGTAGGGCGCCGCAGGGCTCACGCCAGCGAGCCGCGCGGCCTCGGTCAGGCTGAAGCCGAAGGCTCCATGCTCCTCAATCAGCTTGCGAGCGGCCTCAAGCAGCACCTCCTTGAGGTTGCCGTGATGGTAGGAGCGGGGCCGGCGCCAGCCGCGATCTCCGGGATTCATGTAAAGGGCTTTTACATGAAGCCGCGCAGAACTGCCAAGCGCGGCGACAAATGACGGGTTAACTCGCCGCATAGCGTCGCTGTGATAGTTTCGCCTCATCATCCCGCGGGCATGCTGAGTCCGGAGCGGGCCGGGGAGACGGGGGCCTTGATGAACAAGCGCGAGACCTTCGAGCCGGCAGCCGCGCAAGACTGGCGCGCGCTCATCGCCACCCTTGGGCCGGCCATTGCGGGGATCGGAAGCGTCGTCCTCGCCGATATTTTCCAGCAGACGCTCTTCTCCAACCTCGACAACTATCCCCTCACCGTTCTTTTGTTTGTCTGGCTGTTCGGCACGATGATGTGATGCGCCTTCAGCGTGGTGCGCCACGCCGAGGCTGTCGCCGAACGGCTTGGCGAGCCTTACGGTACGCTCGTGCTCACGCTCTCCGTGATCATCATCGAGGTGGCGCTGCTCGCCTCGATCATGCTGCATGGCGAGAACACCCGACGCTCGCTCGCGACGCGACGTTTGCCACCCTGATGATCGTGCTGAACGGCATGGTGGACACGGCGCTGCTCATGGGCGCGCTGCGTATTGGGAGCAGGAATATAATCTCGCCGGCGCACGCGCCTTCCTGGTGGTGATTGCTTCGCTTGCGGTCTTCTCGCTGATCATTCCGAACTACACCAAGACAGAGCCCGACCCGAGCCAGGCGCCGATGAAGGCAGTGTTGTTCGCCTCCATCACCGTCCTGTTCTATGTCGTGTTCGTCATTATTCAGACGGTGCGGCACAGGGCGTTCTTTGCCGAACCTTCGCATAGCGGCCGGACAGAGCGTGAGCATGACGCGCTGCATGGCGGCAGTGGACGGAACTCGCTCGCCTTTCACGTGGCGATGCTCCTCCTAACCCTCCTTCCGATCGTGCTCCTCTCGCACTTCCGCGCCATCATCGTCGATTTCGGTATCGAGACGAGGTTCAGACCGTTCTCCTCATCCTCACCCTCTTTGTCAGCGGGCTCACCTTCGGCGGCGTGCGCACCAACGTGCTGCAGGGCACGGTCCACATCCTGCTATTCATCGTCTATGTGGCGCTGATCTTCAGCCCGTGAGGCTTCAGCCTTTGTGGCGCACCGGGTCGTGGCCGTAGGTATTGCGCTCGCGGACCCGGCCGTCGCGGCCATGGAGCAACGCCTCGGAGCGCTCTTTCCTCGCGATTGACTTCGCCTTCTCCCACGCCTCGTTCTGGGTTTTGAACACGGCAAAGGGTTCTGCGGCGCCCTCCTCCTTCACCGCCCATCGATCGCCAACGCTGACCACGTGCTGGTTCTTGCCCATGGCCTTGCATCCCCGCCAGAACTTGCACCTTAACTATAGTTGAGCCCGGCCCGCTACAGAAGCTAAGCCAATCATTTGGCACTATGATTCATGAGCCTTGGACATATCCGCCTGCCTCTCTCGCCGCCTCGTATGGAAGCCCGCCTCACCCAAAAAGAGCAGATCAAGATCGGCTGGCGCGAATGGGTGAGCCTGCCTGATCTCCGGGTTGACGCCATCAAGGCCAAGATCGACACCGGCGCCCGCACCAGCGCGCTTCATGCCTACCGCATCGAGCCCTTCCGCCGCGCCGGCGCGCTCTGGCTTCGCTTCGAGCTGCACCCGATGCAGCGGAGCGAAGCGAAGAAGGTTGCTTGCGAAGCCCGCGCCATCGACGAGCGCACGGTGCGGAACTCGGGCGGAGGCATCGAGCGCCGCTACGTCATCAAGACCTTGCTCAAACTCGGCGAACGCTCCTGGTCGATTGAGCTTGCGCTCGCCAATCGCGACCAGATGGGTTTCCGCATGCTGCTCGGCCGCACCGCGCTACAAGGTCGCGCGCTGATCGAGCCCGGCCGCTCCTATCTTCTCGGCACGCGTCCGCCAAGACCTCGGCGCCGGCGCTCACCGTCCCTCAAGCCGAGCAAGCTGCTGCGCTAAACGATACCGAGAGAATTCCATGAAGATCGCGTTGCTTGCGCGCAATCCGCACCTCTACAGCCATCGCCGCATCGTCGAGGCTGCGCGTGCACGCGGGCATGACATCGAGATCATCAATACGCTGCGTGTGTCGATCAATATCACCTCGCGCCGTCCGGCTCTTTATTACCGCAAGCGGCGGCTCGACGATTTCGACGCGGTGATCCCGCGCATCGGCGCTTCAGTAACCTTCTACGGTCTTGCCGTGCTTCGGCAGTTCGAGGTAATGGGGGTGTACCCCTTGAACGAATCGGTTGCCATTGGCCGCTCGCGCGACAAGCTCCGCTGCCTTCAGTTGCTTGCCCGGCGCGGCATCGGACTCCCCATCACGGCCTTCACCCACGACCCACGCCAAGCCGAGGATATCATCAATCTTGTCGGCGGCCCTCCGGTCGTCATCAAGCTGCTGGAAGGCACCCAAGGCATCGGCGTGGTGCTCGGCGAGACGGCGAAATCGGCGAAGTCGGTGATCGAGGCCTTTCAGGGCGTTAACGTCAACATCCTGGTGCAGCAGTGCATCAAGGAGGCCGACTCGACCGATATCCGTGCGCTGGTGATCGGCGACAGAGTTGTGGCCTCGATAAAGCGGCAAGGTCCCCCCGGCGAATTCCGCTCGAACCTGCATCGCGGCGGCTCGGGCGACAAGGTGCGCATCACCCCGCAAGAGCGGAGCGCGGCGGTGAGGGCTGCGCGCACGCTCGGCCTCAATGTTTGCGGCGTCGATATGCTGCGATCTAAAAACGGCCCGCTGGTGCTCGAGGTCAATTCATCGCCGGGCATCGAGGGCCTTGAGAAGGCCACTGGGATCGACGTGGCGGCCCACATGATCGAGTTCCTCGAGCGCCACGCAGCCGCGCATAACACCCGCACCAAGGGGAAAGGTTA
>Ga0126372_10001143_pt1 | contig 10519 bp, 9 predicted proteins | sample PanSoiMetaPlot_6_FD_92762 | JGI IMG/M metagenome (GOLD analysis project Ga0126372, IMG submission 92762) | Tropical forest soil microbial communities from Panama - MetaG Plot_6 | ecosystem: Environmental > Terrestrial > Soil > Tropical forest > Bulk soil | place: Panama | collected 2016-02-17
CCGCCGGTCTGCTTGATGATGCCGTAAACCGTCGACAGCCCGAGCCCCGTGCCCTTGCCGATGTCCTTGGTGGTGTAGAAGGGATCGAAGATCTTGTCGATGATCTCGGGCGCGATGCCCGAGCCGTTGTCCTCAACTTCGACCAGCACGTATTCGCCGAGCGGCATTCCCTTGCATTGCTGGCAGGCGGGGTCGTCGGGACCGACGTTCGACGTGCGCAGCGTGAGCGTGCCGCCGAGCGGCATGGCGTCGCGCGCGTTCACCGCGAGATTGATGATCACCTGCTCAAACTGTCCGACATCGGCCTTGACCGGCCAGAGGTCGCGCACCTGTGGAACGGTGAGCGTCACGTTCTCGCCGATCAGGCGGCGGAGCAGGACCGTGAGATCGGACAGCGCCTCGCCCAGATCGATCACCTGCGGCCGTAAGGTCTGTTTACGCGAGAAGGCCAGCAGCTGCCGCACCAGGCTCGCCGCCCGGTTGGCATTCTGCTTGATCTGGATGATGTCCTGGAACGACGGATCGGTCGGCTTGTGGGCGTTGAGCAGAAAGTCGGTCGCCATCATGATGGCGCCGAGCAGATTGTTGAAGTCGTGGGCGATATTGCCGGCAAGCCGCCCGATCGTCTCCATCTTCTGCTGCTGGTTGACCTGGTTCTCCAGCGTCTTCTGCTGCGTGGTCTCGAGCGCGTAGACGATCGCCGCCTCGCGGTCGTGATCCTCGCCGTCCTCGACGGCGGTGACGAAGAAGCTGGCGAAGCGCTCGGCCGCGCCCACGAGCGCGGCGTCCACGGGCGCGATCTCACCTTGACCCTCCGCCGCCTTGCGGATCGCGCCTTCGAGCGCGGCACGGTCGCGCTCGGCCACGATGGCCAGGATGGAACGGTCGCCGGCAGCCTCGCCCTTGACGCCCGGCCGGAACAGCCGCGCGAACCTGGCGTTGGAATCCGCGATCTGGCCCTGCTTGTCCACGGTGGCGATCGCCATCGGCGTATTCTGGAAGAAACGCATGAAGCGCACCTCGGCGGCACGCTGCGGGTCCGAGCCGTCGTCGCGCGCGCGGTTGAGCACGAGCGTGCGCGAGGGACCGGGCGCGCCGTCGGCGCCGAAGGCGACCTTGTGGAAGAGCCGTGCCGGCACGGTGCGCCCGCCGCGGGTCTTGAGGTCGATGTCGAGGATCTCGGTCTTCACGTCGCCGGGCACCGCCGCCAGCGTCGTCAGCAGCGCGGCGCCCTCGCCCGCCACGATGTCGTCGAGCTTGAGCCCGCCGGAGCCGACCTGCGCGAGGTCGTGGTCGAGCCAGTTGGCGAGGGTGGCATTGAGATAGGCGATGTTGCCGTTGCCTTCGGCCGAAAAGAAGCCGGCCGGTGCGTGATCGAGATAGTCGATCGCGTGCTGCAGCTCCTGGAAGACGTTCTCATGGCGCTCGAGCTCGCGCGTCACGTCGGCCAGCGACCAGACCGTCATGCGGGATTGCAGCTTGCCCTCGCCGAGCGGGCGCACGCGGATGCGCAGCCAGCGTCCGGCCTCGCCCTTGTGGGCGCCGACCCGCACCTCCTCCTGGCCGCGGCGGCCTTCGCGCGCGGCCTTGAGCAGCCGATAGACCGCCTCCGACACCCCGGGATCGCCGATGAAGACCCGCTCGACCGGGCGCACGTCGTTCGGGCCGCCGGCCTCGACCAGGGCCAGATAGGCGGCATTGGCATAGAGCACCCGCGAGCCCGCGTCGGTGACCAGGATGCCCTCGCCGGCGCTGTCGACCACCGCCTTGATGAGCGGGCTCGCGGCCTCGCGGCCGGAGGCGCGCAGAATGCCGGCCGCCAGCGCGAACAGCAGGAAGACCCCGACCATGGCCAGCACGGCCAGCACGGCGAGGATATAGGGCTCGGCATTGCCGCGGCCGATAAAGATCAGGCCGGTGGCGGCGCCGAGGAGCACCAGCGCGACCAGCAGCACGAGGCCGATGCTGCCGCCGCCGCGGCTCGCCCCGCTCCGGTCGATCGAGGCGCGGGCCTTGTCACCGGGCAATCGCTGCTGCGTCAGTAGCTGCTGCGTCATCGGCTGGGAATCGGCTCGCTCCGCCTTATTCCTGAGTGCCCCAGCCCGTAGGGTGGGTCAAGGCGGCACCCGCCCTTACCGCCGCCCGGCGAACGTCCGGTTGAGCCGCATGACGTAGCTGATGATCTCGGCCACGGCCTGGTAGTGCTCCGGCGGAATTTCCTCGTCGATCTCGACCGTGCCGTACAAGGCGCGCGCCAGCGGCGGATTTTCCACGATCGGAACCCCGTGCTCGCCCGCGACCTCGCGGATCTTGCGCGCGATGGCGTCGGCGCCCTTGGCGACGCAGAGCGGCGCATTCATGCTGCGGTCGTATTGCAGCGCGATGGCGAAGTGCGTGGGGTTGGTGATGACGACGGACGCCTTCGGCACCGCGGCCATCATGCGCTTGCGGGCGCGCAGCGTCCGCAGCTGCCTGATCTTGGCCTTGATCGCCGGATCGCCTTCGGTCTGCTTGTATTCCTCCTTCATCTCGCGCAGCGACATTTTCTGGCGATTGAACCACTGGACATACTGGAACAAGTAGTCGGCGGCCGCGATCAGCGCGAGAACCACGACGACGGCGCCGAGCATCTGGAGCGTCAGCGACTGGATCAGCGACAGGACGCCGGCGGGGTCGACGGCGACCAGGCTCTCGAGGCGATGGCGCTCGGGCCACAGCAGCGCCACCACGATGGCGCCGATCAGCGTGATCTTGAGCAGGCCTTTGACCAAATTGGCGAGCGCCTGCTTTCCGAACAGGCGCTGCAAGCCGGCGAGCGGAGAGATCTTGGAGAACTTCGGCGCCAGCGCCTGCGGCGACCACACCAGGCGATGCTGGATCAGGTTTCCGGCCGCGGCGGCCAGCGCAAGCAGCAACAACGGGATCGCGACGGCGGCGACGATCTCGAGGCCGAGCTTGCTCGCCACATCGAGGAAGCCGCGCCCGTCGACGCGGATGGCATAGGAATTGGCGACGAGCCCGCGCAGCGTGGTGGCGATGCCGCTTGCCATCGAGCCCGAGAACGCCGCCAGCACGAGGGCCGCGCCGGCGATCACGAACCAGGTATTGACCTCCTGGCTCTTGACCACATCGCCGCGCTCGAGCGCCTCGTCGAGCCGTTTCTGGCTCGGGTCTAGCGAGCGTTCGGTATCGTCGTGATCGGCCATCGCCCCTCAACCCCTCAGGAGTGCGGCGTGAGCGCGCTGAACACGTTTTCGACCGAGCCGAGGAAGACGCCCATCATCGCCCCGACGGCGATGAGGAGGATGAGGAAGCCGGCCAGGATCGACAGCGGCAAGCCGACGAAGAATACCTGCATCTGCGGCATCAAGCGCGAGAGCAGGCCGAGCCCGAAATTGAACAGCAGGCCGAACACCACGAACGGCGCCGAAAGCTGGATGCCGACACGGAAGGCACCGGCGAGCGTGCGGGTGGTCAGCGCCGCAACGTCGCCGATGGGTGGCACGTCGCCCGGCTGGAACAGCGTATAGCTGTCGTTGAGCGCCGCGATCACGAGATGATGCAGGTCGGTGGCGAAGATCAGCGTCAAGCCGAGGATGGTGAGGAAGTTGCCGAGAATAATGCCCTGCTGGCCCTGGGTCGGATCGACGGCGGTGACGAAACCCAGGCCCAGCTGCTGGGCGATGACGGACCCCGCGACCTGCAGCGCGGAAATGGTCAGCCGCGCGGCCAGCCCGAGCACCGCGCCGATGAACAGCTCCTCCCCCAGCATCGTCAGCAGCGGACCGTAGGATCGCAGATCGACGGCGGCATAGGCGTCGCGGTGGAGCGGCAGGATCACGGCGGCGAGCACGAGCGCGACGGTCAGGCGCACGCGCACCGGCACGCTGAGCTCGCCCAGCCCCGGCAGCAGCATCACCATGGTGCCGATACGCGCGAACACAAGCATGAAGGCCGCCGCCAGCGCCGGAAGGAATGAGACGTCGATCTTCATGTAAATTGAGGGCGAATAGCGAGCAGCGAATAGCGAAGAGACCGCGTGGCCATCCACCACCTGCCATTCGCTATTTCGCTATTCGCCATCCTCACCCCCCGATGATCCGCTGGGCGATTCGGTGCATCTCCCCCTGCAGCACGTCCGCCATGAACGGGAGCACGAGCAGCATGGTGAGGAATATCGCCAGTATCTTCGGCACGAACACGAGCGTCATTTCCTGGATTTGGGTGACCGCCTGGAGCAGCGAGATGGCCACGCCGACGACCAGCCCGACCAGCATCAGCGGGCTCGAGACGAGAACAATGGTCACGATGGCGTCGCGCGCGACGTCCATTACTTCCGGGCCGGTCATGGGGACTCCTGCTGAACGCGAATGCGCGCATCCGTCAAATCGGCATCCGCATGATTTCCTCGTAGGCCGCGATCACCTTGTCGCGCACCGCCACCAACGCCTCGACCGCGACCTCGGTCTCCGACACCGCCGTCACCAGATCGACGACGTTGGACTTGCCGGCGGCGAGCGCCTGGGTCTGCACGTCCGATTTGCGGCCGGCCTCGAGCACCGAGCCGACGGCGTCCTTGAGCAGGGAGCCGAAGCTCGGGCCGGCCGTGCTCTCGCCCGCGGCTTGGGCAAGGGCGTTGCTCGGATCGGCAAGACGCGCAAGCGACGCATAGGCACCGGCGGCAGCGGACGGCGTGGGCATGGCTCAGGTTTCCCTTGCAATCAGGCTTTGAGGATATCGAGGGTGCGCTGGATCATGCGGCGCGTTGCCCCGATCACGTTGATATTGGCCTCGTAGGAGCGCTGGGCCTCGCGCATGTCGGTCATCTCGATCAGCGGATTGATGTTGGGATATTTGACGTTGCCGTTGGCATCGGCGGCGGGATGGCCGGGTTCGTGCTTGATGCGGAATTCGGACGGATCGGTGCGCACGCGGCCGAGCCCGACCACGCGCGCGTCGAGCGCGCGATCGATCTCGGCGCGGAAGCTTGCAATCTTGCGGCGGAACGGATCAGCGCCCGGCCGCTGCGCGGTCGAATCGGCATTGGCGAGGTTCTCGGAAATCACCCGCATGCGCCCGGCCTGGGCGCGCAGACCCGAAGCTGCGATCGAGATCGATTTCAAGAAGTCCATCATCTTCCCTTGGCGCTAGTGCTCGCCACCCGCTTCCCGCCCGCGCTAGCGCTTGCCGAGCGCGGTCTTGATCAGCCCCAGGCCGCGCACATAGAGCGCGGTCGCCGCCTGGTAATCCATCTGGTTGGCTGCAACCTTGAGCATCTCGTCTTCCAGCGTCACCGCGTTGCCTGTGGGCCGCACCTCGAAATTGCCGCGCCGGTCGAGCTCGAACTGCCCGTAGCCGGCGCCGGCGCCGCCGAGATGACCCGTGCTCGTGCGCGCGATCGCCGACGCTCCGGTCTGTTGGCTGCGCTCAAGGTCGAGCGGCGCGAGGTCGCGCGGCCGGAACTTCGGCGAATTGGCGTTTGAGACGTTTTCTGCCAGAAGTTGTTGGCGCTCTTGATGCCACTGCATCTTGGTCCGCAGCATCGCAAAGATCGGGATCTCCGAGATCGGCATTGTCATCCCCCGCGCGGTTCCCGCGGCCCCTGTCGCGGTCCCTCTTTGTGGTTCCTTGGGCGCCATGCGCCCGTTACCACCAGGCAGATTTTGCCGGGGTTATGGTTAATGGCGGGTTAAGGGCGGCGGACGGCAAAAAGCGCCATTAATCCGCCGTTTACCAAGGGAAAGCTTGAAACATCGAGAAAGTGAATCTTCCGGCGCTTATTTTTTAACTCTCTGTTAGTATTCGAGGCGGCAAATATTGCCGCTGGCGTTAACCATTCGGGCAACCCGGCTGGGGCACGCCACACCCCTTGGGGCGCAGGGAGGGAGAATGGAATTCGACATACCGCTTGCCCTTAAAGCCGTCCTCGTCCTGGCGATCGTCATCGGGTTGATCGTGTTGGTGTTCTGGCTCGTGCGCCGATTCGGCGGCGACCGGCTCGGCGGCGGCGCCACGCGCGGCCGTCAGCCGCGGCTCGCGGTCATCGACGCCGCCATGGTCGACGGGCGGCGGCGCCTTGTCCTCATCCGCCGCGACAACGTCGAGCATCTCCTCATCATCGGCGGCCCGACCGACGTGGTGGTCGAGCAGAATATCGTGCGCGCGGCAGGCGCGCCGCGGGACGTGCCCGCCGCGCGTCCGACCGCCGCTCCGGACGCGCTGCCGCGCGCGGTGCCGCTCGGCGAAGGCACGATGTGGCCGCTGCAGCCCGAGCCGGCGCCCAGGCCCGAGCCGGCTGCGCGCCTCGACGCTGCGCCGAGACACGAACCCGCGCCACGCGCGGAGCCGCGTGCCGAGCCGCTTCTGCGCGGCGAGCCTATCCCCCGCAGTGAGCCTATGGCCCGCGGCGAGCCCATACCGCGCGCCGAGCCCGCCGCCCGCCACGAGCCGGCCTCCCGGCCGGACGGCGCGCCGCGACCGCAACGTCCGCCGCCGCCGATGGTGCCGATGGTGGAGGAGCCGGTGCAGTGGTCGGCCGAGCCCGAATCGCCGCCGCCTGCGCGTGAGCGCCGGCCCCGCCCGGTCGATCCGCTGGCCGGACTGGCGGAAGAATTGGCGCGCGTCCCAGCGCCACCATCCGAGCCCGAGCCGCGCCAAGGGGATCAGCGCCAAGGGGATCAGCGCCAGGTGGATCAGCGACCAGCCGAGCCGCGCCAGCCGCCACGCCGCGCACCGCGTCCGCAAGCGGTGCCGCCGGCGGCTCCGGCCGCGGCAGCGCCGGCGCCAGCGGCCCCTGCCCCCGTTCCCGCGGCCGACGCCCAGTTCAGTTCGTCCGCCGACCAGAACCTCGCGGAGATGGCGCAACGGCTGGAGGCGGCGTTACGCCGTCCGGTGAAGACCGACGATGGACGCGCCGCGGCCCAAGCCGCGCCACGGGCGGCGCCCGAGCCCGACCCGACTGAGGAAGAAGCCGCTCCGCCAGCGCGCGCGGTGGCGAACGATATGCCGCGCGTCGTGCGCGCCGGGCCGGCCCGCGGCGACGCCAAGCCGGCCACGCCGAAATCGCTCTACGACAGCCTCGAACAGGAGATGGCGAGTTTGTTGGGCCGTCCGAACACCAAACCTTGAAACCAGCGGCGATCGCCCGCCGCGTTCGTCTCGCGACGGTGGTGGGCGGTGTAGCGATGATGATCTTGACGGCGGCGATGCCCGCCGTCGCGCAGGACATCAGCATCAATTTCGGCCAGGGCGGCCAAGGTGGAGGCCTGACCGAACGCGTCATCCAGCTGATCGCTTTCCTGACCGTCTTGTCGCTCGCCCCCTCGATCCTGATCATGATGACGTCGTTCACGCGCATCGTCGTGGTGCTGTCGCTGTTGCGCACCGCGCTCGGCACCGCCACCGCGCCGCCCAACGCGGTGATCGTGGCGCTTGCACTGTTCCTGACCGCGTTCGTGATGGGGCCAGCGCTGCAGCGCGGCTACGATCTCGGCATCCGTCCGCTGATGAACAACGAGATCACCGTCGAGCAGGCCTTCGAACGCTCGTCCGAGCCGCTCAAGGTGTTCATGCAGAAGAACGTGCGCGAGAAGGACCTGGCGCTGTTCAGCGATCTCTCGCACGAGCCGCGGCCGGCCACGCCCGAGGAGATGTCGCTGCGGATCCTGGTGCCGGCGTTCATGATCTCGGAGCTCAAGCGCGCCTTCGAGATCGGCTTCCTGCTGTTTCTCCCCTTCCTGATCATCGACCTCGTGGTGGCATCGGTGCTGATGTCGATGGGCATGATGATGCTGCCACCGGTGGTCGTATCGCTGCCGTTCAAGCTGATCTTCTTCGTGCTGGTCGACGGCTGGAGCCTGGTGGCGGGCAGCCTGATCCAGAGCTACGGGACGTAGTATTCTTCTGGTCAGTCAGCCTTGATTCCAAGCTCCTTGATGATCGGCCCCCACTTGGCCATCTCGGATTTGAGCAAATCGGCAAGCTCGGCGGGCGTGGACGTCCCCGGCGAGGCGGCCAAGGCGGAGACCGCCCGCTGCGGCACGGCGATCAATGAGACAAACCTCAAGGCGGAGTGAGCTGCGGCCCTACCGGGCGTTGGCGCGGCCCGACGAAGGACACACTGCAGCGGCCGGGGCTGGCGGCAATGGCGACGACGCCACGTCCTTGGCCGCCCCGCTCTTGGCCGGCGTGCGCGGCGTCGCCGTGCCGGTGGTCGGCGGATCGGACGCTTGGCCGCGCAGCGCGGCGGCGCGCGCCGCACGGTCCTGCTCCGTGCGCTGCTGGGCAGTGGAGGCCGCGGCGGCTTCTGGATAGCGCGCGCGCAGATCGCGCAAGAAGGCGTCGAGCGTGTCGACCGAGGCAATCGAATGCGCCACCTCGCGGAACTCCCGGCCGCTGGCATCGACCGGCGCGGTGACGACGTCGAAAGCCCGCCGATCCGGCCCGTCTTCCATCTTGCCGGAATATTTCTCGCGCAAGCGACCGAGCCCGATCGAATCGTCGCCCAGCACGTAGCCGACGCCGGCGCGCAGGATGTCCTTGCGCTCGCCGACGGCGAGCGGCGCGAATTCGCGCCAGCGATCGCCGTAGAGCAGCTCGATCTGTTCGGCCGCGTCACGCCAGCGCCGGCCGGCCCACAGGATGTCGGAGCGCAGGCGCAGCGTTTCGCGACCCGGGATATTGGCGACGACTTCGAGCGCGAGCTCGTGCCGGCCCAGATCGGAGAGCGCGCGGGCCTCGATCAGGAGCCGCTGGTTGCGCAGATCGTTGGAAAGCTCCGTCACGCGGGTGGCGCGCAGGGTCGCGAGCGTCCGGTCGGGCTTGCGGTTCATCAGATAGATGACGGCAAGACGCGTGGCGACCTGCGCACGCGCTGCGCCCTGCAGCCGGTGATCCACCTGGTGCTGCAGCAACTCGGCCGCCTGGGCGAGCAGGTCGACCGACACGAGCCGGTCAGCCAGCCGGCGGATCATCTCGTCGCCGCGCCGTCCGATCGGCGTGAGCTCGCGGAAATCGTAGAACAGGCCGAGCGCATCGATTGGCGGCAGCCCGTCGCCCTTGCCGGCGAGGAACAGGCTGTCGAAGGTTTCCGCCGCCTCGTCGTGGATGCGGCGCGTCATATCGGAATCGGGATGCGCCGCCAGCGCCGTGCGCATCACGTGGAAGGCGTCGCGGTAGCGGCCCTCCGCGGTGTAGAGCCGGGCGAGCAGCTGCAGCGCCTCGACCTCGGTCTCGTCGCCGCGCCACACCGTCGTGAGCGTCTCGAGCGCGGCGATGGCCTCGGGCTGATTGAGCTTGCCGAGCGAGCGCTGCAACAAGAGCTCGCGCAGACGTCCCTGCGCGGCGGCCGGGCGATCCCACGAGTCGGCGGCGGCCTGGTAGGCGCGCAGCGCGTCGAACTTGCGGCCGAGCCCCTCGGCGACGCGTCCGCTGAGCACCGCGAACTTGGCCTCGAACTCGCGCGGAACGCCGATCGCTTCGAGCTCGTGCAGCCGGCTGGCGGCGTCGGTGATGTCGCCGACCTCGATCGAGGTGCGCACCATGTCCTTGAGTATCATCCGCTGCATTTCCAGCGGATAGATCGCAAGCGACATCCCGACCGCGCGGAAGCCCTCGCGGGCGTCGTTCCACTTGCCTTGCCGGGCATAGATCAGGGCGCGCCACAGCGGCGCGTCGTACTGGTTCGCCACCAGCGGATGGCCGAGATCCTTGAGCGCGGCGTCGAGCCGACCCATCATGATATCGGCGATCGCCCGCAGCACCAGCGGCGTCGGGTCGTCGGCGGTCGGCGCGTTGTCCGCGAGCGCAACGTCGAGCACCGCCTTCGCCTCGACGCCCATGTCGCGAGACAAATAGAAGCGTGCCAGATCGGCGCGCGCGATCAGGCGCTTCTGTTCGGGGGCTTCGGCAGCGACGCGGATCAAGTGTGAGCGGCGCTCCTTGAAGTCGGCCTGGCGGTCGTACTCCCAGACCTGCGGGTCGACCACGTGCGGCTGATAGACGGCCCCGCCGCCGGTGGTGTGTGTGCCGCCGCCGGTCAACGCCGACAGCGACAATCCGGCCGGCCGGGTGATGACGATCTTGTCGAACGCGAGTTGCGCATTGAGGTCGTCGGCGATCGGCTGCACGATCACCCCGTGGGTCGATGTCAGCGCGCGAAACTCGACGAATTCCTGGGTCTTGACGAAGCCGCGCGTGGGACCGAGCGCGGTTACGACCATGAGCTCGTCGCCGGCTTCCGGGTCCTTGAGGCGGTGCAGGCCGCGCGGGTCGTCGAACGGAACGGTGACGCTCGAGCGCGCGGCGCCGATGATGTTGCGGCTGATGCCGACCGGCCGCGTCGGCTCGGTGACCTCGCCGCCGAGCGTGATCGTCCAAGCCGGGCCTTCGGCGAGCGCGCTCACCAGCCGCGGCCGCTCGAGCTTGATGTGCACCACCGCGACATCGTCGCGCCGCGTCACGCTCGCGCTCTTGATGGTGCGGCTCGGCTCGCCCTCGAGCTTGCCGATCGCGATCGCGG
>Ga0126372_10001146_pt1 | contig 10510 bp, 4 predicted proteins | sample PanSoiMetaPlot_6_FD_92762 | JGI IMG/M metagenome (GOLD analysis project Ga0126372, IMG submission 92762) | Tropical forest soil microbial communities from Panama - MetaG Plot_6 | ecosystem: Environmental > Terrestrial > Soil > Tropical forest > Bulk soil | place: Panama | collected 2016-02-17
GCGGCGTTTGGGATCGATGAGGGATCGCAGGTTGTCGAAGCCGTCGGCGGTGATCAGCCCCCCTGCCACCAGTTCCCACAGCGCGGTTTCCACCTCGGCTTTCAGTTGGCCGGTGCCGCGCACGATGTCGGCGAAGAACGATGCGCCTCGCTGGCGCAGAAAGTCGAGCACTTGTCGTGCGCCGGGGCTCAGGCCGCGGGCTTCGGGTTGCGCGGCACCGGGATGCTTGGGTGTCATCCAGTCGGCTTCCTGACGGATGAAGAATGTGATGGGCGCGACGCTGGTCGGAATCACCCGGCGCTTGCTTTCCGAAGAATCCTCAAGCGTGGCCGGATGCGGTGAAAGCCTCCCCCAACCGACTGCGCCCGTCAGGCAGAGCTGGTCGAGCCACTTGGGATCGTAGTCGGCGATGCGCCGCGCCAGCACGTGCCGCTCCCACGCGCTTGCGGGTATTTCGAAGCCTTGCAATTGTCGCAGCACTTCGAGCACGCCGCGCTCGCCAACCACTTGCGTTCCGGGCGCCACGTGCTGCCAGCGCAGCAGCCAGCGCATGAACTGTGCTTGCGTGACCGGTTCGATCTGCTTGCGAAGCGTCGCGACGGTCAGGCGATGAATGCGTGCCAGTAGCCGGCGGTCGCACCACTCGATTTCTTCGATCTTCGGATCGGTGAACTTGCCGCGCAGGATCGAGCCGGCGCCTTCCATGCGGAGCAGGGCTTTGTCGATTTCGTTTTCGGCAAGGCCCAGCATGCGACTCATACGTCCGGCGCTGGTCGGGCCAAGGTGCGACATCCAGCCCTGTACGAGCGACAGCATGGCATCATCGCGCGAAGGCGCCTCGCCGGGAACCTCGGGCAAAGGATGTTCGAACTGTGCAGCCGGGAAGAGAAGTAAAAAGCTGCTAGCCTTTTCAGCCGCCACCCAGTAGCGCCGGAATCCTGCCGGCAGTCCGGAGGGCATCCCGCCCTCCGCCACGGTTGCTAAACCAGCCCGTCCCTGAAAACTCAGCTGCTCGAAAAACTTCCGCCAAAGTTCGGTCGCGTTACTCGTCACTGTTCCGAGCGCCCCTTGCGCAACCACGCTCACCGGACCAGGACAATCCTCAGGCAACGCGCCCAGGGTGTGCAGAACGTCGTGCAACTCATCGGCGTCGCGCACGTCGGGCCACGCTTCTTCCTCTACCTGTGCGATCGCCGAAGGCTCGAGCTTGCCAACTTCCTCGAGCACCGACTCCGGCAACACGCGACGCATCTCGACTGCACGTGCTCGGCGCTCTTCGAGCGGAGCGTCATCGAGATAAGCGTAAGGATTGGCATTCAGAATTTCGTGGGAGAACTGCGAGGGCACGGGGGTATCAACCGCGATGCAGCGGATGCTGCCATCGGACATGCCACTGAGCAGGCGGCGCAGGCCATCGATGTCCATTGCTTCGGTGAGCACGTCTTTCATGACTTCGTGCACTAGCGGGTGATCGGGAATCTGGATGTCCCCCTCGATATTTTCCTGGCACGCGGCCACGTCGGGGAACACCGATGCCAACAAATCATCGGAGCGGATGCGCTGAATCTGCGGCGGAACTTTCTTGCCGTTCTGAAAGCGCAGCAAGGCGAGGGAACGCGAGGCGTCCCAGCGCCAGCGGGTGCCGAAAATCGGTGATGCCAGCGATGCCTGTTCGAGGATCGGCTGTACGGTCTCGGCCTGCAGGAACTGGAAGACGTCGGCCAGCGGGAAGCTATGCTGCTCGGCGAGCGCGATGTTCAGGCCATTGTCGGTGGCCGCTGCCTGCAATTCGAAATTGAAGCTGCGGCAGAAGCGTTTGCGAAGCGCGAGGCCCCAAGCTTTATTGATGCGTCCGCCGAAAGGAGCATGAATCACAAGCTGCATGCCTCCGCCTTCGTCGAAGAAGCGCTCGGCAATGATGGTCTTCTGCGTCGGCACGGCGCCGAGCACGGCGCGACCCTGCAGGATGTATTCGACGGTTTGCTCGGCGGCGGAGTCGTCCATGCCACACTCCTGCTTGAGCCAGCTGATGGCGGTGGCGACTTTTGGGCTGTGTGGGGTGACGTTAACTGGAGGTGTATCGCCGAGCAGATCGCTGACGTGCTGGCGAAGTTCGGCCACGTGGGCCGAGAGTTCTTCGGTGCGGGCCGGGGCTTCGCCACGCCAGAAAGGCACGCTGGGCGGAGCGCCGTGCGCGTCTTGCACGAGCACGCGGCCGGAATTCGATTCCACGCGGCGGATCATCCACGACGTGTTGCCGAGCAGCATGACGTCGCCCTTCATGCTTTCGACCGCGAAATCTTCGTCGACCGTGCCGACGATTGCGCCTTCGGGCTCGGCGACCACCGTGAACAGAGCATTATCGGGAATCGCTCCACCGCTGGTGATAGCGGCGATACGGCTACCGCGCCGGGCGCGGAGTTTTCCGTTCACGCGGTCTCGATGCAGGTAGGCGCCGTAGCGTCCTCGGCGCGCGGAGATGCCTTCGGAAAGCATCTCGAGAATGCCGTGGTAGGTGTCGAGCGAAAGGTCTTTGTATGGGTAGGCGCGACGGATCAGGTTGTAAAGTTCGACTTCTCCGCATTCTTCGGCAGCGCAGGCGGCGACGATCTGCTGCGCCAGCACGTCGAGCGGCGAGTCGGGGATGATGAGGCGGTCGAGATCGCCCTGGCGGATCGCTCGCACCAGCGCCGCGCATTCGAGGAGGTCATCGCGAGTCGTGACAAAAAGGCGTCCCTTGGGGACCGCGCCGCGCCAGTGGCCGGAGCGGCCGACGCGTTGCAGGGCGACGGCGATCGAGCGTGGCGAATTGATCTGCAGGACCAGGTCGACGGTGCCGATGTCGATACCGAGTTCGAGCGAGGCGGTTGCGACCAGGACCTTTACCTGGCCTTCCTTCAATTTCTTCTCTGCCGCGAGGCGCAGCTTGCGCGACAGACTCCCGTGGTGGGCGGCGACGTTGTCTTCGCCGATGAGTTCGCCCAGTTGATGCGCGATGCGCTCGGCCATGCGGCGCGTGTTCACGAAGACTAGTGTGGAGCGGTGCTGGCCAACCAACTCGACGATGCGGGCGAAAATCTCGTCCCACATTTCGTTCGAGGCCACCGGGCCCAGCGGGCTGGGCGGAACCTCGACGCCAAGATCCAGCTGGCGCTTGTGGCCGATGTTCACGATCACCGGATCGGGCCGGCCGGCCCCGGTCAGGAAATGCGCGACGGTCTCGATCGGCTTCTGCGTGGCAGACAGGCCGATGCGAGCGGCGGGCCTTCGGGTCAAAGCTTCCAGCCGCTCGAGCGAAATGGCGAGGTGCGCACCGCGCTTGTCATCCGCAACGGCGTGAATTTCGTCGACGATGACAGTTTCGACATCGTGGAGGATGCCGCGGCTTTTTTCTGCGGTCAGCAGGATGTAGAGCGACTCTGGCGTGGTGACCAGGATGTGCGGCGGATGCTTCAGCATGGCACGCCGCTCGGCGGGGAGGCTGTCGCCGGTGCGCACAGCGCAGCGGATTTCGGGCATCAGGAGGCCGCGTTCTCCGGCGAGTTGGAGGATTTCGCCCAGCGGGCATTCCAGGTTTTTCTGGATGTCGTTGCCGAGTGCCTTGAGCGGGGATATGTAGACGACTTCGACGCGATCTTCCAGCTCTCCGGCAAGCGCTTTGCGCACGAGGCGGTCGATGCAGGCGAGGAAGGCGGCGAGCGTTTTACCCGACCCGGTCGGGGCGGAGATGAGTGTGGTGCGTTTGGCAAGAATGTGCGGCCAGCCCTGCTCCTGCGGTTCGGTGGGCGTGCCGAATTTCTGGACAAACCACTCCTGCAAAAGCGGGTGGGCCCACGTCAACGACTGGGGAACCTGGAGGGACATTCTCAATATCTTATCGAGATTTTGAGGTTTCGTAAATTGTTCGCCTTAGGAAAAATTGAGACTTTGGGCCTCGGAGTTTGGCCGATGCTAGAATTTCGCGATGCCTTCCAAAAGATCCGTGCTAGGTCGCGCCAAGAAAATCAAACTGATCCTTTTCGATGTAGACGGAGTTCTTACTGACGGCAAGATCTGGATATTTCCCGCGCCTGCCGGAGTCCAGCAGTCCACGCAGGAACTGGCAGCGCAACATGGCAGCAAAGGCGGCTTTGCCTTTGTCAGCCAGAACATGATTGAGGCCAAGGGCTTCAACGCCCACGACGGTACGGGATTTTCGCTGGCACGCCTCGGGGGCATGCAGTGCGGTCTGATCACCAAGCGGATCTCGGAGACCGTGGCGCTGCGCGCTCGTGATCTGAAGCTGGAGCATGTGTACCAGGGAATTCAGGACAAGCTGACGTGCTTTGAAGACATTCTGCGCAAGGAAAATTTAAAAGCCGAGCAAGCGGCATTCGTGGGGGATGATGTGATCGATCTGCCCGTGATGCGCAATTGCGGGCTGGCCATTGCCGTGAAGAATGCGCGCAGGGAAGTGAAGGCCGAGGCGCACATGGTGACCGAACATGGCGGCGGCGATGGCGGAGCGCGGGATGCGATTGAGTTCATCCTGAAAGCGCAGGGAACCTGGAAACGGGTGGTCGCTGAGTACATTTTCGAACGCAGTCCGAAAAAGGCTGCGACCGTCGAAGACACGAAGATTTGATTTGGAGAATTGTCAGCCCGAGGCGCCTAGCTTACAGCTACTACACAAAAAACCCACTGATTACCTGCTTGGGGCGTGCTCGGGTCGGCAATCAGTGGGTTTACCGTTTCTCCTTACTCACCCTGTTGTTTTCAGGAGCAATGCAGACACTCTAACCCGGCGGATGCTGCTCTGGGTGAGGTTTTACAAAACTTTACCTTGCAGAATCCAGGGGCTGAAATCGGTGAGCGGGCTGGATTTTTGGTGCTAGCAGCTTGGTTACATCAATTGTCCGAAGTTGGCGTTTTGAGTGCGTTCAGCAGCCGATGTGAGACCCATCATTCAAGATGATATTGGCTTGCGATTTGCGAGAGTTGACCCGAACCTGGATCCAAATGGAACATGTCGGGACTGGCGGCCGCTACAACATTTACGACGACCCCAACAGCATGGAATGCCAGTTATTGAAACGCTGGCAGGATCGGCAGGCAGGCTAAATGTGTCAATGAGCGTAATCGCCTGATTACATCAGTCTCCGGGTCGCTATTGCGGCAGCCTCAAATATCGACTCTGCACGAACGCAACAATCGTGCCGTTTTCAGACTGCTCATCGTCTCGGCGCAGCGCGGCATACCATACCGCATCGCCCGAGAAATCTCGGATTGTATCGGTCCACGCCGTTGTAACAAGCCAACCCGTGTACCGCACGAAGACGTAAGGTTTTCCAGCTTCGTCAACAAGGCGGCATCCACCACCTACTCCGAGTTCGCTATCCGTGACTAGCCGATGGTCAGCAGTGAACAGATATGTAACCACCTTCGTCTGTTCGTCCCACGCAACGGTAAACAGCACTCCGCGCACCCTGACTGAGGCGCATGGATCATGGTGGTTCACATCGGTAAGGCATTGCTGACCGCGAGTCCGTGCCGTTATGACCCGCTTTGGCACCTGGGAGCCAAGCGACGGGATCCTCGCTTGTGCGTCAATTCGGCCAACGAGTAGCAATACAGGGACAATGGAGAACAGCCACAGAGCGACTCCTCTTCCTGCACCGACAGGAACGCGCATGAGTCCAATTCTATGGGGACATCGGAGGGAAGGATCTAACGAAGGTCACCGTGTCCGCAACTGTTGAAACATAGCCATTTCACTCATTCTCGGTTCTTGGGGTTAGTGGTCAGCTTCTCAGATTCTTGAAAAGGTAGATACCGAGTGGCGTTCTCGTTTCAGCGGTGCTGCCACATGATTTCGACACCTATGATATTGTCCACAACGCTCGCTTGAAAGGAGCGGTATGTTTGGCGGACTGGGCTTAGTTCTTATTGCCCTGCTGCTCCTTCCGATTTTGATTGGAATCGTAGCAGGATTGTTTTTCCTGTCCTGTGCTCGCCTTCGGTTTCTTGCGACTTACTCTGCTCTTGTCCCCTTATCAGGAGTATCCGGCCTGATTGGTGGCCTTATTGCAGGAATGAGAGTGGCGCGGCCTCTCTTCTATCGATACGACTATGGCCTTTCGACTATCGTATGGCCAGCTTGGGCCATCACCATCGCGGGGATGCTCGTAGGCATAGCTGTGGGGATCATGTCAGGAATTTTTGCAGGATTTACTATCAACCGGATGGCGCGGCGGTTCGTTCCCCGAATGTAATCCGCCCAAGCACTGAATTCTGCGAATACATGGGTTTTGAGTGTAGTCGGGTTCTCACGTCAATCATCCCTTCAATACTATCCAACACCTCCGATCTCATTGGATTTGCCAGTCTCGGAACGGCGGGGCTTTTGCGGCTGGAGTAAACTACTGCGCGAAGGGATGCTCAGAACACTACGCCCCCGGCTGTTCCAGGCGATTGCCGCAGTGGCAGGACTCTCCCTGCTCGCGGTTTGCGGCTGCTCCAATTCCGGTGCGAGTAGCGCACATGCGACTTCTTCCAGGCCAGTGCCGGCGCACATCTACACGGTGGCCGAGGAGACGACGCGCCGGCGGATCCAGGCGGTGGGTTCTCTTTACCCGCTCGAAGAAAGCACCCTGAGCGCCCAGGTGGAGGGGCGCGTCTCGCAAGTTCTGGTTGATGTCGGGGATACGGTTCGGGAAGGCGAGCCTCTGATTCTGCTCGATGAACGCGAGTTGCAATTTGAGGTGGAACGGCAGCAAGGCTTGGTGCGGCAGGTCCGCGCTCAACTTGGGATTGGTCCGAAGGATCCGCCACCGCCCGATGCGCGAAAGCTCGCGTCGGTGCAAAAGGCAGAGGCCGATCTCTTTGACGCCCAGCGGAAATATGGCCGCGCACAAGCGATGTTAAAAGATGACCTGATCTCTCAACAGCAGTTCGATGAAGTGGCTAGCCGATTTCAAAGTACTCAGGCCACTTACGACCTTGCCATGCAGGAGGTCGAGCGCCTGAAGGCTTTACTAATCTCGAACGAGGCCAGCGAGCATTTGGCGGAGAAGAAACTGGCGGACGCAACGGTCCGGGCACCCTACCCTGGTTCAGTCAAGTCGCGTGACGTGCATCCGGGAGAATACCTGAAAGTACAAGGGCCGGTCATGGTGCTGGTGCGAACCGATCGCGTACGGGCGCGACTCGCGGTTCCCGAGCGATGGGCAGGCTGGGTAAAGGACGGCGCGATGGTCGATCTACACGTGGAAGCGTTTCCGGGAGCGAGTTTTCAGGGGAAGGTCACGCGGATCAATCCTGCAGTTGCGCAAGACTCCAGAACATTTGAGGCGGAGGCGCTGATCGACAATCGCGATGGCCGTTTGAAGCCGGGCTTCTTCGTGCAAGCCTCATTGCCTAGCGAGAAGGAAGAAAGAGCGCTATTTGTGCCGGAAGCCGCGGTGCATTACCGCTATGGGGTGTACAAGGTCTTCGTTGTTAATGCGGGGCGCGTGAGCGAGCGGCAGATCCGCCCAGCCGGGCAGACCGAAGATCAGCGAGGACGCCGGTTCGAGGTCGCGGAGGGACTCAAGCCGGGGGAGCGAGTCGCGGCGGCGGTTTCAGGAGAATTGCGCGACGGAGACCTTGTGCAGGAATCCCCCAATGGGTCCTCGCCGGCGACTCCTTGAGGTGCGGAGACACGGGAAAGTCTCGCCATGAAGCTAGCTGAAATCTGTGTGCGGCATCCGGTATTCACCGTGATGCTAATTGCATTTCTGGTGACGCTCGGCGTGTTTTCGTACCGCGGGCTGGCAGTCGATTTGTTCCCCAAAGCCGATCCGGCGACCATTAATGTGGAAGTTCTGTTGCCCGGGGCAACTCCCGACGAAATGGTCACCGGTGTCGTGTTGCCGCTCGAGGACGCGATTTCATCGGTCAGCGGCATCGATGAGATCACCGTCTACTCCACCGAAGGCAAGGCGGACATCACCTGTACGTTCGTTCTGGAACGCGACATCGAAGGTGCGGCGCAGGATGTGCGAGAAAAAGTGGCGGCGGCAATTAACCGGCTTCCACGTGAGACCTTGCCTCCAGTAATCACGAAGGAAGACCCGCAGGCGGACCCGATCATGACCATTCTGGTCAGTGGTCCGATGAGCCTCCGTGAGCTGACCGAGATCGCAGACAAGCAAGTACGCCGGGCAATTCAGCGGGTCGACGGTGTGGGCAGCGTGCGCCTGAATGGAGGGCAGGCGCGCCAAGTTCGCGTGCTGCTCGATGCTCAGAAGCTCGCTTCCCATAACTTTACAGTGCTGGACGTGCGCGAGGCGCTGCAACGGGAAAACATCGAGGCGCCCGGCGGACGCATGATCACCGGGCCACAAGAACTCGGCCTCAGAACCCTAGGACGCGTATCTTCGGCGGACCAGTTTTCGGAAGTTATGCTGGGCACGCGCGGCGGCGTGCCGATTCGCATTCGCGATGTTGCCCAGGTGGAGGACGGTGCTGCCGAGCGTCGCACCTGGTCCACCCTTTTTCAGAAGGGAACGCCGGGCAAAGACGTTGTAGCAATCGATGTGTTGCGTCAGTCGGGAGCCAACACCGTCAAAGTTGCGGATAACGTGCGTGGGCTAATCAGCGAGTTGAATGCCGAGATGCCGACCGGTGTGCAGCTCATGGTGGTACACGATGTATCGGACTTCATTAAGGCATCCGTACACTCGCTGCTAGAGCATCTGATCCTGGGCAGCATCCTAGCGAGCGCGGTGGTGTGGATTTTTATCCGCAACTGGCGCGCTGTGGTGATTGCTGCCGTGGCCATTCCGGCCTCGATCATTTCGACCTTCACCTTGATGAAGGGCATGGATTTTTCCCTGAACAACATCACCCTGCTGGCGCTGACCCTTGCCGTCGGAATCGTGATCGACGATGCGATTATTGTGCTCGAAAACATTTTCCGGTTCATGCAAGACAAGGGCCGCGACCGTTTCCATGCTGCGATCGAAGCAACGCACGAAATTGGCTTGGCCGTGATGGCGACCACCCTTTCGCTGATCATCATCTTTCTGCCAATCGCATTCATGACCGGCTATGCCAGGAAATATGTGAATTCGTTTGGATGGACCATGGCCATGGCCATCCTGGTGTCCCTGCTGGTGGGCTTCACACTGACGCCGATGATGAGTTCACGCCTGCTCAGAATCAGCGACCGTGAAAACGAAGAACATTCGCGAGGCCTCACACACCGGGTGGAAAGCTGGTATCTGAACATGCTGCGCTGGTCGCTCCTGCACCGGCGAGCGATCATCGCCATCTGCGTCGTCACTTTTCTTTCGACCTTCGGTTTGTATCACCTGGTGGGGCGCGACTGGATTCCTGCGGACGACCAGTCAGAGTTGCAAAGTTCCTTTACGCTACCCGAGGGCACGAGCCTGGCAAAAACCACGGAGATGGCGACCGACATGGCCAAGCGCATCTCAGCGATGCCACAAGTAGCGTTTGTCCAAAGCTTCACCCACGGACCCACAAACCACGCCCACCTCTTTATTGGACTGGTTCCTCGGACGCAGCGCAAATTCACTCATCAGCAGATGGCGACCAAAGTACGCAATATTCTCGGCGCGTATCGCAATGTCACCTACAACGTCCGCTTGCCCTCGGTGCTGGGCGGTGAAATTTATTTTCCGATCTCGGCCGTGATTCGGGGGCCTGATCTCAATCAGCTCGCCGAAATCAGCAAGAAAGTCGCGGACCAGATGCATCAGTATCCCGACCTGGTCGATATCAACCCCAGCTTGAACCTCAATACGCCTGAACTGCAGGTGAGAGTGGACCGGCAGCGGGCTGCCGATATCGGCGTGCGCATGACCGACATCAGCGACGCAGTGCGCCTTTTCTACTCGGGCGAAGACGAGATCACCCGGTTCAAGGAGGGATCGGAGCAGTACCCCGTCACCCTACAGTTGCTGCCCGAGCAACGCGACAATCCCGACGTCCTAAACCGCATGATGGTGCCTTCGAGCAAACTGGGACAGGTGCGATTGGAGAGCGTGGCGACCATCGGGCGCGGCTTCGGCCCAGCCACGCTTTGGAGATATAACCGCGAATTCCAGGTCAGCGTGTACGCAAATGTCGTGTCCGGATATCCGCTCGATCTGGCTGCGGCACACACGATCAGCTCGATTAAAGCGATCGGTCTGCCGGCGGGCTACTCGTATCTGTTTTCTGGACAGGTGAAGGTGCTCGAGGAGACGACCTGGAACCTTGTGCTGGCGATGTTGCTGGCGTCGGTTTTCATGTACATGGTGCTGGCGGCCCAGTTTGAAAGCTTCCTGCATCCGTTCGTCATCATGCTGAGCCTGCCGATGTCGATTCCGTTCGCGCTGCTCACGTTGTACCTCACTCACCGCACGCTCAATCTCTGGAGCGCGTTGGGCATGCTGCTGCTGCTCGGGATCGTCAAGAAAAACGGAATTCTTCAGGTAGACTACACCAACCGGCTCCTGGCGCAGGGGATGCCCTTGCGTCAAGC
>Ga0126372_10001147_pt1 | contig 10507 bp, 9 predicted proteins | sample PanSoiMetaPlot_6_FD_92762 | JGI IMG/M metagenome (GOLD analysis project Ga0126372, IMG submission 92762) | Tropical forest soil microbial communities from Panama - MetaG Plot_6 | ecosystem: Environmental > Terrestrial > Soil > Tropical forest > Bulk soil | place: Panama | collected 2016-02-17
CACTTCGCGGGCGTCAACAGTGAGCACCCCATGATGCTGAAGGTGCTGGCCTGGGGCAGTCTGGCAGCGGGTGAGCACTGGAACCGCCTGGCCTCGCTCCATAGCTGGCCCACGATGAGCCCCGAAGGCTGGCTTCGGTTTCCCAACGTTCTCTTCGGTGCAGCGACGGCTGCAATTCTTTTTCTGTTTTGTCGACGCATGATCGGGGTTGCGGGGTCATTTGCGGCGGGCTTCTTCTGGGCGGTTTCGCCATTGGCGGTTGCTTTAAATCGGCTTGCGAAAGAGGAAACGGCGCTTACCTTCTTCACTCTTCTCGCCTGTTACTTCTACTGCCGGGCCCAACAGGAAGTTTCGGACGAAAGTGCGCGCCGATGGTATGACCTGAGTGCGATTGGGTTTGGACTGGCTTTTGCCTCGCAATACATTCTTCATCTTCTTGGCCTGAATGCATTGGCCTGGCTTCTTGCTGGAAGAATGGGGCTCACTCGCAATCCTTCGCGCTTCAGCTACAAGCGATTCTTTTTCGTGATATTCCTCACCTTCATTCTGGCGAACCCGGTCGTTCTGTTTCCGAGTAACTTCAACGCTATCCTGCATTGGCTTCACCATGATGGCGTCACGCACAGTGGTTACGACTTCGACGGTACGCTCTATCTGAACTTTCTCTCGCGTCTGCTCGCTGGAGTTCCGTGGATTTACTACTTCTGGCTCCTCTTGATCAAAACGCCCATTCCAATTCTGGTGGCCGTCATCGCCGGAAGCATCATGCTGCTACGCGAGCGCCGGACGCTTGCATCCTGCTTTTTTCTAGCTTTCGGAGTACTGCAGTTGGCCGGGCTTTCGGTTTCTGGTGCAAAGTGGGTGCGCTATTCACTCCCGGTGCTGCCATTTCTTTTTCTGGCTGGCGGTTACGCGGTGCAAGTGACCTGGAACCGCATGAGGGAAAAGAAAATGTCGCTGGCATTCGCTGGGTTGACGGCCGCCACTCTGTTTGCCTTGCCTTTGCTTGAATTGCACGCGTGGTCTCCGTACACCTCTTTCTATCTGAATTCAATTGGCGGAGGCCAAAAGAATATTGCGCGCTATTTTCCGCAAGATGAGGTTTCGGAGTTCGACACACGGGAAGTAGCGCAGCAGGTCTGTTCCAGCGCGGATGCCTGAGCCCGACTAGCGACCGCCAGGCCGATGACCATGACCTATTACGTAGACAACTGCGGTCGCACCGACATGGAGGTTGTACCTCTCTACGACCGTCGTTATCAGCCCCACGAAGGAGACATGATCGTTCTTGAACCGTCCCGGCGATTCTTCGAAACACAGAGATTTTTCGACACTCTGGGAAACTCAGCGATGTCGCACCATGAAGTACGCGTCGGGCCAGTTCTCGCGAGCACGATTTATCTTTTCGACTCATCCAAGCCACAAACAACAGGCCAGGGACAATGGACACTCACCCAGCTGCGGAGGTCACCGTCTGAACTCGAGACAAAGACTCATAGGCCAGACTTCCGAAACATGAACGCTGTTCTCGCTTCGTCCGCTTCCCATGGAGAAGGAAATGATGATTCCGTTTTCCCAAGGTTCTAACTTTCGCGCATTTCGTTTGCTGCGGACGTTGGCTTTGCTGGGTGCCGGCATTCCGGCGTTTGCACAGCAGCCCATTGTGTCCGCTCCATTGAGCGCTGATGAAGTCGTGCAGCGCGTCGTGCAAATGAACGAACAGCGGGCTAATGCGCTCGAAACCTACACCAGTATTCGAAGCTACCATCTCGAGTGTCATTGCCTGTCGCACAAGACCGCGGACATGGTCGTTCGAGCTCAGTACGATGCGCCGAATAAGAAGTCATTCACGATCGTGTCGGAGAGCGGATCGGGTACCGTTCGAAGTCGCGTATTTAAGAAGCTCCTTGAGGCCGAGCAGGAGTCCATGCGCGAAGAGAATCAGGAGCGTACGGCCATCACTCCGCAGAACTATACATTCCAACTCGCCGATTACCAGAAGATCGATGGGAACGAGTTCTATGTGCTCGAGGCAAACCCGCTAACCAAGAACAAGTTCCTGTTTCGAGGGCGCCTCTGGATCGATGCGAAAGCTTTTGCCATCGCCCGAGTCGAGGGTGAACCGGCAGTCAATCCTTCGTGGTGGACCGTGAAGACCGACTTCAAACGAAACTATCAAGAAATTGGCAGCTTCTGGCTGCCCGAGTCCAACGAGAGCGAGACGAAGGTACGCATTTTCGGCACTGCAGTCCTGACTATCAAATATGGGGAATATCAAATCACAGAATCTCACAACTCAAATACAGCTCTTGATGCGCCGGAGAGGTCCTCGAATGGACAGTAACTCGACCTTGGTGTCGAATCTACATGACAGTTCACGGAAGGGAGAACACTGCTGCTTGAAACGGGATCAATTTGCTATCGCTACTTGTAACGACAATCATCCGGAATCAGATCATTGCTTTGCATCTCCGGCAACCCCAAGACCACATTTGCGAATTGATTCTTGGAGGGTAGTGCATCTCAAGGACGAGAAGGAAGAGGGATCCGTATCTTTCCGCCAACAAGAACACGATTTATTTCACGACAGCCTGGTTATATCAGGTGCGAATTTACGACCGCTAAATCCGTGGGCAACAGTTGGATCGATGACCCTATTGTCACTCGTCTTGTTGGCACTAGTTCTCATTCCGCTGTATCACACGGAAGTGCTGCTGCCCGAGCGGAGGACACTAACGATGTTGTATGCACCACCCGCGGCTGCAGCCTCCAGCGTCGCGAGTGTTCCAGTACTCACATCCACTTTCAGAAATATCCAACCGAAGATGATCATCCCTAGTGCAGTGCATTCGACCCAGGAAGCACCTGCGACCCCGGTGGTTACAGCAAGCGGAGTAGTGGGAGGAGTTCCTGGCGGAGTAGTCGGCGGAATGCCCGGTGGAGCGATCAGCGACCTGTTGCCCAGCAATGGAACCGCGCCCGTACTCGAGAAAACACCCGCCCCTGTGCCAAAGAGAATTCGGGTTCCCGCGACGATGGCGGAGGCGAATCTAGTCTACGACGTTGCGCCGAAGTATCCGCCTGAGGCCGGCCGCGCGCGGATTGAAGGGACGGTAGTGCTGGTGGCCGTAATCGGAAAAGATGGCACCGTGCAGGATGTTCGCGTCCAGAGTGGTTTGCCAGTGTTGGCGCAAGCCGCAATCGATGCAGTAAAGCAATGGCGCTACCGGCCTTATCTATTGAATGGAGAACCGGTCGAAATCGACTCCCAGATCACAATTAACTTCAACTTGTCCAGAGGCTAGAAATGTTAACAACGCACAACTATACGCATGCCCCGTCTCACCGGTTCTCGGCCGCGCTTTTGAAGTTAACCCTATTTCTACTCATCGCCCTGGCAGGCGGATTGATTCTTGTTGTATCCGCGTCCGCGCAATCTTTTGAGTCCGCAAACACAAATGCGGGAAGCATCCAGGGAATAGCAGTCGACAGTAACAACGATCCGGTTCCTCATGCGACGGTAGCGTTGCAAGGGCCGGATGGCAATCGCCTAACGGTCGTGACAAAGGACGACGGAGCTTTTTCGTTCCATAACGTCACGCCTGGAGTGTCGTACAAACTCACCATCACGGCTGAAGGGCTATCCGACTGGGATTCGTCTATTGCCGTCGAACCCGGAGAGGACAAGACTCTAACCGACATCAAACTCCGAATTGTAGCTGTGCACCGGGCAGTTACTGTGACCTATTCCTCGAAGGAGGTTGCTGCTCAGCAACTCCAGGCGGAAGAGCACCAGCGCGTTCTGGGGTTTATACCAAACATCTATGTAACTTACGAACCTCACCCCGAACCTCTTACTGCGGGCATGAAATTCCACTTGGCCTACAAAGGTCTCACCCACCCAACTTTCTTCGCGTTCGAGGGTTTATGGGCCGGAGTCGAGCAGGCATCTCATATGACCGATTACCGCCAAGGTGCGAGAGGGTATGGCGAGCGCTTCGGTGCTGCCCTCGCCAGCGGTACCAGCGAAGCCTTCTTTGGCAACGCTGTACTGCCTTCTCTTCTGCATCAAGACCCTCGGTATTTCTATCGGGGCTCCGGGACAAAAGGGTCTCGCGCCTGGCACGCCATCATCGCTCCATTTGTCTGTCAGGGAGATAACGGAAAAACGCAGCCGAATTATTCTCAGTGGGGTGGCAGCTTGATTTCAGCCTCGCTTTCTAATACCTACTACCCAGATTCGCAGCGCGGTGCTGGGCTTGTATTCACCAACTTCGGGACCAGCATGGGCCTCCATGTTGCCCTCGGTTTGGCCCAAGAGTTTCTGTTAGGCAAATTCACAAGCCGCGGTAGGCACTAGTTTCGATTCGCTTGGAGGAGTTTCGGAGAGAGCTCGTCAACCTTTCTGAGTCGCCCAATGCAAGCTTGGAATGGACTCACGACAGTAGTGCCCATAGTTCCCAAGGTTTCCGCTGGCTTAATCCAGCGCGATTCGCAATAGTCTTCGGTTCCTACTTTTCCCGCGAAAAGGGAATACGACCGTATTAGTAATGATGATGACGTGGAAATGATGGCTTGAAGTTCCATAGGCAGGAAACCACGCGTGTCCGTACCGGCAAAAGACGTTGGACTGATTGGCTTGGTTGCCGCCTGCCTCCTGTTCTGCTCCGCCCATTCTTTTGAGCCAGCGACGAGACTGTATCGGGCCAAGCCGGAAGACGTCCCGTCCTGGGCCGAACAGGGCAATTTTCGTTTCATTCGGCTGGACGGCGGACGGATTGAAAGCTGGAAGGCTGAGCGGACCTGGTGGGGCAAAAAGTTTAGCGCTAAAGAAAAGGATGTGCTCTCCCACATCTATGACCGCGATTTCGATCAAATGCTGGACTTGCTCAAGCAGGCGGACTTCAACTGGATCTGGGTTACCTGGAGCAACGGCTGGTCGTTCGAGGAAGAGGACGAAAACCGGGAGAACCTGAAAAAGGTAATCGCGCGCTGCCACGAGAACGGCATCCATGTGTCCGCGTACCTCTCCGCCTCCAACATGTTCCGTAAGAGCGCGTATCGCGACGATCCGGAAACGAAGAATTACGGACTGCGGATGCACGGCATCCCGATGTTCTACGCCGGCCCAACCATGAGCGATCTTCAAGTCTCCTGGGGCCGACGGCTGGCCGACGCGCGCAAGCCCGGCTGGAGGGGCTATCTCTTGAAGAAAGCTGAGCTGGCGGTGGATGCGGGAGTCGACGCGATCGTGTGGGACAACATGATCGGTTACGACGACGGCTTGGCCCAGTTGCTAGATGACACCCAGCGAATGACGGAGCGCAAGGCGCAGGAAACCGGCCGGCCCAAGGTCATGGTGGAAGCAAATATCCATATTGCGCCGGACCGCTTTGCGATGAATGACATCAACGAGGTGGTCTGGGAAGAGGACGGCAAAGACACTCCCGGGGTGTGGAACGGTAAGTGGCAGGTAGATAACGCGCGCAAGATCAAATTCTTGAGCGGTGAGAAGCAGCTTTGGCAGCCTCTGAAGTACGAGAACGATCTCTATCACTGTGGCCCGCGCGAGCGCTGCATCCCGAGCCCAGCTGAGCAGAAGCTTTCAATCGCCGAGGCCTATTCGTTCGGCGCGGCCACCTCGCGCAACATCGAGGGCCGATTCCTCGCGGCGCTGATTAATGGCGAGCCAGAAGCGCAAGAGGCCTGGGCTGCCATCGCTCAATACAATCATTTCCTGGTAGGACACCGGGAACTGTACCACCAGGTAGTGCCGGTGGCCCGCATCGCCTTGATCTCCGCAGGACCGCAGAACGCGTTGGCTGACGAATTCCTCAAGCAGAGCGTCTTTTTCGAGAGCAAAGTACTCGCGCACCTCGACAAAGGAGTCCCCTTAGACCGATTCAAGGTGCTAGTGATGCCGGCAAACCTGCCCAAGCTGTGCGCCGAGCAGAACGCACGGTTGAATGCCTTCACCGACGGCGGAGGCGTCATCATCAGGACCGGAAAGTCGGAGCAGGGAATTGCGGCGCGCATGGAGGCCGTGGCCGGAGGACCTCGCCTCAACCTGGAGCCACGCGGTTACGTGCTGGGCCAGTTGACTCAGAAACCTGGCGACGGGACTTTGATCCTCCATTTGCTTAACTACGACCACAAGGCCCCGGCAGAGAATGTTAGAGTCCGGCTAGACCTGAGCGGTCTGGTACAGAACCTGAGCCGCTGGGAGGTGAAAGCTGTCTCGCCGGATGCAGCCCAGCCTCCACTCGCAAGTCTCTCTCTGCACGGGAGCGTCGCCGAGTTCACCCTTCGCCGGATCGATCACTATACTGTCGTGCTTCTCTCGGACAGTGCCAAGCCGTAGCTTTATCGAACAGCACACTTTTCAAGAAGCGCAACAAGCACATTCATCGTGTGCGTCCGCGCGCTTGTTCCAGACCTGAAAGCGTGAGAAGTCACCGGGCCTCTCGGAGCCTTGGCCTGCTTAGGATCCAGCAAAACTTTTAGTGCGTTTCACCTGTTACCTACCGTGGCCACACTAGGGTGTTGGGTAGTCCCAAACATCGGGCGGCAGTTTATCCTTGAGCGCTGCGTACATCGCGTCGCGGAACAGTTTCAGAGCCGGATACGGACGGAGGGCAATAGTGCGTTCCACAATGAGCCCCTGCTCGTTGTCAACGATGATCTCTAGGCTCTCGAACTTGTGCCCATCCATGGTCCCCACCCAGCGCAAGAAGGTGGTGCGCTCATCGAGCTTAGACTCGGCTGTATAGGTACCGGAGCCACGCGTAGCGCTCGACTGAGTGAAAATTGGCGCGATGAGGTCCCGTCCTTGGATCGGCTGTGCCAAAATCGGGCTGTTGAATACGATGTCTTCGGCAAGCAGTTCACTAATCTGCGCGAGTGTAGGCTTGCCGGCTTCCCGTAGTTTGCGTAAGGGATGCATGGTGATTTCTCCCATAACGTCGCAAATCTGCTAATGCTCGGCTTTAATCTTCCTTGCTGCGTTCCTGAATTCTGCTTCGCATCAGGACCGGCGCTGCTTCGAAGCCTACTAAGATGTGGCTCTCTTGCGCTGGCCATCTACTTAGCCATCATGCCAAGTGAATTCCCTCACGCGCAGGCCAGAGTTTAGAGGCCATCTTTACCAGTTCGGCGAGAGAATTTGCCCTCATCTTCTGCATGACCTGCCCCCGGTGCGCCTTAACAGTGATCTCGCTGATCCCCAATTCTCCCCCGACCTGTTTGTTCAATAAGCCGGAGACCACAAGTGCCATGACTTGCTGTTCTCGCGGTGTGAGTGCAGTGTGCCGGTTCCGAAGATCACGCTTTTCCATTTCACGATCAAGAGCCACGCGGCTTCGCTCCAAGCTTTCGCGGATTGCCCCAAGTACAACATCATTGCTCAACGGCTTCATCAAGAAATCGATGGCTCCTGTCTTCATGGCTTGAACGGTGGTTGGAATATCTTCGTAGCTGGAAATGGCGATAATCGGCATCTCTGGCCGCTCTCGGGCGATCTGCTTTTGTAGTTCGAGAGCGTTCACATCAGGAATAGACACTGCCAAGATGAGGCAACTCGGAACAACGGGGCGAGGCCAGGCGAGAAACTCGCGGGCAGACGCGAATGTCTCCGACAGCAAGCCTTCACTGCGAATCAGTCGTTCCAGCGATTTGCGAATGAAAATGTCATCGTCGACGACGAAGACGATCGGTGTAACTTCCGGAATCGGGGAGAACCGCACTTGCTGATTCAATACATGCGCTAAATTCACGGGCCAACTCCTTATGATTGTTGGTAGGATCAGTGTGAAATAAGCATGTTTGAGTTCACAACCCCAAATGGTCCCATCGCAGTCTCAGTCCGTGGTCAGGAACGACTGTACGACTTTTGGTGGAGTCGGTTGATGTCTGTTTCAGGTTTGGAGATGCTTCCGGCCAAAGAGCCGAGCATCAACGGACCATGCCCCGGGACCAATCATTGCGACGGTGCTGCCGAACGTTGCCAGGACTATCGGAATCCAAGGATCGCTTGCGTGGGTCATCGCAATCCAGAGCTCAATTACTGCAATCAACGTTCCCACGACAGGGGTCCAAAGTCCGACTAACAAGAGTATCGCCAAACATGCACCAACGATCTGCGGAAGCATAGATGGAGCGAAGGATGTCCCTGTGAGATCGATGATCCCGAAGCGAACAAGCAAGAGGGCGGCCAGAACTCGCTGAATCAGAAGTCCTATCCCTGGCCAGCCGTTGGCGAAGGTTGAAAAGAGACGTTGCAGAGAGCCCTCCGATTTGAGGGTAAGGAAATCGCTGCAAACTCGAAACGCCTAAAGGCGGGAGGCGCCGACCCTACTTTTGGGGGAGATCCAGCTCGATGATACCCCGTTTCAGCGCAATGGTGACGGCGTGGGCGCGATCGTTCGCTCCTAGCTTGGATAATATGTTCGTGACATGGCTCTTAACGGTCGCCTCCCCAATCGAGAGTTGATCAGCGATCTGTTTGTTGCCGTTGCCGGCAGCAATCAGCCTGACTACATCAATTTCGCGCACAGTCAACTGGTCGTCGGTGGCGTGATCCGCCAGCTGAGCGGCGATTTCTGGCGGAATTCGTTTCTGCCCGGCGTGCACGGCGCGGATCGTATCAAGGAGTTCCTTATGCACCTGCCCCTTAAGGATGTACGCTCGAGCTCCTGCTTTGAGTGCCCGTAGCACCTGCATATCGCCCGTGTACGTGGTCAGGACGATGATCCGAGCTTCGGGATGCTCTCTGCGGATGGCGACAATTGCCTCGAGACCATCCAGTTCCGGCATCTGAAGGTCCATTAAGGTTACGTCCGGCTGATGAGACCGGAACAACTCGATGGCTTCTTTGCCATTGGCTGCTTCCGCTACCAATTTCAGGTCCGGTTCAGGGTTTACCAAGGCCGCAATACCCTTCCGCAGGAGGGGATGGTCGTCGACTGTGAGAATTCGAATTAGATTATGAGCGCTATTCACGATTCCTAACCTTACGAAACAATGTTGCCCCGATTGTCACGCGCAGTCTCGTAGGCGGCCGATGCCGGAACCGTCAGCTGAACCTCAGTACCCGCACCAGCCTCACTCCAGAAGTCCAGTTGAGCTCCAATCCGGGCCGCTCGTTCCCGAACCCCTCGTAATCCCCAATGTCCGGCGAGTCCGCCTGCCTTCAGAACGCTCGGATCGATTCCTTTTCCATCGTCGCGAATGCGAATCCGGAGATTGTGATCGCCATATCGGACCTCGGTTTCGATGCGCCTTGCGTGTGCATGGCGGTACGCGTTTCTCAAGATCTCGAGTGCGATTCGGCACACTTCGTTCTTCGTCGTCGGGGACAGGTTGTGCCGTTCTCCCTCTTGAATCAAATCAAAGACTGGCGGTTCTTGATTTCCATTATTGGAATGAGCCAACTCTTGGCTGGTTGACATCAGTATTTCTGCAAGATCTCCCCTTGCCATCGGCTCAGAGCGTAAGCCCTGTATCGCGTCTCGACTTTCGGCCAGCGCTTTCTCTGTCTCATTGATGGCGTCATCCAAAGACTTCATCGCTTCCTCGGTTCTTCCGGGCAGCAGGTTGCGAACTCCCTGGAACTGAAACATCAGGCCGTGCAGAGTTTGCAACAACGTATCGTGCAGATCCCGTGCAATGCGAGTGCGCTCGTTTACTCGCGCTTCGAACCCGATGTTGAATTGTCGACGTAATTGTTGAACCCGAAATTGATAGATACCCAGCGCGACCAAGACGATGAATCCCACGATCGCAAGCTGCACCCAACGCGTTTGAATCATTGAGGGCTCAATCTCAAACGCAATTGCAGCTTCATGAGGGTTCCACACTCCGTCGGGATTACTCGCCGCCACCTGAAATTGGTATCGCCCCGGCAAAAGGTTGGTGAAGTCAATTTCGCGCAGGGAAGTAGGCTCGCTCCAGCCGGAATCGCTCTCGTTCAATCGATAGCGGTATCGGATTCCATCAGGATTTGACACGTTTACACCAGCGTATTGGAACGTCAGGCGGTGTCCGCCGGAAGCAATGCGGACCTGATCAGCCGTCGCAGCGAATTTCCCGTCTACCAGGATCCCATCGATACGTATTGTGATTGGGGATCCTGGACCAGCAAAGGCCGATGGGTGTAGGACTGAGATGCCCTGATTCACTGAGAACCAAACGTTTCCGCGATTGTCGAGCACGATCGAACCTGAACGCTTAATGCCTACTGCACTCGCCAGGCCATCCGTAGCTCCGAATTCTCGGTAATCGCCGGCTGCGAACTCTTGTTTCAGCAGAGCACTGCATTTCACTCTCAACACATGCTCGGGCGTAGTGATCCAGAGCCATCCATCGTGTTCGGCCATGCCAAGGATATCTCCGTAAACAGCGTTCGGCGCTCCTAATGGCACGCGCACTACTCCGGACCGGAGAAAGGCAACTCCTTTTGATGAACCAATCCAGAGTGTGTTGGTGTTGTCGAAAACAAGATTCTCAATCG
>Ga0126372_10001149_pt1 | contig 10505 bp, 8 predicted proteins | sample PanSoiMetaPlot_6_FD_92762 | JGI IMG/M metagenome (GOLD analysis project Ga0126372, IMG submission 92762) | Tropical forest soil microbial communities from Panama - MetaG Plot_6 | ecosystem: Environmental > Terrestrial > Soil > Tropical forest > Bulk soil | place: Panama | collected 2016-02-17
CCAATGACGAGCTACCCAGTGATCATCGCCGGCGGCGGCATCGGCGGGCTGGCAACCGCCCTTACGCTCCACCAGATTGGGGTCCCCGCCATGGTCTTTGAAGCGGTTCGCGACATGCGCCCGCTCGGCGTCGGCATCAATCTGCAACCGAATGCCGTGCGCGAACTGTTCGACCTTGGCCTCACACACAAGGATCTTGATGCCGTTGGGCTACCGGCAAGGGAATGGGCATTGGTCGGGCTCAATGGCAATGACATCTATTCCGAGCCCCGAGGCCTGCTGGCCGGCTATCATTGGCCGCAATATGCGGTGCATCGTGGTCGGCTGCACATGCTGCTTTACGACAAGGTGGTGGAGCGGATAGGGCCGCAGGCGGTCAGGCTTGGGAGCCGTGTCGCCAGCTACCGCAAGCATGCCGATGGCAAGGTGAGCGTGGTCATCGAACAGGCCGATGGTGCGATGTCCGAAGCTCACGGCGCGCTGCTGATCGGTGCTGACGGCATTCATTCGGCGGTCAGGGCGCAGATGCATCCCGACCAGCCACCGATCCACTGGGGCGGGGCGGTCATGTGGCGCGGCACGACCTGGGCCAAACCAATACGTACTGGCGCGTCCTTTGTTGGTCTCGGCACGCATCGCCATCGCATCGTCTTTTATCCTATCTCGCATCCCGACCCGGAGACAGGACTAGCGATGATCAACTGGGTCGCCGAAGTCACGCTCGACAACAGCGAGGGCTGGAAGCAACGCGGCTGGTTTCGGCAGGTAAGCATCGACGAGTTCGTTCATTATTTCGAGGACTGGACCTGGGATTGGCTCGATGTGCCCACCCTGCTCAAACAGGCCGACAGCGCCTTCGAAAACCCCATGATCGACCGTGATCCCGTGGCGACCTGGCAGGATGGCGCGGTGGCACTCATCGGCGATGCCGCTCATGCCATGTATCCGACCGGCTCAAACGGCGCGAGCCAGGCCATCGTCGATGCGCGTGTGCTGGGGGCCGCGATGGTGAAGCATGGCGTCACGCAGCAGGCGCTTGCCGACTATGATGACCAGCTATGCGGGCCCATCTCGCAGCTGGTCCTGCGCAATCGTGGCGCTGGTCCATTCGGACTGCTCAACATCGTCGATCAGCGCTGCCAGGGCACATTCGAGCATATTGACGATGTCATCTCAGCGAAGGAGCGGGCAGAATTCATGGCCGGTTACAAGGCCGCCGCTGGCTTGGCGATCGAAAGTCTGAACCAGGCACCGCCGACGATCCCCACGGGAGCACGCGTCCCGACATCGCAACATCGGCATGCCTTCCCCGACCTGGGGCGGCGGACCCCGCGGTGATCGATCAACTGCTGCGCTAGCTGCGCCGCGGCTGCGGCGGCTTCGAACGGGATGGGCTCGACTGCGTTGCCAAGCCAGACCTGGGCCTTGGCAATCGAACCTGAGCGCGAGCAATGGCGGCCACGGAACGTGCCCGGCGCCCCAAGCGTTTTGGGCGAAAGGGTTGGAGCTCGCTCATGCTGCTGCGCACACTCACTATCGCTTCCGTGTTGGTCATTGGCGGCGTGGCTGCGGCGGTCGCCCAAACCGCGCCCTCCGGCAGCCAGCAAGCCCCAGCAGCCAAAGCCCAGGCGAGCCAACCCGCGCCGGATCCGGAGCTCGCCAAGTTCCGATCGGCGTATACGTCGGGAGACGGTATTGCCTACGTCGTGATCAACGATGACGGGGGCGAACACATCTATCGTTACGGCGATGCATCGCGGTTGACGGCAAAGCGAGACACCCGCGGCTATATGCTCTTCACCTGCTCTGCGCCGCATGTTTTTGTGGTTCAAAAGCCAGACGACAAGGCGGCGTTGATGAAGGCGGAGGTCGTGAAGGCCGGTGAGCCGCGCTTTGCCGAACTCGATTCCAAGTACGTCTCCAATTGCCACAACCCGCTGGTGAAGTCGGCCATTCCCAAGGGCAAGCCCTCCTAAGGCGCTTTTCGGGGTCTTGCTCGGGAGCCGCCGATCAGGCGTGGAGAACCATCTTGCAAACGCGGTCGATAAAACCGCGGCACGGGGACGGCAATCGCGGTCGCCCGGCGCCGGTAACCAGCGGCATCGGGTGCGTTTACCCAAGGTGCCGCCCGCATGCAGCGCCGCCCGGATGGCAGCATGCCCCGCGGGGGGCGGTGGTGTGGTCCCACGAGCGTTGGCAGCGCCGCGCGACGGCATTTGGTCGCGGACCATCATGTGTAGACAGCGTCGGGCGAACACGACACCTTGTGGCAAACCCCACCTTGCCAGCGCCAGAGCTCGGCGCGATTGATCCCGGAGACAGGCTTGAACGCCCAGGTTGACATCACAAAACCTCCATTGCCTGGCTCTGTCATCTCCGTGCGTCACCTGTCGCTCAAGTACGGGCGTGGGGCCACAGGTGTTCTAGCACTCAGCGATATTTCGTTTTCGATGGCCGACGGTGAGTTCATCGCCGTGGTCGGTCCGTCGGGTTGCGGCAAGTCGACCCTGCTCAAGGTGTTAGCCGGTCTGCTGCCGCAGACCGAGGGTGAGGTCGACTTGAATGGCACCCCGATCAGGGGTCCACGGCGCGATATCGGCGTCGTGTTCCAGACCCCTGTGCTGTTTCCCTGGCGAACCGTGCTCGGCAACGTCATGCTGCCTGCCGATGTGCAGGGCCTCGATCAGGAGAAAATGCGGCGACGCGCGCTCGAACTGATCGGCATGGTTGGTCTCGGCGGCTTCGAGCAGCGCTATCCACGGGAGCTTTCTGGGGGCATGCAGCAACGTGTCGGGATCGTGCGTGCCCTAATTCATGATCCGGCAATCTTGCTGATGGACGAACCCTTCGGCGCCCTGGACGCCATGACCCGCGAGAACATGAACGTGGAGTTGCAGCGGATTTGGATGGAACGGCGCAAGACCGTACTGTTCATAACGCACTCGACGGTGGAAGCTGTGTTCCTCGCCGACCGCGTGATTGTGCTGACCCCTCGCCCCGGCAAGATCGGTGATGAATTCAGCGTAGAGCTGCCGCGACCGCGCAAGTTGTCGGTCATGAATACGGAACCCTTCGGCGCCTATGTCCGACGTGTCCGGACGGCGCTCAATCCGGGCGGAGGAGGAATGGACTGATGTCGCGCGGACCTGGTTCGTTTGCCCTGCGCCTACTGTTCATCGCGGCGCTCCTCGGTGCATGGGAGTGGGCGGTGTTTTACTTCCAAACGCCGGCCTACATCGTGCCGGCACCCTCCAAGATCGCCTATGCCATGTACAATGGCATTGTGACCAACCTCTACGTTGGTCACATCGGTGCGACCATTAGCGAAACGCTGTTGGGTTTCGTGGTGGGCTGCGCCCTGGCCTTCATGCTCGGGACCGTGGTCGCGCTGTCGCGCACGGTGGAATACTATCTATACCCCATCATCATCATGTTTCAGGCGATGCCCAAGGTAGCCTTGGTGCCTCTCATTCTTGTCTGGTTCGGATTAGGGCTTACCTCGAAGGTCATCAGCGCCGCGCTGGTCGCGTTCTTCCCGCTGATGGTCAATACCATCGTCGGGCTGCATTCCGCCGATGAAGACCGCGTGAATTTGATGCGCTCGTTGTCGGCAAGCCGCTGGCAGATCTTCCGTATGCTGCAGCTGCCCAACGCCATGCCTTACATCTTTGCCGGCCTCGAGATTGCAATGATCTTTGCCCTGATCGGCGCCATCGTTGCCGAGCTCATCAGCTCAGAAAGGGGTCTCGGCATGCTGATGCAAAGCATGAGCTTCACGATGGACGTAGCGGGGCAGTTTTCTATCCTGTTCATCTTATCGATCCTGGGCCTGATATTGAACGGGCTCGTGACATTAGCTCGGCGCAAGGTGTTGTTTTGGGATACCTCGCGCGACGCCGATGCCAGCCAACAAACCTCAACGTCGGGAGAAGTCTTGTGATACAGCGATTGATCGCCAGCGCGGCCCTTGTTCTCGGTCTGACCGCCGCCGGCACCGCAACGGCGCAAGTGCAAACCATGCGGGTGGGCTGGTGTGCCAAGACCGTCAGTTCGGCGGCCGCGCCATTTGCCATCGCGGCCAAGCTCGGTTGGTTCGAGAAGGACGGCATCAAGGTTGAGCTCGTGCCCCTGCCGGGCTCCACCGACTGCGTCAAGCTGGTCGCCACCAAGGAATTGCAGGCGTCGCTGCCGTCGGTCGAGCCGCTGGCGATCATTCGCCCGCAGGGGGTGAAGGGGAAATTCTTCTATACGGCCTACCAGGCCAACATTTACGGCATTGCGGTGCCTGCCGATAGCCCGGTCAAGTCGATCACCGACCTCAAGGGCAAGAAGATCGGGGTAACGTCGATGGCCTCGGCCGGCGTGATCGTGGCACGGGCCCTGGTGAAACAGGCGGGCATGAACCCGGATTCGGATGTGTCCATTGTGGTGGCTGGCGAAGCCGCCCAGACAGCGGCGCTAATCAACTCCAAACAGGTCGATGCGCTGTCCCAGTTCGATACCCAATATGCGCTCACCAGCAATGCAGGTGCCAAGCTGCGGCTGTTGGATCATCCCGAGATCAAGAAATTCCCGTCCAACGGTTTTGTCGCGCTGGAAGACTATCTGAAGAACAACCGCAAGGAAGCCGTCGCGCTCGCGCGCGGCTACGCCAAAGGCACGGTGTTTGCCATAGCAAATCCGGAAGCGGCGATACGGATCCTGTGGGAGGTCTATCCGCAAACCAAGCCGACCGGTAAGGACGAGGCCACCGCATTGCGTGACGACCTCATTACCCTTCAGGCTCGTGCCAAAAGCTGGCCGTATCAGCAGGTCGATGGCAAGCGTTGGGGTGACAATGTGGAGGCAAACTATCAAGCCTATTTGGACTGGTTGCTCGAGCAGGGAATTATCAAGACAAAGACCAGTGCCAACGATATCGTAACCAACGATCTCTTAAACGACGCCATCAATTTCGATGAGAAGGCGCTGATCGAAGAGGCCAAAGCCTATAAGCCGAAATGATCTCTCCGCGGGGGCGCGGCACCGCGCATGCACTCGCGGGCGCAGACCCGGAGAGCGCACAGGCTCAGTGCCTGACCTGGTGGCGCTATGTCGGCAGTGGGTCGAGGTCGGGCTTTGACGTTGTCGGCATTGGCTGTCCTAACTAAGACACCCGCTCGGTGCGGAGAAGCGGTGTGATCGCCGGACCTTGTCACTTTTCAGCGGACCTTGTCACCTTAATGTAGTGTCGTCCGTTGCGAGCGCCGGCGCACCGCCGGAGACCGACCGGCGGCCGCGGCGAATGCCCATTGGATGTGGTCGTTGGCGCAAAGTTGCTCGAGTCGCGCCATGAGCTTATTGGCGCGGCCCCGATGCGCTTCCGCCGTCACGTTCGGCAACGCCAACCGGGCGGCTACGGCGGCCGCCACCGCAAGTCCGCCGTACCAGTTATCGATTTGCTCGCACACCGTAAGCGTTCCCGCCGCGACCGAGAGGGCTTGCCCAGCCAGCACGGCCTGAACCGTGCTCTCGGTATCACTCAAGGGTCGTTCCAGGCGGTCGTGCGGGCTTCGCGTGCGCATCGCGGACGGCCAGTCCGCAGACTGTGCGTAACCCGCGACCATTTCCTCAACGCGCGCCACGTCGATGTCGTTGAGGCGGTGGTGGCGGGCACAGTTAAGGGTCGATAGCGCCTCCCGATGCCCGCGATGCATGTGACGGCGCAGCACCGTTAGTTGCTGGATGCTGTGGGCGACCGTTTCGACCGCGAGCTGGATGGTCTGCAGCGCGGCGCGGCTATGCTTCAGCTTCACCTGCGTGCGGCGAGCTTTGGTCATCGCGATGACCGTTTTCCCGCAGCCGGGCTTAAAGCTGGCCACGCGCACCTCTCGGCTGTGGACGAACCCGGACCACCTCGTGCCTGACGAGCGGGGACCAGCAGGTCGGGATCGGCTAAGCGTCCGGTCTTGGCGATGCCTGTCGGGTCCGCGACCGCCAGGCCCCGGCGAACGCTTCGATCGGGCAGGTCGGCAGCAGCAGCGGAAGAGACTGTGGACGTCCAAGGGCCGGGAGCCTGGCGCGTCCGGTTCATAGGCTTCAAGGGCTAGGCGTCCCACAGACAGAAAGTTTTCGATTGGCGCCGTGGAAATAGGATTGCTGTCGGTCCGGCCGGATCACCCAAAACGGTGAGGTCTCGGCGTTTGCAGCCTGAGCGCCGCTCCGAGGTAGCCTCTGGCGCCGCGACAAATAAGAGCGCTGATCCGGTTGGGGATAGCGCCCAATTTCAACTCGTTGCGCGTGTGGGTATGCACGAGCTGATCGAGCGCTACAACGATGGCGATTTTCCTTTATTCCTTCTGCGACTGCTACCTAGTCGCATCACAACATGCACCTTCATGGCCACGTGACGGCATCCGGGCATGCGACGAGGCCATGTCACGGCGCTGAGCGGATTGAGGCGTTGGGCCGGCGCGGAGAAGCCACCAAGGTGGCAGACGTGCAAGCACCGGGCCTTCAGGCTGTCAACGACCTCAAGCACGATCCACTCCCGGCGTTGCAAGAGGAAAGTTTCCTCCAGTCGTCGCGACGGGAGACGGCAAAATCCCCATCGTCCGGCATCGGCGCGAAAAGATAAGGCCGATCGCTGATCACTACCTGTTGAGCGAACAAAACAATACTGTCAGTGTATAGTTTGGTTTGGTGCGCGGCGACGCCTATGGGAACTATGATCCGCTGTCTGATATGATGGCCTAAATGGGTGCATGAATTGTGCTGGACTTGAAAGACTTCTGGCAATTTATTGACACGGTTTGCTCTTGTCATTGACACAACAAAGCCGCTTTGGCGCATGTCTAACGCATAGCACTGTTGCAAGGGTCTCTATTGGCTCCAACGGCGACGTGCGGTTTCAATGCGGCTTGCCAGTTCGCATGGCGCAAGACGACTTCCGCCTTCATCATAGGACCAGCATTACATTGGTCGATGCAGCTCACTTCCTCCGCCTCAAGATGGTCGAGGCGAGCTCTGATGGTGCCGTGGCGTACTGAAGGGAAGATATTGAGTTAAGTTTTAGTGAAGGGCATGCAACGCATCACCATAACCATTGACGACGAGCTTGCCGACGAGATTGACAAGCTCGTGAGGCAGCACGGCTACCAGAACCGGTCGGAAGCCCTGCGCGACCTGGTGCGTGCCGGTATGGTCGAGACACAGCATCATGCCTACAAGGCCGCGGAGTGCCTGGCGGGCGTGATATACGTCTATGATCAACGCCAGCGCGAAATGCCAAAGCGGCTTGCCAACGCCTACCAGCAACATCACGACCTTGCAGTGGCAACCGTGCGCATCGCGCTCGATCACAATACCTGTATGGATGTTGCCGTCCTCAAGGGCAGGACGGCGGACGTCAAATCGCTCGCCGAGCAGATCATCGCCGAGCGCGGTGTACGTCACGGGCGGGTCATCATTATCCCGGCACAGATCGAAACTGTCCGCCACGGCCACGGCCGGCGCCAGCCCCACACACACCAGCACATCCGGGTGCGCTAGTGTTGGTACGCGTTGGCCCACTGGCAGGTGCCCCACGCTCCGGACAGTTTTCTCCCGAAACCGGCGGCGGCTTGGGACGTCACCGGCCTTGGCGGACACGACCGGGTGAATGTCAAGCCAAATGCCAGGCAACTAAAGTCGCTCTGAACGGGCGAGCGGGCTGCGGGCCGAGGCCTACCGGCGATGGCAGCGCCAGGTGCGTAACGAGCTCATGCCGCGTCGCTTCACGCCGAGGTCTTTATTACATGCCTGGTCTGGCGGATAGGAACCCCGCTAACTCGCATCTGAATTTATTGACTTTTCTTGTGGTGAAATTAATCTGCCCATGTCCAAGCGGGATCCTGAACCGTGCTTCAGGGAGTCGGACGCCGATTCGCCTAGTTCAGCCCGCTGGGTAGCTCGTGGTAAGCTGTCGTCATTGCACAAGAGACCCGTGCAAATTTGCGGGGTGGGGCGCCAAGCCACAATCTCTTTCGTAGGTCCAATTGGATTGGGGGAAGCAACAATGTTACGTAGCGTTCTGACCGCGAGCCTGGTGCTCGCGTCAACGGCTGCATTGGCGGATAGCAAGACGGATTGCCTAACCGCGAAGGACCACGATCTCCGTATCAAAGGCTGTTCGGAGATCCTTCAGCACAATCCAAAGGATGGCGTCGCCTATTACAACCGCGCCGACGCCTACGCGCTGAAGGGGGACAACGATCGCGCCATCGCGGATTACACCAAGGCTATTGACATCAATCCCCACTATGCGCCGGCCTACAACGGTCGGGGTCGGGCCTACACTGGCAAGGGTGATTACGTCCACGCTGTCGCCGACGTAACGAGGGCCGGCGAGCTCGCGGCCAAGCCAGTCCCGAAACTGCCGCCGGCGTCAGCTGCCGTCAAGGCGACACCTCGCAAATCGAAGGAAGTGACTAAGCCTGGGGCGGCTACTCCTAACCCGCAGGCGTTGCCTCCGGCCGGGATGGCGGCCGGGGCTGACAAATCGAAACCGTCGCCCAAGGCCGGAGTTACTGTCTCTGGCACCCCCGCCAACGAGAACGCATCGGATGGCTCCTGGCCTGCGTGGGCCAGCAAGCTCAAAAATTAGATTGGCGCGGTCCATCAGCTGGCGCGTCACCTGGGGATCGTGACCGTCGTACATAGAGTGTGATGGGTGCCGTATCGTTCCTGTTCAGCTTCCTTGCTGTCAGCATCGCTGGTGGTGAGATCGTAACAAGAAGCTTCGAGCCTACCCTATCGGATCGGGTCGGAGTGTCGGGATTTCTTTATTTTCTCCGTCTCTTTGTCTTGATTATCTCGACGCTATGCTACGTTAAAAGCTCTCAAAAGCTTCGTCCCCAACCCAGATGGCGCGCAGGGCTACTCGGTGGAGCCCTCGCTGCCGCTACGTTCTGCGCTTCCGTTTTCGGAGGGTACACAGTCCTTGGCGGCTTTTACCTAATCGCAATACTGGTGTTGCCGATCGTGGCTAGCCTGCTGGGGCCCTTCTTGGGTCGCAGGAGACAACGGCCAAACCCAAGTCAAACGTAGGCACGTGCGACTACCTCGTCACATCTGACAATTCCTGGTCGAAGGCGTTCTCTCCCGCATGGAATTGCTGCCGGCTCCGCTTTGAAAGATTTATGCTAGCCCTGCAGGTGAATAATGGCTGAGATGGCGTTCTCTGGCGTGCATCCTGCCAACCCCAGTGAAGGAGGAGATGGGACGACTTCCAATGCGAAAGATTGGACCTACGATGCGAATGCGATCGATCTCGCGCATGCCCACGCGCTGCGAGATCCGGCAAGCGCAGGCGCGCTAGCGAGCGCTGCTGCCGTCAACGGCGCTGGGTCTCTCGCCACCATGGGAACGGCGTGCGCTAGCATTCGTTGTGCAAACGCCACCCTTAACGGAAGCTCCTTACCTTACCTATGGCCGTTACCGCACCTCCTCGCCTAGCCGAGCCCGCGCAGTCGCTGGGCATTCCGTTCAGAGAGTTCGTCGCACTCACGGCTTTCCTGATGGCGTTAACGGCGCTGTCCATCGACATCATGCTGCCGGCCTTGCCTGAAATCGGCGCCCGCTTCCGCATCAGCAACGCCAACGATCAGCAAGCCGTGGTGACGACCTATCTGCTGGGCTTCGCGGCGGGCCAGCTGTTCTATGGCCCGGTGTCGGATCACCTGGGCCGTCGCCCCGTGCTGCTTGCCGGGCTCGCCGTGTTCGTGGTCGGCACGGCCGGCGCCATTTTTGCCGAGAGCTTCGCGGTGTTGCTCGCCGCGCGGGCGATACAAGGCATGGGCGCTGCGGCGCCGCGCGTCGTTGCCATAGCCGTGGTGCGCGATTGGTTCAGCGGGCGGCAAATGGCGAAAGTCATGTCACTGGTGATGATGACCTTCATCGTAGTGCCGGTGTTCGCGCCGGCCATGGGGCAGGCTCTCATGCACTTCGGCTCCTGGCGCCCCATCTTCTACGTGCTGCTGTTCGCCGGATTGATCGCGACGATCTGGGCTGGCTTGAGGCTCCCCGCAGCACCGCGCACGGTGGGCGCGACCAAGGTGTCGTTCTGGGAGGCGGTGCAGGCGGCGCTCACGACCAGGCAGACGTTGGGCTACATGCTGGGCCTTGGCTTCATGTTCGGCTGCCTGATGAGTTACATCGGCACTGCCGAGCAAATCTTCGTCGACGTTTACGACCTTGGGGCGCGGTTCCCTCTGGTGTTCGGTGCTGTCGCATCAATCATGGCGGCCGCATCCTTTGTCAACGCGCGGTGTGTGGAGCGGGTCGGCATGCGGCGCCTATCCCATTCCGCCTTGACCGTGTTCGTGCTGATAGCGCTGCTACTGTGCGCCGCGTCCTTCCCAGGGACGCCGCCGCTTTGGGTGTTCGCCGTCCTGGTTGGGGCTTGCTTTTTCCTGTTCGGGCTTATAGCGCCGAACTTCAACGCACTGGCCATGCAGCCCTTGCCGCACATCGCGGGAACTGCGGCG
>Ga0126372_10001150_pt1 | contig 10504 bp, 8 predicted proteins | sample PanSoiMetaPlot_6_FD_92762 | JGI IMG/M metagenome (GOLD analysis project Ga0126372, IMG submission 92762) | Tropical forest soil microbial communities from Panama - MetaG Plot_6 | ecosystem: Environmental > Terrestrial > Soil > Tropical forest > Bulk soil | place: Panama | collected 2016-02-17
ACGGTTTCCTGAATGGCACCGACCGCAAGCGTGGCGTTGACCGTCGCGGTGAAGTTCGGCGGGAGCTCCAGGCCACCGCGCTTGAACGTGTTGAAGCCCGTCAGTGTGAACGTGACGGTGTAGGCGCCGGGGCGCAGCTCGATGATCTTGTACTCGCCCTTCTCGTCGGTGACCGTCGTGCGCGTTTTCTCGATCAGGGCCGGACTCGATGCTTCGACGGTGACGCCCGGAAGCACGGCGCCCGAGGCGTCCCTGGCAGTACCGGCGATGGATCCCGTGCTGGTGCCTTGCGCACGGGACAGAGCAGGAAGCAGCAGCACGCCTCCGCACATGAGGATGATGCCGAAAATGATTCGTCTCATCGGACGGCCTCCCTGATGAAGCGCGCGCAATTATTAGCAGCGCGCCGCCGCAGTTCACCGGCCGCATTTGTCATCAATTGTCATCACGCGTTCCGCGGTCTGACTTCCCGTATAATCCGGCTCCGTTCGAGGGAGGTTCCGTGGCCACGACGTCGTCCCGACTCCGATCACGTCGTCCACGTCGCGCACGTTCTCTTCGGGGCGCGGCCGCGGCGCTGCTGATCGCGCTATGCGCCGCCTCCTGTTCGTCGCGACCCGCGGCGCCGCCGACGCAACAGCTCACCTTGTGGTCCGGCATCGCCGCTGAGTTCACCAACGATCTGATCCAGCGCTTCAACAGCGCGCTCCCCCGGACGCACATCAACCTGCAGACAACGTCGGGGGGCGTCGTCGTCGTGTCGGCTGTGGACAGCGGGCAGGGACAGCTGGGGCTCGCGCAGTCCGACGTCGTCTACCTCGCCTACCGTCACGGCATCGAGCGCAACCTCTATCCGCACAAGAACCTGCGCGCGATTGCGGTGCTGTGGATCAACACGCTCTACGTGCTGGTTCAGCGCGACAGCCCGTTCCACTCGATCGGCGACCTGAAGGGCCGCCGCGTCGGCATCATCCTCAAGGGGACGTCAGGCGAGTTCTCGACGCGAATCGTCCTGGGCGCCTACGGGATGAGCTACGACGACATACAGCCGACCTTCCAGCCCACCAACCAGATCGTGCCCAAGCTCGGGCTTGGCGAGGTCGACGCGGTGTTCAGTGCGAACCCGGTCATGCTCGCCGCAGCGCGGGACCTCAGTCGGACAGTTCCGCTCAGGCTGCTCCCGATCGACCGCACCGTGATCAACCGCCTCCGCGGCAGCTATCCGTTTCTCAAGCCGGTGACCATCGCGGCTAACCAGCTCGAGGGTCAGAGCCGGCCGATCGAGACGCTGGGCTCGGAGTGGCTGCTCGTCTGTCGAAGCGATCTGTCCGAGGATCTCGTCTACCAGCTGACACGCGAGTTCTTCGCGCAGCTGCCGGCGCTCGCGCGCGCCCACGGTGAAGCCGCGCTCATCGATCCCGAGGAGGCGCCCGCCACGCCGATCCCGCTGCACGCCGGCGCGGCTCGGTACTATCGCGAGCGTGAGGTCCTCCCATGATCGAGACGGGACAAGCCCCGCCGGCGGTCGTGGAGGGTCAACCCCGGCGACGTGTCGCCGATGCGACTGCGGCCATCGACTGGATCCGCCGACGCCTGCCGTTCGGCGGCCGACGCGTGACGGACGGCGCCGTCCGCCTTCCGACCGTCATGACGTTCGTCGTCGTGATGTTTGCCGCGACCGTGGCGCTGGTGTCGTTCGGCTACGTCGCCACCCGCGAGTGGCGCAGCGGCACGAATCAGCTCCTCGAACGTCGCGCCAACGAGGCGCTGGCGCTCGTGCGTGCGGCGCTCAGTGCAGACATGAAGGGGGCCTGGATCACCGCCATCGTGCCGTTCAACACGACGGTGCTGGACGAGGAGCCGCCCTACGGCCTCTTGCAAGTTGCCGCCCGCGCGTTCGCGCGCTTCCCGTATCCGGAATCGTTCGTCTTCTGGAAGCGCGCCGGGCATAGTCAACAGGGTCAACAGGGCCAGCCGGGCAACGGTATCACCTACGCGTTTAATCGAGCCGATCGGCCGCCGCCGTGGAATACGCGACCATCCTCCGACGATCCGTTTCCGGTGGTGCTCGTCCGCGATCCCGCCGAATTGGCTGGACTCGTGGCCGCTGTGCGCGAGCAGGCGACTGCCGCGTCGCCGTTTCTCGTGCTCGAGCGCTCGATCGAGGGGACCCGATACCAGGTGGTCGCGCACGCCCTCTTCGCGTCGAGTCCGCCGCACGAGCTGCTCGGCTTCATGGCGTTCACCGTCAACATGCCCTGGGTCCAGGCTCAGTACTTCGATCCGATGGTGAAGCAGGTTGAAAAGATGGGCGGCAGCCCGGGCGGTCTGTCGATCTCGGTGTCCGACGACGAAGGGCGAGCGGTGACGTCGGCACCCGTCGGACCCGAAGGCGCCGGCGATCTACACACCCACTTCCCGCTGCTCTTCATCGACCCGGCGCTCGTGAAGTCGATCGCCTCGCAGCCGGTGCGCGTTCGCGAATGGACCGTTCACGTGCGCTCGCTGCCCGACCGCACGCTCGTCGCCGCGCTGCAAGGCGCGCGGCGGATGTTTTTTCTCATCACCGTCGCCGCCGCCGCCGGTTTGCTGGCGCTGGTACTCACGGTGAGAGCGGATCGTGCCAGCGTCGCGCTCGCGTCGATGAAGTCGGATTTCGTCGCGGCGGTCACCCACGAGCTGAAGACGCCCGTCGCGCTCATCCGCCTCGTCGGTGACACACTGGCGAATGGCCGCTACACGTCGCCGAAGACCGTGCAGGACTATGCGGGACTGCTCTCGGTGGAGGCGTCGCGTCTTGGCAGCTCCATCGACAACCTGCTGACTTACGCGCGCTACAGCGGGACGCGCGCGGCCGATTCAACTGAACTCGTCAGCGTCGAGGCGTCAGACCTTGTCGAGGACGCGCTGCAGGGATTCCGACCGACCATCGCCGCCCAGGAATTCGAGCTGATCGTCGATCTGCCGCCCCATCTTCCGCAAGTGTGGGTCGATCGTCCGGCCGTCATTCAAGCGCTCGAGAACATCATCGACAACGCGATCAAGTACTCCGGCGCCACCCGCCGGCTGGCGGTATCGGCGCGGGCCGCGGGCAAACACCTGACGCTGACGGTCAAGGACGCCGGATCAGGAATCTGCCGCGGGGACCAGGCTCGCATCTTCGAGCGCTTCTATAGGGGCCGCAACGTGTCCACGAGCGGCAGCGGCCTTGGGCTGCCGATCGCCAAGCGCATTGTCGTGAGCCACGGCGGCCGGATCGACGTCCGGAGCGAACTCGGTGTGGGAACCGAAGTCGACGTGACCCTGCCGACGAACGGGAGGCGCGCCACATGACGAAGCGAATCCTGATCATCGAGGACGACAAGTCGATCGCTCGGCTCCTGAGCGACAACCTGGAGTACGAGGGATTCCTCGTCGAGACCTGCGACAATGGCCGGAACGCGCTCGCCGCCGTGAAGCGGTTCACGCCGGATCTGCTGCTGCTCGACATCATGCTGCCGCACGGCCCGGACGGCTTCGAGATCTGCCGGGCGCTCAACGATGGCCCCAGCCGGATTCCGGTGATCATCCTGTCGGCGCGCGGCCACAAAGAGGACCGAATCCGCGGTCTCACGCTGGGCGCCGACGACTACGTCACCAAGCCGTTTGCGCTCGACGAGCTGCTGGCACGCGTGCACGCCGTCCTCCGGCGGACAAAACCGCGGATCGACCAACTGACGCTCGGGAACACCGTCATCGATTTCAGAAGACTTCGCGCCTACTGTGGAACCAGGCCGGTGGAGCTCACCGACCGCGAGTTCGAGATCCTCAGGTGCCTCGCCGAGCGCGCCGGCAACGTCGTCACGCGCGACGAACTGCTGCACCTTGTCTGGGGTTACGTCGACGCACCGCTGACACGGACGGTCGACAACTTCATCTTCCGGCTGCGCCACAAGCTCGAGCGCGATCCCAAACATCCGACGTTCATCCGGAAGGCATACGGCGACGGCTATCGCCTCATCACGTCGGATTAGCACATCTGCCGTGAAATCCTACGAGCACACCGTTCCGTTGACACTCGCAGTCGTCCTTGTGGCCGCGCTGTCGCGCCCTGCGGGTCAGCGATCGGATGCAGCCCGCCCCGCTCCGCGGCCATGGACTCATTCCAGAACCGCGTGGGGCGATCCAGATATCCAGGGCACCTGGACGAGCGACGACAATTTCACGATTCCTCTCGAACGTCCGGCCGAAGTCGCCGACAAGGTGTTCCTCCAAGGAAAGGATCTGGAGGACGCCATCGCGAAGCGCGCTCAGACGATTGCTGCTGTGGAGACTGGAGGGACGGTGGGCGCGGGTCCCTCGCACTGGTATGAAACCCTGACAGCCCGCTCGGCCCGCAGCTCGCTCGTTATCGACCCGCCGAATGGCCGGCTGCCGCCACTCACGTCGGCCGCGCGTCAGCGGTTGGCGGTCGCCACGGCGGGACGCAGCTCGCGCGATCCCGCCGATTCGTGGGAGGACCGAAGTCTGTGGGACCGGTGCATCACTGTCGGATTGCCTTACGTGATGTTCCCGACGGGCTACAACAACAACGTACAGATCACCCAGACCCAAGGCTATGTGGCGATCACGCACGAGATGATCCACGACACCCGCATCGTTCCGCTTGACGGCCGGCCGCATCTGTCGTCCGCCATTCGCCAATACATGGGCGACTCGAGGGGCCGTTGGGACGGCAACACGCTGGTCATCGACGTGACGAACTTCCACCCAAACATCGTGACCTACCATCCGACTGCGACCTTCCCCGGCTCCGGCGCGACGCTGCACCTGATCGAGCGCTACATACGAACCGGCCGGGACGAAATGCGCTACGAAGTGACCGTCGATGATCCGGGCACGTTCGACCGGCCGTACACGGCCGTGCTCGATCTGAAGTCGCAGCGCAGCATCTACGAGTATGCGTGTCACGAGGGTAACCGCGGCCTCGCCAACATCCTCAGCGCCGCGAGAGCAGACGAACGCGCTGCCCGTCGCAGATAAACGTTCTCAATGCTGTGTAGTGCATCTGACGCGATGCGGCTACTCGGCGCGAAGTGCCTTGAGAGGGGTGACGCGTGCCGCGCGCCGTGCAGGCACGTAGCAGGCGACGAAGGCGACTCCTGCCAGCACACCGGCCGTCGCAACAAACGTGAGAGCGTCGGACGGTCCGACACCGAAAAGGAACGCGTTGAGCAGCCGGGTCGTCGCGTACGCTGCCAGACACCCGACGGCGAGACCGAGCGCGGCTTGCGCCATGCCGGGTCCAACAACGAGGGTGATTAGACTGGCGCGGCTAGCACCCAGCGCCGATCGAATACCGAGTTCATGCGTACGTTGAGCGACCAGGTAAGAGACGACGCCGTAGATGCCGGCACCGGATAGGAGGAGCGCCATCGCGGCAAACAGACTCAGGAGTGATGATCGCAGACGATCCGGCGTCATCGAGTCGTCTTTGAGTTGTTCGAGGGTCTTCACGTCGCTGACTGCCTGATCGGGATCGACGGCAGCGATCGCTTGCCTCAGTTGCTTCTCCAGACGTGACGGGTCGAGGGACGCGCGCACGACGAGTCCGGTAAACGGCGTCGGACTTTGCTCGTTGGAAACGTAGATGGCCGGATGCGGTTCCCTATCATCGAATGGGGTCAACCGCTCATCGGCGATCACCCCAATCACTTCCCACGGCATCTCCTGTCCAAGAAACGCAAAGCCCAGGCCAGGCTGGTTCATCAAAAGATGTTGGCCGACAGGGTTCTCGTTCGAGAAGTACATCTGCGCCATCGTGGCATTGATGACCGCGACCCGCGATGTCTCCTCGCGATCGAGATCGCTCAGCCAGCGACCTCGACGAAGTCGGAGCCCGAGGGCGCGAAGGTAACCGGGACTCACGACCTTGAAGTTGCTGGCCGGGCGCTCGGACCGCTCGACTCTGGGCCGTCCGGCGATCTGAAAGAACGTCAACGTCGGCGTGCCCTGCAACGGCATGCCGTCGGTGAACGCGACCTCGCTGACACCCGGAAGCGCCTCGACGGCGTCGATGACCTGCCGGACGAAACCATGAAATTGTGCTGCGGTCGCAAAGCGGTGATCCTTGACCGGAAGCTCGGCGGTCAGTACGTTCGCGACGTCGAATCCGGTTTCGGCGCCGCGCATCCTGAAGAAGCTGCGGATCAGCAGCCCGGCGTTTGTCAGCAGAACGAACGCGCAGGCCACCTCCGCGACTACCAGCGCGGCGCGTAACCGACGATGGACAGCCGCAGTGCTCGCCCGACCACTCAGGCTGACGGGCGTCACGTCGGCCGTTCGAGCGGCGCTGAATGCCGGCGCCAGGCCGAAACCCACGCCGGTCGCCATGCACAACGTCCCGGTGAACAGCAACACGCGCCAGTCGACTCCAATCGCCGCTTCAGCAGGAATCAGTATTGGCAATGTGGCCATCGTCAGCGGCAATCGGGCGAGCGCGACGTTCAGCACAGCGGTGATCCCGTACGCAGCCAGCAGGCCCAGTGTGCCTCCGGCGATCGAGAGCAGCAGGCTCTCGGTCAGGAACTGCTGCATCAGGCGCCCGCGACTGGCGCCAAGCGCAGCTCGAACGGCGATTTCGCGATCGCGCGCGAGCGCTCTCGCGAGCATCACGTTCGCGAGGTTGACGCAGCCGATGAGGAGCACCGCTCCGACCGCTGCGAAGAGCAGATAGAGCGACTGCGGCAAATCCTTGCCCACCACCACCGAGGCGTAGGGTTCCACCACGACGCTCCAGCCCCTGTTGGAACTCGGGTACTCGGCCGACAGCCGCGTCCCGATGGCCTCCAGTTCGGCTCGCGCCTGCGCAACGGTGACGCCGGCTTTCAGTCGACCGAGTGCCCCGCCCGTTACAGTCACGAGCCAGTGGCTGCTGCGGTTCATCCGGTCCTGCGCGAACGCCAGCGGCAGCCAGATCTGTGTGCGAGTGCGATCGAAGGGCCCTCCCTCCGGCATCACACCAATGACCGTGTATGGTTGACCGTCGAGTCGAATGGTGCGTCCGAGCCACGTCTCATCCGCTCCGAAGTGCGAGGCCCACAGCTTGTGGCTGAGAACGACAACGTGGTCTCGGCCCACCTGGTCGTCGCCGCTCGCAAACGTACGGCCCATGGCGGGCGTTGCGCCGAGCACGTCGAAGTACGTCGCCGACACGTGGAGCGCGGTCAATCGGGTTGGCGCCCCGCCGTCGCCGAGCATGACGTAGGCACAGCAGCCGGTCGTCGCGGCGACGTTCTCGAACACGGTGCTGCGACGAGCGTAATCGAGGTAGTTCAGCGTCGACATCGCGGTCCGCTGGCCGTCGGGCCGCCGTTCCCAAATCCCGACGAGGCGCTCGGCGTGGGGATAGGGAAAGGGCTTCAGCAGGATGGCGTTGATGATGCTGAAGACCGCCGCGTTGGCGCCGATTCCGATCGCGAGCGAGACCATCGCCGCCGTCGCGAAGCCGGCGTTCTTGCGCAGCGTGCGCAGAGCAATCCTGACGTCCTGCTGCACGGTCTCCAGTTGACGCAGCCGTGTCCACATATCAACCTTGACGCGGGTGGCTTTGCACAGTAGAGTCGTTTGCAATGACTTGGCCGAGGCGAATGCTCGCCGGCCTGGCCGTCATCTGCGCGCTGGGCGTTCTCACCATGTGCGTGCTCTTGGCCTATCTCTCGATCGAGCGCGCATCGGCCGTCGACCTTCCGACGCCAACCGGCCCGTTCGCGGTGTCCCGCGCGATCTACGACTGGCGCGACGAAACGGCCATCGATCCGCTCGCGCCAACCCCGGGAACCTCGCGCGAAATCCTCGCCTGGCTCTGGCATCCGGCGGTGACCGGATCCTCCACCACGGTCGACGATTATGCCCCTGCGTCGATGCTCGCGGCGGCCGGCCGTCCGACCTTCCCCTTTTCCTTTCTATATCGCGATCGCTCGAAGGTCCACCCCCATAGCATTCGCAACGCAAACCTGCCACCTGGCGAATCGTTCCCGGTCGTGATCCTGACCGGCCCCGCCGGTCCCGGCATCAGCTACACGGCACTCGCTGAAGATCTGGCAAGTCACGGGTACGTCGTCGTCGGTGTCGATGCCCCCTACAGAAGCGATATCGTGGTGTTTCCCGACGGAAGGGTCATCCGGCGCACGGAGCAGAACGACCTCGAAGCGTATCCTGACCAAGAGCTGCCGCGCGTTGCCCCGAAGCTGCTGACGGCCTGGGTCTCGGACATCAGCTTCGCTCTCGATCGGCTGACGATGTTGAACGCCTCCGATCCGTCTGGCAAATTCACCGGGCACCTCGACTTGACGCGCGTCGGCATTTTCGGTCATTCCTTCGGCGGCGCGCAGGCCACGCAATTCTGCCACGACGACTCGCGATGCAGGGCCGCCATCGACATCGACGGCGCGCTCTTCGGCAACGTTATCCGCGAAGGGGTGCCCAAGCCGTTCATGTTTCTGATCAGCATGACGGGTACAGGCTTGCCGTCCGATCCGGAAACGCATCAAGTCGCGGCCGACTTCAAGTCGTTTTACAATCGGCTCCCGCAACGGACACGGTGGGGCGTGTTCGTTCGCGGCGCGAATCACTTCTTGTACAGCGACAATGGCGTGCTGGCGAGTCGTCTCGTCCTTGGGGCGCTGCGGCTGTTTCGGCTTGTCAGGATTGACGGCCGACGCCAGATTGCGGTGACGGCGTACTGCGTACATACGTTTTTCGATTCCTACCTCAGAGAGGCCGCTTCACCTCCAACCTTCGCATCGCCACTCTACCCGGAGCTCGACGTCTCGACAGGCGCTGAACCGTTTCCGCGCTAGCCCATGGACGGTGAGTTGCGAGCCCCTGCGTCACCGCATGCGGTGACCAGGCGCCAACCGTGTCCGTTGTCACTCCATTCCTCGCGTGTGCCGCTCGCCACTGGGATGGTGTTGTTCTTGCCGCACTGACACTGACGGATGACGTGGTGTATCGACACCACGATCATCGAGCAGGAGGTGTGATATGCGCTCGAGTCGCATGCGATTTCGCATGGCGCTGGGCTCGCTGCTTACAGCAGCCATCGTGTGGTCGTGGGCGACTTCGGCAGCAGCCGCCGACGACCACATCACCGGCGTGGTGACGGCGCGAGTCGACAGCAACACGGTGTGGGTCCAGACAGAGGGGATTGGCCGCATACTCGTGACGGTGAGCGAGGGCACTGACGTTCGCGAGACGAGTGGTGTCATACGACGCAAGACCGCCAGCGCCGAGGAGCTGATTCCCGGACTGCAGGTCAGCGTAGATGGCAAATACGAGACGCCTGACAAATTCATCGCGAAGAGGGTGACGTTCTCGAAGGAGGCGCGGGAGATCGCCGGCGCTATTCGAGCGGGCGTCACGGCGGCCAACGATCAGCGACTCATCGCGACGTCCGGGCGCATCTCGAACCTGGACAACCTCACCAGCGTGAAGACGATCACCGTGTACTTCGCCAACGGCAAGTACGACGTCTCGAAGGCCCACAAGGCACAACTGGAAGAACTCGCCGCGCGGGCGCAAGGCCTTCAGGGCTACGTAATCTCCGTCGCCGCCTACACGTCAGCGGTCGGATCGGGGCCGCTTAACCAGCGATTGAGCAGGCAGCGGGCGGATGCGGTGACGACGATCCTGAACCAGGCTGGTGTGCCGCTTATGAACGTGTTGGTTCCCGCGGCGATGGTTGTGAGCGAACAGGTGGCACCCAACACGACGGCGAAGGGACAGGCGGAGAACCGGCGAGCCGTCGTCACGCTGTTGCAGAACAAAGGCGTCGCTGGCCACAAGTAGCGCGGGGCTCCTTGACAGCCAAGAGATGATGGCCTCCTTGGAGGCATCATGGTTCTCAGCAAATCCGAACTGATCGCGTCCCTGCAGCACGAAGTGAACATCCTGCTGCATCTCGCCGGCAAGATCGACCGCTCGAAGCTCGATTACCGCCCCGCGCCGAAGCAGCGGAGCACCATCGAGCTGCTCAGGTACCTGAGCATGATGGGTCCCACGATCATCGAGTACGCGAAGGCGACGACTCCCGATCCGAACCTGTGGCCGGCGGAGGCCAAGGCAGCAGACGCGAGGGATTTCGACCAGACGATCGCGGTAATCGCCGCGCAGCGCGACGTCTACGCGAAGGTCCTGGGCGACATGTCCGAGGCAGATTTCCGCGTCGAGGTCACGGACTTCGGCGGCAACAAGACGACGCGCGGCGCCCTCATCGTCAACCTCGTGCTGTGCGGATGCGCGGCGTACCGCACGCAGCTCTTTCTCTATCTCAAAGCCTGCGGACGTGAGGAACTGGGCACGATGAACCTGTGGGCTGGCGTCGACGCGCCGGCCTCTCCCGTCGGCGCCTGATCAGATGGCGCACGACGACGACGACGACGTACAGCGCTGAGCCGCAGAGTCCGCGGAGGCTCTTACTCACAAGAGGCTCTCCGATTTCTGCGGCTCTGCGTTGATCGTCGTA
>Ga0126372_10001151_pt1 | contig 10504 bp, 9 predicted proteins | sample PanSoiMetaPlot_6_FD_92762 | JGI IMG/M metagenome (GOLD analysis project Ga0126372, IMG submission 92762) | Tropical forest soil microbial communities from Panama - MetaG Plot_6 | ecosystem: Environmental > Terrestrial > Soil > Tropical forest > Bulk soil | place: Panama | collected 2016-02-17
TCGTAGTGGTCGGCGAGGAAGCGTTGCGCGGCGGAAACGTCGATCTTGCCCTTGTTCTCGGACATCAGTTGCTCCCAACGAGCGTGTCGTGCAAGGCAACTTTGTCCCGCATCTTTCGGGTCGAAGTCGGTTTCTTCAGCGATCAGCTTTTCGTTGATCGGGAAGTTTGAGCCGACAAAATAGCCGTCCTTGGTGCGCTCGAGGGTTACGTTTTTCAAGCCGAGTTCGAGGCGCCCGACTTCGTTCGTGTTGGCGTCGGCGACCAGCCAGCTGTTGGCATAGCCGCCGTTGTTTCCCTCTTTCATGATGCGAGCGAAGTCGTCGATCGACGTCGCGTACTGCGCGGCCTTGCGGGCGCGCACGAATTCGGGTACTGCGTTGGTGTCGAACCCGATGAAGTGGCTGATGGTTGTCTCGGTGATGGCCATACCGGCCGTGTTGATGACGAAATCGTCGCCGCTGTGGATGACGCCGGGCAGGCCGTCCATCAGCATGCGGTAGCCCTTGGTGGGAGCAATGTCGAAGATGATGGTCCAGCGCTCGCCTTCAAGATAGGTCGACCAGTTGTTGTGTGCGATGACGACTTTGCCATCTTTGGTGTAGCTGCCGGTCGCGACGAATGCGCTGCAGTGTTCGGGCACGGAGAGCTGGGCCGACTTGATGCCGTGCTGCTTGTCGTATTCCTTGTTGTAGTAGCCCCATTCGGTCGAGGCGTTGATGCCGACCACATCCCAGACGTCGATCTTGACGCCGTGCGCGCTCGCACCGTCGGCGATGCCCTGCAGTTCCTCGCGGTACTCCTGCTCGATGTGCGGCCACATCATCTTCTCGGAGGCCTCGCGGAAGAACGACCAGTCTTTCTTGTAGTCGTGCTGGCTTTCGAGCTTCACGACGTTCAAGAAGTCCTGGATTTCCGGGGCGAGCAGGTAGCCGTTTTGGAATCCGACCTCGCGCGGAGAGCCCTCGAGGTGGATGTAGGTCCATCCGTTTTTCTGCGGCTGGCGGAAGGCGCCTTTTAGTTCGGGAGGGTTAGCAGCTTGGGCGGAAACAACGGCAGTGAACAGGAAAATTATAGGGAAGAAACTAGAAGCCAGTCGGCGCACGGGGACCCTCCGTCAACAAGTCGGAGATTCTAACAGAGGGGCGGAGTGTGTGTGACAGCGGCAAAAGGCGCGCCCTGATACGAATTCAGATGGGATTACCAATTTTGGAAAACTGTGGGGCCTTGAGCAGCCGCTCAGCCCACTTCGACTCTCTCATCTCGGAACGCCTTGTCAGCTTCATCGGTCCCGATCAACTCGAATGAATTCGTTACTTCGGCCTTGCCCTGCGCCACGCGGGTAATCACGTAGGAACATCCGATCCAGTGCGCTTCCTCTAGGTCGGTCTTCGACCATTGGGCGGGGTGATCCGGATGCGAATGGTAGAAGCCGACGATGTCTTCGTCATGGCCACGGGCCTCGCGCTGGATGCGAACCAGTTCCTTGGGGTCGATGTGATATCGGTTCTGGGGAGAATCAGTACGCGTGTTGCCGCAGCGCGCGGTGGATGTCACGGTGCGGACATCACCATCCATGTGGCCCAGCAGCACGCCGCAGCACTCGTGCGGGTAGGTTTCTTCGCCGTGCTTGCGGATTTCCGCGTAGTCCTTGGTGCTCATTTTCAACATAAGAGTCAATTCACCACAGAGTCACAGAGACACAGAGAAATCTCTGGCAACGCTTTGGGAGGATCTGTGACTCTGTGTCTCTGTGGTGAAACAGCTACTTAGGCCTCCGTCCAGAATCTTTCGCTCAAATACTTGTCGCCAGAGTCGCACAGGATGGTCACGATCACGGCGGGTTCGGATGTCTTCCGGGATGCCGCAACCTGCAGGCATCCGACGACGGCGGCCGCGGCGGAGATGCCGACCAGCAATCCTTCTTCGCGCGCCATGCGGATCGCCATCTTGTAGGCGTCTTCGGTACTGATGCCCAGCTCTTCATCGGCAAGCGAGGCATCATAGATTTTAGGAATGATGGCCGTGGCCATGTGCTTCGTGCCTTCGATTCCGTGGAAGGGCGAATCGGGCTGCAGGGAGATGCATCGGATATTTGGATTCAGTTCCTTCAATCGTCGCGACGTGCCCACGAACGTGCCGCTGGTTCCGAGGATCGACACGAAGTGCGTGACGCGTCCCTCGGTTTGTTGCCAAATCTCGTTGGCCGTGCCATGGTAGTGAGCTTGCCAGTTGGCATCGTTCGAATACTGGTCAGCGTAGTAATAAATGTCGGGATGCTTGGCGTGGAGTTCGCGCGCCATTCGGATCGCGCCATCGGAGCCTTCGCCCGGGTCGGTGTAAAGAATGTTCGCACCGTACGCGTGTAGAATGCGTTTGCGCTCTGGTGAAACATTCTCTGGCATGCACAGCGTGATGGGAATGCCTTGCGCTGCACCGATCATGGCATAGGCAATACCGGTATTGCCGCTGGTCGAATCGAGCAGGATTTTTCCTGGCGGGAGTTTGCCGCTGCGCTGCGCCTCCAGGATAATGCGAGACGCGGCGCGATCTTTTACTGAGCCGCCGGGGTTGTACCATTCGGCCTTTCCGAGGATTTCGACGTCGTTGACGTCGCTCGCAATGCGGTCGAGCCGTAGCAGAGGCGTGTTGCCGATGCGGTCGAGCGCGTTCAGGCCCAGCCGTTTGGGGGTCGTAGGGTCCGCTGGGCCCGGTTCATCCGCCGGCTTTTTTGTTGAAACTTGAGCCATGAATTCGGGACGCCGTGACTATCGTAATGTGCCAGATACGGCGAAAAGTTGGTATCAACTACGGTGATTGGATTATAGAAGAGGTAGCGTGGTTCCACGGATTCTTTAAGGGAAGAACGCTTTTCATACGACCTGCATCTAATGAGAATGAATCGAAGAAGGGATTAAGTACACGAAATGGCCAGCAAAATTGAACAGAAAACATACGACGAAGCCCTGGTGTGGTTCCGCGAGCACAGCTTCGACGTGCTGGAAGCGCCCGGCACATCCGGCCGCGTCTTCCTGAAGAAGTATGGCGTCTCGGCGGCGATCCAGAAGGACGGCGAGAGCGGCATCAAGATTTTTGCGTATCCGGGCTACCTGGTGGGCAGCGAGATCTCCAAGCTCGTGAACAAGGGCTATCAGCAGTTTTTGAAGACCTCGAAGACCGAAGTGCCGGCAACGGCCGATCACTTAAAGGCGCTGCATTCGTTCTCCGAAGAACTCAAAGAAGCTCTCGGCCTGCCCAGCCTGTACAACGAATCGCTGGGTACGGTCAGCGAGTCGTATCAATACGACCGCATCGTGGACCGCGACAAGCCTGAGACGGAACGAAAGAAGCGGCCGTGGCAGGTGCGCGGAGTGAAGACGCTCGTCGCGAAGAAGAGTCACGCGTAAAGCAAAGTGTTCGTTGGCCGAGTGCGAAAAAAGTTCAAAGGACAGCGAGCTGTCTGCCGCTGTCTTTTGTTTTGCCCTCCGTAGCGGTACTTCGCCTCTGCGTTCTCTGCAGTTTAAGATTTCCCAGAGGGCTCTCCCAGACTATGCGAGACTATTGCGCTCATTGGAGGCACCATGCGCGCACTGCTGCTCGTTGTCCTGGCTCTTTCGCAAGGCATGAAACCTTCAGAGCACGTCAAATCCGTAGAAGGCGTTCGACATCTTCTCGAAGCTCAACAGGCGGCCTGGAACCGCCACGATCTCGCAGGCTTCATGGCGGGGTACTGGAACTCTCCCGACCTGACTTTCTTCTCGGGAGCGCACCGAACCTCGGGGTGGCAGGCTGCGCTCGATCGCTACAAGAGGAACTACCAGGAGGCGGGCAAGGAAATGGGTAGGTTGGAATTTCGCGATCTAAGGATCGAGCCATTGGGAGAGGACGCGGCCTTTGTTCGCGGCTCGTATACCTTGACGATGAGAGACGGGAAGACCCCCCACGGGCTGTTCACGCTGATTTTTAGGAAGTTTCCTGACGGCTGGAAGATCGTTCACGATCACACGGCGGCCGCGGATTAGAAGATCGCTTCCGCGCGAGCGACCATCATCTTCCCTCCCGCACCCGGATCTGTACACGTGTACCTTCGGGAAGCTTCGCACCCTCGACAACAATGACACCCTCGCGCACTATGCCTTCAAACTCCTGCCCACGCACCACGGCGGTTGAGGTCGGCGCAGCCGACGTTCTGCCCATACCTTTATCCATGGCGAGGTTCGCCAAACGGTCCGCTTCCTGATTGCCGCCGCGAAGGGTGTGCTGAATCGAGAACCACTCCAGTTGCCCGATCATCTGCTTCGCTCGTTGATAAAGCTCCATCAGCGACGGACTCTTCACCTTGTACTCGCCGCGAATCTGTTTCACGAGCAACTCGGAGTCGCCGACAACTTTCAGTGCGCGCGGCCCGTGCGCCAGCGCGTACTCAAGCGCCGCCAGCAGTCCACTGTACTCGGCGTAGTTGTTGGTCTGATGCCCGAGATATTCATGCAAAGCGGCGACCTTGTGTCCGGACTGATCGGTGATCACGACTCCATAGCCTGCCGGGCCCGGATTGCCGCGGGCGCCGCCATCAACGTGCGCGATGAGATAGTTGTCGGGTACGTTTTGTGTGGGAAACAAACCTTCCGAAGATCGAGAACCGCTTCTGGACCGAAACGAAGGAGACATCGACCTAGTCTACAACGCGAGAGAGGTTTGTTCGGAGTGACTACCTGCCGGCCGCCAGCCGTGTCGCCAACCGCTGTGGCAGGTTCGCTGCGAAGATGCGGTCCTGAGCGCTCTTCAGATTGTAGGGGACACGGTGAAAGGTAACATTCCAGGAATCGCTATCGAAGACAGCGAATGCCGCACGCCAGTCACCATCGCGGGGTTGACCGACCGATCCTGGATTGATGAGGTAGCGAAAATCGCGCTTGAGTCCGTAGACGACGTCCTCGCTTTGCCCGATGGTGCGGTACACCGGGCGGTATGCGTCCCCGGCGGCAATTTTGAAAGAAAACGCGCCCTGCAAGTGAGTGTGTCCGAAGAACGTTACGAGTGCTGGCAAAGCCGACAACGGAGCGAGCGCATCGTGGAGCGTGACCAGGTATTCGTCTTCGTCGATCGGCGAGCCATGCACGAATTGCACGTCTGGTAGCGCTGGAATCTGCACGGGACCTTGCGGAAGGCTGCGCAGCCATTCCAGATTCTCTGGAGTAAGCTGGTCGCGAGTCCACAGCGCGGCCAGTCCAGCGATGGGATTGAAGTCCTTCAAATCCATCAACCCGCTGGAAGCCTTGTCGTGATTGCCGCGCACAAAGTACTTGCCGACTTCACGCGACCGCTCGATCACCTCGTTTGGACTGGCGCCGTATCCCACGATGTCGCCAAGGTTGACGACGGCATCGTAGTCACCCGCCGCCGCAAGGCAGGCCTCCAGCGCGTCCAGATTGCCGTGAATGTCGCTCAGAACAAGAATGCGCACGAGCCACCGACAGAACCGGGATTATACCCCCGGGCGCAAGGCCGCCGTCGGATTGACGACTGGGCAGCGGGCCCAGTGACCCGCAGACACTTCCACCAGCGGAGGCATCCGAAGGGAGCAATCCGGAATGCGGTCGCCGCAACGAGGCTCGAAGGGGCAGCCGGGCGGGGCTGCATTCGCCGCAGGCACCGACCCTTCGATGGTTCGCAGTGGTTGCGACCGGTCCGTTGCAAGCGTCGGCACCGCTCGGAGCAGGCCGCGGGTATAGGGATGCGCCGCGGCTTCGAAGATTTCGCGCTTGGCGCCCAATTCCACCAGGCTTCCCGCATACATCACAGCAACACGGTCCGCGACCTGCGAAACCACCGCGAGGTCATGCGAGATGAACAGCATCGCGAGCCTGAATCTCTTGCGCAGGTCGGTGAGCAACTCCAGAATCTGGGCCTGGATTGTGACATCGAGCGCCGTAGTCGGCTCGTCGGCGATCAGGAGGCATGGCCGGTTCACGATGGCCATCGCGATCATTACCCGTTGCCGCATGCCTCCGGAGAGTTGATGAGGATAGTCACGGGCGCGCTGCTCAGCGTCGGGAATGGCGACGTCGTTCATTCCTTCCACGGCTCGCTGCCATGCCTCCGACTTCGAGACCTCGGCATGCGCCAGAACGGCTTCGGCGATCTGATCTCCAACGCGCATGACTGGGTTCAGCGCGGTCATGGGCTCCTGAAAAATCATGGCCACGCTTGAGCCGCGCAGGTTGCGCATGTCATCCGCAGGCAGAGAGAGCAAGTTGTGCACCCCTCCGTCGCCGTTGCTGAACAGGATCTTTCCGGAGATTTGTGCCTGCGGAGGCAAAAGTCTCATCACTGCCAGCGACGTAACGGATTTGCCCGATCCTGACTCGCCCACCAGTCCCAGCACTTCACCGGGCGCGATGGAGAACGAGAGATCGCGCACGGCATGCGCGAGCACGGGAGGCGCACCCGCCCGAGCATCCGCTCCGGTCGGAAACGATACCTCGAGGTTTCGGAGGTCGAGCAAGGCGGACACGGACGCTATGGTAGCAGCCAGAAAGGGCGCGGGGTCGCAGGGACCGGCGCTCTTTTATTGCCCCAGTATCAGTGGCAAGCCGTTCTTCGGATTCCCGATGACGACGACCTTTGAATTTGGGCTCTTGGAGAGCAACTCCGTCGCCTCGATTCCTTTCCATTCCAGTAATGCCGGGCTGATGCCCTGGGCCACGATTTGCTGGAAGTCGCGAATGCCGCCCGCCTCGATCCGTTTGCGCTCGGCTTCCTGCTTCTCTTTTTGGAGACGGAAATTCATGGCCAGGGCCTCCTGCTCGGCCTGTTGCTTAGCTTCGATCGATGCTTTCAATGTTTGCGGTAGTTGAACATCTCGCAGCAGCACGCTCTCGACAATGATTCCACGCAGGTTTAACGCTGCGGTCAGTTGATCGCTGATCTGCTTTGCGACGATTTCACGCTCTCCTGTATAGAGTGCGTTCGCAGTGTGCGATGCTGTGGACTCTCGGATCGCGGCTCTCAAGGTTGGTTCAATGACTACCGTTTCGTAGTTGACGCCGATCCCCTGGAAAACATCCGCCGCCTTTTCAGGATTAAGGTGGTAGATCAGCGACGTGTCAAGATTCAAAACCAGGCCTTCGCTGGATGGAACGCTGGCTGACTCCTTCAGGCTCTGCGTCCGCACTAGCATCAGGTTGCTGGTTTTCAGTGGATTGATCAGGTGAATGCCTTCCGTCAGCACTGGCCGTGTCACACGGCCGAACAACGTCAACACTCCTACATGCCCGGTGGGCACCTTGGTCACGCAGTTGAATAAAAGAACGACGGCAATCAATCCCAGGAAGGCAAATCCGATCAACTTGAGCACAGAGCTACCGTTCGCATCGATCACTTTGGCGCGTGGATCATTGAAAATTGTCATGAATCGAGAACCTCTCTCGCGATTCTAGGAAGAAGAAGGAGCACCTGTAAGTGACTTCTCCAGCACTGCAGTGAGCTGTCGAGCAGAGCGAACGCGCGCCGTTTGTGTTTGAAAGCAACATTTCCACACGCATTGTGAGCGGTCGTGGTTCGAAATATCGAGAAACAGATGCGTCACAAATAGCACCAACACGATTCTTGATCCGAAATAGTCAAGACTCGGAAGATCCAGTGCACCAAAATCGAGCATGGCCCTGTGAACCAGCTGCACTCGATTGATTCTGCGAAAGTTAGATTTGTGTAGTTTTGATTGACTCTAAAAACAGAAGGAGTAAAAACATAATCGTTCTTCGACACGTTCTTAAGTTTTGCCGGTTGGTGCCGCGTCCGGGACTCAAGCGAAGTCACCTTGTTGCGGAAGCGATAAGGAAGGCGAGCGAGGGTCTATAGCAAAGCGCTGGTCGAGGAGAACAGGAACGACCGTTGAAGGCAAGATAGAGTCCCGAGGCGTTGAACTAGTTTTTCCGGTTGGCGGTAAGCCCGGAGCCCAAACTTAGATCGCGCGTTGCAACCCGCAAGGAAGCGACGAGAGCAGGTCGGTGAGGGTCTAAAAGCGAGCTACTGGCCGAGAAGAACAAGATCAACATCACCTCGGGACTCTTAGTGTTTGGGCTGATCGCTAATAGCAGCTTGCCACCTGGCGTTTCGCTCCTCGCAGCTCCTCTGGATTCCCTTGCCTGAAACATCCCTCAACATCGAATACGCACACTATCTCAATCAACAGGTCTATTTGCCGTTCCCGGGGCCCCCAACCGCGTGCAGGGCTGGAATGCGCTCTTTGAGCGCAGGCAGTGGTGGGAAAGAGGCGTGGGGTTCAGCCTGGTACCAGTAGGCGACGGAGAAGAAATCGTCGGAGCGATGGTTGGCATGCCCGTGCTCGATGCTGGCGCGCAGAGACTTCGTGAACGGAATGGGCGAGTCCAGATGAAACCGATAGACCGAGGAGCGGCTTCCCGCCTGTTCCTCTCCTTTCACAGGCGCGCCGTAAAGCCCATAAGCGAATGCGCCACTTGAAAATCCCCACGCACCGAGAAAATAATCTTCCGATCCGGTGCCGTTGATCGATGGCCTTGCCTCGCCGTCTATAAAAAACATGTCATCGCCCTCGCCCCACCACTGATCCTGATTCTGAAGGACCGACATGGTGACGCCAATGAAGTGACCGCGGCCGGCAGCTTCCACCCAGACGTAGTTTCCTTCGCCGTTCAAGTTCTTGCGATCATTCATGTCGCCATTCGTCTTCCAGTCCGTGGTCGTTCCTTTCGCCGGATTCGCCTGCCGGTATTGCGCGTGAAAGTAGAGCTGATCGGCGGGAAGCGGTTTCGAGTAGGCACGGTAGTCGATGTTGAAGTAGAAGGCATCGACCTTGCCGGCTCCATCGTTTGTGATGGTGATGCGCGCGTGCTTTTGAAAGGGCATGGGAAGGAAGCAGTTCAATGCCTTGTCAGAACCGACGCTGAGCGGAATAGACTGGTAGCGGTAATAGTCGCCGAGACCAAGCCCGAAGAAATCACCCACTGGCGTCTCGATGCTAGGCGTAGATTCGCCATCCCAGTAAGCACGGAGCACCAGCGCCTTCAAGTGCTGCGGATCGGGACTCGCGATCGTGAACCAAATGTGCGAGATGACGCCGGGGCCATCGACATCAAGCAGCGTTACAGTCTCTCCACCATTGAACTGCTTGTAGTCGGCGTTGGCGCCCGACGTGTCGTAGCTCGAGACGCGCTTCTGCACGTAGTCCTTGGCTTGCGGGAGGCTGGCAAGCCAAGTTTGGGGATCTTGGGCCAGTGAGGGAAGGGCGATTGTGAAAGCGAACGCGAAGGCAAGAATTTTCATGGAGCCCCCGGGGAAGAGGCATTCTACTCTCCACTATGCAGTCAGCTGAACTACTGATGAGCCCGTCAACTGTTGTTCCGCTACCTTCCTAAATGAGTCCGCAAAATGAAAGGCACCACGTGGCCCGATCAGGAACCTCGGCGGTCATGATCATCAAGCAGCCGGCTCAATTCGAAAAGCATTGGGTGAATTGCCGAAGCTGGGCAATAGCCAAAAGATGGCACACCCTGGTTCTACAAGAATGCTACAGCGGTATGTTCCCGTGCTTCTTCGGTGGATTCTTATCGCGCTTGGTCTGCAGCATTTCCAGTGCCTGGATCAACTTCTTCCGTGTTTCCCTCGGCTGAATGACCGCGTCGACAAAGCCGCGGTCGGCCGCGACGTAGGGGTTGGCAAACCGGTCGCGGAATTCTTCAATCTTGCTTTGCCGCATCTCGTCGCGGTTGGCGGCCGCCTCGAGTTCGCGCTTGTAAACGATGTCGACCGCGCCCTCCGGTCCCATCACAGCGATCTCCGCCGTCGGCCACGCATAGTTGACGTCGGTGCGGATGTGTTTTGACGCCATGACGCAGTACGCGCCCCCGTACGCCTTGCGCGTGATGACCGTGACTTTCGGAACCGTCGCCTCCGCGAACGCGAAAAGAAGTTTTGCGCCGTGTTTGATGATCCCACCGTATTCCTGCTTGGTGCCAGGAAGAAATCCAGGAACATCCTCAAAGGTTACGAGTGGAATGTTAAAACAGTCGCAGAACCGCACGAAGCGGGCGCCTTTAATTGATGCGTTGATGTCGAGCGTGCCCGCGAGCATGGCGGGCTGGTTGGCTACGATGCCGACGGAGCGCCCATTGAGACGTGCGAAGCCCACAACGATGTTCTTCGCATAGTGCTCCTGCACCTCAAAGAAGTAGCCGTCGTCGATGACGGCGTGAATCACGTCTTTGATGTCGTAGGGCCGGTTCGATTCAGCTGGCACCATCGTATCGAGCGCGGGATCGCCGCGATCGACGGGATCTGTGCAGACCCGCCGTGGCGGATCTTCGAGATTGTTCGACGGAACAAAGCTCAGCAGCTCGCGAACCATCGACAGGCACTCAGCGTCGTCGCGGGAAAGAAAATGGGCGACGCCGGAGGTCTCGTTGTGTGTGGTCGCACCACCCAGCTGATCTTTCGTGACCTCCTCGTGGGTCACAGTCTTGATCA
>Ga0126372_10001152_pt1 | contig 10504 bp, 9 predicted proteins | sample PanSoiMetaPlot_6_FD_92762 | JGI IMG/M metagenome (GOLD analysis project Ga0126372, IMG submission 92762) | Tropical forest soil microbial communities from Panama - MetaG Plot_6 | ecosystem: Environmental > Terrestrial > Soil > Tropical forest > Bulk soil | place: Panama | collected 2016-02-17
ACCTTTGCCTTCGGTGATCTTGCCCAGCGGGTAGGTCTGCCACGTGCCCTTCGTCGTACCGTCGTAAAACGGTTCCAGTTCACCTGTCCAGAATTGAACGGAATAACGGCGCGCGTACGGATTGGCCCACGCGATCCGGATGGCATTGACGTCGATCTTGCTGCCCAAGTCGATCACCACCCACTGGGGATGCAGCGAGTCGTCTTCTCCGGTAAACGCCTTCGTGAGATAAGGATTACTCTTCCAGTACGAACTCAGATCGCCATCGGTAAGGCGCGACCAGCCGTTTCCGTCGCCGCGGCTAAAACCTCGGTGCGGCAGCGGATAAGCCCACGAGTGCCGGATCTCTTCGCGCGGCTCGGCGCTGCCTACAAAATAGCCCTCCTGCTTCTCCGGATTGCTCCAGGTCCCGTGTGGATTCCAGTGCCAGGCCTCGACCATTAGCTCGGTGTTTTGGCGATAAGTTACCGTCTGCCATCCAGCCTTGAGGATGATGCTGAGCAGCGGGTCGTTGAGCAGCTTCTCGGGACTCCCAGTCCGCAATCGGTCAATCGCCGCGCCCAGAGCATGCGGAGGACTGAAGGTGTTGACCACATGCGACGGCGCGGCATCCACCGTGACGGTTTGAGCGAGAGCTGCGTCGATCGTGTAAAAACAGACGCAGATTAACGAACAGATTCCACCGACTAGACCCTTTATAAACGACGGCACTGAATCTGCCTCCTACCAGAGATTGAGGATAGAAAAATCGTGCGTAAGGTAGTACCCACTCTTCAACAAGAGCATGCTAAACCTCCTGCCATTGCCAAACGGCCGACGGCACTATTTAAAAGTACACCTTCAAAACTGGCTGCTCTTGACGACGACTGTCGACTGTTGATGTGGTCAGACCGAAGGTGCTCGAACCTTAAAGAGAGACATCGAAGCATGGCACCGCTCCGCCCACAAAAGAACGTGGTCAGAATTGCTATTGTCCGCTCATCATGTACACGAATGGAGTACCGTCCGCTGCTTCGCTCACTAGCCCAATCTATAGAGTCGATATTCTACTCCGGGCAACAAACTGTATAACCCGAATTTGAATGTTTTCAAAACGAGCATCGCCAAGGGAGCGGGCGTCACCGTCGCTGTGCAACAATCGAAAGCAGCCACCGCACGCTTCAATATGTCCCAGCCATTACGATAGGGTGCATTATCATCGGTGCAACGTGTGTTGTTTCAACCCTCTCAAGTCGACGTTCAACTCTTCTGTGACCCCGTTGCGATGCAACAGAATGACACAATGAGAGCACCGTCTCATGCCGGTCGCGCGTTCGCAAATCGCTCAGGTTGCGTATGGCTGAGATGCTGTTCTTACAGGTGGATGCTTGGCGGTCCTTGGGGAAACTGTTTCGCTTCCGTGAGCGTTGTATTCGTCGGCAAAGTTCCAAAGATACATAGCTGCATACGATCGCCAGGGCCGCCAGGCTTCGGCACGTTGCTCGAGCTCGCGTGAGCTTCTTAATCGAAGGGCGTGCAAAAGACCGAGATCACCCCGGGGAAACGCATCGGGCTCCCCGAGCGCGCGCATCGCCACATATTGTGCTGTCCACTCTCCAATACCTGGAATCTGGCATAGCCGGGTTAGGAAGCCATCAGAGTCCACGATGCCGTCGAAGCTAATGTGCCCGCTAGAAACCGCACGAGCAAACGTTTGAATCGTCTCGGCCCTTGCCCGAGGCAGTCCAATTTCAGCCAGCTGGGTCTTCGCCAGGACCTCGGGTGAGGGAAACAGATGCGTGAGCCCGCTGGGTCCATGAATGGGCCGGCCAAACGTTCTGGCAATGCGACCGGCAAGAGTGGTCGCGCCTTTGACGCTAATCTGCTGGCCGAGGATCGCTCGCGTCGTAAGTTCGAAGCCGTTCCAACAGCCAGGCACCCGCAAACCGGAATGTGCTTTTAGGCAGTCGGCCAATCCTGGATCGGTGGCAAGACCTTCGAAGATGGCCGCCCAATCTGCGTTCAGATCAAACATGGCGCGGATCCGCTCCACGATGGAGAACAGCGAGCGTGAATTGCCAAACTGCACGCGCGCAACCAGTGCATCGCCCCTTTCGTCCAGTGAGACCTCAAAATATCCGTGATCCCCGTCCAAAGAGATGGACCGGCGATAACAGCCCAGTTCCACTACTTCGACGCCGGGCGTAGCGCGGGGAGCGAGAAACGCCAACATGCCTTTCCAGTCGAAGGGAGGACGGAAACGAAGACGGAAGAGGTACTCGTTCTGCGGCAGTGCCATCGTCTGCCTCATAAGGCGCCGCAGTTGCATTGGCGTCCGATGATAGATGTTACGGATCCCAGCGTTGAATCGTCGCACCGAGCCGAAACCCGAAGCGAGAGCGACCTGGCTCATGGGCAAATTAGTATCGTCGATAAGCTTCTTCGCAAAATGAAGACGTCGGGTCTGAGCCACGGCACTCGGCGTCGCCCCCAGGTGCTGGAGAAAGAGGCGCCGCAGATGCCGCGAGCCGACTCCCAGGCGCTCTGCCAAACCTTCCACGCCTCCTTCCTCCAACCCACTCTCGCTGATCAGCCGCAACGCTCGCGAAACCGTGTTGGAAGTTCCTGACCACGCCGGAGTTCCTGGCGAACACTCCGGCCGGCAACGTAGACAGGGGCGAAATCCCGCTTCTTCAGCTGCAGCCGCGCTGGGATAATAGCGAACATTTTTCTCTTTCGCGGTGGGAGCGGGACATATCGATCGGCAATAAACTCCGCTGGTGAGCACACCAATAAAGAACTTGCCGTCGAAACGAGCATCCCGCGACAGTCTGGCTCGCGAACAAACCTGCCAATCTAATTCCATAGGTCGCTGGCAATCATAGCTCTTCCGGACGAGCAGAGTAGGCGTTTTCGGACTAGGCGGAACGAAGAATGCACATTTGTTTCACCGGCGCTCGCAAGCTTCTCCAATCGACGTTCCGCGGATTGTTCGCGGGAAATCAGGTACCACACGGTCGATCACAGCGAGGTCCGCGAACGTCCAACTTGTCGGGGAGCAACGTCCGCAAACGTCCAACCTTTGCTTGGCGATCGATTAACTTTCATTTGCGAAAAGGTGCACCTGCTGGCAGAACCGTTTAGTTCTTTCCGATCGCAAATGCTCCTCTACCGCGAAACGAAGAGTGGAGATAGCAGCTGCCCTACAGGACCCCACGGTCCGAAAGGAGATGACATGAAATCTAGGATGGTGGAACTCGCAATCGCTGCGACCTTGGTTCTTGCGTTACAAGTCAGCCTTGCCGCGCAATCCAATTACAGAGTAACCGAACTCAGCGAATTAGGGGGTACGGCAGGCGCAGCCAACGGCATCAACAATCGAGAATGGGTGACCGGAGCCGACAACCTGTCGGGAGATTTGACGTCGATGGCTACTCTCTGGGCATACGGAGCAATTATTCCTCTGGGTACTCTCGGGGGGCCGAACAGCGCCGTGGCATGGCCGGTCAAGAATAACCATGGGGTGATTGTAGGTATCTCGGAATTGGCGGACTCAGATCCCCTCGGAGAGAATTTTTCGTGTTGGCCCTTCTTCGCCACGGGTGTTCCCACCGGGCGTATCTGCAAAGGATTTCGCTGGGAGGATGGGCACATGACAGCGTTGACGCCATTCCCTGGCGGCTTCAGCAGCTACGCCACCGGCGTAAATAACAGAGGTCAAGTGGTCGGGTGGGCAGAGAACGGGGTTCACGATCCAACCTGCGACCCTTCTTTCCAGATCCTCCAGTTTCGGGCAGCGATCTGGCAGCCGGACGGCACCATGCAAGAACTCCCACCACTGGCGGGCGACAGCACCAGTGCTGCCACAGCGATCAATGACCAGGGCCAGGTGGTCGGCATTTCAGGCGATTGTGGAGTTGCAGTCGGTAGTGTCAGCGCCAGACACGCTGTGCTCTGGGAAGACGGTATTCCCATGGACCTTGGTAACATCGGAGGCGATGCCTGGAACACACCCACGGCGATCAATAATTACGGCGTAATTGTAGGCTTCGCCAACAGGGCCCCCGGAACTGCAAGAACCTTTGAGGCCTTTATCTGGACCAAGGCCGAAGGCATGAAATCCATTGGTAAGCTCCCGGGAGATCTCCGCAGTGAAGCCCTGGGCATCAACGAAAGAGGCCAGGTTGTGGGTCTGTCCCGAGGAGGGCCGTTTGTCTTCCGGGCGTTCTTGTGGGAAGACGGCACATTGATTGATGTGAACTCTCTGACTGTGCCGGGTTCTCCCTTTTTGCTCTTCGCGGGCGACATTGATCGCCACGGCCACATTGTTGGAGAAGCCTTTGATGTCAATACCGGGGCTTCACCTGCCTTTATCGCGACTTCGGTTGATCGCGAAGATGCGAGGTCGTCTCGCGAAGCTGTTGTGTCACCGGCTATGAAAATGCCGCAGAGGGAGCTGCCTCAGAAGGTCCTCCGGCAGATTGAGCGACGCGCGGGCCTAGCGTCGGAGTTGATCCCATAACCGAAGCATAACCGCAAAAAAAAGCTGCAGCCAAACCGCTGGCGCGCGAGTGAAGTTCGCCAAACGCGGAACTTCGCGAGAGAAGAAGTCCTATTCGCCGTAGAGGACAGTCAAATGGATCCGATTGCCAGTAGGTTCGGAGCTTGTGTTTTTTCGGCATTGGTCATTCTTACGGTGCTGAGTGGTCTCACGAGTCCGCGTAGTCGTGCGACTGCGACGGAATCTGCCATACCTGCATCGCACCGGAGCATCGACAGCTTGACTTCTGGATCGGCGACTGGGATGTCTTTGATGTTGATAATCCGGCTGCCCAGGTGGCGCGTGTCCGAGTGGATCGCATATTTGATGGCTGCGTTTTGCGCGAGGACCACCAGGACTCGAGGAGTCACAAAGGCCAGAGCTTCAGTATCTACGATTCATCCCGAGGAGTCTGGCATCAAAGTTGGGTAACAAATCGAGGCGAGCTGCTCGTGATCGAAGGTGAGTGTCGGCACGGTGAAATGGTTTTGAACGGAGAAGACCGCACAGCGAGCGGGGAAAAGAGGAAGATTCGCGGAACCTGGAGGCCGGTGGAGGCAGGAGTTCGTGAAACCGCTGTCACCTCAGTCGACGGTAGTAAGACATGGAGTTTGTGGTTCGACCTTCTGTTCCGCCGCCACAAGCCTTGAGCTTGGCGCCGCCAGCGTGGATAGAAGTAGGCACTCTCGAACCTGCTGGTTCTGGACGTCGTAACTCTGAACGGAACTTACGACGGGGATATTCGTAGGCTGGCGCGGTTCGAGCAAGGTGTACGCTGTCCGTGTAGGATGCGTCATCCAAGACAAGCTGCTCGCGCGATCAGAACCAGCCCTGGCCCGACGATGAAGGCTCCGATAGCTAGCGCGACTCGCTCTGTGGCAAGTGCGAGACGTAACCCCCTCCTCCGGCAAAGACAAAGGCCTGAGGTTATCGTTTTGTCCGTAGTCGCACCGGCAAATGCCTAGTGTTCACCGATGGATGCCAGTAGGCGATCGTAAAAACCTTCACGAACGTAAGAATGAATACATAAAGATCGGCGAGCCCGCAGCAAACACCGTTCAATCAGAACGATTGTGAGAACCGAACCTCCAGGAATTCACGGGGTTTGGGGACAGTCAAGAGCCCTGATCGGATTCGTCAGTTCAAGGCGACATAGAGACCCATCCACGATTTGCAGGTCTGCGTTCTGACTCGCGCTTCGATAGCCCGATCCGTCGAATGAATCGCGCGATTGAGAGCGTCAAACGCCCTAACGGGACGCGAGAGCGCCTAATCAACTCTGCGACCATCCTTGGTCCGCCAGGGCCACCGGTCTGCTCTCGATCCGAACGAGCTCCGGATAGCCCTTGTTAGTGCGCAAAATCTAGAAGAGTCGTATGGCAATTTGCGCACCGCTGCGCTGCCAGAGCGCGGACCCGTTTCACCTGCTTTGCTTGCTGGGGGGGACCGCCTCCATCAGCAGCGCAAGAGACTTCTTGAAGCTCTTCAAGCCCTTATCCGCACCTTTGAAGTGTCCTAGCCGTACAACAACGAGGTCGTGAGATGAAATAATCATCGTTGTCTGCCCACCGGCACCCGACATGAAGTAAGCGCTCCTCGGCACCGGGTAGGAGCCGTCACCGTTGACCCAGAAGAAGCCGCCGTAAACCGGGTTGTTATCGGCGACCCAGGCCGGCGCCAGCGTGCTGACGAACTTCACGAACCCCTCGGGCAGGATCCGCACTCCGTTCCAGATACCGTCCTGAAGATAGAGATTGCCCAGCCGCGCCCAGTCCCGCGCGGACGCGAATTCATATCCCTGGGCCAGGAAGTTGCCGAACGGATCCGTCTCGAGAACAAAGGTGCGCATGCCAAGCTTGTCGAATAGTGCGCGACGCGGGAATGAGAGGTATTCCTCGCCGCGTTTCTCCACCGCCAGTCGGATCAGGTAGTTCGTCAAGACCGGGTCGGTGTTGCGATAACGCCCCACCTTGCCCGGCAGCCATTGCAGCGGTCGCGTGGCCGCGTAGCCGAATGAGTCCACACCGCCGGTGTACAGGTAGATGTGGTCGGCGTATGTGCCGGCGGGATCGTAATCGGGGTCTTCGGGCGCCTTGATGCGAAGCCCACTCGACATGTGCAGCAAGTCGGCGATGCGGATCTCCGAGCGCAGATCATTCCCCTTCTGCCACTGAGGAATGGGCGCAGGCTGCCACAGCTCGTACGCGCCCTGCTGGATCAGCACACCCATTAGAGTGGCAGTTACACTCTTGCCCATTGACCAGCTCTCCAGTGGCGTGTGCGCTGTGATCCCCGGCGCGTATCGTTCGGCGATTAGCCGCCCCTTCCAAGTCACCACCAACGCGGCAGTCTTTGCCTCCGGCGGGTTGAAAGCCGCGTCCACCGCCTGCTTCACCATTGCCAAGTCGAGTTCGGGGGGAAGCGGTTCGTTCGGCAGCACATCGCCCATCGGCCAGGCCTGCGTGGAAGCATCGGGCAAGCTAGTCTTCAGCTTGATGGGCTGAAAGTTGACAGAGTCCTTACCGACCGGGAGCGTCACGCACCCTTGATCGCCAAGGTAAACGGCCGTGCGCGTCACCCCGCCGGGTACAGCGACGTGCACCTTTTTATGCTCCCGATCGACAACCGGCTTTCCGAGTTTTGCGCGCACCTCGTATGGCGCAGTGAAGTAGCCGACGTTCTCCGCAGCGAACCCGGGATCGAGTCCGGTGATGAATACGGCGGAACACATCACTTTGGCGAAGCCAGCCGCGTGATGGACGAGCGGGTCTCCGGGTGGAGCGACGTACGGGGTGTCCAACTCGAGCCCCTTCGCACGCGCGATCATCGCCGCCCGGCTTGGCGCCGGGTCCGGCGCAGGCAGCCCCTCGCTGGCGGCGACGGTCGTGAGTTGCTGTGCTTGGGCAGCAGTGACTGTGAGTGCCAACAAAAATGCAATTATGACTACTCGCATCAGACGGGTTCTCCTTACTATTGTCGCGGGTCAGGTTCGCAGAAACGCACGCTGCGCCGTGACGCAGGGCGCCCGCCGCCGGGATCATTGTATTGATGAGAGCTGCGCCGCCCAGGTCGCTGATCCTAGGGATAAGCCGCAATATTACGATGTTATGGGCGGGTGGTCCACCCTTCTGGACGAGGTTGATTTTCGTTCCATAACGAATTCCCGAAGTTTTTCCTCGTCAGCCGACACGATGGTCGCCACGGTAACCCCGTGGAAATATGTGCCAAGGCGAGATCCGTGCGGGATACTATTTTCCATCGCGGTAGAAATTGCCCGCGGTCGGGAATTCCCAGTGTTTGTATACTAAGTTATCCTCCAAAAACACCCTTATAAGCTTGCTTGCAATTGCCGTTGAATTGTAGGCAAGGAGTCACTTGCGCCGTTTATTTCTTTCCTTTTTCAGCGAAGTGCCAATACGGACAATCTTTTTCGACAACGTCATGCCCTCTTCGGTCGTGTCACTGCTGGGTCGCTACTTAGTTCCCTCCGCATTAATCTGTGACGTCTGTTCGCCAATTCTCGCCAAATAGGTGAACTTGAACGCATCGGTTTTCTGATTCTTTTCATCAACTTCAGATAGGCGGAACCGCTTAGCGCGTTTTAACAGAATCGCTACCGGGGAACTTCGCCTCTGCGGATTCGACTAACTCTGTTGTCATCCATACTTCCCATCTGCGGCAAGACGGTTTGATGCGTTGACGATTTGCGCCTGCAAGAGGCCTAGTATAGGAGACCGAGCAAGAGTAGCAGTTAAAATGGAAGCTCCGGACCGTGTCCGTTGAGGTCATACGTAAATGTGTAGAAATATAAAAACGCTCTTTAACTTTAATCCCCCGGTAACCACCGAGGAAATTCGAGATGCCTCGCTCCAATTCGTGAGGAAAATTAGCGGTTTTAACAAACCCTCGAAGGTGAACGAGGCAGCGTTTACCGCCGCTGTGGACGAAATTGCCGATTGTGCGAATCGCCTTCTGCGTTCACTAGAAACATCTGCACCGCCAAAGAATCGACAGGAAGAAGCTGCAAAAGCGAAGGCCCGCGCGGCACAGAGATTTGGCACGTAAGCAGTCGCGTGCATGCATGCGACTGCAGGCGAATCTCCGCCCAAGTGACTAACGACGTGGACGATGCTCCGGGAGGTCGGCGAGATTCTAAGGGCGTGTCCGGACAATCCGATCGAACATGTTGTGATTGTCATTTGGTCCAGCGCCTTTTGCATAATGCTGGACATGAATGGTTGGTAGCTCGATCAGCCGGGGCGGAACAGTTCTGGCCATTGCCGATGCGATTCTGTCGGGTGAGCGGGATTTAGGCAAACTGAGGCGAACCTCGGATCCGTGTCAGCCAAGAAACAGTCATGAACTCCTTTCATTTTGATCTGAACCGAAATGTTCCTCGATAAGGCAAAGGTACGGAGCCGGCGTGAGATGCGAGCGGGGACTTTGTGAATGTCAAAGGTTTGTTTCGCAAAGCCGGATCATGGTTGGTCTTTACAAGAATGTGACAATCGTCTTGCAACTCTTGACAGACCCGCGGCCTCTATCTCGTGAGGAATGAATGATGGTCAAGGCAAAAAACGAACTCTACGATGCGAGAGTTGTCGACCCACTTTTGGTGATTCTCGAAGAATCGAGCAGATTCCTTATTTTGCGACTGCTTCTTCCACTGGCTTTGATTTCATCTGTCGGCAGCGCCGCCGGACAGGTAACCTCAATAGACACCACCCATTCAAAACTTTTGATCCATGTGGCCAAATCAGGCCTCTTCTCTGGGTTCGCTGACAATCACGAGGTGGAAGCACCCATTGCGGAAGGAAGCTTGGACGCAAAGGGTGGGCAACTAAGATTGTCTGTCGATTCCCGCCAGCTGAGGGTTCTCGACCCTCAACTTCCACCCGACAAGCGGCGGCAAGTCCAGGAGCGCATGCTGGGCCCCGAAGTTCTCGACTCCAATCGTTTTCCGAAAATCGTATTTGAATCCTCAAACGTAAAACAAGATCAGGACGGAAACGTTCAAGTCGATGGTCGACTTTTGCTGCATGGTGTGACGAAGCCTATTTCTATTGTGGCACGCGAGGCTAGAGGCCGATACGTTGGGGGGTTCGCCTTAAAGCAACGCGACTTTGGTATTACTCCGGTTAGCATCGCGGGCGGCACGGTCAAAGTGAAAGATGAACTTAAGATCGAATTCGACATTCTCGCCACCCCTGGTGGTGAGAGGGGGAACTAAGGATAAATGGATCAATTGTCTGTTGACACTGGTCTCCTTTCGTCAGAAATTCGGTTACGCCCAGATGCATGTTATCGAGCGTAATCAGGTATGCGAAGGGACACTCGCCTGCGGCAGCGAGAGCGAACGGAGTCTTCCGAGAATCCTGCACCGAGCCGTTCGTCACTATACCATTCGTCCTCCAAACAGGGCGGCAGCATGCGCCCTCTGTGCTAACATCCTATCGAAGTCGATCGCGGCCGCTCTCATCGGGCGTTAACAATTTACGCGACCAAGCTAAGCCGCAGCAGAGTGCGGTTCACGGAAAGCGAAAGGATTCCCTATGGCCACGGTCACGTATCGGATGGCCGATGTAGACGGCATCGGAGTGTTCTATCGCGAAGCCGGGCCGAAGGACGCACCAACGATCCTGCTGTTGCACGGCTTTCCGACCGCCGGCCACATGTTCCGCGATCTTATCCCGCAGCTCGCGGACCGGTTTCGACTCGTCGCTCCCGATTTGCCGGGGTTTGGGCAGTCCGACATGCGTCGCGAGGCGTCTTCACCTATTCGTTCGAGAATATCGCGAACGTCATCGACCGTTTCATCGAGGTGATCGGCTTGCATCGCTTCGCGATGTACGTTTTCGACTATGGCGCACCCGTCGGCTTCCGCCTGGCGGTTCGGCATCCGGATCGCCTCACCGCAATCGTTTCCCAGAACGGCAACGCCTATGAGGACGGGCTGAGCGAGGGCTGGAATCCGATTCGGGCCTA
>Ga0126372_10001155_pt1 | contig 10493 bp, 4 predicted proteins | sample PanSoiMetaPlot_6_FD_92762 | JGI IMG/M metagenome (GOLD analysis project Ga0126372, IMG submission 92762) | Tropical forest soil microbial communities from Panama - MetaG Plot_6 | ecosystem: Environmental > Terrestrial > Soil > Tropical forest > Bulk soil | place: Panama | collected 2016-02-17
CCGGTGTTGCCGCCACGGCACGCGCGGGTTGGCGCCTTGTGTCGGCTCGCGGACATTTCGCTGGCCAGAGCCCTGCGGCGGAGCCGTCGGCTGTGGCGGCACGGCGCCGGGCCCGGAGAAGCGGCCGGCGGGCCCGACGCCAACGCTGGTACGACGGGCCGCGGGCGGCCGCAAACGCGTATGCGGGGTGGTATCGGGTTTTGCTACCCTGGTGACATGCGTTCCGCTCGGCTGCTCCTTACCTAGCCGCGCCGACCAATCCGTCGTTGGCGCGGCTGCCCCTCGTGACCGGGGGGCTTTTTAGTTGCCGGAGCAGGACCGACTCACGGGTAAGGAAAAGTCATGACAGCCGCCGATAGTGCCGAGCGGGCACATCAGCACTTTGACCCGCGCGACATCCAGGAAAAGTGGCAGTCGCGCTGGGCCGCAATGGACCTATTCCGGGCCAGCGACGACCCGGACGACCCCAGGCCGCGCACATATCTGCTGGACATGTTCCCGTATCCCTCCGGGGACCTGCACATGGGGCATGCCGAGGCCTACGCGATCGCGGACGCGATCGCTCGCTGCTACTTCCAGCGTGGGCACAACGTGCTGCACCCCATCGGCTGGGATGCGTTCGGGCTGCCCGCGGAGAACGCCGCGATCAGGAACAATTCGCATCCGGCCGATTGGACGTACGCGAACATCGAAGTGCAAGCCGCCTCATTCCGGCGGTACGCGGTGTCGTTCGACTGGTCGCGCCGGCTGCAGACCTGCGACCCGGAGTACTACCGCTGGAACCAGTGGCTGTTCCTGCGCTTCTACGAACGCGGCCTGGCCTACCGCAAGGACGGCTATGTCAACTGGTGCCCGGTGGACCAGACGGTGCTGGCGAACGAGCAGGTCATCGCCGGGCGGTGCGAGCGCTGCGGGTCCGAGGTCACCAGGCGGCTGCTGACCCAGTGGTACTTCAAGATCACCGAGTACGCGGACCGGCTGCTGGCCGACATGGAGCCGCTGGCCGGCAAGTGGCCCGACCGCGTGCTGCTGATGCAGCGCAACTGGATCGGCAAGTCCGAAGGGGCCGAGATCGAGTTCCCGGTAGAGGGCCGGGACGAGCCGGTCACGGTGTTCACCACCCGCCCGGACACGCTGTACGGGGCGACGTTCTTCGTCATCGCGGCCGACTCGCCGCTGGCCGCCGAGGTATGCGCACCCGAGCACCGTGAGGCGCTGGAGGCATACCTGACCCAGGTCCGCAAGCTGACCGACATCGAGCGGCAGTCGGTGGACCGGCCGAAGACCGGGGTCTTCCTGGGCAGGTACGCCATCAACCCGGTCAACGGCGAGCGGATCCCGGTCTGGGCGGCTGACTACGTGCTGCCCGACTACGGTACCGGGGCGATCATGGCCGTGCCCGCGCACGACCAGCGTGACCTGGACTTCGCCCGCACCCACGGGCTGCCGGTGTTGCAGGTGGTGGACACCGGCGGGCCGGACCCCGCGGAGACCGGCGTCGCCACCGCGGGAGACGGAAGGCTGATCAACTCCGGGCCGATCAACGGCCTGGACAAGGCGGCCGCCATCGCACGGATCACCGAGATCCTGGCGGAGCGGGGCCAGGGCCGGGCGGCGGTGAGCTTCCGGCTGCGCGACTGGCTGGTGTCCAGGCAGCGCTTCTGGGGCACGCCCATCCCGATCATCTACTGCCCATCCTGCGGCGAGGTCCCGGTTCCCGACGACCAGCTGCCCGTCGTGCTGCCGGACCTGCGCGGCCAGGACCTGGCTCCTCGCGGCGTGTCGCCGCTGGCGGCGGCGACCGACTGGGTCAACACCGAGTGCCCCAAGTGCGGCGGGCCCGCCAAGCGCGACACCGACACCATGGACACGTTCGTGGACTCGTCCTGGTACTTCCTGCGGTACTGCTCACCCAGGTACGAGCACGGCCCGTTCGATGTGGAAGCGGTCCGCCGCTGGGCCCCGGTCGACCTGTACGTGGGCGGCGTCGAGCACGCGATCCTGCACCTGCTGTACTCGCGGTTCTTTATCAAGATCCTGTACGACATGGGGATGGTCGACTTCATCGAGCCATTCACCTCGCTGATCAACCAGGGACAGGTGATCAACCGAGGGCGCGCCATGTCCAAGTCCCTGGGCAACGGCGTGGACCTGGCGGAGCAGCTGGCCGCGCACGGAGTCGATGCCATCCGGCTGACGATGATTTTCGCCAGTCCGCCCGAAGACGACGTCGACTGGGCGGACGTTAATCCGGAGGCGTCGGCCAAGTTCCTGGGCCGCGTGTGGCGCGTGGCGGCCGACGTCGGCGCCGCGGACCCGGCTACCGGGCCGGGAGACATGGAGCTGCGCAAGGTCACCCACCGCACGATCGACGAGGTCACGCGGTTGGTCGAAGGTGCGCGGCTGAATGTGGCGGTGGCCCGGCTGATGGAGCTGACCAGCGCGGCCAGGCGCGCCATCGACTCCGGTCCTGGGCCGCGCGACCCCGCCGTGCGCGAGGCCGCGCGGACGCTGGCCATCCTGCTGTCGATCTTCGCGCCCTACACGGCCGAAGAAGCATGGGAACTGCTGGGGCAGGAACCGTCGGTGGCGCTGGCCGGCTGGCCGGTGGCCGATCAGGCGTTGCTGGTACAAGAAGCCGTGACCTGCGTGGTGCAGGTGGCCGGCAAGGTCCGCGACCGCCTGGAAGTCCCGGCCGACATCGGTGAGGATGACCTGCGCGAACTGGCGCTGGCCGCGCCGGGGGCCGCCCGGGCGCTGGCAGGCCGGGACGTGCGCAGGGTCATCGTCGTCCCGCCGCGCCTGGTGAACATAGTCCCTGCTTGAGCGGGTCACGCAGAAGGGCGGGCAGTGGACTGCCCGCCCTCGACCATGCGTCTTGGGCCGCGTTACACCCGCCGGAGCACGGCCACGATCTTGCCGAGGATCGTGGCGTCGTCGCCGGGGATCGGGGTGTAGGCCGGGTTGTGTGGCATCAGCCAGACGTGGTCGTCTGCCCGCTTGAGCGTCTTGACGGTGGCCTCTCCGTCGATCATCGCGGCGACGATGTCCCCGTTGTCCGCGTCGGGCTGCTGCCGGACCACGACCCAGTCTCCGTCCGCGATCGCGGCGTTGATCATGGAATCTCCGGTGACCTTGAGCAGGAACAGGGTTCCGTTGCCGACCAGTTGCTTGGGCAGCGGGAAGATGTCCTCGATCGCTTCCTCGGCCAGGATCGGGCCACCGGCGGCGATCCGGCCGATCCACGGCACGTACGCGGCGTCCTGCGACGGGATGTCGAGGGCGGCGTGGGCTTCCTCCGGCTCCTCAGCCTCGGGGCGGATAGCGGGGTGCCCGGGCAGGCGCACCTCCACCGTGCGCGGGCGCCCGGCGTCGCGGCGCAGGTAGCCCTTGCTCTGCAGCGTCGAAAGCTGGTACGAGACGCTGGAGGTGCTGGTCAGGCCGACCGCCTCGCCGATCTCCCGCATCGACGGTGGATAGCCGCGACGTTGCACCGAGTCCCTGATGACCTGCAGGACCTTCCGCTGCCGCCAGGTCAGCACGTGGTTGGGGTCTGGGTGCTCGGGCATCTCCGCGACCACAAGGGGAACGCTTCCCTTGGGCTTGCGGCCCGGCCTGCCCTTGGTCCTCGCGCTGGGCCTGACAGTGCCATCCCCGGGCGGAGCGTCGGATGTGTCGCTCTCCACGCTGCGGCCCATGTGCCCACCTCCGGAGCTCGTACCTGATTCCAGTGCCGACGTTAGCGCTTGCCACGCTAGACATCAAACATCTGTTCGACGCGTCGCAAAAAATGTCGTACCCGAGGGGTACAACAGAATCGCACGAGCATTCGATCGAACTGTAGTCTGATCGAACAGTAGTGCGATAGAACTCTCGTTCGAACAGGGAGGCCCACGATGAGCGCGATGACCGCAGGGGAGCGCAGGCGGCGCGCCAGGGCGACACGCGGGCGGCCGATCGTGGCAGCCGTGCCGGGCCAGCAAGCCGTGACGGCGGGGGAGCAGCGGCCAGGCCCGGCGACGGCACGACGGCGCCACGGGCCGGCTGGGCAGGCGGCCCGGATCCTGACCGTGGTGCCGTCTCCGCAGGCAGCGGCGCAGCCGGAGGCTGCCCGGCGGACAGCGGCACAGCCGGAGGCCGCCCGGGCGCGGGCGGCCCAGCCCCAGCGGGCGCGCGCACAAACGACGCGGCCTCAGCCGGTGGAGCCCCGGATGGGGGCACCGCGGACCGGAGGACCTCAGGCCGCGAGGCGGCAACGTGGGTTGCCCGAGATGGCGCGGAACCGGGCAGCGCAGCCCGGCATGGCCCAGCCCCGGGCCGGGCGGCTTGGGCGGCCCCAGCCGGCTCGGCCCGGCGTGGCGCGGCCCGAGACGGCGCTGGCCCGGCCGGTCCGGACCCGGGTCCGGCTGACCCGCCGGGGCCGGATAGTGGTCGCGGCGCTCATCGCGGCCGGCGTGATGCTGGTGGCGGCGCTCGCCTGGCTGGCCGGAACCGCCAGGGCCGACGCGGCCCGCAGCGGCTCGTCGGCGAGCGCCGTGTATCACAGCCTGCGCTCCGTGGTTGTCCGCCCGGGTGAGAGCCTGTGGGCGGTCGCGACGCGGGCCGACCCGGCAGCCGACCCGCGCAGCGTTATCCAGGAGATCATCGACCTCAATGCCCTGAACGGCACCTCGGTCCAGCCGGGCCAGCGCCTGTGGCTGCCGCGCGGCTGAGCCCCCGGCACGCCGGCCGCGGCCACGCGGGCGAATCACCGGAAGCGGGGGAATCTGGCGTTGCCGCGTGGCGAGTGTTGCGCTCGGGGCTAATCTGCGGTAGACACAACATGTAGTAGTTACAACGGTGTGGTTCATCCACAAGTTGTGTTAGCGGGAACCGGCTCCGTGGTCGGCGCGGGAGGTGATCGCGTGTTCTGTCCGTACTGCAGGAACCCGGACAGCCGCGTCATGGACAGTCGCACCGCCGACGACGGTGCCGCGATCCGCCGTCGCCGTGCGTGCCCCTCGTGCGGGCGCAGGTTCACCACCCAGGAGACGGTGATCCTGATGGTGGGCAAGCGGAGTGGCGCGACGGAGCCGTTCACGCGTGACAAGATCGTCAACGGCGTGCGACGGGCCTGCCAGGGCAGGCCCGTCACCGAAGGCCAGCTGGCCATACTTGCCCAGCGGGTCGAAGACGAGATGCGCTCGCGCGGCTGCGCGGAGGTGTCTTCACACGAAGTGGGGCTGGCGATCCTGCGCCCGCTGCAGGAGCTGGATGAGGTCGCCTACATGCGCTTCGCCTCGGTCTACCGGGGGTTTGAGTCACTAGCTGACTTCGAGCAAGAGATCGCGGCGCTGCGTGCGGCACGCAACGGTGCCGGGCGCGACGACGCTCGCACGCTGACGCCCTGACCAGGGCACACGGGAATATTGGGATGGGCCTGGCCACGGGCCCGCAAGGGGTCCGGGCGGACCCCGGAAGGGGGACGACATGACCGAGACGGCGAGTGGTGCCACGTCGCGTGGTGGCGGGAAGGCGCACAAGGGACTCACGATCCAGCGCATCCACACCCGCGAGGGAGTCCATCCCTACGACGAGGTCACCTGGGAACGCCGCGATGTCGTCATGACCAACTGGCGTGACGGCACGGTCAACTTCGAGCAGCACGGAGTGGAGTTCCCCGATTTCTGGTCGGTGAATGCCGCCAATATCGTGACCACCAAGTACTTCCGCGGCGCGGTCGGCACGCCGCAGCGGGAGTGGAGCCTTAAGCAGCTCGTCGACCGCGTCGTCGGCAAGTACACCGAGGCCGGCCGCCAGAACGGCTACTTCGCCACCCCCAAGGACGCGGGGGTCTTCGACCACGAGCTCAAGCACGCGCTGGTCCATCAGATCTTCAGCTTCAACTCGCCTGTCTGGTTCAACGTCGGCACCACCTCCCCGCAGCAGGTCTCGGCCTGCCAGCCTTATGACGCACTGGTCAGCACGCCGACCGGACTTGTCCCGATCGGCGCACTGGTCGAGGGCAATGCCGTCGGCACGAAGGTTTACGACGCCACGGGGTTGACGAAGATCGTCGCCACCAAGGCGAACGGCGTGAAGGGCGTGCTCCGGCTGCACACCAGCGCGGGCTACACCCTGGACGTGACCGCAGACCACCTGGTGTGGCGCGCCGATGACCTGGCCGACGGTGCCTTTGTCGCAGCTGGCGATCTTCGCGCGGGGGAAGCTCTCCTGCATGTAGACCCCAGCATGGGCGGTTCAAACAGTGTGTTGGTGACAGTGAACCGAGTTGAGCCCCTTGGCTCGCTGGATGTCTACGACATCCAGACCGAGAGCGGGGAGTACCTCTCTGCTGGCCTGAGGGTGCACAACTGCTTCATCCTGTCGGTGGACGACACGATGGACTCGATCCTGGGGTGGTACAAGGAAGAAGGCCTGATCTTCAAGGGCGGGTCGGGTTCTGGCGTCAACCTCTCCCGCATCCGGTCGAGCAAGGAACTGCTTACCTCGGGCGGCACAGCCAGCGGGCCGGTGTCGTTCATGCGCGGCGCCGACGCGTCCGCGGGCACGATCAAGTCGGGTGGCGCCACCCGCCGCGCCGCGAAGATGGTCGTCCTCGACGTGGACCATCCCGATGTCGAGGAATTCATCGAGACCAAGGCGCGCGAAGAAGAAAAGATCCGGGTCCTGCGTGATGCCGGGTTCGACATGGACCTCGGCGGCAAGGACATTACGAGCGTCCAGTACCAGAACGCCAACAACTCGGTGCGGGTATCCGACGAGTTCATGCAGGCCGTGGAGAAGGGCGGCACCTTCGGCCTCGCAGCCAGGAGGACCGGGGAGATCCTCGAGACGGTGGACGCGAAGGGTCTGTTCCGCAAGATGGCGCAGGCCGCCTGGGAATGCGCGGACCCCGGAATCCAGTACGACGACACCATCAACGACTGGCACACCTGCCCTGAGACGGGGCGGATCACCGCCAGCAACCCATGCTTCCCCGGCGATCAGCGGGTGGTGACCGACAGCGGCCTTGTCCGCATCGGCGATCTGGTCCGGCGGGCATGCGACGACGTGAGCTTCGCCGTTTACACCAACGACGTCACCGCGCGCCAGGATCCGCAGGATCGCATCACCGCTACCAGCCCCACCCGCTACATGGTGACCGGGCGCAACGAGATCGTGGAGCTGAGGTTCTCAGACGGCTCGCGGTTGCGCTGCACGCCGAACCACCGGATCTGGACGGCCAACCGCGGCTGGGTGCACGCCTGCGACCTGACGGATGAGGACCGGGTCGTGCGGTCCATCCAGCACGCCCCGCGTCCGATGGCAGATCCCCACCTCCCCGCCGAAGCGCTTGTGATGGCCTCCTTCGAGCACAGCAGGAAGCCACTGCAGCTGCCCGTCAAGTGGGACCCGGAACTCGCTCATTACCTGGGCTGGGTCGTCGGCGACGGGTGCATCAATACCGGTGACAACGCCGCCGTCACCGTGTATGGCTCGGCGGAAGACAAAGAGGTTGTTCTCCCGCGCCATCATGCCCTGCTCACGCGGATCACCGGCTACGAGAGCACGCCCAGCGAGCAGGCCAACGGCACGCTGCAACTGCGGGTCACCCGCCGCGCCTTCGGCGAGTTCCTGCGCGGGCTGGGGGTCTCCGGGGCCAGAGCAGCCGAGAAGATGGTCCCCGATGCGATCTTCGAGGCTCCCGAGGAGGCGCTGATCGCCTTCCTGCAAGGCCTGTTCGACGCGGACGGGTGCGTCGTTGATCAGCAGGTCAACGCCACGCGTTATGTGCGCCTGGGCAGCCGGTCCGAGGAACTGCTCATCGGTGTCCAGGAACTGCTTGCCTCGCTGGGGATCGCCAGCCGCATCTGCAAGACCGGCGTGAAGACAGCGAGCTTCCAGTACACGAGGAAAGACGGCAGTGAGGCGACGTACGGTTCCGATGGCCCGTCGTTTGACCTGCGGATCACCGCGGGCGCGCTGCGCGAGTACCACCGGGTCATCGGATTCTCGCTGCCTGGCAAGCAGGCAAAGCTCAGCCGGATCGTGACATCGACAGATGCCTATGCGGTCGATCGCACGGTGCGAATGGTCAGCCGTCAGTCACGGGGCTACGAGCTCACCTACAACCTGACAGAGCCGCGCAACCACTCCTACATCGTCGGCGGGACCGTGGTCGCTAACTGCAGCGAGTACGTCCACCTCGACAACTCGTCCTGCAACCTCGCCAGCATCAACCTGCTCAAGTTCCTGAGCCCTGAGGACACGTTCGACATCGAGCGGTTCGAGCGGATCACCGAGCTGGTGATCACCGCGATGGACATCTCCATCTGCTTCGCCGACTTCCCGACCGAGAAGATATCCGCCGTCACCCGGGCGTACCGCCAGCTTGGCATCGGCTACGCCAACCTCGGCGCGCTGCTGATGGCGACCGGGCACGCCTACGACTCCGAAGGCGGCCGGTCGATAGCAGCCGCCATCACGTCGCTGATGACCGGCACCGCCTATCGCCGATCGGCAGAACTCGCCGCGGTCGTCGGCCCGTACGACGGCTACGAGCGCAACGTGTCCGCCCACAAGCGCGTGATGCGCAAGCACGCCGACGCCTGCGGCCGGATCAAGCCCCTCGGCGGGATGGACGAGACCATCCACGCCGCCGCGAATGCGGCCTGGCAGAAGTGCCTGGCACTCGGTGCGGCAAACGGATACAGAAACGCACAGGCGTCGCTGCTCGCGCCCACCGGCTGCCTGACGCCCGACTCCATGATCACTACCGATCGCGGGCTGGTGCGTCTTGGTGAGCTAGGTGAGGTCTATGGCGACCACTGGCAAGATCTCGATCTCACCGTCTCGACCGACGAGGGGCCACGTCGCGCCACCAAGTTCTTCGTGAACGGGGAGGAGCCCACTCGTCTTATCCGCACCGAGGGTGGCTACCGCATCCAGGGAACGCTGGCCCACCGCATCAAGGTCGTGGAATCAGCGTCGGGCGAGTGGCAATGGCGGCGCCTGGCTGACATCGCACCGGGCGACATCGTGCCGTTGCAGCTCGGAACGCTGGTCGGTGAGCCACGACGGGTGCCGTTGCCGGTGCTGGACCAGGCGTACTACACCGGGGATCACCAGCTAAGGGTGCCTGATGTCCTCACCCCCGAACTGGCCGAACTCGTCGGGTACTTCATGGGAGATGGCAGCCTGCACGCCAAGGGCATACGCATGTGTGTCGCTGATCGCGACCTCGACGTGGCGGAACGGCTCGGCGTCCTCGCCAAAGAGGTATTCGGTCTCTCTCCGGTGAGGAGGGCCTGCGAGGGCTATCACGAGGTAACCCTGCAGTCAGTACGGGCAGCGCGGTGGTGGCAAGCCGCCGGATTCGCCAAGACCCTGCCCGAGGCCGGCCATACGGGCAAGGGCTGGGTGCCGCGGATCCCCTCCGCGGTCCTTGAGGCCAACGATCCCATCGTCTACGCGGCCTTCCTGCGGGGACTCTTCGAGGCCGACGGCACCGTCCTCGACGGAGTTCCTAGCGTCTCTACCGCGCACGAGGAGTTCGCGCGCGAGATCAGGTCCCTGTTGCTGGCCCTCGGCCTTGCCACCACCACTCGCCGCACCACCAGTGGCTGGGGCGGCGACATTCTGCAAGTGCGGCTACGCAATGTCGACCATGCGCTGAACTTCGGCGAAGTCGTAGGGTTCATTGGCGAGCGCAAGGCGCGCCTTCTGGTGGCACTTGAACCACGCTCGTCCGCGAAGAAGGATCTTCTGTTCCTGTCGGCTCAGGTGTGGAACGAGATAGCGCCGACGGGCCATCCCCAGCACGCCACGGTCATGCAATCGCTGCGCAAGACCGGCGGCGTGCCCCGCATGCTGGTGCGCCGGCTCTTCGAAGAGACGGGAGACATGCGGCTCGGCGCGGCGCTCGGGTACCTCTTCGAGCGGGTGGCGGGCAACGAAGACGGCGGAGTTCAGCCGACGTACGACCTGTCGGTTCCCAGCAATGTGACCTACGTAGCCAACGGCATGGTGAGCCACAACACCATCGGCCTCATGATGGACTGTGACACCACTGGTGTTGAACCGGACCTGGCGCTGGTGAAGTTCAAGAAGCTGGTTGGCGGCGGCTCCATGCAGATTGTCAACCAGACCGTCCCGCGGGCGCTCAAGAGCCTGGGCTACCAGGAAGAGCAGATCGAGGCGATCACCGAGTACATCGCCGAGCACGGCCACGTGGTGGATGCGCCCGGGCTGCGGCCCGAGCATTACGAGGTTTTCGACTGCGCCATGGGCGAGCGTGCCATCAGCCCCATGGGGCACGTACGGATGATGGCTGCGGTCCAGCCTGGGCTGAGTGGCGCCATCTCAAAAACGGTCAATATGCCTGAAAGTGCTACAATTGAGGACATAGAGAAGATTTACTTCGAAGGCTGGAAGCTGGGCCTCAAGGCCCTGGCGATCTACCGGGACAACTGCAAGGTGGGCCAGCCGCTGTCGGATGCCAGGAAGAAGGC
>Ga0126372_10001156_pt1 | contig 10488 bp, 11 predicted proteins | sample PanSoiMetaPlot_6_FD_92762 | JGI IMG/M metagenome (GOLD analysis project Ga0126372, IMG submission 92762) | Tropical forest soil microbial communities from Panama - MetaG Plot_6 | ecosystem: Environmental > Terrestrial > Soil > Tropical forest > Bulk soil | place: Panama | collected 2016-02-17
CACCTCCGGAGTGCCGCCGCCATGCATCTGCCAGCTCGCGGCGGAAGGCGGCGCGTGCGCCTCGATTGGGGTTGCCGCGCGCGGGTCCCAGCTCTTCCGAGGCCCAGATCTCGCGCTGACCAGCCGGCTTGTCGCAGTTGTACTCGAGCGCGGCCAGGCCTCCACCGGCGCGCTCGAAGATGTCGAAGCGCCCCCAGAAGTAGGGCGCGCGGAGCGGACCGCCGCTGTAGATGTCCTTGGCGAACGGGAAGTCGGGCAGCGCGAAATCCGCGAGCGCCGCGTCGCGCGCGAGGAGCGCGTCGGTGAAGCGCCTCAGCAGCGCGTCGAGGGCGACGGCCGAGCGGCGAAGATCCCCGGCCAGCGCGCGAGCGAGAGCGAGACTCGCCGGCGCCGCGATGCGCGCCTCATCCGGCCCGCTCTGCTGGCACCAGCGGAGAAGAAGGTGATCGGTGAGCGGGCGCGCTGCGTCGGGCAGCCGCGGCTCAGGCAGCAGCGCTGGGCGCGCCATGGTAGCCGCCCGAGTAACCGCCGCTGGACCAGCGTCCGCCCTGGTTCGAATAGCGCGAGTAGGACGGCGGCTCCGAATAGTAGTAGTAGCGCCCGCCGAAGCCAGTACGGTAGTAGGTCGTGCCGTTCGGCCGGCGCTCCCAGCACCCGTTGGGGTCGTCCCAGCCGGCCGATCCAGGCGCCGTCGCCTGTGGCGGGCAGTCCGGCGCCTTCGCCGATTGCGGGCGCGAGTCGCAGCCGGCGAGCGCCGAGGCTGCGAGAATGCTCGCAGCAATATGGAGTGCGACGCGCTTGCTCTCAGCCACGCCCGCCGGCCCCGGCCTTCAGCGTGACAGGGAGCCGCGCGCCGAGATACGCAAGGTAGGCCGAGAGATCCTCGCCGGGCGCATCCCAGGTCCAGGCGAGCACCCGGCGAATGCCCATCTGGCGTAGATGCTCGAGGCTCGGTGCATCCTCTTCGCCGAGGGCGTAACGGTTGTCGAGGGCGCCCGCCGGCTTCTCGGCGTGTCGGCCGCTGTCGAAGATGAGGCAGGCGCCGCGCCCGACGGGCATGCGTGTGAGCCTGCGCCCAAGGTCGAAGAGGAGCGGGATTTCCAACCGGCCTTCGAGCACGCCTCGCGGATCGTACCAACCGTTCCACGCGAGCGCCGCGCCCATGGCGAATCTGCGCCTGAGGCCGTATGCGAGCCAGAGGGCTCGGGGCCCGGGCAGGTCGAAGATCCAGAGCGTGCGGGGGTCGGGATCCGGCAGCGAGCGCAGCAGCCGATCTACCGGAGCAGGGACCGACTTGCGGCCGGTTGTGCGCGGAAGCGGACCGCGATGGTGGAGCGCGGCGGCGAAGGGCGTGGCGCGGAACCAGGGCTCTAGCGCGCCGACTCCGCGGCGCCAGGCAAGCATCGCGCCGAGCGCGCGCGCTTCGGAAATCACCGTTGCCTCCGCCATCAGCTCCCCAGGAAGTTCATCGCGCCAACCATGACGGCGGCCAGCACGATGAAGAGGCCTTCGAGCTCCATGCCGAGCATCAGGTTGTCCGCCTGAAGCTCCGCCGAGAAGTCGCGCGGGTCGATCCAGTCGTAGACTTTGAAGAAGACGAGCACGAGCGCCATGCTGATGATCGTGTCGGTCAGGGCCCAGGACAAGCTCCGCGTGGACTGGATCGCCGCCACCGAGATGATGCCGAGCGCGATGTAGAGGCCGCGGAGCACGTGCCCGACGGCCGCGTCCTTCCTGTCCGACGCCGAACGGAGCGAGAAGAAATTCAGGTGGCCGAAGACCCACCGTACGACGAAGGCCAGCGCCAGGAAGGAAAGCGCCCAGCTGACGGCGATGCCGTAGCCCATGACCAGGCTCATCGGTTCTCCTCCTTCCTGTTGGTGATGCGATCGACGGGCCAGAAGCGCCCGACCGACACGTCGACGAAGCCACTCGGCCAAGCCTCGACCGAAAGCCACCCGCGCGAATCTGTATCGGACCGCAGCACCTGGTAGGAGAGCGTGTCGCCGACGGCCACGTCGACCGGGCCCATCACGCGGGAGACCGTCGCATTGCCCATCTCGGACCGGGCGTAGGTGCGCCCATTCCAGCTGGCGCGGCCGTCGGGTCCCACGGGCATGTCGATGTGGTCGTAGCGGACGATCTTGCCGTCTTCGAGGGCGAGCCACGCGGAGTCGACGCCCCGCTCGATCTTGACCACGGGCCACTCGCTCCCGACGTCGCGGTAGAAGAGCACGGCCGTCACGTTCCACGTCTCGCCGCCGGCTTCGACCGAGTCGCCCGGTGAGACGCGCGCGAGCGCTTCCGGACCACCAGACGGCTTGCGGCCGGGGAACTTGTCGAGCCAGCCCACGGGGCCAGTATAGATGGCAGCCCGGCTCGCACCAAAAAAGCGGGAGCGGAGCGGCTAGAGCGGAGTTCGTGCGACTATTGGCCGCGATGTCCGATGCGGGGACGGTCACCGATCCGGCTGGGGCGGGGCGGCGGGACAGGCTGCTGCTGACGCTCACCTTTGCCGCCGGAAGCGTGGATGCGCTGAGTTACCTGGGTCTCAGCCGCGTCTTCACCGCCAACATGACGGGCAACGCCGTGCTGCTCGGCCTGGCGATAAGCCAGACGCAGGAGCTGCAGGTCGCGCACTCGAGCGCGGCGATCGTCGGATTCGTGCTCGGCGTCATCCTTGGCGCCAGGCTCGTCGGTTCGGGCCGGGAGCGCATCGTCTGGTCGCGCCGCATCTCGGCGGCCGTCGGCGTGGAGTGTGCCCTGCTCCTCGTGTTCGCTCTCGGCTGGTGGCTGAGCGGGCCAAGCGCAGCCGGCGCCGGACTTGCCGGCCTGATCGTCCTGGCGGGCCTGGCGATGGGGATCCAGAGCGCCATCGCGCGGCGTCTGGCAGTGCCCGGCGTCTCGACCACCTTCGTGACGGGCACGATCACGGCGCTGCTGACGGAGCTGACGGCCGTCTCGGGGGCGACTGGAGACCGCCGTCGGATGGCGGCGGCCATTAGTGCTCTCGTCGCCGGCGCCGTGGTAGGAGGGCTGGCGCAGGCTTACGCTCGCCCGGCGGCGGCGTTCGTGCCTGTCGTGGTGGTGGTCGCCGCGGTCCTTGCCGTGCGCGGCTTTCGAGGAGCGGCATGAGCCCGCGCGCCCTGACCGTGCTGATGCCGTTCTACACGCCGTTCTACGCGCCGCTGGCGGCGGGCGCGGCGCTGGGACATTTTCGCGAGGAAGGGCTCGACGTCCGGTGGCAGCCTGCGGCCACCTTCGGCAAGAGCGCGGTCCAGGCCCTTCTCGACGGAAGCATCGAGATCACGCTGAGCGGCCTCATGCGAAGCTTCGATGTGGCGGACCGCGAGGGTATCCTCCTTCCACACTTCGCCGAGGTCTGCAGCCGCAGCGGGTTTTTTCTCCTGGGCCGCGAGCCGATGCCCGGCTTCCAGTGGTCCGATCTCGCCGGCAAGACCGTTATCGGGTTCGCCGAAGCGCCCACGCCGTGGCAGTGCATGCTGACCGTGTTGCGGCGGAACGGCGTGGATCCGGCCACCGTGCGCATCGAGCGTGATCGTCCCGTGCCCGAGGCGCTTGCGGCATTCCGGGCCGGGCACGGCGATTTCTTCGAGCAGACCCAGCCGATCGTCGAGCGGATGCTGGCGGGCGGCGAGGCCCACCTGGTGGCGTCGATGGGGGAGGCGACGGGGCCCGTGCCGTTCACGTCCTACATGACCACGCCGGAGTTCCTGCGCCGCGAGCCCGACACCGTGCTGCGCTTCACACGGGCGGTCTATCGTACGCAGCGCTGGCTCGCCGGGCACGACGCTCGCACGATCGTCGACGCGATCGCGCCCGGCTTCCCGGACGTCGACCGCATTCTCCTCGAGCGCGCGATCGGACGGTTCACGCGCCAGGACACGTGGGCCCGCGACCCCGTCCTGCGGCGGCCCGGGTTCGACTACCTCCAGGAAATCCTACAGACGGGCGGCTTTATCAGGAAGCCCCACCGCTACGAGGACCTCGTCGACACGGCGATCGCCGAGCGCGCGGTGCGGGAGATAGCGCGCCAGACATGAAGGACGCTCCGCGGCTTGACAGGTGGGCACTTCCATTTCATCTTGACGGGCAGCCGGAGCAGAAAACGCCGCATACGACAAGGAGGTTTCAGCCATGCCTCGACTGATCGCTCTCGTCGGCCTCGCGCTCGTTCTGATTGCCGCGCCAAGCCTCGCTCAGGCTCCCATGCACACGGTCGCGATGCCGGACACGCTCAAGTGGGTCCAGCCCGGCACCCTGCCGCCCGGCGCCCAGCTGGCGATCGTGCAGGGAGATCCCGGCAAGGAGGGCCCCTTCGTGTATCGAGTCAAGGTTCCGGCGAACTACAAGGTGCCGCCGCACTTCCACAAGGCGGTCGAGAATGTCACCGTGTTGTCGGGCGTCTTCTACATCGGTATGGGCCCGAAGTTCGACGCCGGAGCTGGGCAGGAGATTCCGACTGGCGGCTACTTCTCCGTGCCGGCGACCCATCAGCACTACGCCTGGACCACCGCCGGGGAGGCGTTGATTCAGGTGCACGGAGTCGGGCCCACCGACATCACCTACGTGAACCCGGCCGACGACCCGCGCAAGAAATAGGGGGCTACTTCGGCTTCCAGTCCTTGAAGCGCTCGCGCAGGACTTTCTTGTCGAACTTGCCCACGGAGGTCTTGGGCACGGCGTCGATGAAGACGACCTCGTCGGGCAGCCACCACCTGGCGACGAGCGGCGCGAGGTAGTCGAGGATCTCCTGCTCGGTGATCGCGCCCTTGAACTCGGGCTTTGCCACGACGCAGGCTATCGGTCGCTCCTGCCAGCGCGGGTGCGGCACGGCGATGACCGCCGCCTCCATCACCTTCGGGTGGCCCATGATGGTCGTTTCCATGTCCACGCTCGAGATCCACTCGCCTCCGGACTTGATGAGGTCCTTGGTGCGATCGGTGATCTGCACGTACCCATCGGGATCGATCGACGCCACGTCGCCGGTGCGGAACCAGCCGTCCTCGGTGAACTGTGCGGCGCCGGCGGGATTGTTGTAGTAGCCGCTGGTGATCCACGGGCCCCGGACCTGGATCTCGCCCACGCTCTTGCCGTCCCACGGCTGGATCTTGCCGGCGTCATCCACGATCCGCATGTCGACGCCCGCCACGATGGCGCCCTGCTTGGCGCGGATGTTGTAGCGCTCCTCCTCGGGCAGGCTGTCGGTATACGAGCGGGGCCGGCAGACGGTCCCGAGCGGCGTCATCTCCGTCATGCCCCAGGCGTGGAGCATGTAGGCGCCGTATTTTTTGTCGAAGTCCTGGATGAGCGTCTTGGGCGCCGCCGAGCCGCCGATGGGGATGCAGCGGATCGACGAGATGTCCCACTGCGGCTCTTTCTCGAGGATGGCCTGGATGGCGACCCACACCGTCGGCACCGCGCCGACCAGAGTCACGCGCTCGTTGTGCACGATCTCGATGATGTCGCGCGGCTGGGGATTGGGGCCGCCGAAGATCTGCGTCGAGCCGTTCATCACGCCGGCGAAGGGCACGCACCACGCGTTGGCGTGGAACATCGGCACGATGTGCAGGATGACGTCGCGCTCGCAGATGCCGAGCACGTCCACCGTCGACGACGCGAAGCAGTGCAGGTACACGCCGCGGTGCGTGTAGACCACGCCCTTGGGATGTCCCGTGGTGCCGGAGGTGTAGCACATGCCGGCGGCGTCGGTCTCCTCGAGCGCCGGCCACGCCTCGACCGGTGTCGCGTCGGCGACGAGCGTCTCGTAATCGAGCGCGCCCGCGGGGATCTCGGCAGCCGGCGAGTCCTTCATGACGATGAAGCGCTTGACCGTCTTGAGGTCTTTGCGGATGGGCTCGAGGAGTTGCCAGAGGCTCGCATCCACGATCAGCACGCTGTCCTCGGCGTGGTTGATGATGTAGGTCAGGTCCTGGGCCGAGAGCCTGATGTTCACGGTGTGCAGGACCATGCCCATCAGGGGCGCGGCAAAGTAGACCTCCATGTGCCGGTGCGAGTTCCAGGCGAACGTGCCGACCCGGTCGCCCTTCTTGAACCCGAGCTTCGCGAGCGCCGCCGCCAGCCGGCAGACGCGGTCCGCGTAATCGGCGTAGGTGTAGCGCTGGAGCCCCGCGCCGGGCACGCGCGTGGCCATGGTCTTGCGATGGAAGATCTTCCGCGAGCGCTCGAAGAGCTGCGTGAGCGTCAGCGGGTAGTCCATGATCAGGCCCTTCATTTGGCAACCTCCCCGAGGTCTTCGGATGTGGCGCAGCGGAATCCGATGAAATGATGGCCGCGCGCGGTTCCGCTGTGCTCGTAGGGCCGTCGGATCGTCACGCGCAGCGACTCGACCGGATCGCCGAACTCGGCGTTGGTCACTTTGTGGCGGTCGATCCAGAAGTCCCGGACGTACACCCGATGCAGCGGCGCCTCGTTCGGATCATCGGTGTCGCTGCCCATCCAGAACCCGCCGGCCTGGACGAGCATGATGCCGTCGGCGCCGGCGGCTCCCGGCAGGAGAGCCAGCGCGACGCCGAGCGCCAATCCCCGTGTCAACGCCGACGGGCGTCGAACTCCTCGGCGACCCGGTTGTCGTTCTCCAGCAGCGCCTCGGCGTCGATCGTGGCGAAGTCCAGCACTCCCATGTCGGCGTAGGCCTTCTGGACGCGCTGGCCCCACAACCCGATGTCCTTCACGGTCGGCACGATGCGGGTGAAGAGGCGCGTCCGGAACTGCTTCATCTGGTCCGACTGCAGCGTCGCCTGGATGCACTCTTCCACCGGAAGCCCCAGCGTTTCCCACACCTCGCGCTGGTTGAAGCGGTCGCGCATGTGGTAGCAGGCCTCGACCACGAACTCCTCGCGCTCGTCGCGTTCCCCGTCGGAGAGATTCGGGTAGTACTCGCGCAGGGCCAGCCGCCCGAAGGCGACATGCCGGGCCTCATCCTGCATGACGTAGGCGTTGACCGCGGCCGCCAGCGGGTTCTTCGCGGTGTCGCGGAGGCGCTGGAAGGCCGCCAGCGCCAGGCCCTCGATGAGAATCTGCATGCCAAGGTACGTCATGTCCCACCGGCGGTCGCTGATCGTCTGCTCGAGGAGTGTCTTGAGACCTGGCGTAATCGGGTAGGCCAGTTCGAACTTCTCGTGCAGCAGCCGCGCGTAGGCCTCGACGTGCCGCGCCTCGTCCATCACCTGGGTGGCGGCGTAGAACTTGGCGTCGACGCCGGGCACCGTCTGGACGATCTTCGCCGTGGCGATCAGTGCGCCCTGCTCGCCGTGCATGAACTGCGAGAGCGTCTGGGCCTGCAGGTGGTGCCGGACGCGGACCCGCTCCTTGTCGGTCAGCCGCTCCCACACGGGCGAGCCCCAGATCTGCACGGCCCGGTCGTCGAGCATCATCGGATTCTCGGGATCGAGATCCTGGGACCAGTCGATGCGGGTAGCGGCGTCCCATTGCTGCTTCTTGCCCTTGTCATAGAGGGCCAGGAGCTTCGAACGCGCGTCCTCGTACTCCCAGGTCAGGATGGTCTCGTTCTGCCCTTCGAACTTCCACTGGGTCTGTTCGACCGGGATCTGGTAGCGGTACGTGCTCGACATTGGCGCGGGGGCCTCCTAGTCCCTTTATCCGGACGGTAAACTGCTCCGGGCCATGGTGTCAACCGCGACCTGCATGCCGGCAGACCCGCAACCGTCAGGCGCGCTTGAGACCGATCGCGAGAAGGTGAGGCGGGAGACCGAGAAGCGTGGGTTCCCGCTCGACGGCCCGCGCGGCCTGGAGCAGGCGCTCCCGCTCGGCCGGATCAGCCCAGCGTTTTTCGAGATCGGGCAGGAGCCAGGCCGGTCCCTCGACTCCCAGCAGTTCGATCAGCTCGAACCCCGCTTCACGCATCTCGGCCTCGAGCTCCTCGGGGCGATGAAAGAAGGCGGTCGTGAAGTACTCCTTCGCCGTCGGATTCCTGTGCTGGCCGTCCCGGAGGTCCCGTGCCACGATGGCGGCAAAGTCCGGATCGCCCAGGAGATTCTCGGCGACGCCCGAGAGAAGCGACGCGAAGCGTCCGACGGCTGCGGCAAAGACGAGGCCGCCCGGCTCGAGCACGCGGCGCGCTTCCACGAGGGCCCGGATCCGGTCGCGCCGCTCGGTCAGGTGATAGAGCGGCCCCAGCAGCAGCACGATCGCCACGCTCGCGTCGCCCTCATCGAGCCGGCGGGCATCGCCCAGGCGGCAGCCGAGGAGCGGCGCCTCCCGCTGGCGCGCCGAGGCCGCCTGCGCCTGTTCGATGTGAAACGGCGAGGCATCGACGAGCGTCACGCGGTAGCCACGCGAGGCGAGCCAGCACGCGTACACGCCCGTGCCGCCGCCGACGTCCAGGACCGTGACGGGAGGCGGCGGCAGGTGGCGCAGGAGGATCTCCTGCGTCCGCGCCAGCTCGATCGTGCCGTGGCCGCGGAAGAGGCGGCCGATCTCGATGCCGCGGGCGTAGTACGCGTCGACCTCACGCGGGAGCGGCCCCGTCTCGGCCATGGCTCGGTTGTACCACGAGGGAGATTCGGGTATCGTGTCGCCATGCGCTCGTCCTGGGACGACGTCGCGGCGAAAAATCTCGACGGCCTCGACCTCCTCGTCTACGCGTCGCGGCTGATCGGCGCGGAGGCGTCGCTGGTGGTGTGGGGCGGGGGCAACACGTCGATCAAGCGCGCAGAGCGCGATTTCCGCGGTCGCGAGACGCGCGTGCTGCGGGTCAAGGGCTCCGGGTCGGATCTCAAGAGCATCGAGAAGAAGCACTTCCCCGGCGTGCGCATGGACGACATCCTGGCGCTCCTCGAGCGGAAGGACATGGGCGATCAGGAGATGGTGGACTACCTGGCGCACGCGCTCCAGGAGCCGGCGAGCCCGCGGCCGTCCATCGAGACGCTGCTCCACGGCTTCCTCCCGGCCGACGCCGTGATCCACACGCATGCCGACGCCATCGTCTCGCTGACCAATAACGACCGCGCAGCGGAGACGCTTCGCGAGATCTACGGCGCAGAGGTCATCGCGCTCCCGTACCGGCGCCCGGGCTTTCTGATCTCGCGCGAGGTCGCGCAGACCTTCGAGCGCCACCCGAAGGCCAGGGCGCTGCTCCTCGAGAAGCACGGGACGATCTGCTGGGGCGCCACCGTCAAGGAGGCGTACCTCTCGACGATCGAGCTGATCAGCCGCGCCGAGGAAGCCATCGAGCATCGCGCGAAGGGGCGGACGCGCTTCGGCGGCGCCGCGGTGACGGCCGCGTCCCCCGAGGAGAGGCGGCGCGTGGCGCTGGCGGTGGCGCCCGCGCTGCGCGGGCTCGTCGGCCGGAACCGCCGCATGATCCTGGCCTTCGACGATGCGCCCGATATTCTCGAGTTCGCCTGCTCGAGGGAGGCGGCGGCCCTGTCGACGATCGGCCCCGCGACCCCCGACCACACCATCTTCACCAAGCGGCTGCCCTGCTTCGCCCGCGTCGATGATCCTCGGGACCCTGCCTCCGTCATCACGGGCATCAAGGCGTCGGTCGAGCGCTTCGTCGCCGAGTACACCGGCTACTTCAATTCCTATAACTCGGGCGGCGCGGCGATGGCGGACGCCTTTCCGCGCGTGATCACGGTGGCCGGGCTCGGCATGTTCACGGCCGGCAAGGATCGCCGCACCGCGGGCATCGTGAACGACATCTACCGCCACACGATCTCCGTGCTCGGCGCGGCGACGTCCTTCGGGAGCTACGTGTCGCTCAGCGCGAAGGACGCGTTTGACGTCGAATACTGGCCGCCCGAGCTCTATAAGCTCAGCCAGGCGCCACCGGAGAAGGAGCTGGCAAGGCGGATCGCGCTGGTGACGGGCGGCGCCTCGGGAATCGGCCGCGCCGCGGCGCTTCGCCTGGCTGCCGAGGGCGCGCACGTGGTCGTGGCGGACCTGGACGCCGCCGGCGCGCGGAAAGTCGCCGAGGAGGTCGTCGGGGGAGTGGGCGCGGGACGGGCGATTGGCGTCGAAATGGACGTCTCGAGCGAAGCCTCCGTGACCGCGGGCTTCGAGGAGGCCGTGCTGGCCTACGGCGGTCTCGACATCGTGGTCTCCAACGCGGGCATCGCGCACTCCTCGCCGGTGGACCGGATGTCGCTCGCGGACTGGGAGCGCTCGTTCGCGGTGAACTCCACGGGCCACTTCCTCGTGGCGCGCGAGGGGATGCGCGTGCTCCAGGCGCAGGGCTTGGGCGGGGCCTTCGTCTTCGTCGCCACCAAGAACGTCATGTCGCCCGGCAAGGACTTCGCCGCGTATTCCGCAGCCAAGGCGGCCGAGGCGCAGCTGGCCAAGGTGCTGGCCCTCGAGGGCGGACCGCACGGCGTCCGCTCCAACATCGTCAACCCCGACGCCGTCTTCCGCGACTCCAAGCTCTGGTCAGACGACGTGCGCCGCGAGCGCGCCCGCGCGCAGGGCATCAGCGTGGCCGAGCTC
>Ga0126372_10001157_pt1 | contig 10484 bp, 9 predicted proteins | sample PanSoiMetaPlot_6_FD_92762 | JGI IMG/M metagenome (GOLD analysis project Ga0126372, IMG submission 92762) | Tropical forest soil microbial communities from Panama - MetaG Plot_6 | ecosystem: Environmental > Terrestrial > Soil > Tropical forest > Bulk soil | place: Panama | collected 2016-02-17
AGGCTATTGGGCGGCGGAACGTCCGCTGAACAGATTACGCGCCCATTCTGCGCCCACACGGTTTTCCGAATCTACTAAGTTCTTGAAAAATTGGAGCGGGCGAGGGGATTCGAACCCCCGACCCCAACCTTGGCAAGGTTGTGCTCTACCCCTGAGCTACACCCGCGACTCCAAGCCGAATGTTAGCGCCTTAGGCGCCTGCCGTCAGCACTTTCGATGGCCGCCGGTTTGTAGTTGATCGCTTCGGCGATGTCCACAACGGGCCACTGCCGGTAGCTGGGAGCGCCCGCGCCGCGTATCAAGGCAACCCAAACCGGCGGAGCACCGATGGCCATCGACCGAAACACCCTGTTCACCTATCTGAAACAGCTCGGCATCGAAGCGACCACGGTCGAGCACGAGCCCGTGTTCACCGTCGAGCAATCGGCGGGCCTGCGCGCCACGATCCCTGGCGCGCACACGAAGAGCCTGTTCCTCACCGACAAGGACGGACACCTGGTCCTCGTGGTCGCCAAGGACGACACACGCGTCGACATGAAGAAGCTTGCGAAGGGGCTCGGGCTCGGCCGTCTCAGCTTCGGCAAGCCGGAGCTGCTCGAAAGCGTGCTCGGCATAGCGCCCGGCTCGGTGACGCCGCTCGCCCTGCTGAACGACACTACGGCTCCCGTCACCGTGGTGGTCGATGAGGCCCTCATGAACTTCGCCGAGGTCAATTGTCATCCGCTCGAGAACACCGCGACCACAAGGATCGCGACAGCCGACCTCCTTCGCTTCATCGAGGCCACCGGCCATAGGCCAAGCATCATGAAGCTCGGCTGATGTCTGCGTCTGCCGCGGCCCGCGGCAGGTTGCCAAAAGCCCGGTGGCGGCCCATCTTTGAGGGGCCAGTTCAGGACCTTAACCGAGTATGAGCGTAGACACTCCCATCCTCAATCAAGGCGGCACCGACGCCGACCTCATCAAAAACACAACGACCAAGGACTTCCTGCGCGACGTGATCGAGGCTTCGCGCGAGGTGCCGGTGCTGGTCGATTTCTGGGCGCCGTGGTGCGGCCCCTGCCGACAGCTCACGCCGATCCTCGAGAAGGCTGTGCGAGTGGCCAAGGGCGCGGTTAGGCTGGTCAAGCTTAATATCGACGAGCACCCGCAGATCCCCGGCCAGATGGGCGTGCAATCGATCCCGGCGGTGTTCGCCTTTCAGGACGGAAGGCCTGTCGATGGCTTCATGGGCGCGCTGCCCGAGTCGCGAGTCAATGCCTTCATCGCCCGGCTGATCGGCGACGACGCCGGCGACACCGCCGCGGATATCGAAGCGGCCGACGAAGCGCTCGCCGTGGGCGATCTCAATGCCGCGGCGCAGCTCTTCGGCGAGGTGCTGCAAAAGGACCGCGAGAACGCGCAAGCGCTAGCTGGTCTTGCCAAGTGCTACATCAAGACCGGCGACCTGACCCGCGCCGAGCAAACCTTGGCGCTAGTTCCTCCTGCCAAGGCCGATAGCGCGCCGGTGGCGAGCGCCAGGGCAGCGCTCGAGCTTGCACGCAAAGCGCCGGCTGCCGGCGAGATCGACGCGCTGCGCGCCATGCTCGCGGCCGATCCGAAGGACGCGCAAGCGCGCTTCGACCTCGCGCTCGCTTTGAACGCGAAGGGTGACCGCAAGGGAGCGCTCGACGAGCTGCTTACCCTCGTAGCCAAGAACCGGAGCTGGAACGACGACGCGGCCCGCAAGCAGCTCCTCCAGCTCTTCGATGCTTGGGGACCAAGCGATCCTTCGACCGTTACCGGCCGCCAGAGGCTCTCCTCGCTGCTCTTTGCGTGAGAGCCAAGGAGTTCATCCATTGGGGTGACCGACGTCTATCGCAGCGCTTCGGACCTGCCTCGGACTTTGCCCATGTTTCCACTGTGGGGCGCAATCCTTCTGCCGCGCGCCTCGCTCACCCTCAACGTGTTCGAGCCGCGCTACCTTGCGCTCGTCGATCATGCTCTCGCCGGCAACCGGTTGATCGGCGTCATCCAGCCAACCCCCGAAGCCGGAAGCGCTGAATCGCCTCAAGGGAAGACCTTTCCCCTGCGCCACGTCGGCTGCGTCGGCAAGATCACGTCCTTCGCCGAGAACGAGGATGACCGGGTCGTCATATCGCTCTCAGGCGTGGCGCGCTTCCGCGTTAGTCGTGATGTTGAAGGAGACGAGCCGTTCCGCGTGTGCCAGGTTGACTTCGCGCCTTATGCCCAAGATGTCGTCAGCGGATATGGCGAGGACGAGGTCGATCGCCCGCGCCTCATCGCGACGCTCCGCAGCTATCTCATCGCCAATAACCTGAACGCCGACTGGGAGCGCATCAATCGCGCGAGCACCGAGCGGCTGGTGAATACACTGTCGATCTTGAGCCCCTACGGCCCCGAGGAGAAGCAATGCCTGCTCGAGGCGCGTGACTTGCGGGCGCGTTCCGAAGCGCTTATCGCGCTTGCCGAGATGGAGCTTGCGGCGCGAGACGACGGCTCCGGAACGTCGCTACAATGACGGCCAGGAGTTGCATCGATGAGCGATGAACCTGAAAAGAGCGGGCGGCGCATGGTCGATCCTAAGCTTCTCGAGATCCTGGTCTGTCCCCTTACCAAGACCTCGCTCGACTACGACGCCGAGCGGCAGGAGCTGATCAGCCGTGCCGCCGGACTCGCCTACCCGATCCGCGACGGCATCCCCATCATGCTGCCGGAGGAAGCGCGCAAGCTCGACGAAAGCTAGAGTGTCTCACCGCGCAGCAGACGGGGCACTTGTCCCGTTGTACCGGCGGCTTCGCGGACGAGGAAGCGCTTCACGCCAGGCGCGCGGTCCACGAGGCCAAGACCGAGATCGCGCAGTACTCTGAGCGGCGCGCTGTCGTTGGAGAACAGGCGGTTCAATCCGTCCATCACCGCCGCCGAGAAGGCGCTATCGAATCTGCGCCAGCGCTCGTAGCGCTCGAGCTGCGGCGCGGCGCCGATGTCCAATCCAAGCCGTGCGCTTTCGACGATGGTCTCGGCGAGCGCCGCCACATCGCGCATGCCGATATTCAGTCCCTGTCCGGCGAGCGGATGCACCACATGCGCGGCGTCTCCGATCAGCGCAAGCCGGTCGGCAATGAAGCTTCGCGCGATCTGAAGATCGAGCGGGAAGGATTGGCGCGGACCGGCAAGCGCGATCTCGCCGAGGCGATGGCCGAAGCGCTTGGTGAGCTCCGTCACGAAATCCTCTTCACTCGCTGCCATGATGGCTTCGCCGCGCGTCTTCTCCTCGGTCCATACGATTGACGAACGGTTGCCGGTGAGCGGCAGGATGGCGAACGGACCTGCTGGGAGGAAATGCTGTACCGCCCGTCCGCGATGCGGCCTCTCATGTGCGACAGCGGTGACAATGCCTACTTGCGGATAGGACCAGCCCACGCATTTGATGCCGGCGCGCTCCCTGAGCTTCGAGCGCTTGCCGTCGGCGGCCACGAGGAGGCTTGCTTCGATCTCCCCGCCTTGCGCAAGCCTTGCCACTACGGCGAATGACCCTGGGGTGAAATCGTCGACCGTGTCAGGTGCGATGATGTCGATCGCCCTCTCTCCAGCGACAGCATCAGCGAGCATCCTGCTGAGATCGCCAGACTCGACGATAGAGGCGGCTGTCTCACCAGCTTTGAGCTCGTCCTCGAAGCCGAGAAAATGCTGCCTGAGACCGGCGTCAAGGGGACTGTCGGTGATCTCGATCGACGAGATGGCTTGCGCATGCGGCTCAAGTTCTTGCCACGACCCGAGCACCGAAAGTAGGCTCTTGCTCGCCGCCGAAAGCGCAAGTGCGCGCGCATCCAGAGACCTACCGGCGCCGGCCCTTGGACTTTCGGCATCAACCAGCGCGATGCGGAACCCTTGCGGCGCCTGCTTGGCAAGAACCAGTGCAAGTGTCCGCCCAGCGAAGCCGCCGCCGGCAATGGCAACATCGTAAACCCGGCGGCGCTTTTGAGTAGCTTCAGGCATCGCACAGCAATGCCACGTTCCGTATGCGAAGCGAAACTGCTAAAGGGCGAGGTCTCGTCTCACGAAAGGCTTTATCATGAGCCGCGCCCTCGACCAGCTCCTCTCCATCCTCGACATCGAGCGGCTCGAAGAGAATCTGTTCAGGGGCTTGAGCCCTCAGGTCGGCTGGCAGCGCGTGTTCGGCGGGCAGGTGATCGGCCAGGCACTGGTGGCCGCACACCGCACGGTGAATGGCCGCTTGGCGCATTCGCTTCACGCTTACTTCCTTCGCGCCGGCGATCCCTCTGTGCCGATCATCTACAACGTGGACCGCATTCGCGACGGCGGAAGCTTCACTACCCGCCGCGTGGTCGCCGTGCAGCATGGCCAGGCGATCTTCTCCATGGCAGCCTCCTTCCACAAAGAGGAGACCGGGCTTGAACATCAGATCAAGATGCCGGAGGTGCCGCCGCCGGAATCCTTGCCGAGCGAGGCCGAGCTCAAAGAGCGGCTCATCGACCGTTTGCCCGAGCCGCTCAAGGCTTATTGGCAGCGCGAGCGTCCTATCGAGATCCGTCCCGTCGATCTGTCGCGCTATCTTTCGCCAGAGAAGCATACGCCATCGCAGCAGGTGTGGATCAAGGCGACCGGGCAACTCGGGAACGATCAAAGCCTGCATCAATGCGTGCTCGCCTACGCCTCGGACTTCACGCTCCTCGACACGGCGCTGATCGCTCATGGCCGCTCAGTGTTCGATCCCAATCTGATGCTTGCGAGCCTCGACCACGCGGTTTGGTTCCACCGGAAATTCTGCGCCGACGGCTGGCTGCTTTATGCCCAAGACAGCCCAATTTCCGGCGCCGGCCGTGCCTTTTGCCGGGGCATGCTGTTCACCCGTGACGGGAAGCTTGTGGCCTCCACGGCACAAGAGGGCCTCGTCAGGGAGAGAACTGTCACGAAGACAGGCTAGTTTCTGAGCAATAGGCGATTTTTGCCTATTTTTTGTGCTGACCTGCCTTGCCCTGTCCCCCCTGACACCGGGGGGCGCCGGAAAAAGACTCATCAAAGCCAGGGACTTGCCGGCGTCCAGTCGAGTTGGCACGCGGCTTGACTCTGGCTCCGAGTTCGCACGGCTGGAACGGACATGGCCAAGAACCGGCAGCCGTAAACATGGAGGGGTTCGAAAGATGAAGCTGGTGATGGCGATCATCAAGCCATTCAAGCTCGATGAGGTGCGCCAAGCCCTCACTGAGCTCGGCCTGCAAGGCATGACTGTGACCGAGGTGAAGGGCTACGGGAGGCAAAAGGGCCACACGGAAATCTATCGGGGCGCCGAATACGCCGTGAACTTCCTGCCGAAGATCAAGATCGAGGTGGTGGTTCCTGCCAAGCTGGTCGACAAGGCGGTGGATGCCATCGTCGCCGCGGCCAAGACCGGACAGATCGGCGACGGCAAGATCTTCGTCGTTCCCGTCGAGCAGACGGTGCGCATCCGCACCGGTGAAACGAACGAATCGGCGCTCTAATGGGGAGAGGAAGAAAGATGGTTAAGCTTGCCAAATATCTCGTTGCCGCGGTCGCAGCGCTCGCTGTGTTCTTGATCTTCAAGCTCGAACCGGGGTTGGCCCAAGAGGCCGCGGGAGCGGCGCCGGCAGCGCCGACTCCGCCGCCGTCGCCGATTAACACCGGCGACACCGCCTGGATGCTCACATCGACGGCACTGGTGCTGCTGATGACGATTCCAGGCCTTGCCCTCTTCTATGGCGGCATGGTGCGCAAGAAGAACGTGCTTGCTACCGTGGGCCAGGCGTTCGGAGCGACCTGCATCATCACCGTATTGTGGATGGTCATCGGCTACTCGATCGCGTTCACGACCAACGATAACGCGTCGCTGCAAAAGTGGATCGGTGGCTTCAAGTACATCATGCTGAAGCCGATGACGATCGACGCGGTGAACCCGCTCGCGGGATCCATCCCGGAGTCGGTCTACATGACCTTCCAGATGACCTTCGCCATCATCACGCCGGCGCTGATCGCGGGCTCGCTCGCCGACCGCATGAAGTTCTCGGCCTTCATGGTGTTTATGGGAGCTTGGCTTGTGCTGGTCTATAGCCCGATCGCGCATTGGGTATGGGGCGGCGGCTGGCTCGCTCAGCTCGGCGCGCTCGACTACGCAGGTGGAACCGTCGTGCATCTGAACGCCGGAACCGCGGGCCTGGTCGTCGCGCTCGTACTTGGGCCGCGCTACGGGCTCGGCAAGGAGAACATGGCGCCCTACAACCTCGTCTATAGCGTGATCGGCGCCTCGCTCTTGTGGGTCGGCTGGTTCGGGTTCAATGCTGGGTCGGCAGTGACCGCCAACGCCAATGCCGGCATGGCCATGGCAGCGACTCAGATTGCCACGGCCGCGGCAGCGCTTGCCTGGATGGTGTGCGAGTGTCTGATCGCGAAGAAGCCCAGCATCCTCGGCCTTGTCTCCGGTGCCGTTGCCGGCCTCGTGGCGATCACGCCGGCGTCCGGCTTCGTCAACCCAACGGGTGCGCTAATCATCGGCATTGCAGCTGGCGTCGTGTGCTACTTCGCGGCCGTACACGTCAAGAAGGCGCTCGGCTACGACGATGCCCTTGATGCGTTTGGCGTGCATGCCGTGGGCGGTGCGCTCGGTGCCATGTTGACCGGCGCGTTCGCGTCAAGCGCCATCAATTCTGCCGGGAAAGGCTGGCTGATCGACGGTAACGCCCATCAGATGCTGATCCAGTTCTACGACGTCGCCGGCACGTTCGTGTACTGCGCCATAATGACCTTCATCATCCTCAAGGTGATCGACATCATCATGGGCCTCCGGGTCAGCCAGGCCGTCGAGGTCGAAGGTCTCGACATCAACCTGCATGGCGAGGTGGTGCAGTAGCAGTCCAGTACGCATGAGATGCAGAGGGAGTAACCTCGTCAAAGAAGAGCTAAAGTCTCCTCCTCCTCCCAAGACTTTGCTCTCTCCTGAGCCCCGGCCTTTCGCCGGGGCTCATTGTTTTGTCCGGCTGCACCGACGGCATTGCCGCAATAGCCCACATCACGTAACACCCTCACCCATGCCGCCCGACCTTGCGCCGACCCGCCTCGACGAGATGGTGCGATCGCCGTTTCAGCGGCTCGCATCCTTGCTCGAAGGCATCACGCCAGGCGCCCCAGTCATCGATGTTTCGCTCGGCGAGCCCAAAGCGCTGCTGCCGCCGTTTCTCGGTCCGACCCTGCAAGAGCATTTGTCAGAGTTCGGCCGCTACCCGCCGATCAGAGGCATTCCGGCAGTCCGCGAGGCCATCGCTGCTTGGATTGGCCGGCGATATCCGATCCTTGAGGGTCGCATCGATCCCGAGCGGGATGTTCTCCCGCTAAACGGCTCGCGCGAAGGGTTGTTCTCTGCGATTTTCCCTGCGCTCGCGAGAAAGCCTTCACTCACGGCGCCAGCAGTGCTCATCCCCAATCCGTTCTATCAGGCCTATGGTGCGGCAGCGGCGGCCTCCGGCGCAGAGCCGGTCTTCCTGCCGAGCACCGCCGCGACGGAGTTCCTGCCGGAGCTCGACAAGATCGATGCAGTGATTCTCGAACGCGCGGTCGCGCTCTACCTCAATTCGCCGTCAAACCCGCAAGGCGCGGTGGCAGGCCGCGACTACCTCGCCCGCGCCATCGCACTCGCTCGCCGTTTCGATTTTCTGCTGTTCGCCGACGAGTGCTATTCGGAGATCTACAGCGACGTGCCTCCGCCGGGCGTGCTCAAGACGGCCTACGCAAAGACGGGAAGCCTCGCCAATGTCGTGGCGTTCCAGTCGCTCTCCAAGCGCTCAGGCCTTCCAGGCCTAAGGTCTGGCTTCGTCGCCGGCGATCCTGACTTCATCGCCGCCTTCAGTCGTTTCCGCAATGTCGCCTGCCCGCAGGTGCCGCTACCCGTGCAGCATGTCTCAGTCGCGGCTTGGGGCGACGAGGACCACGTCGACAGCGGCCGCGCCCTATACCGCGAGAATTTTGACCAAGCCGATGCAATTCTTAACCGCCGTTACGGCTATCGAAGACCGCAAGGAGCCTTCTTTCTTTGGCTGAATATGGCGGATTTCGGCGGCGGAGAGGCGGCGGCGACAACCCTTTGGAAAGGGTGTGGTGTCAGAGTGTTGCCTGGAGCCTATCTCGCGCAAGCCGGCCCCGATGGTGCCAATCCCGGCAGGGATTACATCAGGGTCGCGCTGGTGCATAACAGGGACACTACACGCGCGGCCTTAACGCGCATCGTCGCCACATTGGGCTAGAGGGGATGGCGAGTAGGGGCAGAGCTAAGGAGCGGCGGCGACTGCTGCCGGGTGCGGTCGAGTCCGGATTGCGCCGGCTCCTGCTCGGCGGCTGTGGGCTACTCATCATCACTCTTGTATGCGCTGTCTGGGCGAGCCTCGCCACCTGGTCGGTGCACGACCCGAGCTTCAACAACGCGACCCGCGCCTCGCCGCGTAACCTCCTCGGCCATTGGGGGGCAGTGGTCGCCGACCTTACCATCCAGTCGATCGGGCTTGCCTCGATCATCCTGTTTCTGCCGCTTGCCGCTTGGGGATGGCATATCGTGTTCCGCACCGTCCCCAACCGGCGGCGGTTCAGGCTGCTTGCCTGGCCAGCAGCCGTCATGCTGCTCTCGGCTGCGCTTGCCGCGCTACCTCAGCCAAAGAGCTGGCCGCTGCCGAACGGTCTTGGCGGTATTTTCGGCGATTTCTTCATGGCTGGCGCCCACATTATCGGGCCGTTCTTTCCGGAGGCCGCTGTGTCGTTCGTGGCCGGCATCGCCTTCCTCATCCTAGGTACGATGCTGCTCCTGTTCGCCTGCGGCACCAGCACCTCGCGGCTGATCGAGCTATGGGCGCCGCGTAGCACGGTGGCGGGCGAATGGGCGAGCGCATCGCTTGGCGCCGTCATGCATTTCGTGATGCTCGTGGCGTCAAAGCTGAGGCGCTTGATGCCGAGCCGCGCCCGTGACGACGAGGAAGAGGATTACGAGGACGATACCGAAGAGCAATGCTTCGAGCCTGGGGAGGCCGAGGTCGACGCTGAGGGCCGCATCGAGCCGTCCTTCGGGCCTGCGCCGATCACCGAGGACTTCGAGGACGAAGGCGAGGAGGACATCACCGCGCCGAACTACCGCATCACCCGCACCGCCGCAAAGGAGAAGAAGAAGCATACCGGCCTCTCCCCCTCCCCACGCTCTGACGAGCCCTACGACCCGCCGTCGATCAAGCTGTTGCAGCAGGTGCGCGGTAACCGCGGCCGCGGCGTGTCCGACGAGGTGCTGCAGGAGAATGCGCGCGAGCTCGAGGGCGTGCTTCAGGATTTCGGCGTCAAGGGCGAGATTACCAATGTCAGGCCTGGTCCCGTGGTCACGCTTTACGAACTTGAGCCAGCGCCAGGCACCAAGTCTTCGCGCGTTATCGGCCTTGCCGACGATATCGCGCGCTCCATGAGCGCGGTCTCTGCCCGCGTCGCCGTGGTTCCAGGCCGCAATGCCATCGGCATCGAGCTCCCCAATGACCGCCGCGAGGTGGTGCTGCTCAGAGAGCTTCTGGAAACCTCAGACTTCGAGGACACCGATGCGCGGCTTGCGCTCGCGCTTGGCAAGAATATCGGCGGCGAGCCCATCATCGTCGATCTCTCGCGCATGCCGCACCTCCTGATCGCCGGCACCACCGGCTCGGGCAAGTCGGTCGGCATCAACACTATGATCTTGTCGCTGCTCTACCGGCTCTCTCCCGACCAGTGCAAATTCATCATGATCGATCCCAAGATGCTCGAGCTGTCGGCCTATGACGGCATTCCGCATCTGCTCGCGCCTGTCGTCACCGACCCCAAGAAGGCGGTGGTGGCGCTCAAATGGACGGTGCGCGAGATGGAAGAGCGCTACAAGCGCATGTCGAAATTGGGCGTGCGCGACATCAAGGGTTACAACGCCCGCATCCTCCACGCCGAAGCCAAGGGCGAAATCCTGACCAGAACCGTGCAGACCGGCTTCGATCGGGCTACCGGCCGCGCCATCTATGAGCAGGAGGAGATGGATTACGGCGTTATGCCCTACATTGTCGTGATCGTCGACGAAATGGCCGACCTGATGATGGTCGCCGGCAAGGAGATCGAGGCTGCGGTGCAGCGTCTCGCCCAGATGGCGCGCGCCGCCGGCATTCATCTCATCACCGCGACCCAGCGCCCGAGCGTCGATGTCATCACCGGCACCATCAAGGCGAACTTCCCGACGCGGGTGAGCTTCCAGGTCACCTCGAAGATCGACAGCCGCACCATTCTCGGCGAGCAGGGCGCCGAGCAACTGCTCGGCCAGGGCGACATGCTCTACATGGCGGGTGGCGGCCGCATCAGCCGCGTGCACGGCCCGTTCGTCTCCGACGACGAGGTCGAAAAGGTGGTGAGGCACCTCAAGGCGCAAGGCCAGCCGGAATATCTGGAGGCCGTCACCGCCGAGGAAGAGCCAGAGG
>Ga0126372_10001158_pt1 | contig 10479 bp, 13 predicted proteins | sample PanSoiMetaPlot_6_FD_92762 | JGI IMG/M metagenome (GOLD analysis project Ga0126372, IMG submission 92762) | Tropical forest soil microbial communities from Panama - MetaG Plot_6 | ecosystem: Environmental > Terrestrial > Soil > Tropical forest > Bulk soil | place: Panama | collected 2016-02-17
GCGAGGCAAGTATCGGATAATCAAAATCCACACTTGTGAACCGGCTCGGCAGCGTGCCCGGGCGCGGGCCGAGACACCGGAATTCGCGATCTCGCAACGGGCTTGGCGAAAAGTGGAGGCACTGTTCGCAGAGCTGAAGAACTACATCGGACTACGCCGACGGAGGCTACGCCGGATGCGCTTCGTGCGCGAGCAGTTCTACCTGGCGGCCACGGCGCAGAACCTGAAACGGCTGATGCGATTCCTCAGCCGTAAGTCAACCCCGCAGATGGCAACTGCATGAACCTGGCCTGAAGAAAGAAAAAAAGCGAACAACCAGGAGACTGGCAGGGACAGAAAAGCGCGTCGTGAACCGAGATTTTTCAACAGGCACGCCTGATAGCAACACTTACGTCGTACAATCCGCAGAATGGGAACCAACGTGAAGGGCGAAGCGAAGTCAGTTTATCTCCTGTGGTATTCGCGGGGTGACGATGAACTCTTAATCGGAGTTTATGAAAGCAAGGCTAAGGCCACCGCCGCGAAGCACCGTGTAAAGCTGAAGCCGGGTTTTGCTGAAGGCATTGGTGAATTCGAGATTGCCGTGTACCAACTTAATCAAGATCATTGGAAGAGAGGATACAAGATCGTCTGACAGGCGTTACCTGGCGAAAATCCCTATAACGCTGATTTGGCCCCCGGAACTTGGATTTTAAGTATAACCGCCTGGTTTCGACAACTGACCACGATGCGTATAGATTTGGCTCGATGCAAAACGCCTACCTTTTGCCCGAAGATCAATGGAAACTCTGCGAAAGGTGCACGACTGCAGTCCCGGAATTCGAATTTTCTGCTCCATTCGATGTGGAACTACGTGGGCTGCTGAAGAGTAGCCCAGCGTCGGCTATGGCGCGACTCATCCAAGAAACACATTGCAATCCTTCACTGGCGAAAGCATGGACTATTCACCAAGTTGCATCGCCCCTGAATGAACACCCAGCATGTCCGCATTGTGGTAAGCCGTTGCGAACCAGCAAGGCGAGACAGTGTCGATTCTGTGGCAGGGACTGGCACTGATCCGGTGTTGACGAACCGCGATAGCATTCATCGGCATGGTCTTCGGCGAAGGAATAGCGCAAGCTTGTGAAATCGCCTTGCTTGCGACAGTTGACCTGAGAGAGGATTGGGCAGTAGAGCTACGATGAATTGAGATTCTCGGTTCGCAGCCGTCAACTGCTCCTATGCAAACGAGGCCACAACCGTTGTTGATTATGGTACTGCGGCCTCCGGGTCCTCGCCTTCATATTCAAGGTTATCCACAAAGTGTTTTTTGCGTGGTGGCTTGATCCCTGGTTTCAGAGAAAATCGAACCAAGCTCTATGGGACGATGTTCAAGCGAACCTGTATTTCCTCTATTCGAACGGGGAGTTGATTAAGGAAAAACACCCGCAGATTTTGCCGTTCGATTACGCTTCTGTCTCTCTCGTTTTCGACAACATACGGTTTTGTTTCACGCGGGGACGGGAAGAACTAAATGTCTCCTTGTCACCGCGTCATGCTCCAATGGATGTTAGCGCCGGTGATAAAGGGAGCCAATTGCGCCGGTTTGGGTCGGAACCACTGAGTCCACCAAAGAAAAGTATCCAGCAGCAGTCGAGGTTGTGGGAAAGTGGGAATCCCGCGTTTTTTGCGGGATTTCCAAGCGAGGTGGAAAAGTCTGCTTTTGGACTTTTCCACGGAGCGTCTTTTCCACAGCCTTTCGCCGCGAGCGTTTCGCTTTTCATATTGCTCGTCGCCGATCATTCGCATATATGACTTGATTAGCTTTCGCTATCTTGTCGAAATGTTCAGGTTCAGCGCCAATCATTCTGCTCTTGCGGATGGAATCGTGAGTTCGTGTTGGCGTTCGTTCTGCGGGATCCACCTCAGCGACCAGCTCACGCACGGCATGACATCGCAAACTGCCTTCAAATCTACGCCAGGGCATGCTCCTGCGCGTTGGCAGAGTCACAGTGCGAGCGACGCGGCATTTGGTCATCGAGGCGGCCCAGGACGGATTACAAACACACCCAGGATCCGTAGTTCCTGCTGGAACGGACAGCGCGGGAGGACACCGGTGAACTGATGGTTGATTTCGCAGGAAAGAAACTCGCGATCCTGGCGCGTTGAAATTACGGATTAGCGGCCCGCGTGGAAGTGTGCACAGACGTTAGTTCGGGAGCCATATGGCTCACCCCAGACCGGCGGGAATGGCTCCGTTTTAAACCGGCGCTAACAAATGGATACCCACCAGCTCCCCGTGGTTATTGCCGCTCTGGATTCGAAAGATGTAACAGAACTGAAACCGATTGCCTACTTCTCAGAAGTCGGGGATTTGCTACGTCCTCGCCTAGATGCCCTGAATAGGGCGTTTTTGGAGAAGGCATATCCCGGCTTCAAAAGAAAACTTGAACAGGAGGAGAAAACGTTACGCGTATTAACTCGGGAGTTCGAGTGGGAACTAAACAAGAGGCTCTATCCATGGAAGCGATAGTTGTTGAAACATCCCCATAGCGCTCATTTGGCCCGGAATGGGATTTTGAATGTAATCTCCAGCGCGGCAGTTAAGATTGAATTGTCGCGACGACGGACTCTATGGATATTCCTACGCGCTTCAGAATCTCACCGACTCCGCTGGTTTCCGTCGAGAGCATGGCGGCGACGAGATGTAACGGCTGCACCCTATCGTGGTGTAACTCCTTCGCGAGTGAACTGGCCCCGGCGAACATCTCACCTAGCGCGGGAGAGCATTCCATGTCGGCGGAATCCGCAACTGGTTTAGCTTGCGACGGAAGGACGTGTTCAAGCATCGACAGAATCTGCGATGCGAGTTCCGCCGAAAAGAACGAGCGCTCTGGCAGTTTGCAGCGGCCCCGAACTCGTCACCCCTCCCGGGAACCTTGCAGCCAGTTCGCCTTGGTCTTCTCGAACAACTGCATCGAGAAGATGAGCAGGTTCAAGAGCGGCTGCGCCTCTCCGGCCAGCCTCCATCCGCGCCAGAAAGACCACTCGCAATGACCTTTCGGAAAACCGGTCAAACACTTTGCGTTCCATATAGACCAAATGTTTCGGTCAGTTTACGCCTGTGCAAGAGAGGCGAGTCGGTGTAACTGTTCTAACATCGCGATTGAACTTGTAACCGAACGGTTACAAGTCAAATCCCCTGATTTCATCAGTCATGCCACCCGGTTTTGCCGGAGCTTGCAATACGGTAAGAGGCAGATGTTGCGACCCAAGGACAAAGACATAAAATGAAATGTCTTTAGGGAGGGCCCCATGTGGTTTCGCGTTCTGCCCTTACTCTGTCTGTTTCTCTTGTCGCGTGCATCTCGGGGCCAACAAAAAGCGATCGATGTGCCCTGCGACAGCACTCTGGTGGCGGACAGCCCCGATTGAAGCAACTGGGACACTTTCGGTTCGGGAGACGGTTGTCGGCAATCAAGTGGAGTCGTTGTGGGAAGAGAATGTCGTTGCCAAGAACATCTCGAATAAGCCAATACTCCTACTGATTGGCGTCCTTGAAGCAGGGGGGCCCTCACAGTGATGGCGGTTACGAGCTGATCGAAGAGAGATTCTTTTCTCCGGATCTTATACAGCCCGGAGGTACGATCCCTTTGCGTGCCGGATCTTTCCGGCGGAGGCAATGCTGTATCAACCCCTTGGCCGAACCCCGTGATCCGAAAGCGGCATTCCGTGTGGAGTTTGTGCAATTTGTCGATGGTTCGACCTTTGGGACTCCAGCTAGGGCAAAAGATGTGTTTGTGAGCCGAACTTCCACTCTTCTCGTCTTGCGAAACCTGGACCAAACGTATTCAGATCAGGGTGAGCAGAAGTTTCAAACCCAACTGTTGGAGGCACACGATCCGGTAATTGACCTTATAAGCGACACGGCGAAAGAAAAAGGGACAAGCGCTGCGATTGCGCAACTGCGGAAGTTTCTTAGCCTTGGAAAAAAGCACGAAGCGATGATTGGCGGACGACTGCCAAAGTAGTCAAAAAACTCAGGAGAGTTTTCTCCGCCCACGCGTCAATGAGAATCGCCTTGTTTTCAACATCTACCAGAAAGGTTAGGCGCGGTGGGGTTCAATATCCTATTTTCTAAATGCGAGCTAAGCCCTGGTGTTCCGGTCTCTTCCGCAACGCGAGTATCAGCGCTGCCGAGGTAAACAATGAAATACCAACGAAGAGAAGCCCACCGCGAAAGCTTCCCGTTCTCTGGTTGATCGCGCCTATTGCATAAGGCCCAACAAAGCCGCCGAGATTACCAAACGAATTGATCAAGGCGATTCCTGCAGCCGCCGAGAATCCCGTCAAAAACTCATTGGGCAACGACCAGAAGGGACCCCAGAGACTGTAGACGCCTGACGCAGCCAAACACCAAAGTGCCATAGAAAACACAATGGAACGAGAGTCGGTCGTAGCCAACAGTACCAGGGAGATTCCTCCGATGACTAGAGGAATGGCGGCATGGTAACGTCGTTCGAGTCTGCGATCGGAGGCTCGCGCAACAAGGATCATGACGGGCAGCGCGGCAAGATATGGAAGCATCACGAGCAAGCCCACTGTGGTATTCAAGTACTCACTGGAGAAGGCTTTCAGTAACTGAGGCATCCAGAAGCCCAACACATAGTTGCCGATCATTGCCGTGAAGTAGGCTGCGGTGAGATGCCAGACGCGCCCGTTCGTTAGCGCCTCTCCAGCGGTCATTTTGCGAGCTGACAGCTTTTGGTGTTCCTCCAGCGCCAGCTCCGCCTTGATCCAGTCTTTTTCGCCTGCCGTCAGAAAGCTGGCCTCAGCAGGTCTGCCAGGCAACAGGAGATAGATGACAATGCCACCCAGTATCGCCGGAAGGCCCTCCAGAATCAGCAACCACCTCCAGCTGCCGACGCCAAACCAATGAACATAATCGAGAATTAAGCCTGACAAGGGAGCGCCCACTATATTCGAGAGAGCATTCCCCGTCAGCAATAGGGCGATGGTACGCGCCAGGTGCCGCTGGGGAAACCAGTACGTCAGATAGAGCACGAGTCCAGGAAAGTATCCCGCCTCAGCCATCCCAAGCAGAAATCGCGCAACATATAACTGGTGTGCGGTTTGCGCGAAGCCCGTGAGCACCGCCAGAGTTCCCCAACTGATCAAGATCCGAGAAATCCAGACACGTGCTCCGATCCTGTGGAGCAGGAGGTTGCTGGGGATCTCAAATAGAAAATAGCCAAAGAAGAAGACGCCGGCGATGAATCCATATTGCTGGCTGGTGATAGCCAACTCTCTGTTCATCGTTAACGCTGCAAATCCGATGTTGATCTGATCGAGCTTGGCAATTACCCAGAGAACCAAGATTAGCGGAACAATCCGCGTTCGAATCTTGCGGATTATCGTGGCTTCAATTGGGCTTGCAGCAACTGCCGAACTGGATGCCATTTTCACCTCGGATTGCTGCTTAATTGCGATGAAGTGTAGCACCGACCAGCGTTGGGTCTGAACCGGTTTTCGCCTTTTGCTCGATGCCTTCATGAAAGAAGCATAAGGCGGCGGGCAAAAGTGAACGAAATTCGTCGGATTCTTGGCCTTCGTGCTCACATTGCAGAGCCCGCGAATGAAGTGCTGCATAGGGGGCGAAGCCGCAGATCAACCCCGGTGCTTATTAGGAACTATTAAGCATCATTCTCTTCTTCTAGTTCTTAGCCAGGAAATGGCTTGTTCCACGTCTCGATAATCGATGTGAGGGAGTACTACATCAGTCGGCACAGAGCGATTTGAATTATAATGCGGGCGCTGCCATAACGTCCGGCTCTAGCAACGTCTGTCTTGGCGATAGTATAGGCCTTACTCTTGCAACCGGATCCAACAACATCTTAATGGAAATTTCTGCGGCTGCTGGCAAAGATGAGAAACCGCGAGTGACTGAAGTTGTCAGTTCTCGGTTGTCGGTTGTCAGAAAAATCGGCGGTCGCATTCGGCAGCGAACAATTGGCGACTGACAACTGGCAACCGTGAAACTGATTACCGACAACTGATAACCGACAACTGACAACTACTTTCCAAACCACTCGATCAGAGCGCGATTCACAGCCTCGGGCTCTTCGTGTTGCAACCAATGGCTCGCCTCAGGAAAGTATGTCAGCTCCGCTGAATCGCAGTAGCGAACGCTCGCCTCGGCCATCTCCGGCAACAGAAACTTATCGCGCGTGCCCCAGAGTATGTACACAGGCACATGCACCTGCAGGTCTCTTACCGCCGGCCGGTGCCGATCGAATGCGCGATACCAGTTGATCATGGCCGTCACTGTGCCGGGATGAGACCACGCTTCGCGATAGCGGTCGAGATCTTCAACAGCAAAGGTGCCTGGTCGGCTGCTGCCCAGCAGTGCTCGCACCCCATCCCTGAAGTTGTTTCGGGAGAAGCGCCACTCCGGAAGCGCCGGGAGCTGAAAGAATGCCACGTACCAGCTGCGCAACATCTGTCGCGGATTGCGACTCACCGTCCGCAGAAATACCTCTGGATGCGGCACATTCAGAATCGCCAGCTTGCGCAGTCGCTCCGGATGCAGCACCGCCGTGGCCCACGCCACCGCGGCTCCCCAATCGTGCCCCGCAAGAAAAAAGCGCTCTGCGCCAAGCTGGTCTGCGATGGCCATGACGTCAGATACAAGGTACGGCACGGAGTAGTCGGTGATCCTAAGCGGCTTGCTACTCACGTTGTAGCCGCGCTGGTCAGGGACAATCACGCGGAATCCTGCAGCAGCCAGTGGAAAAATCTGGTGACGCCACGAGTACCAGAACTCTGGGAACCCATGCAGCAGAATGACGAGCGGTGTATTCACTGGACCGGCGGCAACAGCGTGCAGGTGAACGTTTCCAACTTCGAAGTTGAGGTGTTCGAGCGGGCTCTCATCCATGCAAGTTGCCGTTTCCAGTCTCGAGTTTCAAGTTCATGTTGCAGAATACCGAGCCGAATCTCGATGTGAATCCGAAATTCCCGTTTTAATCAGGATTTCCATTTTGGCATCCTGAGTGCCCGTTTTCACGGTCTCGCAGGTGTATGTTCGATGCAAGGCTGAGTCGGCAGGATGCGAGCAAAAGAATCCAGCGGAAACGAAGGAACCAAGAGGAAGAGCAAACGATGACCAACGACGAACGAATGCAGCGAAAGTCCAGTCTGATCACGACCGTCAGAAAAAAACTCCCCGACTTCGCGAGGATGTGCGCGGACGAGGCGGAACTGGTGTTGCTCCACCAAGACGCCTTTGCCGCCGACTACCAAGAGGACGAATACGCCCTCCTCGGCATGGCGATCAAGTACGCAGGTCTCCGTGGGAAAGAAGTGCGCGTGATCGGGAAGAACCGGAGTTCACTCGCCGGAGAAGACACGATTCAGTGAGCGCGATCCTACGAAGGCTGCTTGAAGATTGCCAAGTACAGAAAAAGGAGCATCGCCACTCCGCTGAGTACGGTTCTCATCGCGTGCAACGTGCCCCAGCGTGTGAGCAGACGTTCCGCTTCGACTGACCGTTTATCCAGTGTTGGGTTGAGCAAGAGCTTGTTGGTGGGCAGGATCGCGATCAGAGTGAATGGTATGACGGAGCCTAACACGATCCCGCCAACCAGCCACCAGAAACTCGCCCCGGCGAGCCACACAGCGAGCGATGAGAGCACACCCACGGCTGCGCAAGTCGCCCGCATTACTGTGCCTCGACGATAGCTGGGCGGAAATTCAGTGGCAGCTACTTCCACTCCACACTGCATCCTCGCTGGGTGTTCCACGAGGCTGACGTAGACAGCGGCTCCGGTGAACAGGCTGCACGAGAGGACAGCGAGGAATTCGGCAATCTGGCGCATCATTAATTCCCCCGTGCTGATAGCCGCCATCGAAACGTTGGTCGGTGCGTGAGCGGACGCTGAACAAGCGTAGCACCTGACTCGCTGACCACTGAGAGGCGGACGCTGGCGAATCGATTGGCAACAGACGAACCAGGGTTCGTGACTGCATTTTGGGCTGGTTCGACCTAGCCTTCGAGCGTGACTTCGAACGATCCGGTATTGTCGCGCATCAGACCCTTTGCTGAGAGGGTACGCCCAAGCGCGAGGATCGGTCGAAACATCCAGTACTTCCGCCGAATAGCACCCATCGCCCGTTCGTGCTCGGCACGGTCGGTGAGGAACCGGGCTGTCCCTTCGAACTTCTCACCGCCGATGGATAGCTTGATCTGCGGCGTCTTCTGCACGTTGTGCACCCACTGGCGCTTCACGTTCGCGGTGCCGATGTAGAGCCTGTCGCCATCCAGAACGAACCAGATCGTGACTTCGTGCGGCTTCCCGGTCTTGCGTCCGTAGTGGGTCAGCCGAGTGGTCTGCTTATCGGCTACTCGCCTCAGTCGCGCAAGTTCGGTCGATTCCATAAGCTTCGTTACGGATGCTGCTCGATGACACTACCATAGCAGGTCGGCTTGGTGCGCCTGTCAGTGAGAAAATTTCGTGAGAAACACATGAGACCGCCGTTTCGCTCCAAGCAAGAAGTGATCTTGCTGCCCAAGGCTAACCGAACTCACCGGGTATCGCATCTTTGCCCCCGAAGTCATGCGCTACATTGACTTCATACTGAAAGCCAAAACCGTCGGGGTGCGAGTTGCGCGACGACTGAACCGCTGCCTAAGATGGCGATGCGCTTGCCGGGCGATTGCTTGATTTGCGTACCTCGGACACGATGTACCCATTCAAGGGTGTTCCGGTTCCGTCAGATCAGAAGGCTCGCTAGTCTCGAGACGTCTCGCTTCTGTCGGGTGACAAAACAACAAGGTCGACGCGGTCTCGTTCCATCTCGCGACGAAGCGCGGCGAGCGCAGAGTCCAAACATGCATCGTGACAGATAGCGAGTAGGACATCGTCTTTGCACCACACACCGATCGTGTAGCGCTCCTCTTGTTTTTCCGGTGTACGTCTTTTGAACACATGCAAGGCGAATTCAGCATTGCCGTTTACACTGGTCATCGAGAACTCCCTGACCCATTTGGCGGAAGCGATCGGCTGGCTGGCTTTCCCCATCTGAGCGTGCGCATCACATTGTCCCTTCCGGGCCGGAGGCCCAAAGGCGGAATATTGTTTTCGGTTGTAGGTTGTCAGATTGAAAATTCGTGATGGCCGCCTGGCGGCGGAGGTTAGTGGGACGTATCACCCCGCTGTAAAAGAAGTCGATAGCTGCAAGATCACGGAGCGGGCGATCCACATGCGCATGACTGGGATTCGAGCGGAGCCAAACCACAGCGCGTGCCTGGGTACCACTGACGCCAAAGATCAATCAAGGACACGGCTTCATCGGTGCCTCCCAAGGCCGCCAAAAATGCCGGCTTTAGAGCCGGGGAATATCTGCACAGCACCGTAAAACCATTTTTGAAACTAGTTCTTCTGCCGAACTCGTGAGTTCACGTTGTGAGGACACCTTGACCGTAAATATGGGCGGCAAATAGGCTCCCGTTCGCAGCTTTGCGCCGCGTTGTTGCTAGTGGGAGTGTCATCGTCAACCAAATAGTGCGTGGAGGAGGACCGATGAACAAGCAGGGCCGTAATCGCAGAGAATTCCTCGGTTTGACCGGACTCGGTGTAGCCGGCCTCGCCGGCAGCAGTTTTCTAGACGCGAGAGTTTCGGCTGAAGCGCAGAGCGCCGACCCCGATCCGCGCCACGCGGATCTGATCGTATACAACGCTAAGGTGTATACCGTCGACGTACGTATGCCGAAAGCGGAGGCATTTGCGGTGAAAAGCGGGCGATTCGTCTTTGTGGGGAGCACCGCAGGAGCAAAAGCATTCAGCGGCAAGGGAACGCGGACTCTCGATGCAAAGTAGATGACCATCGTCCCCGGATTCATTGACTGCCATAATCACGCGGATGGGAACACTCTGCTTTACGAGGTCATCGTCGGCAATCCTTATGAGGTGGAGTTTGTCACCATCGCCAGCATCATAGATAAGCTCCGCGAAAAAGCTCAGAAAACGCCGCCGGGCTTTTGGGTCGATGGATATTTCTTCGATGACACCAAAGTGAAGGACAAGTGGCAGCTCAACCGGCACGATCTGGACCAAGTTTCTGCTGATCATCCAGTAGTAGTCCATCATCGCGGCGGCCACACGTCCTACTACAACAGCAAAGCATTCGAGCTGTCGAGGATAGACAAGAACACTCAGAACCCCATGGGGGGAACGTACGCCCATGACGACAATGGCGAGCTCAACGGACGTGTCACCGACCGTGCACGCGAAGGGTTCAATAAAATTGGGCAACGGGAGACCTTCACATCTGAGCAGAAGGAACAGCGCGATCGCGACGGGTTGGCATACATATCCAAACAGTTCGTCCCCTACGCGAGTGGTCAAAAAACTGGAACGCGCTGAAAAGGCGTGACGTCCGGCTTTCGCAGTCCCCCGCTGCGGTCTCGCTTTCACAAGTCTCTCCCGGATAGAATTCAGC
>Ga0126372_10001159_pt1 | contig 10476 bp, 10 predicted proteins | sample PanSoiMetaPlot_6_FD_92762 | JGI IMG/M metagenome (GOLD analysis project Ga0126372, IMG submission 92762) | Tropical forest soil microbial communities from Panama - MetaG Plot_6 | ecosystem: Environmental > Terrestrial > Soil > Tropical forest > Bulk soil | place: Panama | collected 2016-02-17
AAGCGACGGCCGAGAGGCGGTAGAGAAGGCCCTTCAGTTGAATCCCGATGTCGTGATTGTTGATATCGGAATGCCGAATCTGAACGGCCTCGATACCACACGTCAGCTCCTGCAACACGATCCTCATTTCAAGGTTATCGTGCTGACGATCACCGATTCCGATCAGGTGATCCGCGAGGCTCTGGATGCCGGTGCTCGCGGTTTCGTTCTGAAATCTGACGCTGCCCGCGATCTTGTTTCCGCCGTCGAAGCACTGCAGAACAAGCGCATGTTCTTCACGCCCCGTGTCAACGACCTGGTCCTGGCTGGTTTTCTCGAGAAAGGCCAGACCGTTTCTCGGAACGAAGCTCCGAAGCTTCCCACCTTGACCGCTCGGGAACGGGAGATCACTCAATTGCTGGCGGAAGGAAACAGTTCGAAGGAAGTGGCGTCACTGTTGAATCTCAGTACCAAGACAGTGGAAACACACCGCAGCAATATCATGCGGAAACTGAGCTTCCACTCGATCCGCGACCTGGTGGTTTACGCCATCAAGAACAATCTGATTCAGATTGAGTTGCCACCGCCCCCGAAGACTCCCACGGGGCCAACGGCGGCTTAAAAGGAATAAAGGAATAGTTGCGCCCGTCGGGGCGCCCTTTACAATCCCGGAGCGTCTGCTACTTCACTGTCTCCCCAGGATAATATCCGGTCCGTGTGCGCACGGTCAGGTGTGTATGTGCCGGGCCGCGTACATCCACGCGGATTCTCTGATATCCCGTCCCGATGTTGGGACCGGGATTGTATGCCAGTGTGTATTGGCTTCGAATATCATGAGCGATCGACCGGGTGATTGAATCCACCTCCTCCAGGCTCTGCGGGAAATAAGCAGCTCCACCAGTGCTTGCCGCCAAACTCTGCAAGGCCTCTCTGCCGGAGCGCGTCATGCCCGCGTTTGCCAGCCCGATCGCATACAACGTGGCGCCCTTGTTCGATTGAAGCTTGCGCAGAGCGTCTTGTAACGTCTCGCGGCTCATGTTGTCCTGTCCGTCGGTGATGAGCAGGAGAACCTTTTTGTCCAATCGCTGGTTGTTTCGCAGGTGAACATTCGAGGCCACCACCGCGTCATAGAGCGCGGTGCTTCCCTTACTCGAGACCTGGTGCAACGCTGTCTGCAGCAGTTTCACGTCGGAGGTAAAGTCCTGGTCCAGATAAGGGGTCTGGCTGAAATTGACGACGAACACCTCGTCCTGGGAGTTGCTGGCTCGCACCAGGTTTACGACTGCCTGGTTAACCTTGGCCCGCTTGTCCCGCATCGAGCCGGAATTATCGATGACAATCCCGATCGCCACCGGAACATCCTCCCGGCGGAAGGATGTGATGGCTTCAGCCTGCCCGTTCTGATAGATCGTGAATGCGCTCCGGTCAAGGCCCATCGCCAGTCTTCCTGTGTCGTCTACCACTGTGGCGTGCAGGACCACTTCCTGTACCTGTTTCCTGAAGACGAACCTTCCCTGGTCTTCAGTGCCCTGGGCCGGCGTAATCGAGGGTTCGGAATTTTGTGGGGCGGGCTCTTGTTGCGCCGAAGCTGGCGGTTGTGAAGTACGCGGCGGCAGCCCCATCGGATCTTCCTGCGCTCGAGCGCTTCCATACAGCACGACAGCCACGGCCGTTACCAGCATGGCTCGCGGCATCAAGCGGAGAAGAGACCGGGAACGCAGAGACATGGAGCATCCTCCGTGCAAGCTTGTCAGATGCCAGCTTCCCCGAAATCGTCAACGCGCATGCGCCGCCTCTACAGAAAAACCTGTACAGGACGTCCTGCTCAGGCCCGAAGGAGGAGATTTGCAAGGGCGCTTTGAAAAATTTTCAGGTAGGACACCTAGGAGCAATATCGCGGATCTCGAACTTTTGCTTGGCCAACAAAGGGATACAAGTTTGGCATGTTGCATGCTGGATGCCTTCCCAGTGGCACGTTTGTCAGTCTGAATGGTTGACTCAGCATAACTTAGCTGCGCGGGTCGTAATCACCGGCACCGTGCAATCGCGGAGGAAAAATGCTCCGGATTTTGATTGCAGACGATCACGAATTGGCGCGCCGCGGCATTCGCGCCCTGCTGGAAAATCATCCCGGATGGGAAGTGTGCGCCGAGGCGAAAGACGGGCGCGATGCGGTCGAGCAAGCCGCGGCCACCAAACCTAATATTGTTCTCCTCGACATTGGCATGCCCAATCTGAACGGGCTCGAAGCAGCTCGCCAGATTCTTGCGACGAATCCCGGAGTCGCAATCCTCATTCTGACAATGCACGATTCCGATAACGTTGTGCGCGAGGTCTTGCGCGCGGGCGCCCGGGGATATGTCCTGAAGTCTGATGCCGGCCGCGATCTGATCGCCGCGGTGGAAGCGTTGCAGCGCCAAAGGACGTTCTTTACGACGCGGGTAGGCCAAATGGTTCTGGATGCGTTTCTGGAGCGCGAAAAGCGAGATTCCGAAGACGAGATCCCCCCGGAACCCGTCGGTGATGTGCTGACCGCTCGGGAAAGAGAAGTTATCCAGTTGCTCGCCGAAGGACGCACGAGCAAGGAAGTCGCCGTAACGCTCAATCTCAGCGTGAAGACAGCCGAAACACACCGCACCAACCTTATGCGAAAACTGGGCCTGCACTCGGTAGCCGACCTGACCCGCTACGCCGTTCGTAATGGAATTGTGCAGGTCTATTGAGCGGAAATCCTCATACGGAGAAAACTCTATGGAACCTTGTACGAATGAGACGTACAAGAGGAAAAGCTGTATGCACGCTCCCGGGTAAAACGCCACACTCGGGAGGCCGGGCACCTGGTTCAGCAAGCCCCGCGGGCAGCTTCGTCAATGAGGATTCGATCATGATTCGGACGAAACTGCTGGCATTGGCTACCCTGGCGCTAGCCCCGGTCGCACTGGCTCAGCGGCCTGGCGCACAAACTCCGGAAGACGCTTATACCAGTCGCGATCTGATCGCCTGGTCACAACTCCAGCAACCACAACCGGTGCCTCAGCCGCTTCCACCCCGGGACGCTCCGGTTCCGCAGCCTCAACAGCCGCCGGATCAACAGGCGAAGCCACCTGCGGATTCCCAAAAGCAACAAGAGCCCGCTATATCGAACACCGGGAAAACAATCGTTTCAGACAGCAATGCCATCTCCGTGGTTCCGAAAGAGGGTAATGCGGGTAACCCAAGTTACTCACCCGACTGAACCTATACAAGATTCACCTGAGTGCCTTGCTTCCATAGCCGGCTGTATCGTTAGAAAACTCGCCAGCGCCGCTGAAGGACCAAAATCACCTTCCGATGAAAGTTTCGGCCCGGAGTATCAATCATGACGAATGCCCGAACCGCAGCTTACGGAATGTACACTCGAGATGTGGCCCTCCCTGAAGTCGTGTGCGCTCTTAATCGTGCCGGCTTCGACAAGGAAAACATCTGCATGGTGTTGTCACCGGCTCATCCCGACGCCGCAGTTTTCCAGGAACCCGGCTACACCTTCGCGGATCGCGACAGTTCGGCCACCACCCGCATAATCGGGTGGTTCTCCGAGTTCGGCGCAGTGGTAATTCCTACCATCGGTGTTTTCATTCGTTCGCAGGATTTCTTCCAGGCCTTACTGGACAATCAGACCTCCTCTGCACTCTCGAGGGGTTCCCGCACGTTGATGGATCTAGGGTTTTCGCAGGACGAGGCCAAACGGCTCGGGATGCGCTTGTCGGACGTCGGTGCCTTGGTCTACGTCTCGTGTGCCGAAGGTACTAAAGCCAATGGTGCCATCGAATTGCTGAGAAGTACCGGAGCGCAGGAGGCTTCCAGTCTCTCCACTCTGAAGGCCGCTGCAGCAGCCTGATCCGGCTTATCATTCTGACAGGGAAATTTTTTCTTTCTGGTGCGCTTCTGAGCCCGGGCGGCTGCCTATCGGCGCATTTCAGTCCTTCACTTTCTGCGACTTGCAAGCGGGGAATCGCAGAAGCAAACGGCCACTCAGGTGCTCCATGTGGTGTGCGCCAACTGTTCTGAAGTACGACGCATCCATGCGTTGGTGTTGTTCAGAGGTAGCGGTTATGACAAGGTACCGGGTCTGGATTGAAATCGTTGTTCTTGGAACGGTCATCGCATTTGCATTGGCGATTCTTTTGGCCAGCCTGGGAGCGGTCGCCGGAGCTGCCGTAGGCAGCCGGGAGGCGACACAACGAGGCTCCACGCCTGCGCAATCGTTTGAGGGCATGGTGACCTGTTCGCAGTGTGGTGCTAAGCATCAGCCCAATCTTGACCGTTCGGCGAGTACCTGTGTCCGGGTTTGTGTGCACGGTGGCGCAACCTTTGCCCTGGTTCACGAGGACTCAACCTACCTGCTCGTCGGAGACGCGACTTCACTCAAGAAAGTTGCTGGCCAGCGGGCGCGCGTTGTGGGCTTCCGCAACGGCAACACGATCAAGGTGTCTTCCGTTTCAGCGCAAATCTAGGCCAACGGAATCCGGTTCGCTCACAGCACTGGTGAACGAGATGAAAGAAGTTGTGATTCGCTTGCTGGTGGCTGCCGTTTTGACCTTCGCAGCGCTTGCGCTGTCGTCATCGGCTCAAGGCCAAAGCGCGGAGGATCAAAGTAAAACAGCAAGCCCGGAACAGCGGACAAAGAGTTCTTCCCGCCTCGCCATCAGAAGCAACACGATCCACATTGAGGCATCGAGCGCGTGCCCTAACCCGGTTTCCTGCCTCGCTCAATAAGAGTACAAGCTTCCGTCTGCGTTAACTCCGCATCTGAACTCCGGAAGCTACTGATATGAACACTCCTGTCGAATATTTTCTTCGCATCCCGTCCGAACCGGCGCCGCCGCCGATTCAGGACCCAATTGATCCGCCCGAAAATCCCGACGTGCCCGTTCGAGAGCCGGACCCGGAGGACCCGGGCCAGATCTGATTTCCTCGCTCGGAGCCCCTGGCTACAGTGAACCGCTGATTGTCTGGCTCACTCGAGAACCAAATACTTCTTACAAGACGCAAGGTGGTTCGGGCTTTCTCATTTCAGCCAGGAGGACTCATGGCACATTACGGTACGCTGAAGACCATTGATATTGCAGAGACCGAAGACATTCGAGGGTCTCACGTTTACGGGATGAATGACGAGAAACTGGGCAAAATCGATAACGTCATTTTCGACCATTCATCCGCAGAGATTCGCTATGTCGTCGTAGGCACCGGAGGATGGCTATCGACCAAGAAGTTCCTGGTGCCAGTCGAAGCGTTGCGAGCCTCGGCAAAGCACGAGGACGATTTCGACAGCAATCTTACAAAGCAGCAAATTGAGAGATTTCCTGCGTATCAGGAATCTGATCTCGACTCGGAAAGCAAGTGGTCGGACTATGAAGGACGCTACCGGTCGAAGTGGGTCAGTGATCCGGTGATGCATCGTGCCGAAACAGACCGGAATGTGACTCCCACAGCCAAGCAGGTGACCGGCAATCTGCAGTCCGAGCAGTCCGCTGCGGCAGCCCATGGGAAACCCACAAATCCACCGATAACATCATCGTCCAACTCTGCTGCGGCAGATCTCGACCGAGCGGCGCGCCCATCGGACCGAGTCATACCAGCCGGTACCGATACAGTTGTAATTAGCAGCAATGCCGTAGGTATTGGAGACCGCTGGGATACCTTCCAAAGTCGCCTTCGTGAGCGCCGCAAAGAGGCCGTTGCGTCGTGCCGAACCTGCGCTGGTGAGTCTGCCGTGAAGCGCGGATCCGAGAGTGTTGAAAATCTGCGAAAAGCTGTTTAGAAAACGAGCGGCCTAAGTACAAATCGAGCCCCAAGGAGCTTCATTCGAAGCACTTTGGGGCTCGTTTCAGCGTCTTTCATCCAAACCATGCGCGCCGGGACCGCATCTCAAGTCGGGCATGATCGCGGGCAATCCCAATGCGGGCAAGAGACTGGCAACCGTTGCCATCGCAATTTTTCTTATGATGATTGCGATCGCTGTCCTGGTCGGTCTCAGCAAGAGGACTGCGCCTCTCAAAGAGCCACCACTGCACCCATCAACGATTATCGATTATTGATTATTTCAGCAGGCCCGGATGATCCTTCCGGATCATCGACTGGAACTGGGCCCGACCTTCCACAATTGTGCGAGCGCCTTGGCGGCATCTGACAGCGCTCGCTTCTCGGCGTCGGCGGATGAAAGTGGTGAAGGACTCAGGGTCCGCTGGACAATGGGCATTCGATGACGCGAAGCTTTCCCTCTCGGTCCTGTCTGGTTGATGTCGCGAACCGCATTCTCAAACGTCTGCTGAAGGTGAATTGCCGGAAGAGATTGTTGCACAATTTTCGTGGCCATGAGTGAGCTCGAATTTCTTCGATGCCTGCACTCTACGGCGGTAAAGCTGTGACAACAATACAGGGTTGACCTAACTCCGGGCTCCCCAGTTACTTAAGAGGCGTGCAACGATAACAGGAATCCCTAAGAGTATTAAGCAGCGTTGATTTCCGGAGCCACGCAATTCCTGAGCGCTCGCAGGGCATACAGGGCGTCATCAAGGATCTGATCCTCTTCGACGTGGTCGGTCTCGACCTGGAACAGCTCTTGCACGCGAATCAGGATTGCCTTCTCTGCCTCGGCGATTCGTCCCGGGATCATTTGCCGATTCGTCTCGAACAACGCTGCCTGGTAAAGGGTGTGCCAAGCCGCTGCGGCATTCTGCGCATTGCGGGAGGCGGGCTTCCTCATGAAGATTCCTCGCTAGGTATGAGTTCTCCGCAACGAACACAACCTGGGATGCGGACGGTAGATAGGAGGTTAACCTTACGAATATGGATTGCACATCGGGTGATTAGGGTATTCGGAGGGCAGTGCCAGGAGATGGTGGAAGGGCAAAACTGCCCTTCCACTCCTGACGCCTTATGCCGCACGCCGTGACGATCCCTTTCTCCGGCTTGGAGGCGAATCTCGCCCGTCGGAGTCCTCTTCCTCCGTCCCTTCCTCTGTCCCTTCGGCTATCGCATCGCTGGCTTGAGGATTAATAGTCTCGGCCAGTTGAGTCAGCTTGGAGTCGGTTTGCTTCTCCTCCTCCAGAGTTTGCTCCAGCAGCGAAATGTGCTCATCCTCGCCCAACAATCGGGCAAATTCCCGGGCCGTGCCATAGGCCGCGATCTCGTAATGCTCAACTCGCTGGGCGGCACCAATCATGGCTGCGTCGCGCACAGCGTCTTCGTAATCCTCTTGCATCGATTCGGCGCCCTCCTTCACCAGGCCCTCCATGCCCAAGCACTTTTTTCCTGAAGCCTTTTCCTCCAACATCTCGAAGATTTGCTCCAGACGGGAAACGTGCTCCGAGGTCTGGCGCAGGTGCTCTTCAAATGCCTGACGCAGTTCGGCGTTGGACGATGCTTTCGCCATTTTTGGCAGAGCCTTGGTGAGCTGGGTCTCGGCGCTGTAGAGATCCCTCAATTCATCGACATACAATTCCCGCAGTGATCCCTTTTGCATCTCTGATACTCCTTTGCTCGGTTTTCCAGCGATTGAGCGAAATGTTTCGCTGGGCTTATCTCGAAAAAGTATTTTCTCAAGGCGGGACGAAACAATACCCCGGATGCTGTATTAAGACCGCCGCGAAAGTTCCTGATATTCGCCGCGACTGCTAGAACCCGTAGCTTGCAATAATCTTTTTTTCTTTTGTCCCAATGATTGCGATGACTGCGTGTTGGCTGCGCAGAGTCAGTGCCAGGGCCACGCCTGTCGCCCGATCGCGGAGATTGATCCTTGTGTCATCGGCAGAGTCGGAGAGCAACACGTAAAGTACCGAGTCCGCAAGCAGCGTTGGAAACACGAGAATGCCCGGAGGTATAGCGTTCTGCGTCGTAAAGGACGGAACCAGATTCAATCGCGTTGTCACATACGAATAGAGATCCGCCGTCGATTGCAGATTCTCCGACAATTCCACCGGATATGCGGCCCAATAGATTCGTCCTTTGCCATGCGAGACTTCCTTCAGTGTCGCACCATCCTCGAAGCGCAACGAATCCAGCCAATTTTGTTGCTGCTGGCCGAAGTCCGTCGGGATGCGGCGTTCTCCGGCGGTCATTTCCGCCGTGTGATACACAAGCGGCTCGGCATGCGCGGTGATTCCCAGAGCGGCGGATCGCTGAACGATCTGCCAATGTTCATCTCTATCCACTGGGCCTGTAACGAGCAGCGTCCCCCCGTGTTTGACGTAGGTCAGAACCGCGTTCCAGGCCTTTTCTCCCAGGGCCTGTGGGGAGGGCAGAATCGCCAGCTTCGGTTCTCCCAGGTGTCCGATCTGATTCTCGGCAATTACATATGCCGGCAGGTGGGTTGCGTAGGCTAGTGCGCGCACCGCGCGGCGCTGTGCTTCCAGCTGGAAATCCGCCATTACCGAATATTGTGCTGCCTGCGAAGTAATAATGGCGATTTGTGGAAGCTGGGGCTCTCGCAGATGCTCGCTCAGCGCCGGCGCAAATTGCGCAAATGCCCGCAGCAATGCCGCTTCCGGCTTTTCCGTATCATCGGTCCGAACCGCGCCAATGGGCGTCTCATTGCTTTCCGTCATGTCGGAGTTTGTGTTCCACAGCCACTCGATCGCTCCCGATCCCTGAATAAAAGAAGCCGCGATCTTTCGCTCCAGAAGTGCCGCCTCACTTTCCGGCGTGCGGCGTGCGACTTCATCGATATCCAATTCGCGCTGTAGCCCGGTTTCCTGGATCAGCATCGCTTCGCCCGGCTGTTTCGCCGCGAGCGAATCCCAGAGCACGTAGTCGTTCTGCCACCATGAATGGTTGGTTGTGAAATCGACCGACGATCCCCAGAAGGCGGGCGACAGGCGGTCTTGAATTCCACCTTCATCCTGCCCCACGGTGACAAGCTGTTGTGACCCTGTCGCGCGAATCGTGTCGCGCATGGTTCGTGCCCATTTGGCAAACGATTCTTGCGCGAACAGGAAATAGTCGTTGACGCGCAGAGAATTCGTTCCCACATACATTCCCCTTGCCGAAAATTCCGCGTCCCCGGGCAGTGGAATCGTGCCGGCGGCAGAATCGGCCGGGAGATTCCAGAGAACTGCCAACCTTGCGCGATCCGGATATTTTGCGGCCAGCCACTCGTTCCACGCTGCCAGTTCGAAAGGATCGCCATTTGCACGCATGGTCCCCAGATGCTGCGAGAAACTGGGCTCATTAATAAGGTCCCAGGCGAGATACGGCACGTCATGAAATCTGGCTGCGACGCTGGAGATCAACGTCTGTTGCCTGCCTACAGCCGCCGGATCAAGAAAGGCATTGGTACCTCCCAAGACATCGGGAAGAAATGCGAAGAAGTTGAATTGCACCGGCAAGCCATGCTTGCGCGCTGTCATCAGGTAGGCCTCCAAGGTGCGCAGCGTACGCTCGTACGGTTGCCCGTTTTCGTCGCAGAATTTATCCCATCCCGTCCACCATCCCGTGCGGATCATATTCAGCCCCGCATCGTGGATCTGCTCCAAGTCCTGGTTCCAGACGTAAACATTGGGATGTTCGAAAAACAGACGCTGGACTTCGCTCGACATGTACGTGGTGCCTACCACGGCCAGAGGTTTGCCATCCAGTTCGAAGTAGTCCTGATTCACCGTGAGTCTCGGGCCGGAGCGAAGAAATTGCTCATCGCGAACCCAGAATCCCGAATGATAGATCGCTCGAATCTCCTCGCCTTCGAGCAATTGAGCCTCAATGATGTACAGACCCTTGCCCGATGGCGCGGCCAGGACGATAGGTCCGGTTGCAGGAACGGCCGCGGTTGTCGTTGTTCGATTCGAAGGTTGGGCTTCCGGATACGCGGCAACCTTCACGGAGAGGCCGCTGCGCTGCTGCGCCGCGTGCCAGCGCACCTGTAATTCGACCGGTTCGCCGGGCACGTAAAGGGGCAGCACCGGGCGCGCGCTGAATTCCTCTTCGCCCGCCGAGGCCCGTTTCACCAGTGCCTGAATAAGGTCGCTCTTGTCGAAGAATTCCCTGGAGAGTTCCGCGTTAACAAAAATCCAACGCCCTCCGTCAAAGCCATTTCGGTCATGATCGATCTGAATCGCAGGCGCTGACATTTTGTGACCGTCCTTCACTCCCCATGCGATCGTGCCCAGTCGCGCATCCAGCGAGCCCGCCGCTCCGCCGCGATGATACAAATCCACCGCGCTGAGCCGAATCACGGGGCTATATGCGCGCTTCCACGAAAACGGCGGAACTTTCACAGGGATATCCGGATTCGCCTGGAATTGCAGGCCTTCCGACCCCGGCGTCTCCTGATACTGATCGATCATCAACGGCCGGATAAATCTCACGCTGTAGTCCCTGAGATGCCAGCCTCGGGAATCGTGATATGCCGCGCGCGTGAACGGCCTGCCCCCCAGAACCGGCAGGTTGCCACCACGATCCAGAAAGCTCCTGATTGCCGGCCAGCTCTCTTCAGGAAAAGCAGATCCATAGGGGAGTACAAGC
>Ga0126372_10001160_pt1 | contig 10474 bp, 12 predicted proteins | sample PanSoiMetaPlot_6_FD_92762 | JGI IMG/M metagenome (GOLD analysis project Ga0126372, IMG submission 92762) | Tropical forest soil microbial communities from Panama - MetaG Plot_6 | ecosystem: Environmental > Terrestrial > Soil > Tropical forest > Bulk soil | place: Panama | collected 2016-02-17
AACCTGGCGGCGATGCCATACCATCCGGGCATATTGGCGGATTCCGTGCGGCAGACACGAGCGTGGGAGGAGACCACTACATTCCCATAGCCCAGTGGGCGGCTCACCAAGACAATGTCCAGCTCAATCTCGGTTCCCGCCTCCAAAGGCTTCGGGCAGAGAAAAAAGACGCCCGAGGAACTGATATCGCGCGTGACCAGTGTTATGGGATATTCTTCGCGGACGCCACAAACGCTTCTGAGCTGCAGGGGCAGCTTCAAACTGGCTCGTGGACTCTCGCGCTGCTCGGTGTGCACGCCCACGGCGTGGGTCGGCACGCGCAGGAATCGGCGAGGTTGCGGCGTTTTAAGCAGCGGCTTAACGCGCAGCGCGGGCACTGGTTGTGGCCCAGGTTTGTGGGAGAAAAGGGGCGCACGATCGGTCTGAAGCACCTGTTCCGGCGAGAGAGGCAAATTTTCCCAAGCTAAAGCGCGGTTCCTGGCACTCATCTCACCCCTCAGTGGAGATGGATCGACACCTGGATAACCCGTACTTGTCTTGCTAAATCGTGAGACCCGTGAAGAATGTTAGGGGTGCAAAAATGCCATTTTGGAGCGTGTTTTGTCAACCTGCGGAAATAGCCGCGCGTGTTCAAACATACAATAACCGATAGTGTCGTGCCTCTTGTGGTTTTCGCTTTGCTTACGCCACGGCCGGGGCCGGCCGCCTGCGGAGTGGGCATGCCATTATGGCCGTGTCGTCCTTTCGCTTTCGCGCTATGGTTGTTATTTTCGAGGTGCAGATGGCCAGCGACACGGTTCATTCCGCTTCCCGAGCTTCGATCAGGCGCGGCACGGTGGAAGCAGGACCGGCCTGGCTGCTGGCGTCTGCGTTTGCCGCGGTCTACGTCGTCTGGGGCTCCACGTACTTCGCCATTCGCGTCGCGGTGGAGTCGATTCCGCCATTCCTGATGGCCGGGTTGCGGCATCTCTCGGTGGGCCTAGCGTTTTACCCGATTTTTCGGCGAGTAAGCGGCGAAGAGCCCACCGGGCCTCAGTGGCGCACCACGGCCATCACGGGATGCCTGCTGCTGTTCGTCGGGAATGGGACGGTGTCGTGGGCGGAGAGAGTTGTGCCGTCCGGCATTGCGGCGTTGCTGGTTGCGACGGTTTCGCTGTGGATGGTGTTGATCGACTGGCTGCGCCCCGGAGGAACACGTCCGGCACCCCGAGTGATGGCCGGCTTCGTTCTTGGATTTGCGGGGATGGTTCTTTTGGTTGGGCCCAAGCACCTGGGGGGCTCCGAGCGGGTCAATCCGACGGGAACACTGGCTTTGATCCTTGCGTCTCTCGCGTGGGCCGGCGGGTCGATTTATTCGAGGCACCACCCGATGCCTGCCTCGCCGCTTCTCGGAGTTGCGATGCAGACGCTGTGCGGCGGCTCGGTTCTTTGTCTTGTGGCGCTCCTGACCGGAGAGCTGCGCGGGTTTCATTTTTCGCAGATTTCCTTGCGTTCGTGGCTTGCTCTGCTGTACTTGGTGTTTTTCGGGTCCGCGCTCGGGTTCAGCGCGTACGTGTACATTCTGAAGCACAGCACGGCGACGCGCGTTGCCACGTACGCGTTCGTGAATCCCGTAGTGGCGCTGTTTCTCGGATGGTTCCTGGCCGCCGAACCGCTTTCGGCGCGGACCATGCTTGCGAGTGCGGTTATCCTCGGCGCGGTTCTGCTGGTGATCACCGCTCCGCACAAGGACGCGATAGAAGCGGACGAAGCGATCCCGGCGGCGGGCGAGGCCTGATTCGAGCACCGATGCGCTAGAAATTCGCCGTCCGAAAACGGATAGATTGAATTTCCGGAGAGCGGTAACCTGACACCATGTCAACCACTCCACAACTCAATGCCGCACCACGGATCAGTCCGCGAGCCGCCGATCATTTCTGGCAGGCCATGCAAAAGCGCGATTCGGCGGCCGATGGCGCATTCGTGTTTGGGGTGCGCTCGACGCGAATCTATTGTCGGCCGTCCTGTCCTGCGCGACGCCCCTTGCGGCGCAACACGCTTTTCTTCCGGACGAACGAGGAAGCGGAACGCTTCGGCTACCGCCCTTGCCGGCGCTGCCGTCCGCAAGAGCAAGATGAATCGGCGAGCCTGGTGCGCCGGGCGACGGCGATTCTCGCAGAAAACACGGAAGAGTCAGTCGGGATCGGCTCGCTCGCCGTGCAACTAAAGACTTCGGGGGCAAAACTTCGGCGTGCGTTTCACCGGAGCACCGGCTTATCGCCGCGCGAGTTTTCGCAAGCGCTGCGGCTCGAGCGCTTGAAAAAGCTGCTGCGAGACGGGGCTAACATCACCGAGGCGCTCTATGAATGCGGCTACGGTTCTTCGAGCCGGTTGTATGAGAAAACGAATTCGCAGTTGGGGATGACGCCAGCTTCGTATCGAAAAGGAGGAGCGGGTATGAGAGTAGGGTACACACTCGCGAGTACAAGTCTTGGGAAGGTGTTGGTGGCGGCCACGGAGCGAGGCGTTTCCGCTGTGTACCTGGGCGAAACGGAACGCTCGCTGGTCGAGTCGTTGCGGGAGGAGTATCCGCGGGCCGAACTCTTCCGTTCGGCCGGGGAGGATCGGTGGCTTCAGGAAATCCTGCGACGTGTGGAAGGCGCTCCGGCAAGCCTCGATCTTCCGCTTGACGTGCAGGCCACGGTTTTTCAGCGGCGCGTGTGGCAGGAATTGCAGAAGATTCCGCGCGGCGCGACGCGGACGTACACGCAAGTGGCGCGCGCGATTGGCAAGCCGCGTTCGGTACGAGCGGTCGCGCGGGCCTGCGCGACGAATCCGGTATCGATCGTTGTGCCGTGCCACCGCGTCATCCGAACGGACGGCACGCTGGCCGGGTATCGGTGGGGGTTGGAGCGCAAACAAAAACTGCTGGAGAGAGAAGCTGCTTCGGCCTGACGCGACACCGCCAGGCACAGTTGCGCCGCGCCGCTGGCCCTGCGGTTGGTTCCCTTCCTATCCAGGCCCGACGGGCTTCTGAACTTTTCGCTAGCCGCGGGGTTTTTCGACTTTCGTCCCTTTGGGCCAGTCTGGCTTGAATTTGCCGTCGCCGAGCTTCAGGTTTTTCATGACCTTGGTGTAGCGCGACATGAAGTAGTCGCCGGTGCCGGTTTCGAAGAACTTCTGCTGCACGGGGAGCCAAGAGGACTGGTCGACCCAAACCTGGATGCGCTCGATCTGCTTGCGCACTTCAGGCGAATTCGGAACTAGCTCCAGCACAACAACCTTGTGACCATCTAATTCTTCCTCGCCGTTCAGCGTGACCTGATAATTCTTCAACAGGTTTTCGCTGCGGGTCCCGAATCCGAGGGCCAGATACTGATCCGCCATGGCGCGGTTTTTTCCGATGTTGTATTCCTCGACGCGGTTGATCTTGGGCGTATAGATGTAAAGGTTGTCTCCGTTGCGCAGGATGGTGCGGGGGTCAGGAGACTGAAAATCGATGCGCATCTTGGAATCTTTGCGGACGAAGATTTCACCGCTCTCCGTCGAAGTGTCCTTAACCACCGCGGTGTACTTGGTATGTTCGAACGCGGCGGTGAGGCTCTTAAAATCCTGGGCAGCGCGGTCCATCATGGAAAGCACGTGATCGAGTGTGAGTTTCCCGGAGGCCTGTTTCGCCGCTAACAGCGTGTTTCCGGACGGTGCGACGAAACATAAAATCGCGAAAACGGCTAGGCCGAATAGTCTCAAAGCGTCCCCTGCGGCTGAATCCTCAGCCGGTTCTTCCCCCTTTCGCAATCCTAGCACAACCCTTACTGGCAGGAGCCGTCGTCGACAAACTGCCTGGCCGAAGCCATGGCGGCGAGCGAGTGCCCGCAGGCGACAAGCCTGGCATCGAGCGGATCATTGCTGATGGCATCGGGCGCGATGTAGTTCATCTTGACGGTCATCTGCAGGTACTTGTCGCTCAGCTTGTTCATGTTGTTGAACGCGTTGGTGAGTAACTGGAAGGCTTGGTGGTCCTGATCGGTCCTTGCGGCCACGCCGGCCAAGCGCAGCGCCTGCTGCGCTTGAGCCCGGAACGATCCCAGCCAGTCCGCTCCGAGCGGGTAGCTGTGCTCCACGGCGTTTTTCAGGGCGGCGTGCCACTCGCGCACCTGCGACATGGCCTCAATCCCCGCATTCAGAAACTCGGTGGAGAGGCCCGAAGCCGGAGCCGATGCCGCGGGAGCAGACGAATCACCGCCGGACCCCGGCAAGGTAAGCACGATCTGGTTGCCGCTAAAGCTCAGCGAGCCTCCGGTGACCCGCGCGAGCCCATTCACTTCCACATAGTTTGTTCCCTGGACCTGCATGACCCTCGCCTGGCCCTGCTGGCCGGCCACGACCAGCGAGGTGACTTGCTGGGCGGCCAGGGTTAGCGCCAATGCCGGCAGCGGCACGATCGTCGCCACCTTCCACCGGGTTGTTCGATTGCCGTTTCTCTGCATCTCCTTGCTCCTTCTGCGAGGCACCACCGCGTGGCGGTACCCGGCTTCCCGTCCCGCTCGAGACCGCGCTCGGCATGATAGCAGAGAGCGGCGGAGAGCGCTGTGGGGGAGAGCAAGCCGGGAGGGCCGAAGCAAGGGCCGTTCCTCGACGCTCATTGCCGCCTTGCGTTGACATGTCGCGACGCCAGGCCTACCATACCGGAGTCCCACATCATTTCGACCAGCTGGACGGGGACTGCAAGCGAGGAACGTACCGGGTGAGCGACTGGATTTACGCGCAGGAAAATTCCGCCGAACAACTTGCCCAGCTCCACTATTTCTCGATCTTCAAGCTACAAGCCGGGAGCAACATTCCGTTCATGATCACGATCAAGGAGTTTGCGGCTCCACCTCCGGGGCAGCGGCTCCGGTTTTTCGCGGAAGCCGACAAAGCGGTGAATCAAAGGACGGCGCCATTCGTTCCCTGCGGGTGGGGCAATACGCTGTTCAACGCCCTCGGTGATTGCCTGAAGCTGATTCGCCAGTTTCCGTATGAAGGGGAGCCGCCGGCCTCTTCATGATCCGGCGGCGAGTTTTTGACGATCGCGCAACTTCAACTGGAGCCTAACGCCGTGATCTTTCTTCTCAACAAGACCCGCCCCAAGCAAGGCCTCGCGGTGCTGCAAATGAAAGGCAGCATCCATTCGGGCCCGGACTGCCGACGGCTTGAACAGGAGACGGAATCGCTCATTGGCGCAAAAGAGACGTTTGTGATTTTCGATTTGTCTGGCGTGACGCACATGGATAGCTCGGCGATCGGATCGATTGTGCGCTGCTACTCGAGGCTGAAGAGTGCCGGCGGCCTGCTGCGGCTTGCGGGGTGCACGGGAATGATCGACGCGAGCATCCGACTCACGCAGCTACACAAAGTGCTGGAGCTTTATCCGACCGCGTCGGCCGCGGCGGAGAATTTCCCTCCTGAAGCGTAGCAACCGACCCCATACCAAACCGCCTTGTGGGCCGCCGAAAAAAGAATGTGTGCACTCGTTGGCTTTTGAGGAAAGCCCGGCGAAGCGGGGACGGGTCAGTGGCGGATCCGCACCTGGTAGGCGACCACGTTGCCGTTTTCGTCGCGGACGGGTTCGATGCGCGAGATGGCGAAACGGCCGTCGCTCAGATCGTGGCTGGCTTTCTGCAAGACGTTGTGGAGATCGTTCTGAAGCTGGGGGGTGCGTTCGGGCGGAGCGAGGACGCGGGCATCGACACGATAGGTTTCATCTTCCCCGGACTTCTCGAGGAGCTCAACCGGAGTTGTATTGGCGGGCATGCCGACCTGGGGCTGGTCGTGGAACCACTTGGCGGGCGTGGCCAGAACGAAGAACACGATGAGGATGACGGCCAAGTCGTATTGCCAGCTACCGCGCTCGTAGGACCAGAAAAACGTGCGGTAAAGGATTTGGCCGATGTCTGCCATGTCAGTCTGCCGGAATGCCGTCGACGATGACGCCATCACGCATGTGCACGACGCGGTCGAAGTAGGTCGTGGCTTCGGGGTTGTGGGTAATCATGACGATGGTCTGGCCGAGGTCCTTGTTCAAGCGGCGAAGCATTTCAAGAACGATTTCGGAGTTTTTGGTGTCAAGGTTTCCAGTGGGCTCGTCGGCGAGGAGGATTTTGGGCTCGTTGATGATGGCGCGGGCGATCGCGACGCGCTGTTGTTCACCACCGGAAAGTTCAGCGGGGCGGTGATGGAGGCGTTCTTCGATGCCGAGCATCCTCGTGACGACCTCGAAGCGGTGCGGATCGAAGCCGTCGCCATGAATGTATTGCGCGATGGCGATATTTCCCTTGGCCGTGAGGGTAGGAAGAAGGTTGAAGCGCTGGAAGACGAATCCGATTTTGTGACGGCGCAGCTTGGTACGCTCGGGGTCAGACATCGCGGAGAGATCGTTGCCGTCGACAAAAACGCGGCCGCGCGAAGCTTGTGCCAGACCGCCGATGACGTAAAGGAGCGACGATTTGCCGCAACCCGACGGCCCCATGACAGCGACGGATTCCCCGGGGAGGACGTCGAAATTGACGCCACGGAGCGCGGGAACCTCGACCTTTCCGGCATGGTAGAGCTTCCAGAGATTTTCCGTCCTGAGAATGGGCTCAACGGTGTGCAGATTGGGCTCCGTCGAATCGAAGGGTTGATGCGTTCGTATTTTAACTGTGATTCCCATGCGTGACCAGATTCTTCGCTCCTTTAATCGTAGGTTAATGCTTCCACCGGGTCTTTCCGGCTGGCCAGCCAGGCCGGATAGCTCGCGCCGAGCACCGCGCCCACAAGCGAGATGCAAGCAGCTCGGATGAGCCATTCCGGCGTAATCAAGATCGAAAGCGTCGGAAAAAGGGCGAGAAAACCTGCGCGGACAAGGTAACTCAGTCCGATGCCCGCGGCAATGCCGAAAAAGCACAGCAGTGTGGTTTCCGTGAGGAGGGACCGAACGATCAGAAGTTTGCCGGCGCCAAGAGATTTGAGTACACCGATGTCGCGGGTGCGCTCGAGGACGGTGGTGTACATGGTGAGAAAGATGACCAGAAGGCCGATGGAAACGGCGAGGGCAATCATGGAATTGATGAAGGTTTGCAGCGCCGGAATGTTGGTCGATGTCATGAGCGTCATGAAATCTTTCAGCGGCCGGACCGGATAGGTGGGGAAGGTGGCTTTCATCTCCTCGATGACATCGTCGGCGTGCTCGGGGCGAGTGCACTTGACCAGGAAGATCGAGGCTTTGTCATGAGCGCCGACGAGATCCTGCAGGGTAGTGATGGGTACAAAGAGGCGAGCGCCCTTGCCGTGTTCCACGATGCCGACGACGTGCCAGTCGTGATTCAGGAGATTGTAGGTGTCGCCGACCTTGAGATGCTTGGCCTTGGCGGCCCAGTCGTCGACGAGCAGGTCGTCGGGGCCTTGGATATCGCGACCCTGGTGAAAGACAAAACCGCTCGAGACGGCGCGGAAAGAATCGGGGTCAATGCCGTAGACAACCTCGACACCTCCCGTGGAATTGAACTGCAGGAGGGCCGGGGCGACGGCGCGCACGTATTTCAGCTCGGCAATTTTGTCGGCAATTTTTATGGGCATCGGAGAGCCGCTGAAGGCCAGAAAGATCTGGGCGGAGGGCGATTGCATCATCACGTCCGCGCCAATACCTTCGATGCGCTTGGCGGTTTCCTGGAGCATGCCCGAGGTAAGGCCAACGATGGTGACGACGAGGGTCACCTCGACGGCGATGGCGAGAACGCCGATGAGGGTGCGCACCGGACGATGGAAGAGATTGCGGAAGACAAATTCGCCCATCATAGCTTCTTGTCCTCGTTGCCGCTGCTCATGAGGTGGACGATCTCTGCTCCGGCGGGCGGATCGAGGTGAAAGCGATCGGCGGCAATGGGCTCATTGAGAGAAACCTTCGAAAAGGTCATTTCGAGGCGGTACTCGTCGCGCGGCCGGTCGATGCGGACGCTGCGGGGATATTCCGTGAGGGAAGAAGAAGGGGCATCGAGAGGCTGCCAGTTGTCGTAGCGCACGTCGGAAAGCAGTGCGCCTTTAGGCCCGTAGGACTGTAAGCGAACCACGTGCAGATCGGCGCGGTCAAACCAGATCTTTCGCAGGATCTCGAACTTGTAGCCGCCGCGAAGAACGGTGAGCACATAATAGCGCGCCGATTCGTCGTTGACCTCCTCGGGTACGACCTGCTCCTCCTTGCGAATCTCGGGCCAGAGCAGGGCTTCGACCAGATGCTGCGGACGGAGGTTTTCGATGGGCTTGGAGCCGGGACGCTCGAGAGAGACCGGACCCTCCAAGAACTTGTTTTTCGGCGGAATGGACACTTCGAAATTCTGGCCGTCGCTGGCCATGTCGAATACGGCTTTTCCGACTACCGGGACCTGTCCGATCATGCGGATGTCGTAGGGACGGGCAGCCAGCACGAAAGCTTTGACTTCATGATACTCGCTGATGACACCACTGTAGGTGGAGCCAGTGGTGGGCTTGAGTTCCGCGGTCCCGTTGAAGGATTTGAGGTTGCGGGCGAAGGCGTTGTAGCGGTCGCGGAGCTCCTCCTCGGAGGCTTCGAGGGCCACAGGGCGCGAGGCCGCGGGAACCGTGGTGGATTTGGTGACCGGAGAATGGCCTCCGCAACCGCCGGCAAGGGCCGACAGCGTCGTCCACAACATGCATTTACGGGCAAAATTCATCAACGAATTACGAAACCCCCTAACCTGCCGCAGGTTGCGGCAAGGGTCGTATCAAAGTGGCCAAAGGCCATGTCCATTAGATGCTTAGCGTCCAGAGTGCCCGACAGCCTGCGGCTTCCTTGCCGCCCAGGCCTGCCGAGCAAAGTGCCAGATTCCACAGCCCGCCCATACCTCGGGAACAGTCCCCCGACCATCGGTCGGCGTGGCAAGCGCACCGTGCACGCTGCCCTATTATTTTAGCCTAGTTTCGAGGTCACTGGGGCCGGGCGATGTAGACATCGAACGGCTGCAGGACCGGACGCACACGACGGATGATTTCGCTCGGCCAGAGCGTCTCGCTGAGGACCGTAACCCAGCCTTCGGCGGCTTCGCAGATGGCGCAGAAGGAGTAGCGCGGGTAGGCGGCTTCGTAGGCATCCAAGCCGCGTCTGGAAAGCTCGCCTTCGAGGGCGGGGTCGGCTTCGGTCGCCGGTCCGGCGCGCAAGCCGAAGGTTTCGGACTCAAAGCGTGCGATGAGCTTCTCGAGAACCTCGACGGCCGGTTGCGAGATAACCAGGCAGCGCCCGGCGGCCTCGCGGAAAGCGATATGCTGCGCGACGCAAAAGTCGCGCACCCGGTCGAGATGGCTGAAGAAATCGACGGCGTAGCGCTCCTTGGCGGCCAGGGCCGGGAAAAGCGCCGCCCAGATGCGAGCGGCGTACTCGCCGGCGAGCGGCTCGCGACTTTCCGTTTCGATGAGCTCAAGCCCGACGGCCTTGGTTCCGGACCCTAGATCGAGTCCCTGTACATCGAGGGAATAAGGCGGCAAATCAGGAGCGGGATTTTCCGCGTGCATCGCTACTCCTCCGCGTCGAATTGACCGAACTTCTCGCGGAACTCGGAAGAGGTTTTGCGCACGTCCAGCCAGTCAAAGAAAGCGTCGGGAGTTTCCAGCCAGATGCGGAACCATTCGGCAATTTCCTTTTTTTCCTCGCGCTTTTGCGACTCCACCTTGCGGTTGTGCGAAATCATTTCGGCGCGGCGCTTGCCGAGGCGGGCAATTTCGAGAACGCGTTCGACGGCGGCTTTTTCACCGTGGGCACGGAAGCGGCGAGCAAGCTCATCGAGGCGCGTGAGGCTTACCTCGGCATCCTGAAGGGTCTTGAAATGAAGGATGTCTTCGAACTCCTCTTCAAACCGCTCCTCGGCCTCTTCCCGCTCGGAGAGTTGTACTTTCCAGCCCATCGACTTCAGCACCTCGGCAATGTAATCGTTCCCGGATTTCGCCGCTTCACCGTGATCGGCGATCAGCTTGCGGCGCAACTGGTCGATTTCAGCGGTGGTCCATTTTTGGTGGCCGAGGTCGCGGGCTGCTTCGAGGATGAAGGCCTTCTTGGTCTTGAGCTCGTTGTGTTCGGTCATCGTTTGCCTTTGTGGGCGTGGTTCACGGAATGAGTTTGATGAACCTCCTCCGTGAGGGGAGGGTCCGCCGGTTCTCCGTTGAGCAGACGATGGTATTTGGCCACGTTCTTGTTGTGGTCCTCCAGCGTGGAGGCGAAGAAGTGGCCACCCTGTGTATTAGAGACAAAAAAGAGGAAATCGGTTAAAGCGGGGTTCAGAGCGGCTTTCAGGGAGGCTTCGCCGGGATTGCCGATAGGGCCGGGGGGAAGCCCGGGATGAACGTAGGTATTGTAGGGCGAGTCGTAGCGGAGATCCTTCAGAGTGAGTGGAGGATTGTATTTGTCGACGCGCCTGAGGGCGTAAATCACGGTGGGATCGCATTGCAGCAGCATTTCTTTTCGCAG
>Ga0126372_10001161_pt1 | contig 10470 bp, 7 predicted proteins | sample PanSoiMetaPlot_6_FD_92762 | JGI IMG/M metagenome (GOLD analysis project Ga0126372, IMG submission 92762) | Tropical forest soil microbial communities from Panama - MetaG Plot_6 | ecosystem: Environmental > Terrestrial > Soil > Tropical forest > Bulk soil | place: Panama | collected 2016-02-17
CTCTTTCCATCGGCCCACGGGGTTGAATGTGCCGCTGCCTGTTTCCGGGAAGGATGAGTTCGGCGCACCGACGGAACCGACTCCAGACCGTCGAATGCGCTCGTAGTCCAGTTCCTGTCCTACAAAACTGCTGAGTCTGTTTAGCGTTTCTGCCGGAGACGCGACCAGATCCTCAAAGCGCACCTCGACATAGCGCGACGGCCCCAGCTTCTTTCCGCGCGACTGCCCCTGGCGTACGATCCACTCCCAATAGAGCCCTGCGACTGCCAATTCCAGACCTCGATCCCACGGAAACGGGCGTGCCCAGCGTTGCTTGACGTAGGAAAGCGTCACATCGCGTCCATCGCGGATGATGTGAACAATAATCGCATCAGGGACCTGCTCCATGATTTCGGGAATGTGCAGCAGATGGTCGGGTGTGCTCTCTGCCCACCGGCTGACTCCCTGAACCCGCGCCATTTCTTCCATCACAATGCGCAGGAAATCTCCGCCAGTGTGACACTCGGCCATGATCTTAGGCTGGATCTGCTCCTTCTCCAGGCCCGAGACCCGGAACATCTTACTTCTCAGCCACACCTGCATGAGTTTCTTGCGATTTTCGGCCGATCGCAGGTTGCCAAAGTGAGGAACAAGAAGATTGAAGACATTCGATTCGGAGCGGAACACTGCGAAGTCACCCGTCGAAAGCAACATGTGATACAGCATCGTCGTCCCTGAGCGTGGGCATCCCAGGACAAAGACCGGAGCTTTCGTCCGAGCCTTAGCGTTGTTGGGGATCTCCAAACTGCTCGATCCTTCCATCGTTGACTGCATCATTTCACCCGACGCCTTGGTCAAGCTCTCGATCTTTCTTCAATGCCGCGTTTGGTGTCTGACCAACGAGCGCACTGTAGACGTCGAGCCATTGTGAGCGAATGTTTGCCCAGTTGTAGCGCTGCGATTCCTCAAAGGCGTTGTATGCGAGCCTCGTCGCTAACTCCTGGTCTCTCAAGATGCGCAACACATTCGACGCCAGAGCCAGCGCATCGTTGGGCGGCGATAGTAACCCGGTTCTCTCATGCTCGACCAGGTAGCGGATTCCTTCCGGCCCGGTGCTCACCACGGGTGTACCCGACGCGAAAGCTTCGACGATCGATACCGGCATGTTATCCACAGTGGATGCGTTAATAAAGATGTCAGCACGGTCATAATATCCGGGGACGTTTTGTCTGGACGTAATACCGGCAAACTCGATATTCGAGAGCTTCAATTCACTCACCAGGCTGCGAATCTGCTGCTCTGTCTCCCCACCACCGACCAAGTCGAGCCGCGCCTCGGGATATTCCCTCTGTACCTCGGCGAAGGCCCTCACCACGACGTCCAGCCCGTAGTAAGGATGAAACCCGCGAGTGCACACCAGATGCGGCCGCAGAGGACGCCGCAGCCGAAACGTGAACCGCGAAAGGTCCGCGACATTGGGCACGACTTGCGAGTTCAAACCGAATCGTTTGAATACGTTGACCAGGTATCCCGATGGCACGATCAGCGAATCCGCCCCGCGAAGAAAAAATGCGCCCGAACGGAATCGGCGCAGGTGATCTTCGGCTTCGCCACTGTGGTAGTGGATCAACGTCTTCTGACCCCTAAGGCGAGCGATTAGATACGCTGGAACCGGCGCAATCAGAAACGACCAATATGAGGCCGAGAATATGTGAGCGACGTCACCACCCTTCAGACCACGCCACAACGAAGCGAGGTAAATAGGCTCACGCAGAATCGTACGCAGGCCTGGAACGTTGTCTGCCCAGGAAAGAAACCGCGGGAAAGGTGGATCAATGACGATGATCCGGGCACTGACCTCCGGGTCATTCTGCCAGTTTTGAGCGAGCAGATCGGCTTGCACGGATTGTCCGCCGACATAGCGCAGCGATGCTGCAACGATCCCCACGCGCAAGGGCTGCTTGCGGCGAGCACTCCCGGGCCGCGAACTGACTTGCCTTGGGCGCCATCCCTTCTTTGACAGCAGTTCGGCATAAAGTTCTTCATGCCGACGCCGCATGTTCTCAATCGTGAAGTTCTCCTGAGCGAACCGTTTCGCCTGGCGCCCCAACTCAATCCGCATAAGCTCATCCTGCAGCAGGCGATCGACTGCGGCTGCGAGGCCTTCCACATCGTTGGGCTCCGCCAGAATTCCCCGATTCTCAGTTACCAGCTCCGGATTTCCCCCCACACGGTTTGCCACCACGGGAACGCCCGCGGCCATCGACTCGATGATTGCGTTCGAGAGACTTTCTGATGCCGACGGCAGCACAGAAATATCCAGCGACGCGAGCACCGCAGGAATGTCGCGCCGATCGCCCAGAAATAAAACCCTTTCCCCCAGGCCGAGCTGACGCGCCTGCAGCTCAAACTCCTGGCGCAGCGGACCGTCTCCCACCAGCACAAATTCAGCTTCGGGATGTTTTTCTTTCAGACGCGCTGACATGGCAAGGAAAGCCGCATGGTTTTTTGAAGGGGTATTCATGCGCGCAATCATTCCCACGCGAAGCACGCCGCTGCGACGTGGTAAGGCTGCATCGGCTGGCGCAAACGAGGACGGCGGCAGACCGTTGCCGATGACTGCAATCTTGCTTTCGGGAACGCCGCGTTTGAGCAACGATGCCGCTCCCGCCCGTGAATTGCACACCACACAGTCCGACCATCGAAACATCGCTGCCTGAGCTCTGGACTGCCAGGGTGTCAACAGGTCCCCAAGTTGGCGCTGACTTCCCACGACAACAGGCACTCCCCCAAGTTTCGCGGCGGGAATCAAAGTAAGATTCGTGTAGAAGTCGAACGCGTGCGCCACTGCAGTACCGGTCTGTCGCAGGTAGCGTGCGAGCCTGATCCGCGTCTGCATCGATTTGAAACGGTACAAGCTGCCGCCCAAACCGAAGTGTTTCAGGTTCTCGATGCGGTCCAGAAAACCGCCTCGCGGCTGCAGGCAGCCGAGTTCGACATGGAACGATGCGCGATCCAGAGCGCTCGCGAGTTCAACAAACTGGCGTTCGCTGCCTCCCGTTTCCAGGCTGTTGACCATCAGGAATATCCCGGGAAGGAGGCCCGGGTCGTCGCTCGCCGGTTCGGTTGGATGGGCTGGATTTGCTATTTCCTTGGTCTTTAGCGCCGTTTCACGATCTTGCGCGGGAATCATCCCACGCCCCCGCGAACAGGAGTGCCTTCATCGGCAGGAAGCATCGCATTGTCAGTGTTGATCTTTTCCAGAAAATTTCGGTGCCACATTTCCAGCATCAACAGACGCCAGATGCGACCCGCCTGGTTTCGACGCTTCTGGAAATGCTCATCAACCAGATGTCGCACCGCATCCGGATTGAAGTATCCGCGCTGAAGCGAGCGCGGCTCCAGCAGTACTGTTTGTATCAGGTCCTTCAGTTCGTTGCGCATCCAGTGCACCAGCGGCAGCGCGAAGCCCTGCTTCGGCCGATGCAGGACTTCTGGCGGTACTCCCACCCGCTCTGCGAGTTTTCTCAGGATGTACTTTAATTGCGTGCCATGCATCTTCCATTCTGCCGGTAGCCCCGTCACCCACTCCACGAATACGTGGTCCAGCAAAGGCACGCGCACTTCAAGCGACGTAGCCATACTCATACGGTCAACCTTGGTGAGGATGTCTCCCACCAGGTTGGTCTTCGTATCAAGGTAAAGCAGTTCGCTGATCCGGTCGCGGGCGTGTTCTCCGTCAAAATGCGAGAGCATCAGGCTGCGGGGAGCCCGCGCCGCAGCAACCGACTCGCGGAACTCGCCGGATAGCAACGGCAGATCCTGCTCGAAAGAAGGAATAAAGGAAAGCTCGTCTACGTAGCGCTCCCGCCAGGGAAGGGTCAAGTTGTAGGAACGTCTGAGGCCGCGCATCGTACTTGGCAGGCGTGGGAAAATCTGCTCCCGGTAAAGCCGCTTCGTCCAGTCCGGTAAGCTCTCGAGGGCCGCACGACGCCAGTGAGCGCGGTAGCGTTCATAGCCCGCGAAAATCTCGTCGCCTCCATCACCCGACAAGGCCACCGTTACATGTCGCCGCGCGAGGCAACAGATGTAATACGTGGGCAGCATCGACGAATCTCCGAACGGTTCTTCGAGCGAGCTGGTCAGAACTTCGACCGTGTTCACCACGTCCGGTTCAAGCACAAGCTCGTGATGTTCGGTTCCGAACTTCTCGGCCACGACTCGCGCATATTGGGCTTCGTTGAAGTCGGCGTGCTTGAAGCCGATCGAGAATGTCTTCACCGGCTTAGAAGTCGCTCGCGCCATCAATGCGACGACAGTCGAGGAATCGACGCCGCCGCTCAGCAGGGCTCCCAGGGGAACATCGGAGATCAGCCGCATTTTCACTGCTTCCGACAAACGCTGTTCCAATTCTTCCAGGCATTCTTCTTCACTGGCTGGGGAGTGTGTTCCGTAGTCTGGCAGGTCCCAATATTTTCTGACCGTCAATTTGCCATCGGCGAATTCCAGGAGATGGCCCGCGGGTAACTTTTGCATCGGAGTGAAAGCGGTATAGGGGTCGAGAATGTACCCGAAATAAATGTATTGCTGCAGCGCCTCAAGATTGACCTTTGCCAGTTCAGGTGCGACGGTAAGGATTGATTTGATTTCCGATCCGAAGAGAAGCCTCCCCTGGTGATACGCGTAGTGCAGCGGCTTTTTGCCCAGCCGATCGCGGGCAATCAGCAGAGAACGGCGGCGCTCGTCATAAAGCGCAAACGCGAACATGCCTCGCAGTTTCGTTACGCAGTCCGCTCCCATGTCCTCGTACAGATGGACAATCATCTCCGTATCGGTGTTGGTATAGAAGCGGTGTCCGCGGCGCAGCAGTTCTTCGCGCAACTCAGGAAAGTTATAAGTCTCGCCGTTGTAGACGATCCAGATCGAGCGATCTTCGTTGAAAATTGGCTGGTGCCCGCCCGCCAGGTCGATGATGCTCAGCCGGCGCATGCCAAGGCCGGTGCCGTCCTTGACAAAGATTCCTTCGTCATCCGGTCCACGATGGACGATGGCCTGACACATGCGGCGGATGGTTGCGACCTCTATCCTGTCACCAGGATTTGCGCTTACCATGCCCGCAATTCCGCACATGCCTTATCCTCTCACCGTCACTGATGTTTGATCGCGGACTGCTGCATGCTCCGACGAAGGAGCCAGATGCAATCGATAATCGCGGTATTGGCCGGGATCACCCTCTCGCCCATCGCAGGCTGCCAGAATGATGTTGACCATCTCCCGCGCCGAGACAAAGTGCAGAATCTCGTTCCTGCTCTTCGCGCCTTCGATCAACTCGCGCAGAAACGTTTTCATCGGCGCTCCCAACACTGCGTCTTGCTGCGTTGGGTCCATGCTGTGAGTGTGCACCTTGATGAACAGCCAATCCGGTCGCCCGTCAACACGGATACCAGCATTCTTCCAGAGCTGCAGCCGCCTCAACGTGGGCGGATTCGCACCCGTCAAGGAAGCATTCTCAAATCGTCCAATGCCAGAGCGTGACGAGCGGTCAAAATCCAGCATGAGCGGACCCTGCACAATGATGGGAAAGATCACCGGCTCGTGCCCTTGTCGCAAGTCGCGTCCTTTGCGGTGCGGAGCTCTTTGCTCGATCGGAAGAGCGCACTCATACAGCGAGTTGACTTTACCGATCTGGGCGGGATGAAAGGCTGAGCTTGGCATCGTCAGGTCCGCGTAACAGCCCGTTTCCGCGAGCAGCGCCATTTCATTGTCGACACCACAGAACTTTCCTGACGCCGAGTTCGCCAGCGCGAAGTTGCCGTGCACGAAGGCGTACCGCGGCGACGGTGAACCGTCGATATAGCTGAGGCAGCCATGCCGATTTGCTAACAGGTCGCGGAATTCCACCAACTGGCGGCGTGTGTTCTCCGCCGTATCCGGCGCGGACATGCCGTGGTGCAGATGAATTTCCAGCTCTCCCCAGCCATCGTGGCAATGCGCTGCCAGGCGATCGAGTAGGCTTCTTTCGTACTGCTCTGCGGGGAAAAAATAGGTGTGGTTAAAAGGTCGTCCTTCCCCGTCGCGCCATCGATCGGCCATTCTCGGGTATTCACGGCACCAATGTTCGACCCTGCGCTCCTGCTCGTCCAAAGGAGCAAATCCCGCTCCCGGCGAAGGAATAATCGACGGTTCAAAGTGATCCGCCAGGGCAAAGATCAGGTGAGCCGGCCCGCGCACCGCACGACGCGTCATTCTCTGCCATCCGTAGCCGGGAAGCCACTTGCCGAGGTACGAGGCGCGCCGAGCAAGCCGCTGCAAGACAGGACTCCGCGGCTTGTCATTTTTGGCGGCCTGGCTTCGGATGTGATCGTCGTGAATCATGCTATCGCTGGTTCTAAGCTCGCACTGCGAAAATGATCGGACTTATCCAGTTGTCCAGTTCAGTAAGTCGAAACCGGCTGGCCTATTTCTCCACGGGAGTACTCGCTTGGACGAGCGCGGACAAGCACACTCTTCGAGGAAACGGGTTCGCCTGACGTCTCCCTTATGATGGCCATTAAACAGGCGGTGTATGCCACCGTGAAGTAGGGAAAGAACTGATAAGCCTCCGGCGCGAACATGGCGCCCACGATGAATCCAACGAACGAGCTGTGCAGCGCCGCGGCAAACAGAACTATATCCGGCGCTATGTCTTTTTTCTTTTTCGCTCTCTTTCGCAATTCCCTTAGATTCACAAACGGCCGCCGAATAAACAGGAGATAAAGAATCAGGACAGGGATGCCGCCCTCAACGCAAATCTGAAGGTAGGTCATATGAACGTCCAGCCATTCCCCCGAATACTCCTGGAAATTGCGCATTCCCAGACCCAAGATAGGATAGCGCTGAATCGCTTCAATCGACTTCTCCATCAGGTACTTGCGTTGTTCGTACGATTGATATGCCTTGCTCTCCTGCTTCGAGCTGACGTCTCCGGACATCGCCTCGAATCTCTGCATCAGGGGACCGCCAGCAACGATCATGAGCACCGAGCCGATGAGAGCTGTCCCAAAGATCAGATAGAAACGCTTGCCTCTTACTCCGAAGTGCCAAAGGCTGACAGTCATGGCCACAACCAGGGTGACAAATCCGCCGCGAGAAGCGGTCATGAAGAGAGCCACCATCATGCACAGCATTCCGATGATCCAGCCCAGCTTTCGTAGGAAGCCTTTGCTGCTAAGCAAAAACGCAATACAAAACGGAATGGAAAGCACGATGGCGAACGCCAGGTCGTTGGGATTGGAATAAATCCCACCCAAAACTCCCTCCAGCCTCGCGTGCGAACGCCCCTTGACCACCGAAATCACTGAAATCACGGCCACAGAACACGCCTGAATGAAAATCACGCGTCTCAGCTTCCAGAACTCGGTAACCAGCAGGAACGTCAATACCCAGGCAACATAGACTTTGCTGAACTCGATGGATCGCGCAAGAGCCCCGCCTTTCCAGATAGGAGAGAACAGAGCCGACACATAAAGGAGACCGATCATGGCCAGCAGATAGCCGGCTTCCCTGGGCAGATCCTTCACGGTGCGCTTGGTCTTGCCCAAGCTCATCAGCAGGCCGATGAACGCGCAGATGCCCGTGATCTTGGCCAGCGGGATGTATGCCAAACCCGGAATCCAGTCCTCCGGGCGGGCGCAGTACACAACGTAGAACGCCATTAACCAGAAGAACGCTCCCCTGAGCGGATCCTTTGGCTTTGCCAATGAAGGATTCGGAACAGCTGTTTGGAGAGTACTCATCAGATCACACCCCTGCTTGTCAACCCGGACTCGCCTGCCGCAGCGTCTTTGCCCAATGCGACAAGAGCACGATCTGCGCTGGACCCGGTTACCACACTCTGCAGCACCCCGGCGAACAACTCCCCAATGGCGGACCAGTCATATCGCGAGGCCAGTTCAGCGGCCGCTCGCTCGTAACGAATACGCAAGTCCGCGTCAAGGAGCAACCGGCTTACTTCGTCGGCAAAAGATGATGGCGCGTCGGAGAGAACGATGTCTTTGCCGTGATGGACATCCAGTCCTTCCGCCCCCACCGAGGTCGAGACTACTGCCTTGCCGGTCGCCATCGCTTCATAAATCTTGATGCGCGTGCCGCCGCCGATCCGCAAGGGCACGACAATCACCGCGCTTTCTCTGAGATGATCCAACACCGACGGCACCGAGCCCGTCACTTCAACCGACTCGGAAACCAGGCTCCGCACCCTGCGGTCCGGATTACGCCCTACAATGCGAAACTGCGCCGATGGCACGCTCGATCGCACGGCGGGCCAGATCTCGCGGCAGAAATATTCCACTGCGTCGATGTTGGGCTCCCAGTCCATCGCTCCCACAAAGGTCACCAGAGACCCGACCTGTGCTGGTTGCGCGCTGGGACGAAATTGCCGCAAGTCGACTCCCGTCGGCGCGACGGTGATTCGATCGGCATCGACCCATGCACTCATCATGCGCCGGTCGTGTTCCGAGACGGCGATAATATGTTCGAACTTGCGCACCATCTCCTGCTCGTAGCGGAGCATCTTGGCGAATTCAACCTTGTAGACCAGCTTTTTGGCCACGTCTCCGTTGGTTTCGGCATGACGCCGCCAGATTTCGCTTTCCACGTTGTGCTGAAAAAGAACCGTGGGCACATTAAGCTTCCCTGGAAAATTCACGGCGGCGTCCAGGAAATCGCAGACTGCCACGTCGAAACGCCCTTCGCGATAGCAGGCACTCAACCTCCCGCGCACGCGTTCCGACTCAAAACGGCTGACGGCATAGGGCGCTTTTTTCGGCAGGCGGACCAAGTAGTCCAACCCGCGGCCGATGACACCCCTGCCGCCGCCGGTCGAAATGCACTCCGCGTTGGGAAAGTGCCTCTTCATTTCCTGCTCGTACTCGCGATCCACCTCACCGCCGTAGTAGGAAAGAAACGTCACCTGGTGACGCGTACTCAGTTCGCGGGCGATTTGGTACGAACGAATGTCTCCGCCGCTCGTGACCGGCAGAAGCTTGTTCGCTTTCACCCAGAGAATTCTCACTCTGCACCCGCTCTCAACAAACCAAAATTCCTTTCCAAAATCAACGGACCCAGACTCCCTTTCGTCCCAGCACAAAGTTCGCAAACGCCACCACCGCTGCGGTATTCAAGATGACGAAAGTGGACGCCGCTTGCGCGGCCCGCGCCACCGGCCCACGGCTGACAACCCTGGTCATGGCTAGCGCGCTCAACCCGTAAAACACCAACTGCAAAACCAGAGTAGCCCGATAGACTGTCCCGGTCAGAAAGATAGAAGTCGCCAGAATCGCCACCAGCGCGAAAGGCACCACCAGCCTCAGCAGCTTGTGGCTGATGAACTCGAACCGGATCGGATTCTCGCCCCCAAGCAACCACGGCGCCAGCTGCAGCAGCTGATAATTCCCGTTTAAAGTCCGCACCTTGCGACTGAACTCGCGCGGTCCTCCCAGGTCAGGAACGTCCCAGGCGCGCGCCCGGCCCTCAAACACCACGCGACTGCCCTGTCTCGCGACACTCATCGGTAAGTAAACATCGTCGAGGATCGTACCCTGCGGCAGCGGCACCAACAGAGACCGTCGCACTGCATAAAGCGCGCCGGTCGCACCCACCTCGGACCCTGAGATAGCTTCCAGATCTCTTATTCTTTTTTCGATGCGCCAATACAGCCCCATCCCGAGAGCGGTTTCTCCCGAATGGGGATCGCCCAGCATCAACTCCCCGCTTACGCAACCGACGGACGGATCGGCAAAATTTTCCATCAAAAGACGCACGGCTCCCGGCTCAATCTGCTGCCGGGCGTCGGTGAACACGACAATCTCCCCTTTCAGCACCGCCATCGCGTCATTTAATCCGCTTGCTTTCCCCTTGGCTTGCGCTGAAGACAGAACTCTGAGTCGCGGCTCTTTCTGGCTGTGAGCTCTCAGAATCTGTTCGGTCGCGTCCGTTGATCCGTCGGAAACGATTACGATTTCCAGGCGGTCGCTCGGGTAGTCCAGTCGGGCGAGGTTTTCCAGTTTGTTCGGCAGCACCTCTTCCTCATTTCGGACGACCATCACGAGCGAAACCGTGGGCTCGAATGCAGCTCGTTTCACTGGCCGTCGGCGTACCCGAGCGCGCACCCATAGCCAGCCCAGGTAGCCGACATATGCGTACGCGACGATCGCCACGCCCGACCAGAAGATCCATTTCATTGCGCGCCTCGCCGCAGGATGATGGTCTTCACCGTCTGGAACATGATCAGCAAATCCAGCCCCAGCGACGCATTTTTTATGTAGAAAAGATCGTATTGCAGCTTCTCTTTCGTATCCTCGACGGAATTGCCGTACTTGTAGCGGACTTGCGCCCACCCCGTGACTCCGGGCCGCACGACGTGGCGCAACGGATAATAGGGAATCTCTTTCGTAAGCCACTCCACGAACTCAGGCCGCTCGGGTCGTGGTCCAACGAACGCCATATCGCCTC
>Ga0126372_10001162_pt1 | contig 10469 bp, 6 predicted proteins | sample PanSoiMetaPlot_6_FD_92762 | JGI IMG/M metagenome (GOLD analysis project Ga0126372, IMG submission 92762) | Tropical forest soil microbial communities from Panama - MetaG Plot_6 | ecosystem: Environmental > Terrestrial > Soil > Tropical forest > Bulk soil | place: Panama | collected 2016-02-17
GATTCCAGGTGAACGGGCAACCATTTGTGATCCCGACTCTGTATGGACGGAGCGAGGATACATTGTACCTGCATGGCTCCGCCGCGAGTCGAATGTTAACTGCGCTGGCTGCCGGTGTTCCAGCATGCGTAACCGTGACGCTATTGGACGGACTGGTGCTAGCAAGATCTGCGTTTCACCATTCCATGAACTACCGCTCAGTGGTGGCGTTTGGCAACGCGCGTAAAGTTGAGGAGGCAAGTCAGAAACAGCGGGCTCTGCGTATCATTTCCGAACACCTGATCGCCGGTCGCTGGAATGACGTGCGCCCCCCCACGGAACAGGAATTGAAAGCGACAGCGGTGCTGGAATTCTCCATAGAAGAGGCGTCAGCAAAGACTCGCCAAGGACCACCCTTGGATGATGAAGATGACTACCGTCTGCCGGTTTGGGCTGGAGTTCTTCCCCTGAGGGTGGAGGCGCAGAGGGCTATACCTGATTCGCGATTAGCAAACGGAAGTGAAGTGCCGCGGTATGTGTTGCGATTCGGAATCAATAAATCGTCTACCGGCAGTGAGGAATTCGATGATCACGGAAATGCGGAGGTGTAAGACCAATCCAGGCTACCATCCTGAATTTCGGGACGTATTTCGACCGAAGTCGGAATGAAGATGCTAAGCACTTATGCTGCAGCCTATACCTGGGTGCAGGACTCTTCTACGCTCCGGCTCGCTGACTCAATAAGCGCGGTCGTGGGAACGCCCGGCCTCGCGAGTCACGTCTGAGCACTCTTTGACGGCGAAGCTGCTCCCAATCCGTTGTCGGATGGACTTGGGTGAGGAGCCTTTGCCTCGATCTTATGCTCGGCCCAAAAAGGTACGCTATCTGTAAGCAGTGGAATCACGGCGAGCAGCGCCTGGATTTCCTTCTCGACCCGAGCGATGTCCTGCTCTTTCTGGCGCAAGACCATGTAAGGATCTTTCACGACTGCTCCAACGTTCGGCAGCTTACACCGAAAATTATCGGTTTGCACGCTGTGGAAAAGATGTAGAGCCTTGAATCTCCTACCCATCAATTTTGATAGTTCCCAGGTAGATCCTGTCTTCGTACTTTAGAACGCAAAGGCGACAGGCTGAACCTTGGGTTTCCGAGGCTCGGCAGCAACGGCTCACTTCCAGCAGTCTGGGAAATCGAGATTGGTGTGAGCCGACTTTCTCCCGCCGACTCATAGACAAACCGTAATCGGGGGGGCTTGCAGATGTTGGTGCATGTTGCCACCGATGCGAACGTTAAAAAGGCGACCTTGGCTCCCACTCCCCCGAAGGAATCCAAGGCCGCCTAGAGCAGTAAGCTTTTCGCTTGTACGGCTCGCTCCTAAACTATGCTTTGAACTTGGTGTCGTAAATGGCACGCCGTGGGCGGATGACATGGCCCAGACAGGCCATATCGGACGGGACCAGTCGAAACGGTGTGCTCGGTTTTTACTCGCCCGCTGGCCAAGCCCGATTCTCGCAGAAGGGAGGACTGAGGAGCCGCTTACACTTCGCAAGCGTGCATGTTTTGCGACGCTTCCCCTGGTGGCCGCCAAAGTTGACACCCACCGCATCGGGTGTATGCAGTCTTTCGTCATCTCCGGGGCATACCCCCGACCCAGGAAGCCAGCTGCTTGGCGGAAGGAAAGGTCGCGCCTCAGCGCCTAGTTCGGCAATCATCGGTTTTGCCGAGTCCACGCCTGGACCGGACACCAGTGCCAAAAGCATCACGTATCTTTCTTTCGGCTGAGCAATTTTGGCAGTTCCTGGTCCAGTTGTTCCGCTTTCCGATAACTCATAACTTTTCCTCCTGGTCGGAGCGAGGAGCTCAAGAGAATAGATCCTTCAGCACGGGTAGAGCAGCTTTGCATCTTCAAGTGTCCACACAGGCCAGATTGGAATGGCCGATGAAGGGGACAGCTGTCCAGATCAGTCTGGGAGGGGGCAGTTTTGGATTGCTTAATTAAAATTGATCCCTGTTTCAGCAAGCCATCGAGATGTACTATGCCTGAAACTGGTCCGGCAAGAGGATCTAGTATGTGCCTGTACCGCAAATTGGCTCTCACAGCTGCCCTGGTATCCACTCTGATCTCCTGCAGAATCGTCAACGCGCAAAACCGCACTGCTGACGTCCTCCTGCTTCATGGCCACATCCTTACTCTAGACGTGAACGACTCGATAGCGGAGGCCGTTGCCATCCGTCAGGGCATCATTGTAGGTGTCGGCCGCGACCGCGATGTGCTCAAACTCTCGGGCGATGCTCCCGGCGCACGCGTTATCGATCTCCACGGTCATACGGCAACGCCGGGCCTGATTGACACACACGCCCACATCGCGGAAGGAGGCGTAGCAGAGGTCTACGGAGTGCAGCTGTCGGATGCCGGCTCCATAGCTGAAATCATTACCCGGGTAAAGGCCAAAGTTGCTCTCCTCAAGCCCGGCGAATGGGTGATTGGCAGAGGGTGGGACGAGGGCAAGCTTACTGAGCACCGGTACGTCAAAGCCACTGACCTCGATACCGTCTCGCCCGTAAATCCTGTTTGGCTTCTTCATACCACTGGGCATTACGGCGTCGCCAACTCGCTCGCCTTAAAGGTTGCCCACATTACGGCTGAAACACCCGACCCCATCGCGGGCACAATCGATCGTGATGCACGGGGGCATCTAACTGGCGTCCTGAAGGAAGCCTCGGCGATGAAGATGGTCACCCAGCTTATCCCGCCGATCACGCTCGAGCAGATGCGACAGGGCATCCTTCATATCCAGCAAGAACTGCATCGCGAAGGCATGACCGCCGTGAAAGATCCCGACATCGAACAGATCCATTGGGACGCTTACAAATCGCTGCTCGACCGTGGCGAACTAAAAGAACGTATCTGTGTTCTCTGGCACGCCGGCTCGACTGTAGTGTCTGCGCGCAAGACACTCGCCGAGATCAACTCAGTTCCGCGGTTGCCGTCCACAGTTGGCGACGATCGTCTACTCTCCTGCGGCGCCAAGATCTACATGGACGGCTCAGGGGGCGCGCGTACCGGATGGATGTATGACGACTGGCTGCGAAACGGCACGACTCCGGATCTGACAACCTCGGGAGAAGGCAATCGCGGCTTCCCGCAAACTGACCCAGCTGTATATCGCCAAATGGTTCGCCTGTTGCATTCGAGCGGAGTTCCTGTTGGGACACATGCAGTGGGTGATCATGCCATGGATTGGGTTGTCGACACGTACCAATTGGCGGAGCAAGAGAAACCACATCCGGGCCTGCGCCATAGCATCATCCACGCGAACCTACCCACTCCACATGCCATTGATGTAATGGTCAGCCTGCAGAAGAAATACGACGCTGGCTATCCGGAGATGCAGCCCGGCTTCCTATGGTGGATTGGTGATATTTACGCAGCTAACTATGGTCCCAAGCGGGACCAAAACTTGGAGCCGTTCAAGACGCTCCAATCGCGAGGCATCCTTTGGTCCAGCGGCTCGGACTATCCCGTAACACCGCTGCCGGCTCGTTTTGGCCTCTGGGCGTTGGAAACGCGCCAAACCGCCAAAGCCACCTCCGGTCTTCAGCCTTTCGGTACGGCAGAAGCCGTAGACATCCACACCGCCCTTCGCAGCTACACGCAGTGGGGTTCGCGTCAGATGTTCCTGGAAAACAAAATTGGATCCATTGAAGTTGGTAAGAGAGCGGACATCGCCATCTGGGATCGCGACTTGTACAGCCTCTCCGTTAGCGAGATTAAAGATATAAAATGCCTGATGACCTTATTCAACGGCCAAGTCGTATACACTTCGCCTGATTCGTCCCTCGCAATGACAGTTCGTTAGCGAGGGACGAAACGGTGCAGTTCAGCCCGCGGGGTTTTTGGGTGCGAATACGGCGGGATGGAATATGCACGCCCTTGCCAATAGGTTGTTTGCCTCAGCGCTTGATCAGATTCGTCGGGGCGATTAGCGAAGATTCCTTAGAAGAACGACATCGCCGCTGACACTACTTCGCGTTAGCACCACCCAATTGTGGCCGGTTGACCAAGCGAACTCGAAGGCCTGTCCGGAACTGAATCGAGTCAACTGTCTGGACGCTCCGCCTGCCAGCGGCTATTCCCAGATGTTGGTTATGCCGTCATGCGTCAGGACATATTGAAAACGCTTGCCAACGAGGACCAGAGCACGCCACGAAATGGTCCGCTTGGTATTAGGCAAATACAACTGGGTGCTCTCAGGGGTTAAGAGCAACCCATTACCGCTGCCGACTTAGAAAGCAACCGTAAGCATGGATGTAGTCCTTGACCTTTGCGCGCACCGACTAGGGTGTGTTGAAGCTTTTTATCTTGGAGCGCCGCAGAATTTCGCATTTGACGCGAGCAGCGTCGCCATCTACAGTAGCTCGCCGTAGATTTCCTATGACTTCCAGACGCGAGTTTATCCTGGGCCTGTCAGCCTTAGCCCTGCTGCCATTTCAGCGTACTGAGCCCGAACTGATTCTCTATAACGGAAACATTTGGACTGTGAATCCAAGTCAGCGGCGAGCGCAGGCGGTGGCAATTAGCGGTGGCCGGTTCCTTGCCGTAGGCAGCAACCAGGAGGTGCTGACTCTGGCGGCAGGATCCAGTCGTAAAGTTGACCTGGCAGGTAAGACTGTCCTGCCGGGATTCAACGACGCTCATTCCCATCCCGTCGAGTCGGGTGTGGAACATCTGCGCATGGTGGCCTGCGACAAGAATTCTATTGCGGATATTCAGGCAGCCCTTCATCAGCGCGCTGCGAAAACTCCGTCGGGAGAGTGGGTGTTGGGTTTTTTATACGATGATGGTAAGACCCCGCGCCCGCTCAACCGAGAGGATCTCGACGCGGCCATCCCCGATCATCCGGTGCTGGTACGCCACCGCGGGGGACACACCGTGTTCGTCAACTCCCGGGCATACAAACTTGCAGGGGTGAACGAGAAAACGGCCGACCCGCCGGGGGGACGGTTCGAACACGACAGTGCCGGCCATCTCACTGGGCACGTGGGTGATCGTGCGACTGCGGTTTTTGAGAAATTGGTTACCTATAAGCCGAGCCGTGAAGATTACCGGCGGGCCGCTAGCCTCATTGCAAAAATGTTCACCAGCAAGGGGGTAACCTCGGCATGCGATGCCGATACCAACCCTGACGGATTACAGGGTTATCAGGATGCGCGCGATGCGGGAGAGTTTCCCATGAGGGTCTACTGCCACATTGCGGTGACAGCTGTGGACAAGTTTATGGCGGCTGGTCTGCACACCGGATTCGGTGATGAGTGGATTCGCATCGGCGGAGTTAAGCAGTACGCCGACGGTTCCATCTCCGAGCGCACTGCATGGCTCTCGCGGCCATATATCGGGATGGGAGATTATCGCGGACTGCGGGTCAGCCGAAGGGAGGACCTGTACGAGAATGGTCGCAAAGCGCATGCGGCTGGCTGGCAACTTGCGACCCATGCAAATGGCGACCTTGCTATCGATGAAATTCTCGGCGTCTATGAACAAATCCAGCGCGAGATGCCGGTGCGTGATCCACGTTATCGCATCGAGCACTGCACCTTTCCAACTCCGGCACTCACCGAGCGCATGAAGGCTCTGAATGCCATCCCGGTACCTTTTTCCTGTTATACGTACTTTCACGGCGACGTAATGCACTTCTATGGCCAGGATCGCCTCGAGCACATGTTTCCCATGCGCGATTTTCTCGCCGCCGGGCTTCGGCCTACCGATTCCTCTGATTACACGGCCAGCCCCTCAGAACCGATGATGTGGCTACAATCCGAAACCACGCGCTCCGATATGCAAGGGCACGTTTGGGGAGCAAACCAGCGCATCAGCGTGGAACAGGCAATTCAGTGCGGTACCCTCAATGGAGCTTATGCATCATTTGAGGAAAAGTTGAAGGGTTCGATTGAGCCGGGAAAGCTTGCGGATTTACTCGTGCTCGGAAAAGATCCGTTCCGGGTCGAGGCGGCGGAGCTGATCGCGATTCCCGTGGAACGTACGATGATCGGAGGCAAGTGGGTGTATGAAGCCTGACACCGCGCCGGCCTCAAGTTTCTGAGTCCCGCCTCCTAGAGATTAGTCGCGCAGATCCGCCAACCCGGATTAATTCTTAGGGGAGAACCGCCTGCTAGGGAAGCCTCAATGAAGCAGCGATCTGCTTTTTGTATTCCGTGGCCCTGGTCATAGCCTGCTCTTGATTGACCGTCAGTAGTTTGTGGTCGAGCATAACGATACGCCCGCCGATCACCACAGTTTCCACGTCCGAAGCTTTTAAGGCATAAGCCAGCTGGGCGTAAATGTCGTACATGGGAACGGCATTGGGCTCATCGAGACTGATCAGGATCACATCCGCTTTCTTACCTCGTTCGAGCGAACCAATTTCTTTTTCCATGTGCAATGCTCTTGCCCCGTCAATGGTTGCCATCTCTACAACTGCGGGAGCGTTCAAAGCCAGAGGATTCATCTTGATGATCTTGGCGAGCTTGGCGGCAAGGTCCATTTCTTCCATTAAATCGAGATCGTTGTTGCTGCCGGCGGGGCTATCGGTGCCGAGGCCCACGGCAACTCCGGCGGCGCGCATTTCCTGTACGGGCGAGACACCGCTAGCCAACATCATGTTGCTGGAAGGATTGTGTACGCAACCGACCTGGCGTTGCGCCAGAGTCTTGCGATCCGCCTCGTCAACGAAAATGCAGTGTGCGGCAACAACGTCGCCTCCGAGTATGCCAAGGCGGTCCAGGTATTCGACTGGACTGGCGCCGTTCTGCTTTTCGCTGTCGTCCCACTCTTTTTTCATTTCTGCCACGTGAATGATAATCGGGGCACGATATTTTCGCGCCAGGGCCGCGGCGTCCCGCAGAGTCTTTTCTGAGCAGGTATAAATCGAATGCGGCGCGGGTGCCGCGTGGATGAGGGGATCGCCTTGCCACTTCTGCAGAAATTTCTCGGTATACGCCAGCGTGTCCGGTTCGGTTTTGTTATCCGGCGCGGGAAAATCGACAAAGGTCTCGCCCAGCACTCCGCGCATGCCGGCTGCTTTCGTTTCCTCGGCAATAGCATCCTCGAAGTAATACATGTCGGCAAAAGTCGTGACTCCGGAACGAATCTGTTCGGCGGCTGCCAGGCGTGTTCCCCAGCGCACGAACTCCTCATTCACGTTTTTCGCCTCGGCGGGAAAGATGTATTTGTGCAGCCAGTCGTCGAGAGTGACGTCGTCGTGTAAGCCTCGGAACAGAGTCATGGGCACGTGCGTATGGCCATTGATAAAGCCGGGCAGAACCAACTTGCCGTTCGCCGCGATGGCTTGCCGGGCTTGGTAGTGCTTCTCGACATCAACGCGAGGGCCGACGAGGGCAATCGCATCTCCAATGACTGCGATCGCGCCATCTTCGTATATAGTGCGCTTGCCATCCATCGTGACGAGGGTGCCGCCGGAGATGATCAGATCAGCCGGCTGTTTTGTTTGTGCCTCGATCGAAATGGGAAGGCAGAGCACGACCAGCAACAGACTTCGCCAGGGGATCATTAGAAAGGCTCCCACTTAGAGATCAACCAAGGTATACCAATCGGCACCCGCATTGACAACCGCAGGACGTGTGTCAGAGGATGGGCGTCCGATATGAATCGAAGACTCCTTGCTTTCGTTTTGATGGTGACTTCTGTTCCTGCCTGGTCGCAGGATTCGCTCGCGAAGCTCGCGGCCGATTTTTGGAACTGGCGCGCCCAATACCAGCCGTTCAATAACGACGACATTCCGCGTATCGAACATCCGGCGGGAGTGGTCCGCTCCTGGTCTAAGGCTGCCCTCGCCCGCCAGCGAGCTGATCTCGCGGGCTTTGAAGCGCGCTGGAAGAAACTTGATTCGAGCCGATTATCGCTCCGGGAGAGGGTTGATTATCGACTGATGGGCTCGGCCCTGGCGCGGGTTCACTGGGAACTCGACGTCAACAGACGTTGGCAGCGGGATCCTACGTTTTACCTTGAGCAAACCTTAACGGCGGTGAAGGAAGCGCTGACCGTGCCCCCGCCATTTGACGAAGCGCGCAGCCGCGAATTGATTTCCCGGCTGGAGAATATTCCTTTACTTCTCAATGAGGCAAAAACCAATTTGCAAGAGCCGGCTGCTCCGTTTGCCAAACTGGCACTGGATTCGCTAGCCGACATCCGTTCTCAATTGCGTGTGGTTGCAAGCGACGTGGCTCCGCTTATGAGCGGCGGCCAAGCGAACCGCATGGCTCCCTCTTGCGAGCGGGCCGCCTCGGCACTTGTGGATTTTCGAACTTGGCTCGAGCAGCGCCTCCCGTCCATGCCGCAAAGCACCGCCGTGGGACGAGCAGCATATCATTATTTCTTCCAGAATGTGGCTCTCTATCCATTTTCGCCCGAACAGTTGCTGGAATTGAGCCGGGCGGAGTGGGCGCGGTCGGTAACCTTTGAGGAGCAGGAGTACCAACGCAACAGGAACATGGCAGCACTCAAGCTGTTCAGCAATATCGATGAACAGATCAATACGACCGCACAAAGGGAGGCGCAGGTACGACGGTTTCTGGATGAAAAAGCAATTCTCACGATCCCGCCCGACTTCCCGCATTACACGATTCGGACACTGCCGCGCTACCTCACCGCGCTTGCGGACTTCGGCGAACCGGACGACTTCACCGGCCCTTCACGTCTCAACCAGGATGGTGTACGTTGGGCGCCGCCTCCATCGGATAAGCTGGGTTATTTTGCAAACGCCAACGCGCACGATCCCCGCCCCGATCTGGTTCATGAAGGGGTGCCGGGACACTATTTGCAGCTGTGGCTGGCCTGGCGGAACACCGACCCTATTCGCCGGCACTATTACGATTCGGGAGCAAACGAAGGGCTAGGATTCTATGCGGAAGAGATGATGCTTCAGGCCGGACTCTTCGACGACTCACCACACACCCGCGAGATCATTTATAATTTCATGCGGCTGCGCGCGCTACGGGTGGAGGTCGATGTCAAACTCGCATTAGGCGAATTCACTCTTGACCAGGCTGGCAATTACCTTTCAGAAATGGTGCCCATGGACCGGCCAACTGCCCGGAGCGAAGCTGCCATGTTCGCAACGCAACCGGGACAGGCGATTTCATATCAGGCCGGCAAGCTTCAGATAACGAGGTTTTTGGCTGACGCTCGACAGCGCGCCCGCGATAGGTTCGATGTTAAAGCTTTCAATGACTTCTTGTGGCGCAACGGGAATGTACCCATCGAGCTACAACGCCGCGAGTGGTTCAATGACATTTCGAGCTGGTGAGCCGGCGAATCTCGGGCGCAACCCGCCCGACTCTCTCAGTTGAGATCGGACAGCATTACCCAGCCGAAAGTCTGCTGTGTGTCGAGCGCGAGGCCAGTGCGAATTTGTCCTGCGCTGAAGGCTATTGGCCCGCTGTCGACATTCACAAATTTCTGACCCGGTGGAGTGAAAAAGACTTCGTAATTTCCTGCCGTAAGTGAACTGTATCCGGAGGCAGCTCCGAACCCGAGACTAGGCACGGTAGGCGCTACCGAGCTGATGTCCGTACCCGCAGGCTGGATGTACACGTCCTGTGGGCCCAAGCCAGGCGAGGCATTCACGATGCGGAGCTTGAAATCACCAGAGCTAGGCGCGGAGTTGTCATCCGTCAAAATCACATTACTGATGGCAAAAGAGAAATTCAACGAGAATAGAGACAGGAAGACGCCGGAGTTCGCAGTTGTGGTGGTATCGATGATGGGGGTGGCGGTTCCGGTGGCCTCAACCTGCAGGTGTTGGGAGCCGGGACTGACAGATTTGTATCCGGAGGTCGTACCATAGCTGACCCCAGTAGCTACGCTCGCGCCGTTTATCAGGAAATCGAGACTGGATTCGTCGGGCGTGACATTCACGAAGCGGATGTTGGCATTGCCTGACGATCCGCATCCTGGTGTAAGCACTAGAAGGCCAACGAGTGCTAACCCCAGCACGAAGTAAGCCCGAATACTAATTTGCATTCTCGCACTCCTGCGCAAAATTGCGTTAGCTTGATAGGCGAATGGATGCTCGTGATTCGAAGCCGAGTTGCAGACTCCTGTGTAAAGAGTCCGTTGTAAAAGGTAAAGTCTTGTAACCACATCATCTAGTCGAAGCGGGTCACTGGATCGTCATTGTTCAAAGCGAATACATTGTCGACCCAAACCTCGTCTCCCATCCTTACCGGCTGCAGCCAAAATTCTTTTGCTCTTCGGCTGCGCCTCATCAGCAAGCGTTGAACCGAGCTTACCGAAGCCTATTAATCCTACTAGATTAGTTTGGACAAAACTTCTGGACTCTGGGCGGGTTTCTAGATTTTGCCCGGATTGACCGATTCTTTACACACTTTTACGGGGTTTCCAGGCAAACTTTGGACTATTGTGAGCGAAGGCGTAGAATTTCCTGCGCTTGTCGGTCAACTCGAACAGATTA
>Ga0126372_10001163_pt1 | contig 10466 bp, 14 predicted proteins | sample PanSoiMetaPlot_6_FD_92762 | JGI IMG/M metagenome (GOLD analysis project Ga0126372, IMG submission 92762) | Tropical forest soil microbial communities from Panama - MetaG Plot_6 | ecosystem: Environmental > Terrestrial > Soil > Tropical forest > Bulk soil | place: Panama | collected 2016-02-17
CCGTGCAACTCGCGAGCATCGGCGGCGTGCACGTCCTGGTGCTGCTGCGGCACCGGCATTGACTGCCCTGCCAGCAGCACCTGGTGCAGGTGCACGAGGTCGCCGCCAGCTCCGCAGATGCGCGGATCGGCTTGATAGCGGTCGGTTTCAGCCCGCCCAGGCCGCTGGCCGCGATCGCCCGCCACCTCGGCTGGACCGGCCTGGTCCTCGCCGACCCCGACCGGGCGCTCTACCAGCGCCTGGGCGTCGGCCGCGCCCCGCTCCGGCGCGTCTATTCGCCCGGCACGCTCGCCACTTACGCCGGGGCGCTGGCACGCGGGCACCGGCTCACAAGGCCAGTGGAAGACACCCGCCAGCTCGGCGCCGACGCCATCATGGCCCAGGGTGCGGTACGCCGGCTGTGGCGGCCAGAAACCCCCGATGACCGGCCCGCCGCCAGCGAGGTGATCACGGCTGCCCGGGGGTGGCTGGGGTGACCGCGGGGAGCGGGAATGTCAGCCCGACCACAATGCCGCACGGTGCCGGGCCGGTCCTTGGTTGTGCCTTGCAAGCAACGCCGATTGCCGCCCAAGGTGCCGCGGCGGAGCGGAACCGAAGAGATAGGGCTAAGAAGCTAGACCGTGACGAGGATTCCGGTGCATACGAGCGGCGACGCACTCGCCCGGTCCCCCCGGTCTTCGGGTTTGCCTGCGCACCGGGTGACCATCGCGAGCGTTCAGCCACCCTCAGACCCGGCCAAGCACTCCCTCAGCTGGTCTCGCGGGGGCGGACTCAGCGGCTGCGCGGTACCGTCAGTCAAAGCGCGAAGCGACAGCCGTCCCAGTAGGCCTCCACGCGAGGCCGGCGGCGGCCCCGCAAGCCGACTTCCAGCACGTCAGGAACCCTGTCCGCAAGGGCACGGAACCAGATCTCCACGCCAGCCTGCGACACCGGGCTGAACCCGGACAGGCCAGGCGGCCGCTCCGTGGCGGCGTGCATGTAGGCCGGAGTCCCCAAGCAGCACACCCGCGGCTGGGCCGCCCAGACCCACAACTGCCCGCCGCTCTCGCGAACCATCTTGGCCGCCTCAGGGCTTACCTCCACCCGCATAATCTCCCCCTCACTGGCCCGCCAACGGCTCTGGGGTGCTTGCAGGGCCAAGCCCGGGACATAGGCCGCCGCAGCACTGTGTCATTCAGCTTGACCAGGTCCGCGCGGCTGGTCAACGGGGTGCCCCCGGCCGCGGCCGCCAGCGGCTTACCCACCCGGCCACGCGTGCCAGGCCCGATGTGGCCCGGGTGCCCGCCGACGGGAGGATACCGGGCTGCCCGTCTTGCACAGCTGCGGCGACCTGCCAGGCGGAAGGGTTAACCAGGGCCCGCGCGCCGACCTCGACGGTCGGGACGGTCTCATCGCCGCCGGTGATTTCGCGCACCCGGGCCGCGGCGGCGCGGTCCTCCCAGATGTTGACCCACTCTGCGGGCACCCGCGCGGCACGCAGCCCCAGCCGCAGCATCGCGCAGTACGGGCATCCGGGCCGCCAGTACACCCGCACGGCACCGGGCGTCCCGGCGGCCGGCGTCACGGCCGCATCCAGGTCCGCAGCCGGGCCAGGACCCGGCCGGGCAGGCCGCGGCCCGCACCGCCTGGCGTTTGCCCGCCTGGGCCGGTGACACGCTTCACCCGCACCCCGCGCCAGAGCGCGACATCCCTCCATGATCGGTGATGCACCTCACCGATTGCAGCACTCGACCTGCATCCGCTGATGATGGAGTGTCAGCCGGGTGACAGGATGGGTGCCATGAGCTTCCGGCGGCTTCCCGCCGCGGCGCGGCGGGCCGCCCAGCGGCTGCCCGTCCCCATGGGGGTCACCGAGGCCCACCAGCGCCACCGTATGGGAGTCGCCGATCAGCGCGTAGTCCTCGACCGGCAACGCACCCGCCGACCGCACCGCGGCGAGCGAGCCCGCATCTACCGGCTTCGACGTCACTTGCCGATCCGCACCTTCACCTCGGAGGCGACCATCGGCATCAGCGGGATGTGCTCGTTGTCGACCAGCAGCGCGATCAGCGTGTGGGTCGATCCGGGCTTGAGCCCCGCGGTGGACACGTGGATCACATGCGTGCCGCTCATGCCCATCATGCCGCCGGTGGCGGTGTCCAGGTTGAGGTGCCAGTGGCCCCACCCGTGCAGGTTCGGCTTGCCGTACAGGGCACTGCTCAGGTGGAAGTCCTTGACCCGGACCTTCACGGTGAAGTTCCCGGCCACGGTCGCCCCGGGTCTGGGCGAGACGATGCTGATCGAGGGCTTGCCCAAGCGCACCCTGCCGCCACCAGAGCCAGCACGCCCATACCAACGGCGGCCCGGAAGACAGGACCCGGCTGCGAGCGGCCGGTTGATGCAGACGTGGACATGAACAGGCCTCCTCATGTGCCTCACTGGTGAAAGGCGCCGTCAGAGAGACGGCTTCGAGGACGCTTCTTATAGACGCCCCGACGCCGGCGTTGATTGCGCATCCGCCCAAAGAGATGCCGCATTGAGCGATGCGACTGGTCACTGCACGAGGCCCTAGCGCGATCTGTCGTGGCCGGGTTCTACAAGACCTGCGTCATCGACGGCCTGCTCGAGCACTCCCGGCCGGGCGTATGCTTACGCCCCGGTCAAGACGGGACCTCGAAGTCGTGCAGCCGGACGACGTCATACCAGTCAGCCGTCTCGGACCGCATCAGCAGTTCTGTGCTGCGCGCGGCCCGCTGCAGCGACGACAGACGCTTTGAGTCCGCGACCAGCTTCTTGGCCTCCTTGAGCCGGCAGACCATCAGGCGGGAGCGCTCGGCGAGCCGGGCGTACTCGCGTTGTGCACCGTAGCCGCTGAGGGCGGCGCCGAGCGCTGGGATGACGATGGACAGGTAGGCCCAGACGTCCGGCTCGGAGTGCCAATCAAACGTGTGCGTGCTGTGAATCAGGGCAACGACGGCGCTCACCGCGAACAGCCCGGCGGCCACCCAGGTCAGTAGACGCTGACGTTTTCCCAGGTGGCGGTTCGCCTTCTGGTGATAGCGGATCTGGTCATCAACCCAAGCGCCGATGAGCAGCGTGCGCAGCGCCGACACGTCGGACTCTGCCACGAAAGACCGTGAAGCGCGTCGCCAGATCTCACGAAAGGCCCGTTCGGCCCATTCCCGGTTGGGGTCCGGGTCCGGCACATCTGACGGCTGCTTATCGGCCGCGACGGGCCGCAAACCGTCGCCTGCGCCAGTCGCGGCCAGAAAAATGCTGCAGCGGATGCGTTCCGCCAGGTAACGGGCCGCGAGCCAGCGGTCATGCCAGCCTGCCCGGCGCCCGAGTGCCAGGGTGATGACCACAACGGCCAGGGCGATGACCTCCGCCCAGACGATCGTGGGATCGTTGCGGAAGAAGGTGATTTGCGTCGCCACGACGACAACCGCCGCGGCTGCCATCGAGTAGAGCAGCCAAGTGAACCGGAGGAACAGCCGCTGCGACGATTGGGCAATCTGTTCGGCCCGTTGGAAGTACGGCTGCGAGTACCTGACGAAACGCTGCACGTGCGGCGGCGCCGCCGTCAAATGCTCTGGCGGCAACAGATCGGGCTGCTTGCCCCCGCCCCGCAGCGGGCTCGAGTTGAACCGGTCAAGCCCGGCGAAGGCATCATCGCTCAGCGGGCCGAGGACGTCCGGCAGACCCAGTTCGTCGATGGCCGACGGGCGGGGCGGCCCCTGGCCGGGCCGGCCGGCCGCGATCCGTAGGACGGGCACATGCTGCTGCCGGGCGTAGGCGACGATTTCCGCGGTCCCGCCCCGACCCTGGGCGGCCCGGCCGTCCCACAGGGCCAGCAGGACATCGCTACGGTCGACGACAACGCGGCCGGCCCGCTCGTACGCCTCATCGCGGCTGCCGCCCGCGGCCAGTTCGGTGACGGCGACGGCCTGCCCCAGCAGCGTACAGAACTCGGCCCTTGACTCCGCGGAGGCGAAGTCGCCCAGATAATCGTCGCGCGGCAGCGGAAGAACGACCTCAAGACCGGCCCCATCCAGCATCGCCTGCCGGGCCACAAGCCGGTCGGCGCCCTCGGCAAGTGCGGAGACGACGATCAGATCGACGGGCGTGGTGGCTGTTCCGCTCCGGCGCCGCTCATTGATCTGGCCGAGCGCGCCGCGAACCGCGTCAATGATCGTGGGGTCGTTCTCGTCGATGGACCGGTGACCCGTGACGCCCACCCGCAGGCGCAGCGGCACGCGGCCCTGCCGCCGTGGCCCGGGAGCCGTCGGCTCCCGTTCGTCAGCTTCCAGGCCGACGGCGGTCTTGGCCGCTTGGGCGCGAACAGCCACTAGCCCGATCCCGACGAGCCAGCGCTTGCGATCACGATGAGGAGGTACAGCACGAGTATCGCGAGGCTGATCCAGAAGAACAGCTTGACCCGGTTCGACGCATTCAGCGCGGTTGTCACGTCGCCGAGCTGCAGCGCGGAATTCACCTTAGCGGCGTAGACGCACGCGGCGATTCCCAGCGGCCAGAAGCAAAAGAGCGAGATGATGGCGAGCGGCCAGCGCGAGGGCACCGAAGCCACCTGGGTGCTTGTAGTCCCCGGCCACGCCGACATCCCCGGGCCCTGGTCTGAGGGCGGAGCGCCGCCCGGGTTCCAATCCTGCGACATGATTTTCCCCTTTCATTGCGGTTGGTCACCTGTCTAGAGGGCTGCCCTGGGTTATTTGATACGCGGTTAAGCGGCCGGCTTTCAGCGGACGGGTCACCGCCAGGCCACAGCCGCCGTGACGGCCGGGCTCATGAGCGCAGCTTGCCGGTCGCGCCGACGGTGCGGGGAGGCTCGTACGACAAAGCGGCGCGCATTCCCCGGCGGATGTTGACCGTCTCGTTCGCTGTCGCCAGGATCCTGCCGTTCAACTCGTAGATGGCCGAGACCTTATGCCTGCCCTCCGGCACGTAGATCAGGCAGGTGGAGTTCCAAGGCACTGGCCGGCTGCCGGCGCCGTCCACTGTCACAAGCAGCCGTGAGGCGCTGCCGGTCGCGTCGAGACCTCTCGACGGCCCTCCCGATACGAGCAGCACACCAGTGTCGAACGGCATCCTGGCGCGGGGCCGGAACAGCCATCCGGACACCGCGAGCGTGAGCAAGGGCTGGGCGGGTGACAGCGGCTGGCCCTTCCGGTACGCCAACGTCTGTACCTGGCCAATGTAGGCCGACCAGAGGGTGACTGGGCCGCTGCTGCTTCGCAGCATGAAGAGAGGGTCGCCGATCTTCACCCAGGCTCCGGCGGTGACGGCGGCCCGCTCGACGGTGACGCTTCCCGTCACCGTGGCTGACCAGAGCAGATCGTGGGGGAGCGCCGGATAGCTCGCAACCGCGATCGGGGGCGTACTTTGACCTGCCTTGCCAGCCACACGGTCCTTGAGGACACCCGGGTCCGGACCCGGTGGGGGCGGCGGAGGTGCTGGCGGATCGACGATGCTCCGCAGATACTCGATCAGGTCTTCAGAGTCTCTGCCGAACCTGTCCACGCTGATCTTGAAGGCCTGGCGTGTACTGAGTTGCGCCAGCTCACCGGGAAGCTCGTTGGCCTGGGGCATCGGTGCGTTGTCCGTGAGAACCGGGATCACAAGCACTCCCGCGCGGCGCAGGGCTGATTCGATTTCGACGCGCACCCAGTCGTGCGGGTTTTCCAGCCGCCGACGTCCCGCTTCATCGAGGGCGTTCGTCCAGCTCCGCCCGATGATGGCAAGCAGTACCCGGCAACTGCCTACAGCGGCCTCCAGCACCGTTGTGAAGTCCTGACCGGGACCGATGTTGTCGACGTCGGTGAAGACCCGGTCCATACCGAACGCCGCAGCCAGCCGGTCGTGCAGCCGTCCCGCCACCCACTCCGATTCCTCGCGACGGTAGTTCAGAAAGATCGAGTTTGTCTCTGCCATCCCCTCTCCAAGCCCATGCAGAACGTCGGTGAGGACTTAACGCCCTCATGAGTCAGAGCCGCGCGTTCCGCCGCGTGATACAAGTGCGCCAGATCACAGCCAATTCGGTCGACCCAGCCCGAACAAGTTGCCGAATCAGGACGCGTGCTTTGCAGGGCGCGCTCAGCGCAGACCGGAATCCGGTCACTGCGGGTGATTCGATACCGGACCTGGTGAGGAAGCTGGCGTGGTGTGAGACGCTGGGGTGGTGGCGGTGGATGCGCGGGTTGAGCATGTGGGAAGCCTGCTGCGGCCGCAGTTCCTGCGCGATGCCCGCGAAGCCTACGCGCGGGGTGAGCTCACGCCTGCTGGGTTCAAGGCGGCCGAGGACCGCGCGGTGCGGGAGGTCGTCGCTATGCAGGAGGAGCTCGGCCTTCCGGTGGTCAATGACGGAGAGATGCGGCGTGAGTCTTTTCAGAGCGAACTCACCGCCGCCTGTGACGGCTTTACCGGCGTGGACGTCAACGCCTGGCTGTGGGGCGAGTGGCATTCACCGGACGTGGGAGATATCACGATCGCGCGGCCGGAGGGGCTGGCGGTTGTCGCGCCGCTGCGCAAACGCCGCAACCTTGCCGCGGAGGAGTTCACGTTCTTGCGCGGCTGCACCAACCGGCAGGCCAAAGTCACGCTGCCGAGCCCGTCGCTGTTCGCCAATCTGTGGTCACCGCAATCCTCGACCGGCGCTTACCCCACGTTGGATGCGTTCTTGGCCGATGTGGTGCGGGTGCTGTGCGAGGAGGTGGCCGAGCTGGTGCGGCTGGGCTGCAGCTACATTCAGCTGGATGCGCCACACTACCCGCTGCTGATCGACCCGGGCTGGCGCGCGTTCTACGAGGCGCGAGGCTGGCCGCTGGAACGCTGGCTGGGGTATGGGATCGAGCTGGACAACGCGGTGATCGACGCCGGGCGCCCTGCCACGTTCGGCTTCCACCTGTGCCGCGGCAACCAGCTCAGCCGCTGGCTGGTGGCCGGCGGGTACGACGCGATCGCGGCTCCGGTGTTCGGTGGCATTCACGCCGACCGGCTGCTGCTGGAGTACGACGATGAGCGTTCGGGCACCTTCGACCCACTGCGGCTCGTCCCCGACGGCAAGGTGGTGGTGCTGGGCTTGGTCACCACCAAGACCTCGCGGATCGAGCCGCTAGAACAGATCAAGGCCCGGCTCGCCGAGGCAAGCTCACTCATCGATCCCGCACGGCTTGCGATCAGCCCGCAGTGCGGCTTTGCCACCTCGGTGGCCGGCAACGCCATCACCCCCGAGGCGCAGCGCGGCAAACTTGCCCTGCTGGTCCGTGCCGCCCGCGACTTTCTGCCCGCCTGAGCTGGGGTGGCGGACTCCGGAGTGCCGGGCTGCTCAGCCTGCGGCGTTTCGGGCGGCGTCGAACGGGGCCCGGTCGAAGACGAACCGGCTGTAGGTGATCTTGCCGTCCTTGACGGTCACGCATTCGGCGCCGGGAGCACTTTTCACCGGGACGGTCTGGGTGTCGTACATGACCAGCGCGGTGTCGCTGTCACCGAAGGCGGCAATCATCTTTGCGCCGGTGACGATCTGGACGAACGGGCCCAGGAAGCCCCCGTAGGCCTCGGCGCCTTCCAGGCGCCCGGCCGGGGTGTCGCAGACGATGTCGTCGGCGATGTAGCTCATGGCCTTGTCAAGGTCGTGACCGGTCCAGGCCTGGTAGTAGGCCAGCGCCGTCCGCAGCGCGGGACTGGTGGTGTCAGTCATAGCTATTTCCTTCGTTACGGGGATTGTTCGTGGCTGGCCGTTCAGTTCTCGGGCTTCGGGCTGAACAGGGCGAACATGTTGCCGTTCGGGTCGGTGAGATACGCGACGACCATGCCGTCGTCCAACTCCATCGGCGCTACCACGACCTTGCCGCCGAGTTTGTCGCTCCGGGCGGCGGTCACAGCGACGTCCGCGACCTGGACGACGAAAACGGCGTACGGCGGGATGTTGCCCCCGGTATTGAAGATGCCGCCGGAGGGACTGGCAGCGCCGGGCGCGGTGATGAGCGTGTACGCCCCGTCGGAGGCAAACGACCAGCCAAAGAGCGAGCCATAGAAAGCCTTGGCAGCATCAACGTCCGGCGCGCCGATCTCGAACCAGGCCGCGGTGTTGGTGGCGGGAGCGGACATAAGGTTCCTCCGTCGGTGGCAACTTGTCATGACCCACACTGCCGCAGGCCCGCGACAGCCCCCTGTCGGTGTTTCCAGGCCGCTTTCAGACCGCCAGATCGGGAACGCGAAGGAGGGCATGCGGGATGTCCACCGGCAAGTCGGCAAACGAGCGGTGCGGCGCGGGCTCGCCGGTGTCTCGAGCGGCAACGATCCGGTCCACCCGGAAGGCCCGAGCGGCCTTCCGCAGACGGCACCAGGCCAGCAGGTACCAGCAGGCCCGCGTCCCGGCGAACGCGACTGGCTCAACTTCGCGGACGGTCACGACATCGTGCCGGTCACGGTAGTCCAGCAGGAGCACGTGGCTGGCGGTGATCGCCTCCTGGATCGCCAGCGGGACCATCGTCCTCGCCTGGCCGCTCACAGGATTTGCTGCTACCTCCCCCGCCGTTGCAGGCACGTTGCATGCAGCGTCCGGCCTGGCAGCGGAGGGAGGCTGTGGCTGGCACCTAGCTGGCTGGTCAGTCCCGATCAGCCGAATCCGGTCCATCAGCTGCGCTGCCTCCGCCATCTGCCCGGCCGGGGCAGCGGCCAACACCTTACGCAGCGCGCTGCGGGCCGCGAAGGCGAACGGCGTCCGCTCCGCCTCGGCCAACGACACAGCTATTGCGACCATCTCAGCGGCCGTGAAATTGACCGGCGGGAGCGTGAGCGCCTTGTCGATGACGTAACCACCGTGCCGCCCGGTCTCGGCATAGACCGGGACACCGGCGTCTTGCAGCGCCAAGATGTCCCGTTCGATCGTGCGCGTGCTGACCTCATACCTCCGCGCCAACTGCCGCGCCGACCGCGGACGGGGCGCGCCCGCCCGCAACTCCTCAACCAAGGCGTACAGGCGATCAGTCCGGTTCACGGCAGGCAAACTAACACCGGCCACCGACACTCCGCGCTATCCACGTCCTCGCCCATTCGGAGTTTGCCCCCCCGATCTCTCCCCCCCCAGATGATCTCTTGATGGTGCTAGCTCGCGGTCCCGCCGCCGCGTCAGGTGCGCTTGCATTTTGGCGTATGTAGCGCCAAAATGGCGCCATGACCAGCATACAGATCAAGGATGTACCCGAGCGGACTCATGCGATCCTCCGCCAGCGCGCGGCCGCGGCGCACCAGTCTCTTCAGGAGTACCTGCGGGCGAGGCTGATCGAAGAGGCAGACCAGCCGACGCTCGAGGAGATCCTTGACCGCGCGGGTGGGCGATCCGGTGGATCGGTCCCGCTCAAGGACGCTGTGACCACTATCCGTGACGACCGTGATCGTCGCTGACGCCAGCGTCTTGGTTGTCGCCCTGGCCGATGACGGCCCGGACGGCGACCAGGCCAGGGCCCGGCTGCGTGGCGAGCGGCTGACCGTCCCTGAACTCGCCGACCTAGAGGTCGCATCCGTGCTGCGCCGACAGATCAAAGCAGGCGCTCTCAACTCCAGGCGCGCCCGTCTTGCCCTTGATGACCTGGCCGCGCTACCCGCCCGGCGGGCACCGCACCGCCCCTTGCTCCGTCGCTGCTGGGAGCTGCGAGACAACCTCACTATCTACGACGCGGCCTACGTAGCACTCGCCGAAGCCATGAACACCACCCTTCTGACCGGCGACCAGAAACTCGCAAGGGCCCCCGGACCCCAATGCCCTATTGAGATCTTCCAGCTGCATCCTGATGGGTAGCCACCATGGACCTTCATCACCACACTGGGCTGGGGTTGTCTGGTGATGGACTGGCTGCACGACACCGCCACCGCGGCCCCGAAGAGATCATCGCGTTCTGCCGCGAGCGCCTCGCTCACTACAAATGCCCCGACGCCATCGAGTTCGGGCCACTGCCGAAACCCTCGACCGGCAAGGTCCAGAAGTTCAGGCTGCGCGGCCGGGAATGGGCGGGGCAAGACCAGCGAATTAGCGGGGTATAGTACCCGAAACCTCCGCCGAGACGGCGCGCCTCATCATTCGGCATTACCGTCAGCGGCGCCTTAGCCGGCGGATGACCGCGGCGATCAGGATCGTTCGGAGCACGGCGCTTCGGGCGGCGGGGTTGCGGTGCTGGTCTGGGGGTGGCCGCTGGTGCTGGGCCGGTGGCTGGTCGGTGTGGCCGGTCGCGGCAGCGGCTGGCGGTGTGCCGTGTTCGCCCGCGCCTAGCAGGCGACGGCTTTGTATGGTGAACAGCAGGGCAAAGGACGGCCCGACGAGCAGCGCGGCGGCGATGAACACGACGATGAGCGCGACCAGGGTGGCGTGCGGGGCGCCGGCGTTGGCCAGGGTGACCGGGGTGCCGGGCAGCAGTACTGGGTACTGGGCCACGCCCCAGCCCCACACGACGGCGGCCACTCCGAGCGCGGCG
>Ga0126372_10001164_pt1 | contig 10464 bp, 9 predicted proteins | sample PanSoiMetaPlot_6_FD_92762 | JGI IMG/M metagenome (GOLD analysis project Ga0126372, IMG submission 92762) | Tropical forest soil microbial communities from Panama - MetaG Plot_6 | ecosystem: Environmental > Terrestrial > Soil > Tropical forest > Bulk soil | place: Panama | collected 2016-02-17
GGCGACTCTAGCCTCTGCCTTGGCTTGCGCCAGGCGATTTTTTCGTAGGCCACCGTCAAAGACGGTCCACTGCAAATTGAAGACAATCCCTCCAAATAAGCCTGAACTGTGCGCCCAGGGCACTTGCTGCTGCAGCCCATACGATGATCGCGCGGCAGGAATCGCTGTCAGCTTGAGGTCGGGATAGTACTCCGCGTGCGCTTCTTTAATTCTGGCGTTCGCTGATCTGATTTGGCTGACTTGCTCCAGAAGGTCGGGGCGTTGTCGAAGTGCGCGGCCAATCGCCTCGTCGACGGAATCCCCTACGGAATCAGGAGTTGGGAGCCGATCCAGGGGTTGAATGTGAATTACTGCGGCTGGTGATGTTCCCAGGGCGGTTGCCAAATCTCCCCGTGCAATTTCCTCGCTTCCCTGCACAGCCTGCAGGTCGTATTCGCTCTGGGCGGTGGCGCTGCGCGCTTCGAGAACATCAGGCAAAGTTGCGAGACCGTTGGCCAAACGCTCCTCAGCCGCCTGCTGAACCTTTCGCGCGTTGGACAAATTTGCCTGAGCGGCATCTTCCTGCCCGGTTGAATTCAGCAAACGGTAATACGCTTCCTCCACGCGGTAAATGACCTTGCGGTGCGTGTCGTTGAACGCGAAATTGGCTGCCAATACGTCTGCCCTCGCAGCACTAATTCGCGCAGACCGGGCACCGAAGTCAAAAACTGTGTAATTCAGACTGAGGGCAAGGTCGAAATCCTGGACCGTTTGACGGACAAACCGATCGCCAACCAGGATTTCGTAGCGTCGTGTTTGTGAGAGTGCCGCGGCGGCCAAAGTGGGATATAACTCGCCACGCGCAATTCCTAAGCCGGCCGCTTGTGCGCGCGCCCGCTCCCAACCAAGGTGCGTTTCCGGATTATGCGTTTCAGCGAAATCGATCAACTCCGCCAACGAATAGATTTTCTCGGGATCTAAGGTGACGCGCGATTCTCCTAAGCGCCTTGCCTCAATTTCAATTTGTTTTGCTCCAGATCCATGCCACGCGCGATCTGACGACGAAGGCGCACTCTGTGCGAACGCGTGACTGGCACAATGCAGGAGAATGACCAAAATGTGAACTACGCGTCCGACTCTCCGCTTCAGGCGAGACACGATCATGCAATAACACTCTCTTGGACAATCGGCCGGCCGTAGCATTCGACGTGCGCACAAGCGCGCACCATCAATGAGTCGCGGAAATGCACTTTCCTGCGCCATGATTTTCAGGCTTTGCATCAACGCTGCCACACTTCCTCCCAGCTTCTTGATTGTTGGGCGAACGGGCGAGCCACAATGCATATCGAATCGATAGCAGCACACTCCAGTGATGGCGCGTTCTTAGGATTTCGTACCAACCGAAGAAAGAAGGTGGATTCATAATTGGGCTCCAATCGTCAGCAATGTGGCGACCCGGCCGACCGGCGTTGGGCTGTAAGGCCACAAGATCCGATGACCGCCGAGTTTTGCTCAAGAAGGGCTCTTAACATCGGTTCCCGGCGCAATGCCGTCCTCGCGTGAAACATCCGCGCCTTTACAGCCCCCGTCGAAACCCTCAGCAGCTGCGCTGTTTCCTGGAGCGAATTTTCTTTCAGACCATGGATCTCCATTGTTTGACGCAGCGTTGGACGGAGCTTGGCAACGGCCTCTCTCACAATGCTGTCGCGCTCGGCCCTCGCACACGATTCTTCGGGATTCGGCAAAAGGTCAACGGTCTCGTACAGTGTGGGAGTCCATGGCTCATCCCCCGGCTCTTCCATAGCTACTTCTCGTAACAGCCGCCTCTTGCGCAATCGCATCAGAGCGGCGTTGATTGCAATCCGTGTTAGCCAGGTCGAAAATCGGGATGCCCCGGTGAAACTGGCCAGCCGAACGAATGCATTCACGATGCAGTCTTGTACTGCGTCCTCAGCATCTTCGCGATTTCTTGTGATGCGATGCGCCGCGCGAAATAGCCTATTCGCATGAGGCATCACTAGTTTGCTGAACGCATCTCGGTCTCCCGCTTTGCCTGCAGCTACAAGCCTGACTTCCTCGCTGTCTATCTCCGTCATTCGGATTCCCCTATCCCAGGTCTTAGCATTCAACATTAAGCACTACTGAGGTCATGCAAGTGCGCGGCCACCGCAACACCACAAAAACAAAAGACCTGAGTAATGTACGAATAACGAAATTTCGAAAGGTCCCGGTTCATCGGGAGTTTGCGTGGGGATCAGACGGCGGATTTCAAAAGGCTTATGTCGATTGGCAGCGTGCGGATGCGTTTACCGGTCACAGCGAAGATAGCATTGGTCACCGCTGGAGCAACGGCGGCGGTGGGCGCCTCGCCGAAACCGCCGGGAGACGCCGCGCCCTTCACCAAATACGTCTCTATGCGCGGCGCTTGGTTAATTCGTATCGATGGATAATCGTGGAAATTACTCTGTTCTACTCGCCCGTTCTTCAGCGTGATGTTGCCGTAGAGCGCTGCGGTCAGGCCGAAGAGTGCACCCCCTTCGACCTGAGCTGCGATTGTGTCGGGATTGATCGCAACGCCGCAGTCGACGGCGCAGACGATTCGATGGACCCTTATCGCGCCATCGAAGGCAACTTCGAGTTCCACCACCTGCGACAGGTAGGTGTCGAAGGCGAACTGAACAGAGACTCCGCGCCCTTGCCCCGCTGGCAGAGGCCGGCCCCAGCCTGCCTTTTCCGTCGCTACCTCCAACACCCGAAGGGCGCGCGGATTGTGACCTAGCAGCGCCTTGCGATATGCAACGGGATCTTGTTTTGCCGCCGCCGCCAACTCGTCGATAAAGCTCTCGACAACGAAGATGTTGTGAGTCGGGCCGACACCACGCCAAAAGGCCGTGGGGACGCCTGGCGGCTCGACGCGAACATAGTCGACATGGATGTTTGGAAGGTCGTACGGCGGTTCTGCCGCTCCTTCCACTGCATCGCGATCGAGACCATTCGTGAAGATCTGCGGGAGATAACGTGCGTAGATCGAAGAACCAGAGACGCGGTGAGTCCAGGCTATCGGCTTGCCGCTCGCGTCGAGTCCAGCGGACAGGCGATCGTAGTAATAGGGTCTGTACATGTCGTGCTGGATGTCTTCTTCGCGGCTCCATATCACCTTGACCGGTCCATCGACCTGTTGGGCGATCTTAACCGCGAGGACGCTTCCGTCAGCTTCGAGTCGCCGGCCGAAGCCACCGCCCAACAACTGGTTGTGTATCTTTACTGCTTCTTTGGGGAGCCCGGTGATTTCAGAAATGAGAGATTGCGTTCGCGTTGGCACCTGGGTGCCGACCCATAGGTCGCAACCGTCCTTGCGAACATGCACCGTGCAGTTCATCGGCTCCATGGCGGCGTGGGCAAGAAATGGCATTTGATAGATGGCGTCGATTCGCTGCGCGGCGCCCGCAAGCGCCTTTTTGGCGTCGCCTTCGTTCCGCGCTACGACACCCGGTTGCTTCGATGCTTCATCGAGCTGATGAATGATGTCGCTGCTGTTGACCGTGGCATGGGGGCCATCGTCCCATTGGATTACTGCCGCGATGAGCCCCTTCTGGGCTGCCCACATGTGATCGGCGATAACGGCGACTGCATTATCGATCCGGACCACCTGGCGCACACCCTTGACTGCGAGCGCCGCCGTCTCGTTCACCGATTTCGGCTTGCCACCGAACACCGGCGAGATCGCAATCGCTGCGATCTTCATGTTCGTTACTCTCACATCGATACCGAATTGCGCCCGGCCATTAACCTTGTCCGGGGCGTCCAAGCGCTTGGCCGATGTCCCAATGAGCGTGAAGTCTTTCGGATCCTTCAGCATAACGGTATCGGTCGTCGGTATCGGCAGCTTTGCGGCGGCATCCACGAGTTCGCCATAAGGCAGGCCGCGTCCGCTTGGCGAGTGCAAGACCACCCCTTGCTGCGCTCGGCAAGTTCGAGGACCAACGCCCCAGCGGTTAGCTGCAGCTGAAATCAATAAGGTGCGGCCGACCGCTCCTGCTTGCCGCAGCGGTGTCCAGAAGGCGCGGATTGAGGATGACATGCCAGTTGCCTGAAAATGCAGCATCGGATTGGCGTACTGCACGTCATCGGGCGGAGCATGCTCCAGTCGGACACGGTCAAGACCGACCTCAAGCTCCTCTGCCAGCAGCATGGGCAAGGCTGTATACGTGCCCTGGCCCATCTCGACCATCGGTATCACTAAGGTTACGACTCCTTGGCGATCGATCCGTATGAACGCGTTTGGGTTGAAGCTGGGCCCTGCTTCCGCAGCCCAGGGAGGGCGAAACGCAATCGGCACAGTAAGCTTGAGGACAAGGCCGCCGCTTAAGGCTGAGCCGACTTTGAGGAAGCCGCGACGGTCGAGGCGATCAAGCACGGTCAATCCTCCTTCGTGCCCGCAGCACGATGGATTGCGGCGCGGATGCGCTGATAGGTACCGCAGCGACAGATGTTTCCGGACATAGCTTCGTCAATGTCCGCATCGCTTGGTTTGGGCTTGTTGGTGAGCAACGCCGCCGCCGACATGATCTGGCCCGATTGGCAATAGCCGCATTGGACGACCTCTAGGTCGAGCCAAGCCTGCTGCAGCGCTTTGCCTTGCGGCGTTTTACCAACCGCTTCGATGGTCGTGATGGCTTTGTCGCCTATGCTGCCAATCGGAGTAACGCAGGATCGCATCGGCACGCCGTCGACGTGAACCGCACAAGCTCCGCAAAGCGCGATACCACAGCCGAATTTGGTGCCGTACATACCGAGCACGTCGCGCAGCACCCATAGCAGGGGCGTGTCGGCATCGACGTCCACGCTGTGAGCGGTTTCGTTAACTTTGATCGTGAACGCCATATGCGCACCACGCGGCCCACTGTTCGCTTTTGTCACTCCGGTACTGCATTCTGGTTTCCTGCGTCCTTTCAATCCCGTCTTTCCAAGCCAAGGGCTGTTTGCAGTGAGGCAGCGCCTGCCTTGCCGACAATAACGTCTTGCTCTTCACTTCCACCTCCGACTCCGATCGCGCCAACGACCTGCCCGTCGACGGTGATGGGAATGCCGCCATATAGAATCGTGAGTTTTCCGCCATTCGCTGCTGCAGCATGCTCAATGGCAAGATTGAAGCTGTTGTCTTCCTGCGTCTGTCCCTTGAAAAGGGGCCCGGTCTCCTTGCGCATGGTGGCAGCAGCGACTGCTTTGGTGATCGCAGTATCCACGCTCGCGGGGCGGGCTCCGTCCATCCTGGCGAATGCCAGCAAATGACCGCCGTCGTCAACGACGGCGATGTTCTCTGCAATGCCCAAAGCAGAGGCCCGTTCCCTTGCCGCGATAACCACTCGCTCTGCACCGGCCAGAGTAAGTTTGATTTGGCCCCGCACCACGAGTTCAGGCCCGTCGGCGCCCGATGTATAGATAACTGACCCCAGCAAAGCGACGAAGCCGAGATATTTGAGCATGATCGATTTTTCCTTCCCGTCCGAAAGTTCCATGCGACGCCGAAATGATGAGTGCTGCCGGCTTAACGCTTCAGATGTTTGTCAAAGAAACGCGCGATCTCGATGAAGGCTTCCTTTGTTTCAGGAGCGGTTGCGACCATAGCGTATTCGTTGTGCGATAGACCCTCGAACACCTGCAGTTCAGCGATCACGCCTCCCTCGCGCAGTTTTCTATGCACGCGGACGGTGTTACTGAGGAACAGATCGCGCGTTCCGGACGTCAGAATCGCCGGAGGAAAACCGCTAAGATCGCCATACACCGGCGACAACAATGGATCTGTCATGTCGTGACCGTCTGCGTAAACCGCTAGCGCGTCCTTGAGCCAGCCGTCATACGACACCTGAAAATTGTCAATAAACTCAAGCGTCATGTACGAGTCTCCGGTCTTGGTCATGTCCGATTACGGCGACCCAGGCGCTATTGCACCCGGTAGCGGAAGACCCTCGGCCTTTGCACGCAACACCAGGGCCAGCGTCAGTGCGCCTCCGGCGGATGTGCCGAACACGCCGATCCTTTCGGGCCGGTTGGCGGAGATCAATTCACGATAAACCGCCATGCCATCATCAAGTGCAGCGGGATACGGATTCTCTGGTGCAAGTCGATAGTCGACAGATATAACCTTCGCCTGCCCGAAAGCCGCCATAAATGTCGCTTCACGAGTACCTGCGTCGCCCGGATTCAGTACATAACCACCGCCGTGAAAATGCAGGAAAACTCGGTTGACGTTTTCTTTCGCAATGACGCGAGGCGTCAGAATGTTTACTTTTACCCCGCCAATCACCGCGTGCTCGAGGGTGACACCGAGTTGTTGGCGAAGTCCTGGCAGCGCAGCTAGAGTTGCCGCCGTGAAGCTGGCTCTAAAATTCTGCCAGTCGGTTTCGGATTCCGGATGAACGTCCCATTGTGGAAGCGGCGCTGCAATCAGAGGCAAAATCTCAGCACTCACTGTGGACGGCACACCGATTACGTGCGCGTTGCTCTGCCCTCCTTCAACATCCGTGACTTCGACATTGCGGGTGGGCTGCTGAGCAGATGATGGAGCCGCGAACAGCGCGAGCCCGAGCAGCATAAATGGCAGATAATTGATCGAACTGACAACTCCGGCTTGAGATCCGGACAGCAAAAGTAGCGTGGTTCTCATGTCCCATATCCTTATTATTTGGCGTTATTCAGACTTTCTCCCTAGAGATTCACTGACCCGCCGGCTCTCGTCGGAAGTGAGCTCACCGGCAATCTTCTGCATGGCCCCGTCCCGATCATTGGTTCGAATTTTCTGGGCGAAGAGGCTCATCTGGATTTCCAAGTATTGCGCTTGTTGACCGGCAATCTGCGGTGCGTCCTTGCTTTGCGCGTTATGGCAAGTCCCGCACGAAGCTGCGCCGCCGGGCGATTCACCACCCGCCGCTCGGCTCGCGAATCCGGGGATTTGACTCGCGTAATATGCAGAAACGTCCGCGGAATCCTGGAGGGAGAGAGCCTCGGCAATGCTTCCCATGTACCATTCCGGCCGGCGCCTGTGATGTCGATAGTCGTCGAGTTGCTTATAAATCGCGTCTTGATTCATTCCCGCAAGGCTGGGGATCCACGCCGTTTCGCTCATCCCAGCTTCGCCGTGACACCGCGCGCACGAAAGTGCGATTCTTTCGCCTCGGACTGGATCACCCGCGGGAGCAAGGTCGCTTGAATTCTGCGCGCGTACTTCCGACTGCGTCGCCAGCCATACTTGGGCAAGGCAACCGGCCAGCAAAACCGCGATCATCGCCAGCACCCGCGAAATGATCATGGCCGCCTCTTGTCTTTCGCAGAGTCCTTCCGAGGAAGCCGCTCGAAGTAAGCTCCAATTGCCTCAATGTCCTGAGGGCTCAACCTTCTGGCGATATTCGCCATTTGTTGATTGGCGTCGTTCTTTCGGTAGCCCATTTTCCACATACGCATCTGGAATCCGATATACCCCGCATACTGCCCTGCCAAGGACGGAATTGCTGGATCTTCGCCGCGGCCCGCGGCGCCGTGACAGCCTTCGCAGGCTTGGACCTTTTTTTCGTCATCGCCTACGGTCGCCAGACGTGCGCCCAGTGCCAAGAGATGCTGCGCCGCCGGAGGTGCTGGCGTAGGGGTCCCGCTGACACCGGAGTAGTACTCCGACACGTCAGCGATATCCTCGGCCTTCATCTTGCGGGCGATCGCAGACATGATTGCGTCCGTCCGCAAGCCCGATGCAAAGTCCCGGAGTTGTTTCGCCAGATAGTACGAGGAAATCCCGGAGAGTTTTGGAAATGCGCTGCTGCCATCCGCGGTCCCATCAAACGCGTGGCATCTCGCGCATGCCACGACTCCGTAGTCCGTTCCCCTAGCGACGATCTCGCCACCACGCAGCGGATCACCTCTAAGAGCCTTAGGCGATTCCGCCGCGAAGGAACGTGTGAGAAGAAAACCTGCGGTCGAGAGTGCGACTGTTAAAATCAGCATCCATCGATTGAGTTTCATGCTGACACCATTGGCCCCGGTTTCTTCAAGTACTGCTTCTTGATGGCATCGACGCTCCAGTAGGCGAGCGCCCCGAGGGTGTCCGTCGGGTTGTAGCCGGGGTTCTGCGGATAGGCGGAAGCTCCTACGACGAACACGTTGTGCGCGTCCCAGGACTGGAGATAGCGATTCAAAGCGCTTGTATTCGGATCGCTACCCATAACTACGCCACCTGTGTTGTGCGTCGTCTGATACTTCTGCGTTGTAAAGGGCGGTTTCCTTGGATAGCCCGCTACGGCCTTCGCTCCCATCCTTTTGCCGATTTCCACGGCGTGGTCTACGCAGAATTGCGTCATCTTGACGTCATTCTCCGGGAAGTCGAACGTCATTCGGAGGAGTGGAAGTCCCCAAGCATCCCTATAGGTTGGATCGAGATCGAGGTAATTTGTTCGAGTCGGCATGGAACTGCCGTGGAGGAGCATGTGCGCCGTATGGTTGTAGTGACGGCGGATTGCAGCTTTCCATTCCTTCCCCCAATCAGGTGTTCCGGGCGGCGTTGGATGGAATTCGATCGGTCGGCCGTTGGTGAGGGCCGACATAATGTATGAGCCGCCGATAAAGCCGTGTGGGCCATGATCAAAGTTGTCATCGTTGAAGTCATCTATGAGCGTTCCGCTTGCACCAGCGGCCATAAAAGGATTGATGTTGACGCTTTCGTCGTAGAAGACGTAGACATCGCCGGTAGTCTGATAGGCGTAGTTCCGCCCGATCACGCCTTCCCCGGTTTTCGGGTCGTAGGGTTTTCCGATGCCCGACAGCAACATCATGCGAACGTTGTTCCATGCGTAGGTCGTAATGATGACCAGGTCGGCCGGTTGCTCAAATTCTCGGCCTGTTGCGTCCGCGTAGGTAACACCGGTGGCTCTTTTTTTGTGACTATCAAGGTTGACCCGCAAAACCTGCGCTTCGGTCCGCAGCTCGAAATGCGGATTCTTCAGCAGAACCGGAAGGATGACGGTTTGTGGCGTTGCCTTGGCAAAGTGCTCGCAGGCGTACCGCTCGCAGAACCCACAATAGTTGCAGGCGTTCAACTGCAATCCCTCGGGATTGGTGTAGGGGCGGGTCATGTTTGACGATGGCTGAACGAATGGGTGATACCCCATTTCGGTGGCCGCCTTCCGGAACAGCACTCCACCGTACTGCTCCTTCATCGGTGGGTTCGGGTATTCGCGTGAGCGCCACGACTCGAACGGGTTTCCGCCCGGTTGGATCTTGCCGTTGAGATTCCCGGCCTTACCGCCTGTACCCAGGAGGTGTTCAAACTTATCGAAGTACGGTTCAAGCTCGTCGTAGGTGACGCCCCAGTCTTGAATGGTTAGGGTGGGGTCAACAAAGTCTTTGCCATACCGCTCCTCAATCCGAGTCCGCCATACAAAATCGGCTTCCGTGAACCGAAACGTCTGTCCATTCCAATGGACCCCCGATCCGCCGAGATCACTTCCCGGAAGGAACGCCTCCCATTGGCGAATGGGCAGTGCTTCTTGGCGTGAGTTGTTGCGAAACGTCATCGCTTCACGCGTGACGTCTTGCATCATTCCCTTTCGTATGGAGTACTTCAGTTCGTCATGAATCTCAGGTGATTGAAATTCAGGGACCGTCCAGCGCTTCTTGCCTCGTTCGAGCCCGACCACGGTCAACCCGGCAGCAGCAAGTTCCTTCGCCATGATCGCGCCCATGAAGCCGACTCCCACTACCACCACGTCCACCGATTTGAGTTTCTGCGCCATTTTTCTGTGCACCCCGTATCTACATCGCGTTGTGAAGCGGACTGCTTCCTATGCTGACGGGTTCGCGATCGAGCTTTATCCCGTATTGATCAATCAACTCGTAGTAGTCCCCGTGCGGCCCCGGAAATCCCATCATCTTCCAGCCGACCATCTCTTTGTTGCCGCCATAAATCGGATCGGCGAAGAAACCTTCGATTGTGTGTTGCAACAGAAAGTCGGCGAACACTTTCGACGGCACGCCATTGAGCATCGTCTTGTTCGCCAGCAGCAATTTTAGATATTCATCCTGCTTGTCTGCTGGTAGCTGGTGAAACGCTGTCCTTTGATCGGTGAAATACTGATTAATGGCGGCTATCGCCCGCCGAAACAATTCTGCAGGTGTCAACGGCATCTGGTAGCCCTGGCTCGGTGTGCCTTCCTTGAACGGACCATGCCAATACATGTACCCGGCACTTCCCCATTTGCCTGCCATTTGCTGATCGATGTACTCCACCACGCCGACATCCACGGCACCTGGCCATTCTTCGTCGGGCGGTATAAAGCAGTCGACTGCAGAGGAAAGGAATTCAACTTCATCCGGATGAAAGAACGCGTGGGGCTTTGGTTTTTCCGTCGTCGATTGATTCTGAATTGCTGGTCGACTCCGGCCTACCGGGATCACCGCGGTTCCGGCAGTGATACACGCAACGAACGCTGATCGCAGAAA
>Ga0126372_10001165_pt1 | contig 10461 bp, 9 predicted proteins | sample PanSoiMetaPlot_6_FD_92762 | JGI IMG/M metagenome (GOLD analysis project Ga0126372, IMG submission 92762) | Tropical forest soil microbial communities from Panama - MetaG Plot_6 | ecosystem: Environmental > Terrestrial > Soil > Tropical forest > Bulk soil | place: Panama | collected 2016-02-17
ACAAGTTCAGCCTGACTGAAGAGCAGGCTTTCACGCTGGCGGACGAGGCCAGTCCGGCTTATTTGCCGGGAGCGTTTGAGCTGGCGCTGGGATCCTTGGCGGCGGTTCCACGCATTGCGGATTCATTTCGTAGTGGCGCCGGCATGGGTTGGCACGAGCACGTTGATGGTGTCTTTCATGGATGCGAAAAGTTCTTCCGTCCGGGATATGCGGCCCACCTTGTGAGTTCCTGGATCCCGGCATTGCAGGGTGTGCAGAATAAACTGGAGTCCGGCGCAAGCATGGCCGACGTCGGCTGCGGAAAAGGTGCATCCACGCTGATCATGGCGCAAGCTTTTCCGAAGTCCCGGTTCTACGGATTCGACTATCACGACAAGTCCATAGAAGCAGCACGCGAGTCAGCCGCGCGCGCCGGAGTGGCGGAACGCGTGAGCTTCGAAGTCGCCAAGGCAAAGGAGTTTCCGGGTAGAGACTACGATTTCGTGGCGTTTTTCGACTGCCTGCACGACATGGGTGACCCGGTGGGAACGGCGAGGCATGTTCGCCAGTCGCTGGCCAAAGACGGTACCTGGATGATCGTCGAGCCTTTCGCCAAAGACCAGCTGGCCGAGAACCTGAATCCGGTCGGACGGGTCTACTACTCGTTTTCGACCTTGCTTTGTACGCCGTGCTCCCGCTCGCAGGAAGTTGGTTTGTGCCTGGGAGCGCAGGCAGGCGAAAAGCGGATTCGCGAAGTGGTCACGGCGGCGGGGTTCAGCCGCTTCCGCCGTGCGACCGAAACTCCTTTCAATATCGTTTACGAGGCCCGGCCCTAGGAGGATCGGAGACCTGAAAGGTCGCCTTGCTCTCGCCTGGGGCAGGAGGCGGATGACTGGCTGGCGCGGTAAGCCGTCTCGGTCGGTTACCGCTGCGCAAGTCGCTTCGCGGCCTCCTGCCTCGGGGTGAGACAATCTGAAAGGAAGCGATCTGAAAGGATGTCAAGCGAGCATCTTGAGGACCGCCTTGACTAGTTCGTCCGCCGGAGTGACCAGCAGGACCACGGGAACGAAGGGCAAGACAGCGGCTAGTGCAAGGGCGATCAGGGTGTTCTTATTGATGGGTACCGGCCGCATGCCGCCTATGATGCTGAAGCTGTTGCTGAGGTCTGCGAGAGACTGAATATCAGAGCTACCCAGAAGAGCTTCCCCTTCGGTTTTTCCACGTACCCACTTTTCGTCAAACGACCGGGTGTACTTGTTGGCCAGGGCGCCATACTCGAGGATTCCTTGCCGTTTCACTTTCATCAGAACAGGGGACATGAGTAACAAGGGAGCGACCAAGACCAGAATCGCCATGACACCATAACTGCCGATGATGAACTTTAGACTGCTGAGAGTAGCGCCCTGATAGGTAATTGCGTTAGCCACCTGACCCGCAATGACAACGCCACCCGCGAAGACGATCGAGCTTAGCCGACGCTGACCCTCAGAGAGGAAGCCCAATCCGGCAGCCTGATCCGGATGGGTGGGTACAAGCTGCAGATTCACTCGCGCGACCCGCCAAAGGAAAAATGACCAAAGAAAAATCCTCCACAGCCAGCGCAGAAGTAAGAAGCGAAAAAGGGGCGAACTGACGACGGCGAACCATGTCCCGGCCAGGCTCAGGTGTTCCCCCGTTGCGGTCCGAACGAAGTGCCAGTTTGACTCTCCGGTCATCAGCACCTCTGAATGCCGCGCCGAGAAGGACTGCAGAAATACGATGGCCAGCATGGTCAATTCTGGCAAGATTCGATCGCGCAACCACGTAACATTCTTAAGAATCGCGTCAAACGAAAGCAGATCGGCCCCTTTTATCAAGCCGGAGTCCACGAAATGATTAACCAGGGCCCGCAAACGCCGATCAATTCCAATTTCGGCAAGAACCAGTATTGGCAGTGAAATCAAGAAGCGTGCGTTCACGGCAAAGTCTTCGAGAAACGGAATCTGGAGGCCGTGACCGTAAGCGAGTCCCTGTGTAAGCGACAGGATCAGAAGGGGAAACCAGCAGACGACAACCAGGACGACGGCTCTGACCGCGATCCCATATCTCTCTTCATCCGCCATGCCCAGCTGAACTTGAAGCCAATAGCCCGGGCCACCACGTACAAGGGAAAAATTCTCCGCCAGTGACGAATGTCCGCCGCTTTTTGCGGCTTCAACCTGCAGTTTGGGAAGCGAAGCCATCTCCTCCCGTAACCTCCTTTCCTGGCACGAACTTACACCCCTAAAGAAAATAGGGGACTGGCATTAGTACCAGTGGGAAGCATGGAACATGTGCTCTGTTCCCTGGGGAACCCATATTGAGTGAGCCACTTGGACCTAGGAGTTTTCCTAGTTGGCGTCAATGTCGCCCTCATTTAAAACGTTGCCGACACAGGAGGACGATCATGCCAGCCCGACCTCGAATTCTGATTGCGGATGATCACACGCTGGTGGCAGAGCTGTGCAAGAAACTACTGGAGACTGAATTCGATGTGGTGGGCATCGTCGCCAACGGACGTGCCCTCGTGCGAGTTGCTACTGAATTGAAGCCGGATGTCATCCTTGTGGACGTCGCGATGCCGCTGCTGAACGGTCTTGATGCCGGCCAGCAGGTGAAACAGCTGCTGCCAGGAGTCAAGCTACTGTACTTGACCATGAACCCAGATCCAGAGATCGCTGCCGAAGCGTTTCGTCGTGGAGGATCGGGTTATCTGCTGAAAACGTGTGCCAGCACTGATATGGTGACAGCGGTTCGGGATGTTCTACGTGGCAAAACCTACATGTCGCGCACATTGCCCAAAGACACAGTCAATTACCTGCGGCGTCAAGACAAGCAAATGGTAGAGGAGGACGAACGCCTGACCGAACGGCAACGCGAGGTCCTGCAATTAATCGCCGAGGGAAAGGTAATGAAGGAAATCGGTGGCATGCTCAACATGACGACTCGAACTGTGGCCTTCCACAAGTATCGAATCATGGAGGCATTGGGAGCAAAGAGCAGCGCTGAACTTGTACGTTATGCCGTCAGGAACCACATTGTCGCAGCCTGACTGAAATCGCCGTTCGATCGAGAAACCGATAACTACCGATTGAAACAGAGCCCCGTTTTATCGTGTCAAAGACAATCTTGACCGCGGGGTTCTTCTATTTCTGCCTGCAACTACTTCTACTTCACAAGCTGCCAAGTCTTGTCCGGATTGTACTCGCTGATCTGCGAAGCGAGTTCTTCAGTCTTTTCGCCGAGGTCCTTCTGATAAATCTTACCGTCCTGGTTGACAATGAATGTCATCACTCCGCTGGATCGATAGTCGGCGGGGTACGCAAGGAGAGCGAACCCTTCAGTCATTCGACCGTTCACGATGTAGCTTTTCGCGCCACCTGCTGCGCTGCTTCCCTGAGCCTTCATCATCCGGTAGTAGTAGCCATGATAAGGAGTTTTTTGCCCGGACGTATCGTAGCCTTCTGCGCTGGCGCGGGCCAGGAATGGACCCGCCGGGCTGGGCTCCTCGCCTTCCTGCACTTCCCAGTAAAGGCCATTTCGCTTTCCCGCTTCGCTTAGAAGTCTCGGTGCATAACTTCCGGGCGGTTCCCCATCGTGTCCTTCCGTTGCGTAGTCTTTTTGGGCGGCGACCACGCCCTTGCAAGCCTTGAGAGCATCCAGTTCATTGTGCCCGATACGACGATAGAGAATCTCTTCCTTGCCGGCAGCACCATCGAAATACCATTTACCCTGTGCACGAACTAGCGGAATCGGGAGCGGCCAGTCGTCCTTACCTGTCAGGAGTGTGAGTTCATCGACTCCCGACTTTACCAAAGCATGCTTCACGGCATAGCTCGCCACGAATTTCTGCCCAGCAGCCTTGTCCGCCACATCATCTCCGGAGGAGATGATGCCCTCAGTACCGGCTCCGAGAATGGCTTGCAGCTTAGCATCATCTCTATCCCGAACCGCGCTGATCAAAGCATCTACTGCCTTTTGTGCTGATGCGAAGGTAGTTTGACCTTCAGTCTGAGCCAGCCCCTGAGAGCAGAACACGCAAAGAACAAGCGCGCCCACGATCGCCAGGTATCTCCTGGCATTGTTCGACAAGTGCGTCATTTTGTGTTTCATTGCAAATGCCTCTTACAGAAATTTGGAAGTGTCTGCTTCCTGTGCTAGCGGCGACGTCCACCACCCCCGCCGCTACGTCCGCCACTGCGCCCTCCTCCACCGCTACCCATACTGGAACGTCCGCGACTGCTAGCAGCGCGATCGCTTCCGCCGCTAGAGCCTCCTCCGAAAGCCCCGCCTCGATCTCCTCCCCGATCTTGTGTGGAGGCGCTCGGGGAAGCACTGGGACGGGAAGAGGCCGAAGGCGAGTCCCCAAACCCGCGGTCACCTCCACGATTCGGATTCGGCTGCGCAGAAGGTCTCGCCGCCATATTTCCAGCTGATGGGCTTGCACCACCGGGGCGGCTCGCACTCGGCTGGGTTGAAGCACGGGGAGCACCGCCGCCCGCTCGTGCGTCGGAGGTTGCGGGGCGATTGAATCCGCCACCCGCACCCGCGTTGTTCGAACGAAGTGCCTCTCGATTTGCGGCCTGATTTACACCGCCTCCGTTGGTGGCACTCCGGTCTCTGGGCGCGGCGTTGGCCATGGAGGCACCCGGCTTCTGTCCTTCTCTCGTGCTGGCCCGTGCGCCTTGATACGTGTTTTGACCTTTCCAATTCGCCTGACCTGCCTGTCCAACGCGGTTATTGGAAGGCAGTGTATTTACGCCAGCACCTCCGCGACCTACGTTGGCGCCTCCGCGGCCGACGTTGTTACCTCCGCGGCCGACGTTGTTACCTCCACGGCCGACCTGATTGCCAGGCAATTGCGAGGGACGGTTCTGATTATTGAATCTCCCGTAATAGTCGTTATTGATATTGATGTTGGTGTTCCTGTTGCTATACCCGTTGGCTGGACGATACGCGGGGTAAGCAGGCCGATAGGGAGGCGGATAGTACGGGCGACCTCCGTAGTACATGCCGCCGTAGCCCCAGGCTGGATACGGATAGTAGTTGTTATTAAACGTGGAACCGACTGCCATGCCGACTCCGAAGGAGAGAAGACCAATCGCTACCGCAGTCCCGGTACTTACACCGTCGCTTTCCTTTTCGGAGGACGAGCTCGAAGTGGTTGCAGCGGGTGTAGCCGCGGGAGCGGTGGTTTGAACGGCCGGTGCCTGAGTGTTGTAGATGGTCACCGGGTTGTATTGCGGTACGTAAACCACCTTTGGATCAGCGGGTTTGATCTCAACATACTCCTTGCTACTGTCTTCTGATTTCTTGGTTTCCACCGTCATCTGCGGGCTGGAGGCAAGATTGCCCATTTGCTGGGCCTGGGTGCGCTTGCGCTGGACCGCGTCCATGACACCCTTCTGATCGTTCTTGAAGGCCTCACCCAGTTGCGTCGTCCAGTTCATCTCCTGGCACATGGTGTCGACAACCTGGGGAAACGCCATGAGGTACTGCATGCTCGCGCCGAAGTCTGCTTGTTTGGCCGCGTTGATCAGTGCGTCCCCTTTGAGGTTCTGGTTTTGTAGCAGCCAGTTGCCACCATCCAGAACTTCCTGCGGATTCATCGCCGCCGTAAGCACCTGCCCCAATAATTGGTCCGGATAGAGAGCGATCGGAGCAACCAGGTCGTCTAGGCTGATGGGGGCTTGATTTGCGGCCTGGTTCGCTGATGCCAGAGTAGACTTTTCCGATTTGCATGCAGTGGTCAGGCTCACCACGAAATATAGGAGGATCAAAAACAGCGCCGTGCTAAATCGCACACGAGGATTCATGGCTCACTCCGTTTCCTGCAAGAGCCGCACTCTGCTGGTAGACTCGACTGCCGTCTCGCCACAACCTTGCAGTGCCCGCAGTCAAAAGGCTTACACACGTCACCGTGCTGAAGAAAACGTAAACGTCCTCTGAATGTGCAGGAACTGGCAAAAGTTACAGCCAGACGAAAGCGCCAAGGCCTTACTGAGAGCCTGCAGGAACAATTGTCTGTCAGTTCAAACAGTGCCCAGTCCAGAATTCGTGGCATAGGCTTAACTCGACTGACAATGAAAAGCAAAAGTCGGAGGTTTGGCATTTGCGTACCTGCTTACACAATCGTTCTCACCCTTATCCTGACGCCTAGCCATCTGTCGTCTCAAGAGCAAGCCCAACCGAAATTGCTTCGTTTCGACTTCACACCGACCGTGGGTTACCGAACCAGTACCAGTTTCACGACTCAGCCTGGGATTGAAGGAGTTTCTGCGCGGGTCGTCCTCGATTCCAATCCCAGCTACGGTGCGGCATTTGGCGTGCGCCTCGATGAAGACAATCTCATCGAATTCCGCTGGGCCAGAGAAAACACGCATTCGCATGTGGAAGGGGCAGTCGTGGTGCCATCCAGCGTGCACGTGACATTGGACCAGTTCCACGGCGATTTCACCCACGAGTACACGCTGGAAGATTGGCGGCCGTGGATTAGACCCTTCGTAATGGCAAGTGTGGGAGCTACGCGTTTCTCCGATGCCGCAAGCAACAGCTTTGCGCGCTTTTCCTTTGGTATTGGCGGCGGAGTCAAGTTCTTTCCCACACGGCACCTCGGCTTCAAGATGCAAGCTCAATGGCTACCCGTGTTGGTGGACCCGGAAGTCGTCAGTTTTGTTTGCGGAACAGGATGTGCCTTCCGTCTACAGAGCCAAGGCATCTCTCAAGGTGAATTCGCGGTGGGCCCGGTGTTTCGCTTCTGAGAAAGTCGGCAGACGGGTTGTTGTTGCTTGCCGTCCCTTTTCTCACGCATGCTACTTGAGACCGAACGTCCAACTGAGCCCCGAGCTCGTGCCATAATCGCTTCCCGAAAATCCTGGCGGTGGTCGGTTGTCCCAGTTGCCATAAAACGACGCGTTCCACTTCAGATTGCTGATGATCTTTATGTAATACGACGCATTTGTGCTGAAGCGTACCCGGCCCGGGTCTGAGAAGGCGGGGAGGAGCGCGGCAGTCACATCGAGATGCGTTTTGCTGAACTTGAACAGCTGAGCTTCCGCATAGAGGACCCCGGTCGCAACGTTCTGATTGGTGACGGCAAGCCCGGACTGCTCGTAATCAGTGTTTTGCCACGCGACTCCGCCGAGTACCGCGATACTCGACCGGTTGGTGTTCTTCAAGTAGCGGCCGATACCACCTCCAATCGTCTTCTGCAGCGCGATGCCCTGTTCCGAGCTTTGCAGGAAGTTTGCCAGGCCTGCATAGAACCAGTTATTCGAGCCTACAAGATGTCGAGCACTTAGGTTAAGAGAATTCCTTGTGGAAGCATTCGTGCCGGTGCTGGACGACAAGTTGGAATCGAAACCCGCGGCGGCGGCCCAGCGTTCTCGAACGTATGCGGTCTGCGAACCCAGGCTGTACTGCGTCGACTGATTTCCCTTTGAGTAAATCACTCCAAAGCTTACTTCCCCGTTGAATCGTTGCCAAAATCTTTCCGAGGTAGCGATCATCTGGACGACTTGCGCACGCTCCAGCATATCTTCCTTCTTCTGCTCCACCACTTGAATCGTCATGGGGCGTCCCGCACCGGCCGCTGGCGTTCGTAGTGTCCCTGTGTATACCGCACCACCCTCCGTCTTCACGACAAACAACTGTGTGCTTTCCAGGCGAGCTACCTTCGACCAATCGACGGAGGCGGTGCCGTCAATGTAGTCGAAGCTAGCGTACAGCACTCCTGCATCCAGTCCCTTGACCTCGCATGTCATGCGGTCGCCATTTTGCATGACCAGGACGTCGGTCTTATCCCGTGCATAGAATGGAACTGTCGAAAATAGAGCAACACTCAAAACAAAAAGTCGGCTGTTCATAGGCGTACACCTTAGAGTTACGAGTCGATCGCTTCCAGGACACTTCGCTCCGCACAAGCGGATCTCTTTTCGTTCTGCGGGAACACTGAATAAGGTCTAAGCGTAGAACTCTTGACGAGTCCGAGGTGTCGAAAGATCGAGGGTGGTCCGCATTGACGGTCTCACATTGCCGACCCGCGCAAGGATTAGCGCTCTTCGGGATAGGGATCGGGAAACGGCAAGGTTCACTTCACAGCCTGGGCTTCTCTTTCTTTATTCACGAAATAAAAATATGCCGCCACGCTCGAAAAATTGATCAGGATTGCGATAACGTTCCAGGCAACCACAGGCCGCGAAGCTATCAATAGGCCGTAGTACACCCACAAGATCTGAAAGACACCCAGGATGGCAGCCATCCTGGGATTCATGCCAGCGCTGGATCTGCGCCGGAACATCGCAACTAAATCAGGCACAGCGGCAAATGTGGTTCCGAATCCCGCCACAAAGCCGAAGATTTCTGACCGGTGAAAGCGTGGAAGCAGAAGGCTCTGCGCGTCCTGTCGCAGGCTCTGGCATCCAAGAGCCAGGCCAAGCAGGAGAATTACAAGCGAGACCCTCAGCGATCGACCCATCTTTGACTCCAAAAGCAGACATCTGGATGCGTCAACGGCGCTACTAGAATCTCAAGGTTAGTCCACCAGTGATATCAAACTCGTGTAGAAAGTGATCGTTCCCGACTTCCCAGCAGCCAAAGAATGGATCGCACCAGAAACCGCCACTGGTGGTAGTGATGTAGGACGGTGACCACTTCCCTTGCACACGCATTCCGAATCGATGATTAAAGTTGTATTTCGCTCCTGCTCCGACCGTCCACGCGAATCGAGTGATGCCTTTTGCGCCGTTGTCGGGCGAGAGATTCGTGCCTCCCAGCCCAAACATGATAAACGGCCGCATCTTGGTTTCGCGATCCGACAGATGATACAGAAAGTTCCCGAGATACTGGTTCGTCCTGAGATTGAAAACCTTGGTGCTGGTGCCGCCCGAAGCGAATTGTGCCAGTGTACCCGCACTGTTGTAATTCCACATGAACTCGACACCAGCGTGTTCGCCCAACAGATATCCCGCGCTGACTCCATAATTAACGTTGTTCTGCACTTCAATTCGACTGAAAAAGCCGTTGTTGATGTCCAGTCCCCCGTTCAGTTGTCCACCGATGAACGGCGTAATCTCGAAGTTTTGGCCGACTGCCATCGTTGATGCGAATACACATGCCAGTAATAACAACCCTTTCTTGAAACGCATTCCGCTGCTCCCTTCAATCGTGCTGAGCCAGCTCACTCGACAAGCCTATGTCTTATGAATTTGGCACATTGCAAAAGCAATCTACGAAGAGGTATAGGTTGGGAAAACTGGCAGAAGTGACAGGCGAACCCGACGATTTCTAAGAGAACACGCCCACAGCACTTCCAGGCGAGGCAAGTTAAGCCAGCGCAGACTGTTATTTCTGTCAGTATTCGGCTCGTGTCACGATCATTAAGATCGCTGATGCTCCCAGAGCGCAGCTGATCTGGCTTGATCTAATCAGCACCTGAGATGAGGGAATGACATGCGTCCTCTAAAACTAGTCCAGCACATGAAAACAAATGGCGACCGCATGTCGCAGGGATTGCTCCAAAAGATACGCACCTCGAACCGATGCGACGAACTCGTGCTCAGAGTTTCAGTGGACGAGCAAAAACGGTACGGGTCGATAATATACGGTGACCTAACGGACTTCCTGTCCGGTGAAACGGAATCATTCGTTGAACAACACTACGTCGGCCTTGGCACGCAGCGTGCGCAGCAAGGAGTACCCTTCAGTGACCTGTTTTGGGCAGTGAGCATCAGCCGCGATTATCTCTGGGAGTACATTCAGCAAGAATGCTTGCTTGATGAGCAAGTCGACTTCTGGGGCGGCGTCATTTTGCTGCGCTCACTTAATCGATTCTTTGACCGGGCTCTGTACTTCACGATTCTCGGTTATCAAAGGGTTATCAGAGATGCACTCGCGGGAACTTCAGCAATACCGGCCTAGAAACAGGTCTGACGTGCGGGTGACTGGTGAGTGTGAAGAATGGAAACTTGGCATCAACTCGATAAAAGAACCAAGCTGCTGATCGGACTGCTGCTCGCCATACTCGTGATCGCAGGTCGGCAAGCGGTAGCCGAGACACAACCCGACCCGACCAATGCTTCGACATCCCATGAGCAATCCTCGTCAGGCGAATCGGCGATTCAGGCAGTTACGCCCGAAGAGCACGGCCTGCCTCAGAGTGCAGTTGAGATCACGCGTATCTTCGGTTTGCCAGTAACCAACTCCATGGTGGTGACCTGGGTAGTTGCCCTGGGACTCATCGTCTTTGCCCATTTCGCCACAAGGCACATGCAGTTGATCCCCAAAGGAGCGCAAAACTTTTGGGAGTGGCTCGTGTCCGGACTGCAGACGTTCCTGGAAGGAATTATCGGGCGACATCTCGTCGACCGTACATTCTGGTTTTTCGCAACCATCTTCATTTTTATTTTGGCCACGAATTGGCTGAGCCTCATTCCGGGAGTCGGAACCATGGGCTGGGGCCACCAG
>Ga0126372_10001166_pt1 | contig 10461 bp, 9 predicted proteins | sample PanSoiMetaPlot_6_FD_92762 | JGI IMG/M metagenome (GOLD analysis project Ga0126372, IMG submission 92762) | Tropical forest soil microbial communities from Panama - MetaG Plot_6 | ecosystem: Environmental > Terrestrial > Soil > Tropical forest > Bulk soil | place: Panama | collected 2016-02-17
CGGAAGCATAGGTTGGCCATCGCCCCGCGAGGGAACGGCGAGCCGTGACACAGGACCTGATGACTACTCGCGTCTGCGCACCCCTGGTGAACACCATACCAGCCAGACAAAAAAACCGACGATTTCTGTAACCCAGGCCAGTTCAAGTTAATCAAAGACCGGAGCGGTTTTAGAATCCGGAGGCTTTCGATGGCGACGCAAAGCAGTTTGGAACTCGAGCCCGTTCTGCTGCAGCGGCTGCATGATGCGCGAATGCGCAGCGATAGTTTCTTCAAGATTGTTAAGCCTGATGCTCTTTACGACCGGCCCATCCCTGAGCGACATCGCATCATCTTCTACATCGGCCACCTGGAAGCTTTTGATTGGAATCTCCTGCGGGAGCGAGCTTTCGGCTTGCCCGTATTCCATCCCGAATTTGATCGCTTGTTTGCATTCGGGATTGATCCCGTAGGTGGAGGATTGCCTCGAGACCAGGCTGCTGATTGGCCTCGGCTACGTCAGGTCACCGACTATGTTGAGGGGGCTCGGGAAGCGCTCGACAAATCCTTGCTGGCGTCGTCGTCTTCCGGTAGTAAGAATGGCGGCCGAGAATTTCCGCTTGATCGTTTGTTGCATGTCGCCATCGAGCACCGGCTTATGCACGTCGAAACGCTGGCCTACATGTTGCACCAGTTGCCGCTTGATCGGAAGCTGCGACCTCGGGGTGAGCCGGCCTCAGTCACCGGCTTTGCCGCGAGAGACCTTACAAACAACTTCTCTTTAGACATTCCGGAGGGGCTGGCTACGCTTGGTCTCTCCCGTGCTGACGCGGAGTTTGGATGGGACAACGAATACGAACGGCATGGCGTACGCGTTCCTGGTTTTGCCATAGATCGGTACAAGGTTACGAACCGAGACTATCTCGAATTCGTTCAGGCGGGCGGCTATCGGGAGCGCTTGCTGTGGGCGGATCGTGATTGGAAGTGGAAAGAAGAAGCTGGAATTTCTCATCCGGTGTTTTGGACGAGCGTCGGCGACGCTTGGCTTTATCGCACGATGTTCGATCAGGTTCCGCTGCCCTATGATTGGCCCGTGTATGTGAGCCATGCGGAAGCAAGCGCCTACGCAAGCTGGAAAGGGAAGAGTCTGCCGACCGAAGCCCAGTGGCACAGGGCAGCGGTAGGGACGCCGGAGGGACCGGAACGAGAGTATCCGTGGGGGAATGAATATCCCACGGCGAAGCACGGTAATTTCGATTTTCACACCTGGGATCCTGCGCCTGTTGCAAGTTTTCCCGCCGGTAGAAGCGCGTTCGGAGTTGAGGAACTTCTGGGCAACGGCTGGGAATGGACCTCGAGCGTGTTTGCGCCTTTCCCCGGATTCGAGCGCTTCCCCTTCTACCTTGGTTACTCCGCCGACTTTTTTGACGGGAAGCACTATGTGATGAAGGGGGCGTCAGCCCGCACCGCAGCCTGTATGGCGCGGCGCTCCTTTCGCAACTGGTTCCAATCGCACTACCAGTACGTCTATGCGGGCTTTCGCTGCGTGGAGAACTGAGGGGAATTATGCGAACGCATGCCATTACTGCCGCCCCGATTTCTGAATTTGCCGCGGAGGTTCGCGCCGGTCTTCTATGTCCCGGCCAGAAAGAACTTCCGTCCAAATACCTGTACGACGATGTCGGTTCGGCGCTATTCGAGGTGATCAGTGTATTGCCAGAGTACGGACTGACGCGGGCAGATGAGCGATTGCTTCAGCGGCATGCGAAAGACATCGTGAACCAGTTGCCCCGACCCGTGGTGGTAGCTGAACTGGGGAGTGGAAGCGGGAAGAAGACGCGATGGATTCTGGAAGCTCTGGCTCGCCGCCAGCAAACCTATTACTGCCCTATCGAAATCTCGGCGAAGGCGTTGGCCATGTGTCACCGCGAATTGGGTGATCTGGAATGCATCAGCATTGTCGGGTTTGAACGCGAATATCTCGACGGGCTGCTGGAAGTTGCTGCACGTCGCGAGGCTGGCGAGCACCTATTTGTGCTGTTCCTGGGAAGCACGATCGGCAATTTCGATCATCCTGCGGGAATCGAGTTCCTGAAGGGGGTGCGACGAATTCTCATTCCTGGCGATGTAATGCTGCTGGGAACGGACATGCAGAAACCCATCCCGCAACTAATCCAGGCTTACGACGACTCGTTAGGGGTTACGGCAGCGTTCAATCTCAATCTGCTGGCTCGGATCAACCGCGAATTGGACGCAAACTTTGATTTGCGACACTTCGACCACGAGGCTCGGTTTAATGGGGAGACGGGAAGCGTGGAAATGCACCTGCGCTCTGGACGAGAACAGACCGTGAGCATCGTCGATGCGGGTGTGTCTGTGCAGTTCGGGGAAGGTGAAACCATCTGGACGGAAAGTAGCCACAAGTTTTCCCACCACGAAATTCTGCAGTTGGCAATGGCGTCAGGCTTTCGCTGCCAGGCGCAGTGGGTCGACGCCGAATGGCCCTTCGCTGAGAATCTATTGACTGCGATATAGACCCTTGTGATCGTTTGTGTCCTTTGTGGTAAAACAACTCGGAATTTGCCACAAAGGACACGAGGAGAACACGAGGCATCTCTTTCATGGGCGCTTCCAAAAGCAAAGAGCAACTGGCTGAGGAAAAGCGGGCGGCGGCGCAGGCTGCGCTGAAATTCGTGCGTAGCGGAATGCGTCTGGGACTAGGTAGCGGATCAACTTCGCATGATTTCATCAGGTTACTCGGCGAACGGGTGCGCCGTGGAGCGCTTCGCATTGAGGGAATTGCTACTTCTAAGGAAAGCGAACGGCTGGCACGCAAGTGTGGGATTCGACTGATTGAACCGGCACGAGGGCTCAAGCTTGACCTTGGGGTGGATGGTGCCGATGAGATCAGTCCTCGCTTGGAGTTGATCAAAGGCGGAGGTGGAGCTCTTCTGCGGGAAAAAGTAGTCGAGCGAGCTTGCCGGTATTTTCTTGTGATCGCCGATTCGTCGAAACTTGTGGAACGACTGGGTGCGTTTCCGCTGCCGATTGAGGTAATTCCTTTCAGCCTTCCATGGGTTTTGGATGAATTGCAGGCGCGCGGCGGGAACCCAGTTCAGAGGATGCTCTCAGGCCGGACGGCGCGGCCGTATCTCACCGATCAGCGGAACTATATCGTGGACTGCCACTTTGGAGTAATCGAGGATCCGCGCGAACTGGCCTCGGTACTGGGAGCAACTCCCGGTATTGCCGAGCACGGGCTGTTTATCGATTACGCCAATGCTGCGCTGGTAGCGGACGGTCCTGAGATTCTGGTGTTGCAGCCAGGCAAAGTCACACGTCCAATCTCACAATTCAAAACCCTCCCCTAGCCTTAGTCTAGAAGGCTACGGAATTGAGAAAGATCGTCATTTTCTACAAGCTCCCAGGACCTCGCCCGCTTTGCCCCTTGCTGCAGCACCGGATTCACGAAGTAAGCGAGGAACTGCCGGGAACGCCTGAGTGGAAAGAGCTCCGGGCAACAGGCGGAGGTACCAGCGACAAGTGCAGTTGGTCGTGATGGGACGCAACCAAGACCAGGCAGAGCGAACTGGTGACTTGTGCGACCTGATAAGGCGCAGATCGAAAATTGAGGGTGCTGAAATCTGTAAGGAGGGCGATCAGATTTGCGATTCGGTGAACGATTCGCCGCGCAACCCCGCTTCGACGCCTTTGATCACCTGACCGACGTTGCTCTTGGATAATACCGATGTGATCCCCACGTTGCGTGCCAGTGAGGCAAGCTGGCGATCAAAATACATCGAGCACAGCACAATAGCGATGTTCGGTCGCTCTTCACGAAGCTTCCGGGCCACTTCAATGCCATTCATAACAGGCATCGCGAAATCGAGCACCACTACATCAGGGACAAGCTGGCGGACCTTAGCTATCGTCTCCTGACCGTCAGCCGCTTCGCCGCATACTTCCCAACCATCATGCTGACCGAGCAACTGGCGGATACCACGTCGCACCACTTCGCTATCGTCCGCTATCAGAATACGCGTCATCAGGCCGCCCCCTTTCCCATGAATTTCGCAATCTCCTTGATGGCACCGAACGTGCTTGCTTCGAATTTGAATTGAGCTTACGCCGGTCAACCAGTCGCGCTCGGACGGTCAGGTACGTTGCTAAGTTCTTCCTTGAGATTGTCATGGTCCTGCTGCCGCCAGCAAGATCAACAGTGTAGGTTTGCCATCCGTCTCTTTGTTTTGCAGTGCCACACCTCGAGATCCAGCGGGCGAGATTGCTCGCACACCGAGACCGTTGCATTCGGTTCGGAAAACTTGCCGGGAACAAGGAGGTTCGACTTGCAGCGCATAACTATGTTGCGACGAGTTGGCGGTAAGCGAATCGTAACCCGGAATCTCTGTTGTGTCCTATACTGAACATTCTGTAGCTCGGCACGGGAGATGCCTCATCGGCACGGTTGCCGTATCGGACTCGCCTAACAGAAGAGGGCAACCTGGACCGGGAGCCAATGTTTTACAGCGTTGGTTTGAGATCACCGGAACTCGACTCAAATACGGTGGCGTCTCTACTCCGATCGCGTAGGAACTGCAAAAAGCAGGTGGATCAGGAAGATGGCAGAGAACTGGCAACGTAGTATCACACGATGCGCTCTAGCATTTGGCTTTGCTGTTGTAACCATCTCGAGCGGTAGGGGGCAAACAAACTACCAGCCGACAGCAGACAACCTTAAGGCACGTCAGGAATTTCAGGACGCGAAGTTCGGAATGTTTATTCATTGGGGTGTGTACAGCGTGCTGGGTGAGGGGGAATGGGTTTTTCACGACCGCAAGCTAACAGTCGATGAATACGATCGCCTGCCTTTATTTTTCGATCCTGAAAAATTTGATGCCAAGACATGGGTTGATCTGGCAAAGGCGGCCGGCATGAAATACATCACCATCACGGCCCGCCATCACGATGGCTTCGCCATGTTCGATTCGAAAGCCTCCGACTGGAACATTGTGCGACGCACGCCCTATAAGAAGGACCCACTAAAGATGCTGGCGGAGGAATGCCACCGGCAGGGGATCAAACTGTTCTTCTACTATTCCCAATTGGATTGGCACAACCCGGATTATTATCCGCGCGGCGTGACCGCTTGGAACAATGGGAGGCCTGAGCGGGGTGATTGGAATGCCTACGTCGACTACATGAACGGGCAATTGCGTGAGTTACTTACAAATTATGGACCGATTGGGGGCATCTGGTTCGATGGAATGTGGGATAAGCCCGACTCTGACTGGCAGCTTACCCATACCTATGCCCTGATTCACCAGCTGCAGCCAGCCGCACTGATCATTCCGAACCATCACCAGGTCCCGAAACCGGGAGAAGATGTTCAGACCTTTGAACGAGATCTTCCCGGTCAAAATACCGCTGGCTTTAATACGAATTACGTCAGCACTCGGCTGCCACTTGAAAGCTGTAACACGGTTAACGGCTCCTGGGGGTTCAATATTGGCGACAGTGAGTATAAGAGCCCCGCAGAACTGGAGAGAATGCTGGTCCAGGCGGCAGGCAGCAACTCAAATCTCTTGTTGAACATCGGTCCCATGCCAAATGGAGAGATTCAGCAAGAATTTGCCCAGCGGCTCGTGGCCGTGGGTGGCTGGCTATCTAAATTTGGAAGCTCGATCTATGGAACCCGCGGAGGGCCCATTGCTCCCGCCGTTTGGGGAGTCACCACGCAAAAGGGTGAGAGGACTTACGTACATATTCTTAGCTGGGACGCCCCGCTGCTGGCGCTCCCCCCGATCGCCGACAAGATTATCGCAGCTCATTCATTGATCGATGGATCCGGTGTCGACTTTACTCAGAACGCGAGCGGAGTGGTTGTGAAAGTTCCACCGAAGAGCGATGAAGTAGATCGAGTTGTCGAGCTTTCAGTGAGCAAATAAACTTGATCCGGTCCATCCTTCAGGTACACCAGTTTCATCCCAGTCGACAGGAAACGGCCAGCAGCCAAGAGGCAGAATCTGGTGCAAGCGTGTAACGGAATCGTTACCCACAGCCTGCCCAAAGAGTCGTTGACAGGTGGCGAGGTTTTGCTGATGGCGCATTATGGCCCGGTGTCGTACACCTGGAATTCCCGAATGTGTGCTTCGGCTGAGGAGGCGAGGATATTCAAGCGGACGCGCGACGCCGTCACCGGGGCAAAGCTGTCAATTCGTTTGTGTCCAATTGGGTGGCCCTCGGCGAGTGTTTTCCAGCTTTTTCCGTCCCAAGCTTCAACCAGGTAATGCTGAACGTGCTGACCATCGTTCAGCCATTCCATCGCCAAGCTGTGATCGAAGGTCACCGGCTGAGAAAAATCGGCCTCCAGCAGAGCCTGATGCGAGCCCACAGGCGCCGACCAGAAGGTGTCCGGGTTGCCATCGAAAGCGGCTTCTGTCGCCCCATTCCGAATGTGCTGTTCGGCAACCAGGTTTGCCGAAAATCGCTTGTGAATGGCCGCTCCGAGTTGTTCGAGTCGCCTTACATCTGACTCCGGCAGCAACCCCCTTCTATCCGGAGAAAGGCCGAGCATCAACTGCCCGCCGCGACCAATCGTGTTTTCATACGTGGAAATTAACTCCGCAACCGTCTTGAGCGTGCTCTCATCGTCTGGGTGCCAGAACCAATGTCCCTTGTGCAGGGGCGTATCGGCTTCAACCGGACGCCAGCGCAGATATCCATGACGGTCGAGCACATTCCAATTTTCGTAAGGAATGCTGCCGTCTTCATTTCCCGCCCAGCGGATGTCGCCGTATTCAAACAGCGCCGCGTCCGCGAAGATAAGGCTGTTGGGCTGGTTGACCCGAAAATTCTCAATAATGCGTGGGAAATTGTAGACGTGACCCTCGCTGCCGGCGCCGTCCAGCCAGAGTTCTACCAAGTCGCCGTAGCTGCTGGCGAGTTCCTGTAATTGGGCGATGTAGTAGTTGTCATACTCTGAAGAATTCCTATATTTCGGCTCATGACGGTCCCAGGGGGAAAGGTAAATACCGAATTTCAAGCCGAATTTTCGTGCCGCATCGGCGACTTCCCGTACCACGTCGCCGTGCCCACCTTTCCAAGGGCTGCTCCTGACGCTGTAATCGGTCTCGGCCGAAGGCCAAAGGCAGAAGCCGTCATGATGCTTCGCCACAAAGATCACATACTTCGCCCCCGCCGCCTTAATGACGCGCATCCACTGTTCAGCATCGAACCGGGTCGGGGCGAATACGCTGGGGCTGGCCGTGCCGTCTCCCCACTCGCGGTCCAGGAACGTGTTGGTGCCGAAGTGGATGATGGATCCAAACTCGAGATCTTGCCATTCAACCTGCTGCGGGGAGGGCTTAACGTCCGTGAAATTCTGCGCGGGCAATCCGCTCGAACCCAACAGCGTCGCGGCTGTGGCTAAACGAATCGCTGCTCGCAAGCGCGGCATGAACCCGGTCTACCGTGCTTTCATGCCGTAGTGCACGCCGTCCATGGTGGCCTCGAGTAAGCGCTGAACTTTGTCCTGGAGAACCACGATGCGGTCGTACTCACGGCCTTTAATCACGCCCATCGATATTTTGTCGTTACGGTGGTGCATGGGGCTGGGCACGTGTACTCTCACGCTCGCGTGAATTTCCCGCACGCCAGTTTCGGCAATCACCCGATGTACGTTGGATTCGGTAATTCCGCCTCCGGCCATAATTCGGATGCGCTGTTTGGCCGCGCGGACTAGCCGAACAATGGCAGGCATGCCATCCTCTACCTTCTGTTCGCCACCCGAGGTGAGGAGGCGATCGACGCCTGCGGAAACTATGTCCTGAAGGGACTTGCCGGGATCGCGCGACATGTCGAAAGCGCGGTGAAATGTCGACTTCAAGGGGCGAGCAATCTCAACCAGCTGGCGAGTTCTGCGGGTATCGACGTTTCCGTCCTCCTTCAGGATGCCAAACACAATGCCATCGGCGCCCAGTTGCTTGGCCGTGACCACATCCTGCTCCATAGTTTCGAACTCGTTGGCCGTGTAACAGAAGTCCCCACCACGGGGACGAATCATGACATACAGAGCAACTGAGATTTTCCTGCGGACGGTAGAAATCAATCCGACGCTGGGAGTGACTCCGCCCTCCAGAAGATTGCTGCACAATTCAATGCGATGGGCCCCACCCCGATTAGCCGCCAATGCGGAGTCCACAGAATCCGCGCAAACCTCAAGGACTACCGGATCGCTCATATGCTCCTGACTCGTACAGCCCATCCTTTGCTATGGTCCGGTCCGGCCGAAGAAGAGAGTTAAGCAGGACTGGCTGATCTAGAAACGGTAATGCAGGCTGAGCTGTATCTGCCGCGCGGGGGAGCGCACGCTGCTGATCTGGCCGAAGCTGCTATCGCTAATATTATTGTCTGGGTTTCCATAGCTGGCAATATTGAAAACGTTGAAAAAATCAGTTCGGAAGCCGAGCACTTGTTCGTGCCAGAGGTGGAAGTCCTTGAACAGCGACATATCAACTTGGCGATAGCCGGGAGCCCGTTCGGTGCTGTTACGCGCGCTGCCGAAAGTAAAGGAAGCTGGGTTGCCATAGGCGCAAACTCCATTGTCCACACCCGCTGTGAGGCAGGGTTGCGCCGAGGGATCCGTCCCCCACCAGTTAGCGATGGACTGATCCCGAATGACCATCGGGCGGTACTGATTGGCACGGCTGAAACCGTAACTGTTCGTGTTGCTAGCGCCTTGACCAAAGATGGTGACTGGGAACCCGGAATAGAGAATGGCGGAGGTAGCAACTCTCCATCCTCCAAAGACCGCGTCGAAGAAGCGGTTCGCACCGCTGCCATATGTCCTGCCGTGTCCGAAGGGAAGATCGTACACTCCAACGAAGTTCAAGCTGTGACGGATATCCATGCCAGAAGGACCGTAGTCGCCGTTAATATCGAATCCGTTCTGGTGCGATGACCCGTTAAAACTGGTATTTGCCACCGCGTAGTTGCCCGAGGAGTCAGTCAGGGATTTGGCAAACGCGTAATTCAGCGTGTACTCGAGACCACGGTGGGTTCTCTGACGCAAGGTCAGCTGACCGGAGTTGTAGGTCATCCTGGCCCCGGACTCAGTGACCAGGATGGGACTGCACTCTCCCACCAAGGCGTAGTAAGGCGATTGGAGGGCGGTCGGAACATTCGTAAGCGACGGAGAGCATCCTCCGAGGGCAGAAACACCTTGCGCTTGCGCCAGCGTGAGCTGATTGCCGTTACGGTAGTCGGCCAGGTGGTGGCCGACCTGGCCATGATAGCCCGCGCTCACAGAGAGCTCATTGCTAAGCGCATATTCGGTAACCAGGGTGAACTGGTGGATATACGCAGGTTGCACATTCTGCGGCCATACCGAATACAGGGAATTGTTGATTCCGAGAGGCTGACTGAATGCGTCGGCTACTGTGAAGGGCGTTCCTCCGAAATTCGCTGATGGGGTAGTGGCACTGCTGTTGATGGCAAGGGAGAAGGGCGGACTCGATGTCAGCCTCTGGTTGAAAGAGTATCCCTCAAAGAAGCTGGTTGCGCCATAGCCGCCACGAATCACGAGCCGGTCAGCTGCCTGGTAGGCGAAGCCCACTCGCGGCATAATCTGTTTGTAGTTTGCGTTGTAGCACGCATGGTTTGGACAAACAATCGATCCGGGAACCGCCAGGGCCGGAACGCTGCCGGCATATTCGACCGTCCCCCCGGGCAGAACGTTCGCCGTCTTGTTGTTTTGCTCATACCACGGCTGGTCATATTCGTAGCGAATTCCCAGGTTGAGAGTCAGCCTCGGCATCAGCTTAAAGTCGTCTTGAAAATATCCGGCGAGACGCCATTGACGGTTCCCCACCAGGCCGAGCGGAGACGCAAGTTGGACATTCTGGATGCGTCCCAGGACAAAGTCTGCCGCCCCATACTGCGCGCCGCCCGGAAGAGCCGTAAATTGGCCGTTGTAAGCGAACGAACCCAGGAATCCGACGTTGCTGGCATTGAGGTAATTCTGCTGGTAGCGGGTTGCCTGTCCGCCGATGGAGAAGGAGTGGCGACCCCTCTGCCACGTTAGATTGTCGTAATAGTTGAAGGTATTATCAGTGAAAACCTGAGGATTAGCGTTGGTGCCGATAGAATTGGCGTTGGTGTTATTGATGCTCTGCAAAGTGAACCCCGGGTACTGCTGACCGGCAAATGGTATGCCGACCTTTGAGTCACCGCTCAGACCGAAAAGGCCGGAGGAATCGCTGGGAACGCCGTTATTCCAGCGTACGCGCGTGAAACCAAAACGTGCTTCATTGACGATATGCGGCGAAAACGTATGAACGAAGCTGGCGCCTGCAATCTTGGTGGGATAAGTATTGTGGGAGGGAAACAACAACGGAATCAGCGCCGTTTGAAAGTCGCTGCCTGTGCCTTAACAATAGAACGCATTGATCCTGTTAGCGGTGCTCGGCCTCCAGTCGACCTTAAC